>Ga0066388_100002100_pt1 | contig 11911 bp, 14 predicted proteins | sample PanSoiMetaGPlot6_FD_64539 | JGI IMG/M metagenome (GOLD analysis project Ga0066388, IMG submission 64539) | Tropical forest soil microbial communities from Panama analyzed to predict greenhouse gas emissions - Panama Soil - Plot 6 (Hybrid Assembly) | ecosystem: Environmental > Terrestrial >... | reverse complement strand
CGACCGGCGGTGTGCGCGCAATTTTGAGGGACAATCCTGCACGGACAATCATCACGGCGAGCTTGTTATTAGCTCTCGTTGTGGCCGTCCTGTATCTGTTTGCTTCCCGAAAGCCCGAACGTGTCACCGATTCGACCGTCAAATCGTTAGCCGTGCTTCCCTTTAAGTCCCTGAGCGCCGACGGCCGCGATGATTATCTGGGCATGGGAATCGGCGAAACATTAACCACCAGGCTCAGCAGCATCAGGCTAATGAGGGTGCGACCTACGAGTGACATCCGCAAATACGCCACCGCTGAGAAAGAGCCGGCCGTCGTCGGCCGCGAGCTGGGCGTTGACTCGGTGCTCGATGGGAGTATCCAAAGGGACGATGAGCGGATCAGAGTAACGGCACGGCTGGTAAGCGCACGAGATGGCTCGTTGCTTTGGGCCGACAATTTCGACGAAAGCTTTACCGACATATTCAAGGTAGAGGATTCGATCTCGGAAAAGGTTGCGGCAGCGCTGGCCCTAAAGCTTTCAGGCGAACAGCATATACGTTTGACGAAACGTGACACCGAGAACGCGGAAGCTTACCGGCTCTATTTGAAAGGGCGCTATTTCTGGAACAAGCGGACAGAGGAAGACTTCAATCGCGGTATCTCGCAGTTTCAACAGGCGATTGAAAAAGATCCCGGTTATGCGTTCGCGTATGGCGGCTTGGCGGATTCCTACATTGGACTAACGTTTTACGATTTTGCCGTCCCGTACGAATCGATGCCCAAGGCAAAGGCGTCGGCAATGAAAGCGCTGGCGCTGGATAATTCGCTGGCCGAGGCGCATACGTCGCTGGCGCATGTTCTCGTTAATTATGATTGGAACTGGTCTGAGGCGGAGAAGGAATTCAAACGCAGCATCGAACTCAATTCCGATTATGCGACGGCTCATCAGTGGTATGCGATTCATTATCTAACGGCAACGGGCCAGCTCGAAGAAGCTTTGCGGGAAATGAAAAAGGCGCTGGAACTCGAGCCGACATCGCTGGTGATGAACAGCTTTTTGGGAGCGACACTCTACTACATGGGCCGCTACGATGAAGCGATAGATCAGTGCCGCAAGACCCTCGAGATGGATCCGAACTTCGCCGTCGCGCACTGGCACCTCGGTCTCGCTTACGAGCAGAAGCAGATGTTTGACGCCGCCATCGAAGAGTTTCAAAAGTCAGTTTCTTTATCAGGAGGCAGTCCATTGATGATCGCGGCGCTCGGCCACGCTTATGCAGGGTCGCAGAAAAAGCAGGAGGCCATTAAAATAGTTCGGCAATTGGAAGAGCTTGCAAAGCATCGGTACGTCTCATCTTATGAAGTAGCGGCAATCTACGTGGCGTTGGGTGATAATGAACGGGCTTTTCAATTTTTGGAGAAAGCATACAAGGAGCACTCGTTCCATCTCGCTTATCTGAACGTCTGGCCGCAGTTTAAATCGATTAGGTCCGATCCCAGATTTCAAAATCTGGTCCGGCGCATTGGCCTTTCCGGGTAAGTCCCCATCGCCGCTTGCTTTGAATTGCACGCTCATCAGGGTCTCATTGGCGGGTTTGTAGCATCGTGGACCATGAACCGTGCGTTGGTGGGCTGTACGGCGCGGGCAGTGGAAACAGCCCGGAAGGTCTCGGCCGATGGCAGCCCGGCGTTGGGTCGCGTCTTCTCAACTTTGTTCTCCTGCGCATTAATGGCTTGCCATCGTCCTTCGCGATAAACAAAGACATCGGTAAAGATTGTTCGATCGACTTCTTTCCCCTGTTGGTCACTGGCGACAACTATCCCGTTAACAACGCCAATGTCGCCATAAAGCCGCACGTTGAGATCATCGAAGCGATGGTTGAGATTCTGGGGCGGCAAATATTTGGTCGAGTAGTAGATGTGTTGAGCTTTTGTTAGAAAATTACCCGTGCCAACCGGATGAATGAAGTCGGCTGCAAGAATTCGATCAAGCGAGGCTGAATTGTGTTCATTTCTCAACCAATCATTCTCGACGGCGATCAGTGATTGCCGATCTGCTTCGGTAGTGCGCTGCGCACCGCGAACTTCTCCTGCACGGATCGCGCACGTCAGCAGGGTGGCGACAATTAAGAACACTGAAGTCAGTTTGGCGATGGAATTCATAGGCTTCATGAAGTACCTCCGATGTTGCAGTTGCACTTTGCTAACATCCTATCTTTCAGAAGGCAGTTGTTCATAGAGCGGGTGCGTGACACACTGTTCCTTACAATCAACGAAAGCTGGAGTCGTGCACCGTTAACTGCAGACAGGAATCATGCAATGTGGCAACATCGTCACGAGAAAAGAGAACGTCCCTTTATGAATGAAGTAGATCTGCGTCCGCCAATATGGATTGGGCACGTCGTGCTGGAGACTGATCGACTGGAAGAGACCGCCGCGTTTATGCGCCTTTTAGGCATGCGCCCGATCGTACAGCGTCGGGAGGTGGCAGTGCTTGAGCTTCGCGGCGGTACGCATCTGGTTCTGATAGCCAAACCGCAGATCGTACCCGGCGATGCTCCGTTCGATCTGATGGTGGAAGATCTCCGCGAGACTCATCAAAGATTCATTGAGGTTGGTCTCGCGCCGACTCCGATCGAAAGAGTATCGCCGGAACATGAAGGCTTCAAATTAGAAGAGCCGGCGGGACATACAATCACATTCTATTCAAACCATGTTTCGGGAGAACCCGTGTAATTAGAGCTGGTCTGCGAGAACCACGCACGAGTTAGGACGTCATAGAACAGGTGTAGAAAATGGCTGAGAGTTATTTCACGCGGGGCATGTTCGAGTTCCTGAAAGATCTCAGCAGTCACAACAACCGTGACTGGTTTCGAGCGAACCAGGAACGATACGAACAGCAAGTGCGAGATCCGTTTCTGCGTTTGATTGCGGACCTTGGAGCAGGTCTCAAGCAGATCAATCGTCATATCGTTGCCGATCCGCGCCCGAATGGAGGATCGATGATGCGCATTCACCGAGACATCCGCTTCTCGAAAGATAAGAGTCCATACAAGACTCACGTGGCTGCACACTTCCGGCATGCGAGGGGAAAGGAGGGGGCGACCCCGGCTTATTACCTGCGTCTCGGACCCGGTGGATCGATTATCGGCGCGGGAATGTGGCATCCTGAACCTGCGGCGCTCAAGAAGATTCGCGACCGAATTGTGCGACAACCGGACGAATGGCGAAGGATCATGTCTGGCAGGGAACTGGGGTCTGGTTGCCAAATGGTAGGCGAGTCACTCAAGCGGGCGCCGGTTGGTTATGATCCTGATCATCCGCTGATGGAGGATCTCAAGCGCAAAGATTTCGCACTCAGTTCGCCGCTGACTCAGAGCGAAGTTTGTAGCAGCAACTTCCTGGCTCTCGTCCTCGAAAACTTCCGTTCCACGGCGCCCTTTGTAGAATTTCTGTCAAAAGCTGTCGGGCTCAAATAACAGCAAGGCGCGAGTACCCTCAAGCGAGAATGTAAACCGTTAAAACGGTTCCTTCGGCTTTCTGCTTTTTAATCACCGGGCTGAAGCCCGGTGTGAATGAGAACGGACATTTTGACTTTTGAGGCAAAGCCCCAGCGTGCTATTGGTAGATCTAGCGACCACGTCCATGATGGATGATGAACCTGCGTGAGTAGTGAGAACATTACATCTGTCGTCGATTGGTTGATCGCCGGCGCGCGATCAGCACCTGACGCGCATGTAGTGCTTGGCGAACTATGTGAGCGCCTTCGCGCTTGCGGCTTGCCACTCTGGCGTGTAGAAGTTTTTGTTCGCACGTTACATCCCGACGTAGTCGGACGTCGTTTTCGCTGGCAGGCTGATCACGGTGTTGCGGTTTCATCAACGCCATTTTCTCCTCCCGACCCGACCGAGAATCGGGCAAGCCTAATCGAACGCGTGTGTGCTGACGGACTCCCAATCCGGCGGCAATTATTTCACGCGAACTGCGCGGTCGATTTTCCTCTGCTTCGCGAGCTGCGCGATGAGGGTGTAACTGATGTTTTGGCGACTCCACTCGTCTTCACTGATGGTGATATCCACGCGGCCATCTGGACTACTCGGGAGCCACGAGGATTTAGAGACGAACAAGTGACGGCCATCGAAACGATCGTTTCCCCACTCGCTCGTGTGGCTGAGGTTCGCGCTCTGCGCCGCACCGCAGTGAACCTTCTGGAGACGTATGTTGGCGGCCGCACAGGTGAGCGCATTCTTGCCGGACAGATCAGGCGCGGGCATACTGAGGCAATTCAGGCGGCAATATGGCTCTCGGACATGCGTGGCTTCACCGCGCTCTCGGATCGAGTGGCGCCGCGAGCCATGATCGATATTTTGAATCGCTACTTTGATTGCCAGGTGCCGGGCATTCTCAAGCATGGTGGCGAAGTACTGAAGTTCATGGGCGATGGACTGTTGGCGATGTTTCCGATCCAGAAAGAGAGTGAAACAGAAAAGGTGTGTTCTGACGCTCTGGCGGCCGGATTGGAAGCAAGAACAAGAGTACGAGAGATCAATTCAACCGGGAGCGAGACTTTCAAAGACATTCGGTTCGGCCTGGCGTTGCACGTGGGTGAAGTTCTGTATGGCAACATCGGTGGAGGCAATCGCCTTGATTTCACTTGTATTGGGCCGGCAGTAAATCTGTCGGCTCGACTCGAGAAAATCGCCGCCGAGCTTGGGCGCACCGTTGTTACGTCAGATGCGTTTGCGAAACACTTGGGTTCACAACTCACACCTTTGGGAGAATTTACCGTGCGCGGCTTCGGTGGGCAGCAAATGGTATTTGGACTCACTGACGAAAATTAGCCGCGAAGTTTGAACATTTTCACCTCTGAAGTCCTCGTGTAATTGAAGGCTTTTAAGGTAAGGTTGCGGAAGTTTGTCTTTAAGAACTGCTTTCAGATCTCCGGCTGGAGAATCAGTGACGGACTTGGCCGGGCCAGACTAACCGAGCTGAATCGCAAGCAAATTGAGATAACACACAATGACAAAGAGAAATAAAATTATCTATTGGATCTCAACTGTCTGGCTGGCAATGGGAATGCTCGCAACTGGAACGTTACAGTTATTCAGGGCGAAAGCGGAAGGAGCGGTGGCCCCGCCCGGGGTCGAGGGAATTATACATTTGGGCTATCCCGTTTACCTTTTGACGATACTGGGCGTCTGGAAAATTTTGGGAGTTGTGGCATTGCTCATTCCTAAATATCCTTTACTAAAGGAATGGGCTTATGCGGGCTTTTTCTTTGCCATGTCGGGAGCGATATTTTCACATATCGCAGTGGGCGATCCCATTAAGGAACTAATTCCCGCATCGATACTTCTCATCATGACTGTACTGTCGTGGTATTTCCGACCTGCTGGTAGAAAGATCGTTTCAGTTAATCAGTAAAGGCAGAGGATGATATGAGCAAAGTCAAAAGCAATAAAAAGAAATTGTCATCAGAAGAACGTGACGAACTACTCAAAGCATTAAGAGCCCGTTTCGAGAAAAACATGAACCGCCATAAAGGTCTCGAGTGGGCCAAAGTGCAAGCCAAGCTGGAGGTCGATACTGAAAAACTGTGGTCGCTCAATGAAATGGAAAGAACCGGTGGTGAACCGGATGTTGTCGGGTTTGATAAGAAGACGGGCGAATATATTTTTTACGATTGTTCAGCGGAGAGTCCAAACGGCCGCAGAAGCGTTTGTTACGACGGTGAAGCTCTGGAATCAAGAAAAGAACATAAACCAAAGAATAGCGCTGTTGGTATGGCAACCGCCATGGGCATTGAGCTCTTAACAGAAGAACAATATCGGCAATTGCAGGAACTTGGAGATTTCGATACGAAAACGTCGTGCTGGGTGAAAACTCCTGATGATATCAGAGAACTTGGCGGCGCCCTCTGTTGTGATCGCCGCTACGGCCATGTCTTCCTGGGTCGCAACGGTGCGGAATCTTACTATGCCTCCAGAGGATTCCGTGGCTTGCTAAGGGTTTAAGTTTTTCGCACCGACCGGGAAGTCTTGTCTGTGTTTTTTACTGGCGAACCTTGTCCAAATGGCACCGCGCTGGTCACGAAAATGGCGCTTTCAGCACCTGGATTGATGGCCTGGACTCGCCGCCTTGAGAGATCAATAAATGAATAGAACAAATCCCAAGGTTGATTGGTTTTTCAAGGCCAAAAAGTGGCAGGAAGAATTTGAGAAATTGAGAATGATCTGTCTGGACTCTGAGCTGACCGAAGAATTGAAGTGGGGTTGTCCTTGTTATACGTTTCAGAAAAGAAACATAGTCTTAATACATGGATTTAAAGAATACTGTGCGCTTCTGTTTTTCAAGGGCGCCTTGTTGAAAGATGCCAAGCGTATTCTGATCCAACAAACGGAGAATGTGCAGTCAGCGCGCCAGATTCGGTTCACCAATGTTCGGCAAATAGTTAAGCTGAAACCGATCCTGAAAGCCTATATTAAAGAAGCCATTGAAGTGGAAAAGGCCGGTTTGAAGGTGAGTTTAAAAAAGACATCAGACTTCAACACTCCTGAAGAGTTTCGAAATAAACTAGATGAAATGCCCGCTTTGAAAACTGCTTTTGATGCATTGACCCCGGGACGACAGAGAGCATACCTCTTTTATTTTTCTCAACCCAAACAATCCAAAACCCGTGCCTCAAGGGTGGAGAAATGTATGCCGCAAATTCTCATTGGAAAAGGATTGAATGATTAGCAGCGTTCGATCAGAAGATTTAATTAATCAGCTTTTAACCAGCCCAGACAAATTGATCACCGCGTTAGCCCTGTTTCAGAGATCTGCTTTTACCAATCGATCGCAGTAAGTAATCCACCGAAAAGCGATCGTCTTCCCGAGGCAATAACAAGACAAACAGAAGCAGCGCCAGACGAGGGATAACGTGAGTATGAAACTCGTAGAGCGGTTCCTTTAACAGATGGCCAAAAGTGACAACCGCCAAAACGAATCCTAACGCGACCAGCGCCTCGCGCACGCGCAGGCCAAGGATTACCATGGCGCCCGCAATCAGCTCCACGAAGGGAATGACTACGCCCATGGCCCACAGAGACCAAACCGGAAGAAACGTATCCGAATAAGGCAGGAAGTATTTGCGCGCGTGATTGAGTGGGCCCAATTGAAAGACCTTCATCACGCCGGCCATGAAGAAAATCAGCCCGAGAACGAGGCGCGCGAAGAGAATCGCCCAGGCGCGGTCGATAGGTGTCGCACGTCCTTGAGACTTGGATTCAGCTTGAGACACTCGACAGTGATTAGTCCGACACGTTTAGAACGACTGGATATAATATCGCCTTCCACAGGAACGACGAAAAAGAAAAGAAGGTGACAAGTTATCACCGCAGGTTCAAATAGAGTGCAATTGAGCGTAAGATTTGCTTACCCCTCAAAACAATTTAACGTCTTCGTCAGCATGAAAGGCAGGCACTTCTATGGTTCACAAAATGGTCGATGGAACGTACAGACAAACCAATCTGACGAACGAGTCGCCGGAATACCTTTCGAAACGTGAGAAACTCCGCCAGGCGGAAATTGAATTAAGGCAACAGCGCGAGCGGGTTGCTCAGCTGCGGCGGGCGCTTCCGCCGGGCGCTACGATTCAGGATTACGAGTTTCTCGAGGGCCCAACATCTCTCAACGAAGGTGATGAACCCATTCGCAAGGTTCGTTTGAGCGAATTGTTTACGGAGCCCGATCGGGCGCTCGTAATCTATCACTTCATGTATGGAAACAAGCAGACAAAAGCCTGTCCGATGTGTACTGCCTGGATCGATGGCTATAACGGAGTCGCTCATCATCTCGCGCAAAACATTGATTTCGCGATCGTCGCTGCGGCCGATCCGGCGACGTTACGAACGTACGCGCGAAAAAGAGGCTGGGACAGGTTGCGACTGCTGAGCGCCGGCGAGAGCACATTCAAGTACGATCTCGGCAGCGAAGATCGGGAAGGACATCAGGACTCGACGATTTCGGTTTTTACGCGTAATGCCGATGGCACGGTGCGCCATTTTTATAGTGGTCATCCGTGGTTGTCCGACGATATCAAAGAGCGTGGCATTGATGAGTTGACTCCCATTTGGAATCTTCTGGACCTCACGCCGCAGGGCAGAGGTACGTTTTATGCATCGCTGGACTATGGAACGAAGGTGCAGGCTGCTCGGACGTGACGCGGTCTTCGAGGCAAAAGGTTCGGGACCTGAGGCCCGAAGGGCCGTCGTGAAATAGCCGCGACCGTCAGGTCGTGGTAACCATTTTGGAAATGATCAGGGAGGCATCAACCTAATGGGCACGGCTGAAGAAAAACCTCAACAAGACCCGCAGACGGCCGCTCAATTGGAAAAGTTGCGCCTGGAAATTGCCGACCTCAAATGGAAGGTGAGGTGGGTTTACAAGATGGCGCAGGTCATTTCAATTCTCTCTGCGTGTATCGCTGTAGCCGCCCTGATTTTTGGTCTTTATCAATTCAATTATCAGCAAAAGCAGGAATCAAAAAAACCGGTAAGAGAGAGACAGCTATCATTGGTTTTTGAGGTTTCAGATGTTACTGCAACTATAGCAGCCCTGAAGCCGGACGATGAAGCAAGAAAGAAAGCCGAAAACAGATTTCGGACTTTGTATTGGGGTCCGATTGTGCTTGCTGAAGACCAGGACTTACTGCAACGCATGGTTGATTTTGCTAACTGTCTCGAAGAAGGTTCGCGTGAGTACGTGGGCTGTGCTTCAGATGAGGAGCAGGACACTCGTTTGAAGGAGCTTTCGCTGGAGCTGGCTATAGAACGCCGGAAGTTAGTAGGCGAGGCATGGGATGTTAAGTACGACGACATATACAAAAAGAGAACTCAGGGCACTCCAAGTCCGTCGGCCTTACCCTAAAAGGCGCTTCTTAAAGAAGTCCCTCACTATTATTCCCCAGAGGTCGGCGAACATCAGGTAAGAATTAATATATGTGAGGAGACGATAACGAATGAGAATCTTTTTTACGTATTTTTTGAGCGCTCTCGCCCTTACTACTTCACTGATGTATGCAGGACAAGGCAGAGCGCTTCAAACGAAGGGGGCGCAGAATCAAACTAGTTTTCTCGTCGGGACTTGGACCCTGACAACGACGGCCAAACCCACTGATCCACGCCAGATCAAATTCAATGCTCAGCTTGATGGTACGTATCGCAATAGCCAGAACCAGGAAAAGGCTTTAACGAGTGTCAAATACAAAAATGGGTATCTTTATTTTAACGTTCCTGACCTAAAGCTATACTTTGAAATGCGGAAGGTAAAAGATCGTTTTGAAGGTAAAATGACCGTCTTCAGTCCAACCGAAAAGAGAACGCCCGAACCTGTGATAATGACGAAAAATAGATAGATACTTCTATGAAAACAGTAAATGCGGCCGGCTATGAATCTTATTTCCTAATGCTTTGACCGACCTCAATCAAATATCCGTCGGGGTCACGCATGTAGCAACGAATCTCACTTGCGTGATTCTTGGGCTCGGTAAGGAATTCCGCCCCTTTGCTTTGCCATTCTGTGTAGCATGCCCATACGTCAGCAACCCTAATATTCATGAAGCTGGTGGCCTCGTTAGGATTCTCGGGCGGATGCAGCGTCACGGTCGGCTTATCGTCTGTCGGGCCGCCGCCAACGTTGACAATCACCCAGCTGTTTGCGAGTTGAATAATGGTTGGTTCACCCTCGCGGATAATCTGGCCACCGAGAATGCGTGTATAGAAGTCCGCCGCGCGTGAGACATCGGCTACAGTCAGAAAATGCGTGAGTATAATTCCCTCCGTTGGAGGAAGAGCGTAATCGGTATTCATGTTCAAAATCCCCATTTGCTCTGTGAAACTCTGTGGAATTCTGTGTCTCTGTGGTGAAACTACTTTCAAATAGAGAGAACCACAGAGACACTGAGGACCACAGAGTCTGACAGAGAATCCTGAGATTAGGACGCCAATAGGAAAAGCGCAAATTACTATTCCGAGGTTTCATCAAACGGGATGTTCGGCCTTGAACCTTCGACCGTAATTCCGCCTCGATCTCCCGGCGTCACGGATCCGAAGCGCGCGGCAAAAACTTCCGGCAGAGGACGCGCGTTCCCTGGCGCCAACCACAGACGCAGCAGATGGCGCTTACGTTCAGGCTCCGAATAATCTTCGAACGCGGTGCGATCATGGAGAATCGTGTGATTGTGCACGAATTGCATGTCACCGGGATGAAATTCCATGTTGAGGTTCAACTCAGGGTCGTTGGCCAATTCATCGAACAGATCGAGTGCCTCGAGCTGAGCCTGACTCAACGGGCCAACTCCCGGAAAGCGGCGCGCTGATTCGATGTATTGCCTTTGGTAGATCGCCGACAGCAGATTCTCGTGCCAGTTGAAAACCGGAATTGAGAAGTAAGGTTTTTCGCCTTCGGGAACTTCACCGCGTCGATCAGTCTCGATCGGATCGAGCAAGACCCGGAGCAGGTCAGGCCGGCGCCGGCGCATTTCATTGAAGATCGTCGTGGATGAAACCAGGCTCGATAAGCCACCGGACTTCGCAACTTGCAGGCACAACAAACCCACGACATCACAGGAATCAGTGTGGAAAGTCTGGCGTTCGCGCGTCTGATAAATTCTCGTCTCAGGATCCTGGCTGGAGCGCCCAAGATCTCTGACATGCCCAAGCAGCTGCCCGGCCGCATTCTGCATGCGCAGGCTGCCGAGGTGAACGCCGATCCCGAGAAATGCAGTTGCGGATTCGCGTCTGGTCCATCGTTGGATCGGGAGAGCGCGAATGAGCACGAACCCTCGACCGTTCAGCACCTCGTCCAATAGGCGTTGAAGTCGCGGGCCGAGTCCAGGAAGAGGAAAGTCGCCACGGTTGAGCGACGTCAGATCCACGGACGGATTTTCGAGTAGCTTTGTCGTCGCGCTGGCTAACTCAGCAATTTCTGTTTCCGAGAACTGTTCGATCCAATCACTCACTTTCGCCAGATCGCGGCCATACCAGGCAGACCGATCGTTTATCTCAGGCGGCAAAGTCGAGAGAGGCTGAACCCCGGATGTCATGACGGAATTGTCTACGATCCAGGTTGAGTAAACCAGGGCCGGTTGAGTTAAACGAAACAAGCCCGCGGCGCGGGCGGCAGATTTGGAGGGGCTGACGCGATCCTCATTCGTCGGGCGACGCCGCTTAGGATCGATCAATCATCCGAACCTCTCTCGCCCGCTCCGCGGGCTAGTAATTCATTTGGCATTCAGGCCCTGGGGCTTACGCCCCAGGCTTTATGCTGTCGTGCGCTCCTCGCACTACCGACCTGTCGAAAGCTTTGGTTCAGCGGCTGTAATCTGTATGCTCGAGCATGATTCGAGGGAGGTATTTCACCGTGCGATTAAGAATCATATCGATGGTTATCGCCGCCTTCTGCCTCATCCTTTGCTGTGAAGCGACATCGCTGGCACAGGGCGGTTGGGACGTGTGGACGGTCTACTTACGCGACGGCACCCGGATTGATGCCGCTCCTGTCTGGTCGCTCAACGAAAAGGTTTTGAAGTATGGCATGAGCGGAGAGGTGGGCGAGGGTAAGCAGTTGCAGCGTTCGCAGATTGTTTCTTTGAGCAGGAATGTCGATGCACGCCGGAGCGATCCATCCGTTCCTGAGTTGCCGCAGGGTGACGTGACGAAAGACCTGGTGATAATGGGTAATGGCCGGCAAGTTTCGGGGGCCGTGCTCATCCGGGCGAGCAAAGATGAATCCGGAAAGATTCAACATTACTCGCCGGTCCTGGTGCAAAACGGAGTCGAAACCGATCTAAGAAAAGTAGAGCATATAAAGCTTGCGAAGCCTAAGCGTGCATCGTGACCTCAGCGCGCGACATCCAGCAAGTCGAGTGCTTTGGCCATGTCCGGATCA
>Ga0066388_100002098_pt1 | contig 11914 bp, 10 predicted proteins | sample PanSoiMetaGPlot6_FD_64539 | JGI IMG/M metagenome (GOLD analysis project Ga0066388, IMG submission 64539) | Tropical forest soil microbial communities from Panama analyzed to predict greenhouse gas emissions - Panama Soil - Plot 6 (Hybrid Assembly) | ecosystem: Environmental > Terrestrial >... | reverse complement strand
CGGGCAAGTGCTGAAGGACGTCGGCCAGCCATAGCCGGCGCTCATCGACGCCCCTGGGACCGCGGGCGGCCCGCCCCGCTGTAATCGACCTCCGAGGCATCCCGAAAACGCGCTCACGCCGGCAGCGGGCGAGCCGCCCGCGGTCCCAGGGCGGCGGCAATGTGCTCGGCTGTTTCGAGCGCCAGCGCGACGGCGGTGAGGGTGGGATTGATGGCGATCGGCACCGGGATGAGCCCGACGCCGGCGAGGTAGAGGTTCTCCATTCCGTGGACTCGTCCAGTCCGGTCGACGACGCTGGTTGCCGGATCATCGCCCATGCGCGTGGTGCCCATCGGATGGGAGAAACCGCACGGATTCCAGCTCGGCTCGCAGCCGCGGCGCCAGCGCCCGAGCGTGGCGCCGATCGCCAGCAGGTCGGCGTGCATCGCCGCGCGCAACGCGTGATCCGGTTCGGTCAAGCGCACGGTGAAGCGCGGCGTCGCGTCATCCAGGCTCATATGATGCGCCTCGCGTGGCTCGACTGGAGCGAAGAACTGCAGCTCGATGAGGCGGCGCTCGTCGGCCGGCTCTTGCGGCGCACCGGCGCCGACGTCGCGTAGGACCATCGCGTGCCAAGGGGTTGCTCGGCTGGGTGGGATCCACAGGCGCGGCGGCGGATCGGCGGCGCCCGGCGGTGCCGAGAGCGCTTCTGCGAGGATCAGCTGGGCGTACAAGAGCGGATGGTAGTGCAGCCAGCGCCCGAGCGCCGGGGAGCGAATGTCGGAAGCGTACAGCAGCCGCGGCGTCGCGAATGCGCCGGCGGCGACGACGATGGCGTCCGCGTCGACGCGCGCCTCGCCGCCGCCGCTCTGCACCCGCACCGCTGCCACGCGGCCGGAGCGATGCTCGATGCGCAGCGCGCGTGTACCGCTGCGGATGGTGAGCCGGGCGTCGGCCGCGCCGAGGTCGACCAGCACGTCGGCGGTGGCGGTGAAGTGGATGCCGCCGTTGCCGTCCGGTCGGCCCGCCAACGGAAGCGACGCGACGCGGCGGTCGGTCGCGCCCGTTTCAACTAGGTGTCTTGCCAAACGTGCCGCGACGCGACGCTGGCGTTGCGAACCCTCGAACTGGTCGGTGCGGACGTGCAGCAGTGCTTCGGCATCGGCATAGCGGCGTTCCCAGGTCGGATCGTCGAGCGCCGGCCAGCGGTCGATCCCGGCTTGCGTGCGCGGGCAATTGTTCGTCCACAGAATTCCCTGGCCGCCGAAAGCGACCGTCTCGCAGGCACCGGGCAAGCCCTCGGGTGGTGCACTTGGATCGTAGAATCGACAATGACTGAGGGCCTCGAGCATGAACGCGTCGGGCACTTGTCGATAGACGGCTTGATTGCGCAGGTGCTCGCCGGATCGAGCGCCGGACCGATCGGCCAGCGCCACCGCCCCGCCGGCCTCGAGCAACACAGTCTGGCGCCCGCGTTCCGCCAGTCGACGCGCCACCGCTGCGCCGATCGGGCCGCTGCCGATCACCACGACAGGCGCCACCGATGATTCCTACCATCCGCGCCGCCACCTGCACTACGTCGCTATGGCGTCGTCGCCAGGAAGGCGCGGATCCCGGTCAAGGTCATTTGCACGGCGACGGCGGTGAGCAGCATGCCCATCAGGCGCTCGAGGGCAATCAGGCCGCGCTGACCCAAGACGCGGCTGAGACGCGCGCCGCTGTACAGAATCGCCGCCGACGCGAGCCAGGCGGCGCCGACGGCGAGGATCCACTCGGGCAGTCGCTGCGGCTCGCGCGCTACCATGAGCATGACCGTGGCGATGGCAGACGGTCCCGCGAGGTATGGAACCGCGAGCGGCACGATGAAGGGCTCCTTGTCGGGCAATTCGGCGAAGCCGCCGTCGCGGTTCGGGAAGATCATGCGCAAGGCGATGAGAAAGAGGATGACGCCGCCGGCGATGCTGAGCGACGGTTCGGAGATGTGGAAGATCCACAGCAAAAACGGGCCGGCGAACAGAAACAGCAGCAGCACGGCCAGCGCGATCAGCAGCTCGCGCACGATCACCGTCTGCCGGCGCGCCGGCTCGACCTCGCGCAGGGCGACGAGGAACATCGGGATGTTGCCGAGCGGATCGATCACCAGGAAGAGGAGTACCGCAGCGGAGACGACCGACATGAACGGGAGCCTTGGGCGCAGCAATATCGGACACCCGCGATAGCAAGCTAGTCTCGCCGCAGACGTCGGTGGTCACGGCCTTTTTCACCACCGAGGACACGGAGGACGCAGCGGGGCCGCGGCGCGGCGCCGGCGCCAAATTGACTCCGCGTCGACCCTTGCTATAGTCCGCGCGTGGTTCACACCGAGCCACGAGTTCGCTGATGGGCTCAGGCGTCGTCGTCGTCATCCCCGCGCGCTACGAGTCCACTCGTTTCCCCGGAAAGCCACTTGCCGATCTGCATGGACAGCCGATGATCCAGTGTGTCTACGAACGCGCCCAGCGGGCGCGCGGAATCGACCGCGTGCTGGTTGCGACCGACGACGAGCGCATCCGCGCCGCGGTGGCGGCGTTCGGCGGCGACGTGGTGATGACGGCGGCGCACCGCACCGGGACCGATCGGATCGCCGAAGTGTCCGGCAGCCTCGACGCGGAGGTCGTCGTCAACGTGCAGGGCGATCTGCCGCTGCTCGATCCGCTGATGATCGATGCCGCGGTGGCGCCGCTGCGTGCCGACGCCGGGCTGCCGATGGCGACCATCAAGACCGCCATCCACAGCCGTGAAGAGCTGGACAACCCGAACGTGGTCAAGGTGGTGACCGACCGCGACGGCTACGCGCTGTACTTCTCGCGCAGCCCGTTGCCGCACTACCGCGATGGCGCGCCAGCCGGCGCGCCGCTGGGCTACAGGCACATCGGGCTGTACGGGTACCGGCGCGAATTCCTGCTCAGCTTTGCGCGGCTCGCGTCGACGCCGCTCGAGCTGGCGGAGCAGCTCGAGCAGCTGCGCGCGCTCGAATGGGGATTTCGCATCAAGGTCGCCGAGGTCGCGGCGGCCTCGATCGAGGTCGATACGCCGGCCGATCTCGAGCGCGCGCGCGCGACGCTGGCCGCGGCATCGCCGCAGGGCGAGGCGGATGGGCGCACGGCGGCCGGCAACCAGCGACCAGCGACCAGTGCAGGGCGGAGGGGTTGATGGCGCAAGACACCAAGCGAACCAAGTTCATCTTCGTCACCGGCGGCGTCGTCTCCTCGCTGGGCAAAGGCCTGGCGTCGGCATCGATCGGCGCGCTGCTCGAGAGCCGCGGACTCAAGGTCTCGATCCTCAAGATGGATCCGTACATCAACGTCGATCCGGGCACGATGAGCCCGTTCCAGCACGGCGAGGTCTTCGTCACCGACGACGGCGCCGAGACCGACCTCGACCTCGGCCACTACGAGCGCTTCCTGTCGGTGCGCATGAGCCAGAAGAACAACTTCACCACCGGCCAGGTGTACGACGCGGTCATCAACCGCGAACGGCGCGGCGACTACCTCGGCGGCACCGTGCAGGTGATCCCGCACATCACCGACGAGATCAAGTCGCGCATCTTCGCCGCCGCCGAGGACTGCGACGTGCTGATCGGCGAGGTCGGCGGCACCGTCGGCGACATCGAAGGGCTGCCGTTCCTCGAAGCCATTCGCCAGTTTCGCTGGGACCGCGGGCGCGACAACGTACTCTACATCCACCTGACCCTGGTGCCGTTCATTTCCGCGGCCGGCGAGGTGAAGACCAAGCCGACCCAGCACAGTGTCAAGGAGCTCACCGGTCTCGGCATCCAGCCCGATATCCTGCTCTGCCGCACCGATCGCCAGCTCGAACCCAAGATCAAGGCCAAGATCGCCAACTTCTGCAACGTCGACGAGAACGCGGTCATCACCGCGCGCGACGTCGACTGCATCTACGAGGTGCCGCTGGTCCTGCACGAGGAAGGGCTCGACGAGCGCTTGGTCGAGAAGCTCAACATGTGGACCGGCGCGCCGAATCTGGCCCGCTGGCAGAAGGTGTTGCAGGTCGTGAAGACGGCGCGCGAGAGCGTGCGGATCGCCGTGGTCGGCAAGTACGTCGACCTCACCGACTCGTACAAGAGCCTCAACGAAGCGCTGGCGCACGGCGGCTTCGCCAACGAATGCCGCGTCGAGCTGGCCTTCGTCGACTCGGAGAAGATCGCCGCCGACGGCCTGCCCGACGCCCTGACCAGCGCCGATGCCGTGCTCGTCCCCATGGGCTTCGGCCCGCGCGGCACCGAGGGCAAGATCGCGGCGGTGCGCTACGCGCGCGAAGAGAAGGTGCCGTTCTTCGGCATCTGCTTCGGCATGCAGATGGCGGTGATCGAGTTCGCGCGCAACGTCTGCGGGCTGACCGACGCCAACTCGAGCGAGATCGACGAACGCACGCCGCATCCGGTCATTCACCTGATGGAAAGCCAGCACATGGTGACCCGCAAAGGCGGCACCATGCGCCTCGGCGCCTATCCGTGCACGCTCGCCGAGCATTCGCTGGCGGCGCGCTTGTACGGCAAACGCAAGATCAGCGAGCGGCATCGCCACCGCTACGAGGTCAACAACGACTATCGCCCGCAGCTCAGCAAGGCGGGGCTGGTGCTGAGCGGTCTCTCGCCGGACGAGTCGCTGGTCGAGATCATCGAGCTGGCCGATCATCCGTGGTTCATCGGTTGCCAGTTCCACCCCGAGTTCAAGTCGCGCCCGGTCGACTGCCATCCGCTGTTCAAGGGCTTCATCCGCGCCGCCCTGCAGCGCAAGCTCGAAGCGGCCAAGACCCCGTTGCTCACCGTCGTGCGCACCGCGCACTGAGGAGCAGTCGACAGTTGACAGTTCAGAGGCAGTCGACAGTTGACAGTCCAGAGTTCACAGTTCGAATGCGAAGCGTCTATCGACTCTCAACTGTCAACTGTCGGCTCCCAACGATGAAATGCGCCGCGCAGTGACAGTCGGCTCCGTCCGCATCGGGGGTGACCAGCCGCTGGTGTTCATCGGTGGCACCTGCGTGATCGAAAGCCGCGATAGCGCCTTGCGCCATGCCAGTGCCATCAAACGGATGACCGAGCGTCTCGGGATGTCCTTCATCTACAAATCGTCGTTCGACAAGGCCAACCGGACCTCGCTCGACGCGGCGCGCGGACCGGGCATCGAGGCGGGACTGAAGATTCTCGCCGAGGTGAAGCGCGAGGTCGGCGTCCCGGTGGTCACCGACGTCCACGAAACGGGTCAGGCGGCAGCGGTCGCCGAGGTGGCCGATCTGCTGCAGACGCCGGCGTTCCTCTGCCGGCAGACCGATTTTCTCCTCGCCGTCGCGCGCACCGGCAAACCGGTCAATGTGAAGAAGGGGCAATTTCTCGCGCCGTGGGACATCGGGCCGCTGCTCGAGAAGCTCGCCTCGACCGGCAATCGGCAGCTGCTGGTCACCGAGCGCGGCGCCAGCTTCGGCTACAACAATCTGGTCGCCGACATGCGCAGCCTGGCGGTGATGACGACGTTCGGGTACCCGGTCGTGTACGACGCCGGTCACAGCGTGCAGTTGCCGGGCGGCCAGGGCAACGCGTCGGGCGGGCAGCGACAGTTCATTCGCCCGCTCGCCCGCGCCGCGGTCGCCGTCGGCGTCGACGCCATCTTCCTCGAGACGCACGAGAACCCCGATCGCGCCCTCAGTGATGGGCCCAACTCCTATCCGCTCGCCGAGCTGCCGACCTTGCTCGCCGAGCTCCAGCGCATCGATGCCGTTGCCGCGCAAAGCTAACCGCGCGCCGCGCGCCCGGCGCCCCGCCGAGGGCGACGCCGTGCGCCGCGCGCGCCACGTCTTCGCCATCGAGATCGCCGCGCTCGAGACGGTGAGCGGCCGGCTCGACGAGCGCTTCGACCACGCGGTGCAGATCCTCGCCGGCTGTCGCGGCAAGGTGGTGGTGACGGGAATCGGCAAGTCGGGCCTCATCTGCCGCAAGATCGCCGCGACGCTGGCCAGCACCGGCACGCCGGCGGCGTTCCTGCACGCGGCCGAAGCGGTGCACGGCGATTTCGGCATCGTCGCCAAGGGCGACGTCGTGCTCGCCGTGTCGCACAGCGGCGAGGTCGAGGAGGTCGTCCGCCTGCTGCCGCTGTTCGAGCGCCACGACCTGCCGCTGATCGTCATCACGGGGGCGCCGAGCTCGACGTTGGCGCGCGCCGCCGACGTGGTGCTGGACGCGAGCGTTCCCGAGGAGGCCTGCCCGCTCGGCTTGGCGCCGACGGCCAGCACCACCGCGGCGCTCGCCCTCGGCGACGCGCTGGCCGTCGCGCTGTTCCAGCGCAACGGCTTCACCGAGGCCGACTTCGCCGCCCTGCACCCGGCGGGCAGCTTGGGACGCCGCCTGCTCAAGGTCGGCGACCTGATGCATACAGGCGACGCGCTGCCGCTGGTGCGCAGCGATGCGTCGCTGGCCGATACGGTGCTCGAGATCACACAGAAGCGGCTCGGCGTCACCGCCGTGGTCGATGCGAAGGGCGAGCTGCTCGGCATCATCACCGACGGCGACCTGCGCCGCGGGCTCGGCCGGACGGATGAGATCCGCCGCCTTTCGGCGGGCGATCTGATGACCACGCAGCCGAAGACGATCGACGCCAACGCGCTCGCCGCCCGCGCGCTGGCCGTCATGGAGCGCCACAACATCACCTCGCTGTTCGTCCTCGCGCCGACGTCGCGCCAGCCACAGGGGGTCATTCATCTGCACGACATCCTGAAGGCGGGAGTCACGTAACGGCGCCGACGGGACGACGGTGAATCCGTTTCGACGCATCTACCGACGCTCGCACCGCCTGCGCCGCTTCATCCGCCGGCGCAAGGACGCGGCCACCTATCAGCTGGCGCGCTTCGCGCTGTGGGTGCCGCGCACCGTGAGTCTGCCGCGCGCGCTGGACCTCGCCGACCGCATCGGCGACGTGATCTATGCGGCCTTGCCGGGAACCCGCCGGCTCGCCCTCGAGCACCTGGACATCGCCTTCGGCGCGACGCTTTCCGAGGCGCAGCGCGAGCACATCGCTCGCGCCTCGTTCCGCAACGTGGCGCGCTGCTTCGTCGAGCTGGCGAAGTTCGAGGAGATCCGCGGCGTCTTCGACGAGTACACGTCGATCGAGGGCTGGCCGCATTGGGAGGAAGTGCGCGCGCTGGGGCGCGGCGCCATCGTCATCACCGGCCACATCGGCAACTGGGAGCTGCTGGCGGCATACTTCGCGCGCAAAGGCATTCCCATCGCCGCCATCGCGCGCCGCATCAACGATCGCCGGCTCGACCAGCTGATGGTCGATTTCCGCGCCGCCAACGGCGTGCGGACCATCCACCGCGAGAGCCCGATGGCGAGCCGCGAGATCCTCAAGATCCTCAAAGCGGGCGGCATCCTGGCGCTGATGATCGACCAGGACATCAAGACGCCGTCGGTCTCCGTGCCATTCTTCGGACGCACGGCCCGAACGCCCGCGGCAGCCGCTGCGCTCGCCGTGCGGCGCGAGATTCCGATCCTCCCCTGCTTTGCCCAGCGCCGGCCCGCGGGCGGCCACCGCTTCACCATCATGCCGCCGATCTACCCTCCGCAGAGCGGGGATCGGCGGCGCGACATTCTCGAGCTGACTCATCGCTTCAGCGCCGTCCTGGAGGAACGCATCCGGCAGAACCCGGCTGAATGGGTCTGGTGGCACAAGCGCTGGCGCCGTCGGCCAGTCCCCCGCCTTGATCTAGATGCCGAAATCCAATACTCAAATTCAGTTTTGCGATAGGAGATGCGTGGAGGGCCGCATGGCAGCAGATCCCCGGGTCATCGAAATGATGAGCTACTACCGCGATGCGGAGCTGCATGGTGCCACGTTGTTGCTGAGGCTCATCAAGCTGATGGATGACGCCGACGCGCAGGTAAAACTTTCACTCCACCTCGCCGAGGAAACCCGGCACGCCTGGCTGTGGACCAATCGCATCAAGCAGCTCGGCGGCGAGCCGATGAAGGTGCTGGACGGCTACCAGAAGCGGATCGGCATGCGCACGGTGCCGAGGACGCTGCTCGACCTGTTGGCGCTGACGGTGGTGGTCGAGGAGCGATCCTTCGACCGCTATCAGGAGCACGCGCGACGCCCGGGCATCGATGCCGAGACGCTGAACGTTCTCGAGGAAGTCACCAAGGACGAGAAGTGGCACATCGCCTGGATTCGCGGGAAACTCATGGAGCTCGCGGCCAGCCAAGGCGGTGAGGAACAGGCACACGCCGCGATCGACAAGTATCGCAAGATCGACGAGCAGGTGTATGGCGAGCTGCGGGCCAAGGAAATCGCCGTCTTTGGCGAGACCGCCGCAGCCAGCTGACCGCCACCCGCGGACTGATCCGCTGCCCGATCGCGATGCCGCGCGCTCGCCGCGCGTCACCGACTACCTCGAGTACGCGGTCTTTCGCATCGCGTTCGCCCTCTTCGCCGCCGTGCCGCGCCGCGCCGCGCTGCGCATCGGCACCTGGATCGGCGAGCTCTTCTTTCGCCTCGACCGACCGCACCGGCGCATCGCGCTGTACAACCTGCGACTGGCGTTTCCCGATCGCAGCGAGAGCGAGCGGCTCGCCATTCTGCAGCGCTCGTGCCACAACCTCGGCCGGGTCGGCGCCGAGTGCTGTCATCTGGCAGCGCTGTCGCCCGCGTCGGTGCGCGACTATGTCAGCATCGACGATCCGGCGCGCTGGCAGGCGGAGCTCGCCGCCGCCGCCGAGCGTGGGGCGGTCGTTCTCACCGCCCATCTCGGCAACTTCGAGCTGCTCGCCTACGCGTGCGGGTTGCTCGGCCATCCGATCGCGCTCGTGCACCGGCCGATGCGCAACGCGCTGGTCGACGACGCCATCACCGCCTTGCGCGCCCGCGCCGGCACCGTGTCGCTGGCCAAGAAGAACGCCGCCAAGGCGGCGCTGCGCGCGCTGCACGGCCACTCGATCGTCGCGATCCCGGCCGACCAGAATCAAACCCGCCGCTACGGGGTGTTCGTCGAGCTGTTCGGCGTACTCGCATCGACCACCCCCGGGCCGTCGCGCTTGGCGATGCTGAGCCGCGCGCCGGTGGTGCCGGTATTCCTGCTCCGCGACGGCGAGTCCGAGCGCCACCGCCTCGTCGTCCTGCCGCCGGTCGAGCTCGTGCGCAGCGGCGACCGCGAAGCCGACGTCGTCACCAACACCCAACGCTGCACGGCGGTCATCGAAGACATGATGCGCCGCTACCCCGATCAATGGATCTGGTTCCACAAGCGCTGGAAGACGCGCCCGCTCGGCGAGCCAGGGATCTACTAGCGACGCCCCCGCCTGGAGGGCGCCGCTCCGCGGCGCCGTAGCCGCGCGCAGCGCGGCTCCCGACCGAATCCACGCACGGATCAGGTTCCGCGCACCGATTGCGTCAGGTGCGTGCAACCGCCATCGCAGTAGCCCATGAGTGCCGACAACTACCCGATACGCCGACGGCCAGCCCGCTGCGCAGTCGTTCCAGGCCGAGTCGGCGATGCAATTATCCTCCTCACGCTATGCAGCGCTCATCGGCGCGCGATTCTCGCTCGCCAGGATTCGGTTGTAACCATTCTGGGGCCTGGCGTTCGGCAAGCGCGTGGCTGGTCGGACGATATGTGATCCTGCCGGACCACATCCACCTGTTCTGCGCACCCAACGACGACGACGGCAGCCCGCTGCCACATTGGGTTCACTTCTGAAAGGCGTTTTCTTCGCGCCGTTGGCCGCGACAGGAAGAACGCCCGATCTGGCAGAAGAACTTCTGGGACACCCAGCTTCGGTCCGGCGACTCCTATGAGGCGAAATGGGAATACGTCAGAGGCAATCCCGTTCGCCATGGCTATTGCGCCGCGCCGGAAGATTGGCCGTACCAGGGTGAGCTTGATGTGCTGGATTGGGACGACAGGTGAACGGATCTCGAGCGCCGCTGCGCGGCGCTACGGCCGCGCGGAGCGCGGCCCTCCAGCAGCACCAAGCCCGCTCGGCGTCGTCACGGGCCGCGCGAAGCGCGGCTCACAATGCGCGAGCCGTGCGGACGTGGGTAGCTCCGGCCACCGGGCCGGGTGACCGCCGGTCAGGGCAGTGAGTCAGCGCACGGCCGCGACTGCGTCGCCGATGGCGCTGAGCGCACGCTCGCTGTCCGACTCGCTGATGATCAGCGGTGGCGCGAGGCGGACGACGGTGTCGCGGTGCAGGGTCCAGTTGAGGATCAGGCCGCGCTCGAAAGCGGCGCGGCAGAACGACCGGGTGACCTCCGGCGTGGCAAACTCCAAGCCGATCAGCAAGCCGCGGCCGCGCACCTCACGCAGCGCCGCACCGACAAACGTCCCGAGGCGCTCGCGCCATCGGTCACCCAAGGCCGCGGCGCGTTGCGGCAGGCGCTCGCAGGCTGCGACGTCGAGCGCCGCCAGCCCGGCCGCGCACGACAACGGATGACCACCGAACGTGGTGACGTGCGCGAGCGGCGGATCGCGCGAGAGCGTTCGCATGATTGCCGGGCGTGACACGAAGGCGCCGAGCGGCAGCCCGCCGCCGAGAGCTTTGGCCAGGACCAGCACATCGGGGCATACGTTCCACCGCTGGCAGGCGAACCAGCTGCCGGTGCGGCCGAGGCCGGTCAGCACCTCATCGCAGAGCAGCAACGCGCCTACGGCCGTGCAGCGCGCGCGCAAGGCCGGCAGGAAGTCGTCGGGCGGAATGCGCACGCCGCCCTCACCCTGAATCGGCTCCACCACCGCGGCGGCGAAGCGTTCGTCGATACGCGTCAGATCGGCGACGTTGCCGAAGGGCAAAAACTCGATTCCATCGAGCAACGGTTCGAACGGCCGCCGGTAGACGGCGTTGTCGCACAGCGACAGCGAGCCGAACGTGTCGCCGTGATAGGCGCCGCGGAAGGCCGCGATGCGGAAGCGCCCGGTATGTTTGCGCGCCAACTTGAGCGCTCCCTCGATCGCCTCGGTGCCGCTGTTGGTGAAATAGGTCACCGAGAGATCGCCCGGTGCGAGCTCGGCGAGCCGCCGCGCCAGCTCGACCTGCGGCTGCTCGACCGCTTCGCCGTACACCATTACGTGCAGGTACCGCGCCGCCTGCGACGTCACCGCCTCGACCACCGCGGGGTGACAATGGCCGACGTTCGCCACCCCCATCCCGGCGAGCAGGTCGAGATACTCGGCTCCGCTGCTGTCCCAGAGCGACGCGCCACGCGCGCGCGCGATGACGATGCCGAGCGGCGCCGTTGAGGTCTGGCAGACGTAGCGCAGAAAATCGCGCGCCAGGTCCTCGGCGTTCATGCGCTCGGGCTCACCCAGTCGGCGACACGCGGCCGGCCGCCCTGCCGCCAGGCCAGCGGCGGACGCTGCATCTCACCGAGCGCGCAGACGCGATGCACGCCCGCGGCCGCGAGCGCGGCCGCGATCGTCGACCAACGGGCCGGTGACGCCGCGAGACCGGCGGCTTCGAGTAGCGAACGCACCGGCGACAGCAGCGGGCCGAGCTCGGCGAGCCTCCTCAACGGCATCACGCGCAGCGAGCGGCCGAGCGGCGTCGGACGGAACTGCGGCACCGGCTCGGCGACCACCGTGCCGTCGGCCTCGGCGCCGAGTGCGAAGAGGGTGGCCGGCGTGCCGCCCAACCCGGACCACTCGGCGTCGTCGCGGAAGCGGCGCAGCGCCAGCCGCTCCGCACCGCTCGGCCGCCCGGATGGCACTCGTTGCGCCAGCGTCGCGAGCGATTCGGCGACCAGGGCGGCGAAGCTGCGCGCGGCATCGAGCTCGCCCTCGACGAAGCACAGCTGTGGCGAGAGGCACCCGCGCTGATCCCACAGCGCGACATCGGCGGCCAGGTCGGATGCGGCGCGCCGCGCGGCGGCGGGATCGGCGGCGATCTCAC
>Ga0066388_100002096_pt1 | contig 11917 bp, 7 predicted proteins | sample PanSoiMetaGPlot6_FD_64539 | JGI IMG/M metagenome (GOLD analysis project Ga0066388, IMG submission 64539) | Tropical forest soil microbial communities from Panama analyzed to predict greenhouse gas emissions - Panama Soil - Plot 6 (Hybrid Assembly) | ecosystem: Environmental > Terrestrial > Soil... | reverse complement strand
CCGTGGTCCGGCCGCGTTGGAGCGCGAGGCTTTAGCCGAGCGATTCACGTCGACCTGACTAGATCGGCCAGTTCCTCGGTACCTTCACGACGTACGTCCCGGCGATCCGGTCGTGCCACGCCTGCCGCTCGGGATCTTTGAGGATCCACAACTCGCCCAATCCGAAGACCGCGGCCGAGAAGATGCCAGCCAGGCCTCGCACGAGCGCGTCGGCGAAGCGCAGCGGTGTCCCGTCAACCCGCACGACGCGGAGCTGACAGATGATTCCGCCGACCGTGGTGCCTTTCCACGTCCAGAAGCCGATGTGATACGCGAGGAGCAGGATGAAAATCGCGCTGTCGCGTCGCGAGAGATCCAAGATCTGATGGGCAATGAGGACGAGGATGACGTCGAGGACGATCGCGGCCAGCCGATCACGGAACGAAGCGCGCGGAAACGACGCGAGGTCGCCGGCGGCCGGCGGCGGCAGGTCGAATCCCACCGCGGACGTACTGGACGAGACCAGTGGCGGCGGCGTCACAGGCGGCGGCCCGCTCGGAGGCGTCGGCCTCGGCGCCGGGAGGGGATTCTCCTGGCGATAGGCGGCGATGAACGCCAGCGTCGCCGCGCCGAGGCCGAAGACGCCGACCAGCGTCCAGGCAATGAAACCCAGGATCGGAATCATGTACAGAAGACAAAGGGCGGCAAAGCCGACCGCGAACGCCAGCAGCGACTGTCCCGGCGTATCGGACAGCTGCGGCACGACGTTCACACCCACCCACCGCATGACGCCGACCTTGCCCACAATCCACCCGAAAAACAGCGCGCACAGCACGAACGGCACGACGGCGATGCCGATCACTGACACAGTGAGCAGCAGGCACACGGGGCCGGCGAGCAGCAGCACCAGCAGGCCGACCACGAAGGTCGTCATCGGCTTCTCGGTGAGTTTTTCGGTCGATTCGCGAACCGGACCGCTCAGCAGCAGACCGACGATGAGATACACGACGAAGACGATCCCGACGACGACCCACACCCACCGCAATTGGGGGACGATGGGCCGTCCCCATAGGAGACCGCGCGTGATCCACGGCGCGAACGCGTCGAACATGTGGCCGAGACCTTGCGTCCCAACGACGACGTGCTGGCCGCCTGGCGCAAATCCCGGCGCCGCGTCGACGACTCCGCCGACGACGATCAGATCGCCGCGGACGTTCGCCTCGGGAGCGATCATCGCGCTGCCTCCGACTACGACGACCGATCCGTCCACGACGGCGGTTTTTGCGAGCTGGGCTTTCCCCAGCACCACGACCAGATCGTGATCGACGACGCCGTCGATGGTTGCGTTGCCGGCGATGACAACCGCCTGCTCGATCCCCGCATCAGGCCTGAGCGTGAAGTCCTGACCGATACGCAGCACAAATCGGCCCCAGTGGTCGTGGACGAGAATCCGCCGTTCATCCTGCGGCGCCTCGGCGGTCTGCGCGGCAGCGCTGGCGGTGGTCAAGACTGCTGCCGCCAGCATGAGTCCCGAGCACACGAAAGCACGAAACCTCTTGCGGCTCATATCAAGTTCTCCCGAACGCCACGCGGTTCAGCGCGGTCCCGAATGTCACGCATGCCAGAGCCATCAACGCTACGACGGCGAATGCGTACGGCACCAGCGGCTCCCCGAGCACCCGCCAGAGTGCGCGAGCCGCTGTGACGCCGCCTTCCATCTGACGAGCCGCGCTCGTGACGGCCATCGAGATTCCCGACGCGCGCGCCGCAATCGCGGCGCGCACCGTCTGCTCGGCGCCGGGCGCGATGACGACAGCGCCCACGAGGATCCCTGCCAGTGCAGCCATCGACAGCACTTGCAACCCGATCGGCCACGTAAACCACGCGCGGGCGTACCACGGCCGTGCGGCCCAGGCCTGCACGGCCGCCATGACCCGCGGCAGCAGGGTGCGCGGTGCGATTGGCGACGGCAGCCGGCGAAGCTCCTCGTGAACGAGCTGTTCCAGATCAACGCGAGGCATCGGGATCCGCCAGGTACTTCCTCAGAGACTCGCGGCCGCGGTGGATGTCGGTCTTTACTTTTCCCAGCGACACGCCAAGCAGCGCCGCAATGTCCTGATAGCTCATCTCCTCGTAATGAAACAGCACGAGCGGCACGCGCTGGTGGTCGGGAAGGCGGCTCATCGCCTCCTGGAGTTGCTGACGCTGCTCATCGCTTTCGATGGCGGTCGCCTGCGATTCGGACGAAGCCATGGCCGCTTCGTACGGAATCGCCGGCGCATCCTCGTCGGTCCGTGCGAGCTCGCTGAACAGGTGCAAGCGGTTGCGGTAACGCGACAGGTGATTGAGGCACGCGTTGCGGGTCACGGTTCGCAGCCATCCCGCCGCCGCGGGGCTCCGGCCAATCGCGTCGAACCGCTGGAAAGCCCGCAGAAAGACCGTTTGCGCCACGTCTTCGGCGTCAACCGGATTCCCGAGCAGCCGAACCGCGATCGCAAACACCATGTCCTGAAACCGCCGGACGAACGCCTCAAACTCGGCGTGGCTCATGCCTGCCGCCGGCGGTCACTGCTTGAAGAACCCCCCAGCCCCCGGAAAGTTTCAGTGGTAGTAGAGTTCCTAGACTGGTGACGAGCTACCTGCTCGCGCTCGCGCTGAGCCTGGCGCAATTCGGCCAGGCGAATACAGGCGAACTCCGCCTGCTGGTTACCGATTCGAGCGGCCTGCCGCTCGAATGCGCCGTGGAACTGGTGAGCGAGGCCAACCAGGTGCACGAGCAGCTCGATACCACTCCTGACGGCCGGCTCGTCGTCCGCCGCCTGCCGTTTGGCACCTACCGCGTCGGCGTCGCCCGAGAGGGGTTCACGGCCTTCACAGGCGTCGTCGAGGTCCGGTCCGCGCTGCCTACGGACTTTCGCGTCACGCTGGGTCTCGCGCCGGTGCAAACCGCTGTGACCGTCGCGGCGGCCGACACGCTGCTCGATCTCCATCAGACCGCGACGACCAATCGCCTTGGCGCCGACGTGCTGCAGCGCCGCACGAGCGCGCTTCCGGGCCGATCGCTGCCCGAGCTCGTGAACACGCAGCCGGGCTGGTTGCTGGAAGCCAACGGCATCCTCCACCCACGCGGATCGGAGTATCAAACTCAATACGTAATTGACGGCCTGCCGTTCACCGACAACCGATCGCCTGCGTTCGCGCCGGAAATCGATGCAGACGACGTCCACGCGATGAACATCCTGACGGGCGGGTACCCGGCCGAGTATGGCCGTAAGCTGGGCGGCGTAATCGAAGTCGTCACGGCAGGCGAGGCGCGGCCTGGTTTTCACGGCTCCGTGGCGGGTTCGCTCGGCAGCTTCGGCACCAGGACCGGCGACATCGTCGGCGAATTCGCGTCGCCGAAAGGCACGTTCAGCGTCAGCGCCGGCATCGCCGATACGGACCGTTATCTCGACCCTCCGGTCGAGGACAACTTCACGAACCACGGGACCAGTTCGCACCTGGCGATGCGCGTCGAGCATGACGTGACCGACGCCGACCGCGTCGGGATCATTGTGCGACGAGGAGACGCCAGGTTCTCCGTGCCAAACGAGCTCGTTCAGCAAGAGTCTGGACAGCGCCAGGACCGGGACAGCGCGGAAACGATGGTGCAGTTCTCCTATCAGCGCACGTTCTCGATGCCGGTGCTGGCCGACGTTCGCGGGATGGTCCGCAACGTCTCAGCGGGGCTGTGGTCCAACGCGCTGTCGACACCGATTGCCGCGTCGCAGGATCGCGGGTTTCGCGAGATCTATCTCAAGGCCACGATCGCCGGGCACGCGGGTGCGCACGAATGGAAGGCGGGCGGCGATCTCAGCGCGGGGACGCTGCGCGAACAGTTTGCCTACCAGATCACCGACGCCGACGCGTTCGACGCGGACACGCCCGCGACGTTCTCGTTCGAGGATCGCCGCGCCAACCGCGAACACGCGCTGTTCGTGCAGGATCAGTTCCGGCGTGGGCGGCTGACCATCAACGCCGGGCTCCGCTGGGATCACTACCGCCTCCTCGTCCAGGATCAGGCGCTCAGCCCGCGCTTCGGAGTCGCGTGGTCGTGGCCGGGCCGCAACCTCGTCGCCCGGGCTTCGTACGATCGTGCGTTCCAAACGCCCGCCTTCGAGAATCTCCTGCTGGCCAGCTCACCGGAGATCGAGCAGCTTGGAGATGGGGCCATCAGGCTACCGGTTCCGCCCTCGCTTGGGCATTTCTACGAAGCGGGTATTTCAAAGGGGCTCGCCGGCGTGGCGCGTCTCGATGCGAGCTATTTCGAACGCCGCATGACCAACTTTGCCGACGACGACCTGCTGCTGAACACGGGCGTCGGCTTTCCGATTGCGTTTCAGCGCGCGCTCGTCCGAGGGACCGAAGTGCGGCTGGGTGTCCCGAGCTGGCGGCAGCTCTCGGGTTCGTTGAGCTACGCGTGGATGCGCGGCGTCGGCGATCTGCCGATTACCGGCGGCCTGTTCCTTGGGGACGAAACCGCGCTGCTCACCACCACCGGCCGCTTCGACATCTCGCAGGATCAGCGGCACACCGTGCGCGGGCGACTGGCGTACCAGGTTCGCCCCTCCGCGTGGGTGGCGCTTGGGGCGGCTTACGGCAGCGGGCTCCCGTTCGAATTCGACGGCGAACGCGATGAGGCGTTCGAGCAGTTCGGAGAGCGGATCCTCGAGCACGTCGACTTCGCAGCCGGACGGGTACGGCCAACGTTTACGCTCGACGCCTCCGCGGGGCTCACCGTGGCCAGGACTGGCCGGCGCGGGTTGAGCCTGCAGGTCGATGTGCGCAATCTCACGAACCGGCTGAACGTGATCAATTTCGCCGGGTTGTTCTCCGGGACGGCGCTCGGCGCTCCGCGGAGCGTGGCGCTGCGCGTTCGAGCGGGCTTTTGAGGCGGTTCAACGCGAATACGCGGGAACAGATCCGACCGCGGAGCTGAAAAAGAACCGCTGCCAGAACCTGCACGCCTTTTCGCGCGGGTGATCGCCAATCCGCGACGGCTCATCGAGCATCAGCTGTGGTCCGACCGTGCCGTCGCCGCGCCGGTGAACGACCGGCCAGACGAGCGGCGCACGGTGATCGCCGTTCGGGTCGCCGGCCGCGGCAAAGCGTGCCCAGTACGCGCTCATCGCTGCGGACAGCGCCAGATCGCGCGCGTCGAGCGCATACGCCGGGCGCTCGAAATTGTTCCCAAACACAAAATTCGTATCGCGGCCGTGAAACGCGATTCCGCGGACGGGCGGCGCCGGCTGCCGGTCGAACGAGTACAGATACACCGGCGTGTCGGTTCGCTCGACGAGATCCGCCATGCGACGCGCCTCGCACACCGCTTCTACGTCGCCCGTCAGGCGTGCGAGCGCGTCCATCGGCGACGCGAAATCGCTATCGGGATACATCGCCAGTATGGCCGCAACGTCAGCGCTCCCGAATTCGGCTTCGACCGTCGCCGCGTAGACCGCTCGACTCAACCCGGCCGGGAAACTTCGGTTCACGTACTCCCACCCCTCATCTCGCACCGTGCCGAGGATGACCGGCACATGGCGAAACGACCCTCGCTCGTAGAGGGTTCGAGGCTGGTCCGGAATCTCCACACCATCCACGACGGGACCCCATGTCGCTCGCGCCGTCTCCGCGATTTGGTGCTGACCAGAGGGAAGCGCGAGCAGGACTTCCTCCGCGGTCTTCGATCGCAGGCACGTGATCACGTACGACGCGTCCGAACACCCCAACGCGGTCGCAAGTTCGTGGCCTTGGGATTCCGCGTCAGCGAGCGTCCTCCAGCGTGTCGACGCGAACCCGCTCTGCATGATCGCGCGCTCGAACAGGCCGGCGCTGCCCGGCGACACCAGATGGAGGCTCACGCTGTGCGCACCCGCCGACTGTCCGGCAATTGCGACCCGCCGCGGATCGCCGCCGAACGCGGCGATGTTGTCGCGGATCCATTGGAGTGCCGTACGCTGATCAAGGAAGCCGTAATTTCCAGAAGAGCGATGCCGTGGATCCTCGGCTGTCAGCGCCGGGTGCCCCAGAAATCCAAACGGTCCCAGCCGGTAGTTCACGGCGACGACGACCGTGCCGGTGCGCGCCGCCATCTTTTGTCCGTCGTGCGCAGGCATGTTCGCCGATCCTGCCTGGAACGCACCCGCGTGGATCCACACGAATACGGGCGCCGGCGACGGCGGCGTGGGGTTCGGCGTCCAGATGTTCAACCGGAGACAGTCTTCGCTGCCCTGGATCGTCGCCGTGCCGGGCGGGCTGATCGAGGGGCACGGGCTGGCTGCGCGCGTCGCGTCCAGCGTCGACGGCTTCCAGGGTGCGGCCGGCTGCGGCGGCTTCCATCGCAGCGCGTTGACGGGCGGCGCCGCGAATGGAATGCCCAGGAAAACGCACACGGCACCCTGCTCCCGGCCTCGCACGGTTCCCGCCGCCGTGCCGGCGAGACACGATGTCGAGGGCGAAGGTCCCGCGCCGGATGACGCCACACATGCCGGCATCATCGCCCCGGCGGAAATCACAACGACAGACCACAGGTGAACGGCAGACACGGGCTGGATCGAAGGTCCAGTATCGTGACGGCGCCGCGCCAAGTCGTGGGTGAGTTCTGGGAATCTTCCGGGTTCGCGTTATCTCGAGGTATGCGTGACGGTCGAATCGCCGGTCTTCATCAGGCGGATCCGGATCGGCATCGATCCCAGCCGAATCTCGTCACCATCAGTGAGCGGCGCAGGGGCGTCGAGGCGCGCCCCGCGGACGAAGGTGCCGTTTTTGCTTCCAAGATCCTCAATCGTCGCGGCTACTCCCGCCACGGTGATGCGCGCATGGTGCCGTGAGATCGTCGGCGATTCCAACCAGACGGCGACGTCGGCGTCGCGTCCCAATAGATGCGCGCCGTCGCCGAGCGCGACCTGACCGAATTCCCACACGATCCAGCACCGCGCCCGGTCGCGCGGCGGAGGGATCGACCGCTCGGTGACCTCGGCCGGGAACGCATACCCGAACCGGTGAACCGTCCGGATGAAACGCCCATCCTTGGCTTTCTCCCCGAGTGCGTCGCGCACTTCGGCGACCAGACTCGTCAGCGTCGCGTCGGACACGAACGTGGACGGCCACAACCGCTCATGCAGCTCCGCCTTCGAGAGAGCGCGCGGCCGATGTTCGATGAGCAGGCGCAGGAGCTCGAACGCCTTGGGGGACATATGGCACTCGCGCTCGCCGCGGTGTAACTGGCGGGCATCGGTATCGAGCGTGAATTCCCCAAACCGCGCCTGCATCGCCGATCCTTATAAGCCGGAACTTTCCAGGAAATCCACCAAGACTCGCGGACGCTCGGCGCTCATTATGACAGCCTCATGTGTTGTTGGATTGTGGCCGCTGCCCTCCTCCTCCTCTGCCCTTTCGCCGCCGCGGCGCAGTCGACCCTCGCGAGCATCTCGGGGGCCGTGTACGACGAGCAGCGCGCAGTTGTTCCGGGGGCCGCGGTTGTCATCTCCAGCCTTGACACAGGCCAGACGCGGACGGCGCAATCCGACGGCGCCGGGATGTATGCCATTCCAGGTTTACCGCCGGGGCGCTATGCGATGCGCGTCAGCCTCGAAGGCTTCGTCACCGATGTGCAGTCGGATCTGATTCTCACGATCTCCGCCGACGCCCGTCGCGACGTGACACTCAAAGTCGCCGGCCTCAGTCAGAACGTCACGATCGTGGCCGTTCCCGAGCTCGTGACGACGTCCACCACCGCGGTGGGACGGACCATCACCACGACGCAGATCGACGAGCTGCCGGTCACCGCGCGCGACTTCACGAACCTCGCGCTGCTGACGCCGGGCGTCCTCGGCAACTACAGCGCGAATCGCGGCGCCGATCCAACGATCGTGGCGTCGGGACAAATCGGCCGCAATAACACCTTTCTACTGGACGGCGTCAGCCTCGATGCGCATCTGGGCTCGGGCGTTCGTGGCGGCGTGTCGCTGGATGCGGTCAAGGAGTTCGTCGTGTTGTCGAACAGCGCGACGGCCGAGTATGGGCACGCCGCAGGCGCCGTCGTCAGCGTGCTGACGCGATCGGGGACCAATCACTTCGCCGCGCGCCTGTTCTACTACCACCGCGACGATGCGTGGGACGCTGCTGATCCGGCCGCGTCGTTGACCGAACCGGCCGGTCGAAAAGCGAGGCTGGAACAGCGCACAGGCGGCGGATTTCTGGGCGGACCGGTGGTGCGCAACCGATCGTTCTTTTTCGGCTCGGTCGAGCTGACGCGCCGCGATACCGAGAGCATCGTCACCTCTCCGCTTCTCCACGTGTTCCGGCCGGAGGTGCCGACACAGCTTCCCGTCCGTTTCACCGCTCCGCAGGTGTTCGCGCGCAGCGATCTGGTCGTCGGTACTCGCGATACGCTCGTATTGCGGTCGCGTGTCGATCGGCGCGAGACCACGAACGAAGCCGTGGAACGTCTGCCGGCGGGCCTGGTCGCGCCGGAACGCCGTCAGGATCGTGAGACGAGGAACGTCGATTTCGCCGCAACGGCGCAGCACGTTGCGGGATCGAGAGGCATCAACGAATTTCGGCTGCAAGCCGCGCAACGCGCCATCGACACGAGTGCAGACCGTTATTGCGCCGCATGTCCGACAGAGAATCGCACGGGAATTCTGCTCGGCAAGGCAGATCTTGTGCCGGACCACAGCACGGAACAGCGCTGGCAGTTTGCCGATACCCTGTCGTGGTCGGTCTCGGATCGGTTGGGCGATCATGCGTTCAAGAGCGGCGTTGACGTGTCAGCGATCGACATCAGCGGGTTTCAGCCGGCGAACTTCGACGGGACATTCGTGTTCAGCGGCGCGGGCGGCAATCGCCCGTTCGATCCGAGCGACCGCGCGACCTATCCGAGCCTGTATCGGCGTAACAGCGGCGAGGCTGTCTACGATCTGCGCACACGCCTTTATGCCGTCTTCTTCCAGGATCAATGGCGGCCCCTCCCGCGGCTCACGTTGAACCTGGGCGCCCGGTGGGATTACGAAGACGCCATCGGCGTGGCGCGAGACGCCGACAACGTCGCGCCACGTGTCGGCCTCACCTTCGATCCGTCGCGCCGCGGGCGCACGTCGATTCGCGGCCAATACGGCGTGTACTACGACGCGGTGCTGTTCCAGGCGCTGGTCAACACCTTCCGCGGCAGCCAGGTCACGCGACTGCAGATTCGACAGCCAGGCTATCCCGATCCGCTCGGGTCGAATCCAAACCGCGTCGGCGACGTGGTGAACGCGTTGCCGAACGGACGACGATTTGCCGCGTCGATCAGAACACCGTACACGGAGCAGGCCACTGCCGGCCTACGCCAGGTTTGCGGACCGATGTCGCTCACCGCAGACGTCGTCTTCGCACGCGGGCGCAACCTGATTCGAACACGCGACGCCAACTACCCGGATCTCGACGATCCACGTCTTGCCCGGCCCGACCCCAACTTCCAGGAAATTACCGTCCGCGAGACCGAAGGTCATTCTTTGTATCGCGCGCTGGTCATCGGACTGGAGAAGCGGCCGACGCCGCGCCACGCGTTCGCGGTCGCGTATACGTTGTCGTCGGCTGAGCGCGACACCGAGGACTGGGACTTCCTGCCGAACGATCAGCGCAACTATCCAGCCGAATGGGGTCCGAGTTCGAGCGACGCGCGGCACCGGCTTGTGGCCAGCGTGGATATCGAGCTCAGGCGCGGTCTCCGGCTATCGGCGATTGCGACGGGCGTGAGCGCCCTGCCCTACAACGTGACCACAGGCGCCGACGACAACGGCGATACCTACGTCACGGATCGGCCCGCCGGCGTGTCTCGTAATTCCGCAAGGGGGTCAAGCCTCTGGTCGATCGACCTGCGTGTGTCGAAGGCGTTTCAAGCCGGAACCACGCGCCTCGAATTGATTGCGGAATCGTTCAACGTCGCCAATCGACGCAACTGGACCGGCTATGACGGCGTCGTGCAGAACCCGACATTCGGGCGGCCGACGGACGCGGCAAGCCCGCGCGAGGTGCAGCTGGGAGTTCGCGTAGCGTTCTGAGATTCGCCTTCAGCGTCGCAGCGCTGCCGGCCAGTTCAGAACGATTCTTGCGACCGGGTTCGACTGATCGACCACGTTGGCCAGGAGGAAGCGTTGGCCGTCTCGTGTGACGTCATACGCCGTCAGGGTCCCGAAGCTCAAGCCGATGTCGGTGGAAGCACTCGCGGCGGCAAAGAGCGGCACCGGTGCGGCGCTCTCAACGGCGGTCTGTGACGTGATTCCGACGCTCATCAGACGTCCGTCGATCGTCCGATAAAAGAGTTCCCGCCCATCTCCGCGCCAACGCGGATCGCTGCCGCCGCCTGTGGAGATACGTTGTTTGGCGCCGGCGGCCGGAAATGACACGACGTAGACATCGTCGGACCCTGATTCGTCGGAGACGTAGGCGAGCCAGCGACCATCAGGCGAAAAGCGGCCGAGATGCTCGTTGTCCGCCGTCTGCAGAAACGGCACCGGCTTGCGTTCGGCCTGCGGCACCGACATCGGGAGCAGCCACAGATCCCACTGCGTCTTCGGATCGAGGCTTCCGTAGATGACGAACCGGCCGTCGGGAGACCAGTCAGTCGGCTGATTGTTCGAGACGGATCTGACGAGGACTTGCTCGGCGCCGTTCGCGTCGTCTGCGGCTTTTCGAACGAGATTTGGCGGCGAATCGCGCCGCGTGCCCGCGAACACCAGGGACGTCCCGTCCGGCGACCAGACGGGATCGAAATTGAGATTGCCCGCCGAGATGAACGGCGATGCCACGCCGCGCGCGGTGATCAACCACAAGGTCTGATCGCGGGTATCGGGATCAATACGCGCGGCGGCGACCGTCTTCTCGTCGGGCGAGAGCGACGGCTGATCGTAATCGACGCCGCCGAGCGCCGCGAGCCGCCTTCCGGATCGATCGAACCAGGCCAGCTGCGTCGTGATCCGCTTGCGCTCTCCGAACGCCAGCGTGCCGTTTGCGGAGACCGAGAAGTCGCCGCGACCCTGACCGCTGTAGTAGCCGACCATGTCGGCGATCGGCTGCCCATCGCCGACGAGCCGGAGCCGGCGGGGATCGAACCGGTGGGCCATCAACGTTCCCCCCGAGGCGCCCGGGGACGGTGTGATCAGCGCAACCAGATAGTCAGGCCGCGCGTACGCCACGGCGACATAGTCCGGCAGGAGCAGCGTTGCGCCTGGCGTATCCAGCGAGGCCAGGTAGATACCGCGCTTTTGCGGTCGGCCGAAGTACACATAGTGACGACCATCGGCGAGAAACGACGGGAAGTAGCGCTCCATGTTCAGCCCGTCGGCGGCAATGGGCACGGTGACGCCCCCTGACGCAGGCACGCGAGACAGGATCCGGCCGGCGCCCTCAGCCAACACGATGACGTCGTCGCCGCTCCATGCGCCCCCGCGAGGCAGGATGGCATCGCACAGAATCTGTGGAGGACCGCCAGCCACGGAAACCTTCTTCAGCTTTCGCCGGGCGAAGAATGCGACGAAGCGGTTGTCCGGCGACCAGAACGGGTACTGTGCGCCGTCGGTGGCGGGCACGGCATCCGCCGCGAAGGAACCCATCCGGCGAATCCACAGCATGCGCCTGCCGTTGCGATCGACGCCGACGAATGCCAGTCGCGATCCGTCGGGTGAGATGGCGACGGATCCGCCTGCCGGCACGTCGGCCAGGGTCGCGGGATCCGGCGGCACGAAAATGAGGCTGGCTGCCGGCGCCTCGCCGGGTGTGCGGCGTTGAGCAGCGACGACAAAGGCAGCGGCAGCGATCGTCACGATCGACAACGCTACGGCCGCTGCGAACACGAGAGGGTTGCGTTTGGGCGGCGCGGCTCGTTCGTCCGGCACGCCCACCTGTTCGGCGATCC
>Ga0066388_100002095_pt1 | contig 11917 bp, 12 predicted proteins | sample PanSoiMetaGPlot6_FD_64539 | JGI IMG/M metagenome (GOLD analysis project Ga0066388, IMG submission 64539) | Tropical forest soil microbial communities from Panama analyzed to predict greenhouse gas emissions - Panama Soil - Plot 6 (Hybrid Assembly) | ecosystem: Environmental > Terrestrial >... | reverse complement strand
TGCGCCGTTGGAGAGTGCGGACGACAGCTGAACCTTTCCACCGGAGAGCGTCACGTTGATCGCGGAGCTCGCCGAGGCAATGGCGGACTGCACTCCAGCGGACGCGCTGGAGCCTCGCCCCACGTTCAGCTCCGCGGTGATGAGCTGCTGCACGAGATTCAGGAGGAGGCTGCTCGCGAAGCTGACGTTGCCCGCCTGTCCGGGCGTGGCGTTCAGCACCGCTTGAGCCTGCGCGGCGCTCAGGTTCGCGGAGCCAACTGGAACGGAGCCGCCGAGGCGGGAGATCACCGACGCGGTCACATCCGCGTGGTTGCGAAAGAAGCCCTTCGTGTAGGTGCAAACGGGAAGCGGAGGTGGCGCGCACGTGAGGGTCACGATCCCCGGCATCCCGCCACGATCTCGTGTGGCGCGCCGTCGTTCGGCACCGTGAACGGGAGCGTGTCCGAGCCCGATGGGCCCGTGAAGTCGAAGATCTTCTCCGCAGTGAGCACCCCGTCGACCCAGACCGTCTCGTGCATGCTCTGCGTGCCGCTCGGGACGGTCGAGTAGCTGTAGCTCGCGCTGGTGCAGCTGATGTCGACGGCGCCGGGGCCGTTTGCCTTCGCAAGTCCCATGAACGCCGTCGAAGCGATCGGTGCTCCAGGGCACGCGGCAACGAGGGTACGCCTGATAGCTCGTGCCATTCCCGTCTCCCCAGCTCGGATTCGACCAGCTTCGTTCAGGTTAGTGGCGTGTTCTCCGCCGGCACCCGGTCTTCCCGGTGAGGAAACCCACCCCGTGCGGCCAGTCCCGCCGCTACTGGCCCGCCTGGGCCGCCAGGATCGCGGCGCTGAGATTCGCGACGTCCGGCGAGGTGACCTCGGTCAGCTTGCCGCCCGTCTTGCCGACGAGGACCGTGGGGGTGCCGCGCACGTTGTCGGCATCCGCCTGCGTGTCGTACTCGTCGGCCAGCTGGGACACGGCCGACGCGTTCCGCGCCTTCTCTGCGGCGGCGGCGTCCAGGCCGGGGATGCTGGCGTACGCCGAACGGATGAAGTTGTCGTCCAGCCAGCCCGAGTTCTCCTGGCCCTGGTTGTAGTAGAGGAGCTGCGAGAAGTCGAAGAAGCGGTTCTGCTTTCCAGCTGCCAGCGCCGCGAGGCGTCCGCGCACGGAATCCGGCCCGAGGAACGCGATCGGACGGGCGACGAGGCGCACCTTCCCCGACCTGATGTAGCGCGGCACGATGCTCGGCATCACCGTCGTCTCGAACTCGCGGCAGATGGGGCACTGGAGGTCGATGTACTCGACCATCGTCACGGGGGCGTTCGGTTTGCCGAGGACATTGCCGTGCTGGGGGATGCCATTGAAGAGGCTCTTCGCGGTGCCCGAGTCCGGCAGCGTGCTGGCAGTCGTCCCAGTCGCGCTCGAGCCCGAGGACGAGCCGCCCGTCAGCGCGAACGCGAGCGCAACGGCGACCGCGGCGAGCGCGATCACGCCGGCCCCGATCGCGAGCACCTTCGGCGACGCCTGCCTGCCCCTACCACCCGTGCTCCGGACCGGCGGCGGCGCCGGAGTTCTTCGCTCCCGGCGTGCCTTCTTGCCGCTCGTCATGTCTGCTCCACGGTAGCGGGAGGAAGCGCCGCCAGCAGCAGGAAGGCGAAGCAGAGGGCGAAGCCCGTCAGCGCCAGCGTCGGGATCGTCACGTACCCGAACTCGTTGATCCACTTGACGGCGCAGCCGCCCGGCGCCGAGATCAGACACGCCTGCGTCTGCTCGACGACGCCATTCTCGACCAGTAGGTGGTACACGGAGACGCCGGCCCCTACGAGCGGCAGCGGCAGCAGGTAGCGCGCGGCGCGGCGGTCGTTCGCAAGCGCTGCGAGGAGCGTCGTGATCGAGAGCGGATACATGCAGATCCGCTGGTACCAGCACAGCTCGCAGGGAACGAAGTGGGCGATCTCGGAGAAGAAGAGGCTTCCTCCAGTCGCGATCGACGACACGACGAACGTGAGCCAAAGCTCGTAACCCTCGAGCGCCCTGCGCAGCCCGTCCCGCGAGACGAGGGCGAGCACGACAAGGGCGACGAACAGCGCCTGGCCGATTACCCCGAGGACGGAGAGCAGGACGATCGTGTCGTGCGTCATCGCGGCGCCTCGAAGACGCGGCCGCCGCGACCTGGCTCCGCGAGCACCCGGGCCCCTCGCTGCCGCTCCCAGGCCGAGAGCTGGGCCGCGAAGCCGACCGCGGTCCCGCCGATCCCGGCCAGGATCCCGGCGAGCAGCGCCGCGAGCGCAGGCTCGAGGAAGGGGGCGATCGCGATCAGCACGGCCAGGCCGATCGTGCTCGGGTAGGCGGCCCGCGCGAGGCTCCGCCGCCGCGGCTCGACCCTCGGCTCGGATTCGAGCGGCTCGGCCTCCACGAGCCGCACCCACACGAGCCGGCGCCGTCTGCTGCTCATGATCGCGACGAGCACGATCACCGCTCCGGCGGCGAACAGCGCTGCCGCAGGACCAGCGCGCTCACCGGCCGCGATCGCGGCGCCGAGACCCGCCGCCGCCAGTACGAGCCTCAAGCCGCCGATCAGGAGGAGTTGCGCCCGCGCCTCGACGAGGGCGGGCGCTTCGCTCCGATCCTCCGGCTCAGTCGCGGTCGCGGCCGCCCCGGCCCCGGCCACCGCCGCGCCGGCCGCGGCCACCGCCCCCACCGCCACCTTCGCGGCGCGGCGGACGTTCCTCGTGCTCACGAGGCGGAGCGTTCTTGGCGCGCTCGATCAGCTCCTCCGGCTGGACGAGCGTGCCGTTCTCGTGCTTGGCGATCAGCTTGAGGCCGATCCGGCCGCGCTCCTTGTCGACCTCCTGGACGACGACGTCGAGCACGTCGCCGCGCCCGATCACATCCTCGATGTGGCCGACCCGGCCCGGGCCGACGTTCGAGACGTGGAGCAGGCCGTCCGTGCCCTTCTTCAGCTCGACGAAGGCGCCGAACTGCGTCGTCTTCACGACCTTGCCGGTGTAGGTGTCGCCAACCTCGGGCTCCTTCGTGAGGCCCTCGATCGCGGCGATCGCCCCTTCTGCCTTGGGGCCATCGGTCGCGTAGATCAGGATCGTGCCGTCCTCCTCGATGTCGATCTGGACGTCGTGGTCGGCCTCGAGCGCGCGGATCGTCTCGCCGCCCTTGCCGATCACCATCCCGATCTTTTCGGGGTCGATCTTGACCGTCGAGATCCGCGGCGCGTTGTCCGCCAGCTGGTGCCGGCTTTCCGGCAGCGTCTCGGCCATCTTGTCGAGGATGAACTCGCGGGCCTGCCTCGCCTGGGCGAGCGCGTTCCGCATGATCTCCTGCGTGACGCCGGTGATCTTGATGTCCATCTGCAGGGCGGTGATGCCCTCGCGCGTGCCGGCGACTTTGAAGTCCATGTCGCCGAGGTGGTCCTCTGCGCCCTGGATGTCGGTCAGGATCGCGTAGTCGTCGCCCTCCTTGACGAGGCCCATCGCGATCCCGCCCACGGGCGCCTTGATCGGCACGCCTGCGTCCTGGAGCGCTAGCGTCGAGCCGCAGACCGATCCCATCGACGACGAGCCGTTCGACTCGAGCGTCTCGGAGACGATGCGGATCGTGTAGGGGAACTCCTCGAGGCCCGGGATCACGGGCTCGAGTGCCCGTTGGGCGAGCGCGCCGTGGCCGATGTCGCGCCGCTTCGGGCCGCGCATGAAGCCGGTCTCCCCGACCGAGTAGGGCGGGAAGTTGTAGTGGTGCATGTAGCGGCGCTCGGACTCGAGCGAGAGGTCGTCGATCCGCTGGCCTTCCTTGGCCGTGCCGAGCGTGAGCAGCGACATGATCTGGGTCTGCCCGCGCGTGAAGAGCGCCGAGCCGTGGGTGCGCGGGCTGACGCCCACCTCGCACGTGATCGGCCGGATCTCCTCGGCGCCGCGCCCGTCGGGTCGGCGCTTGTCGACCGCGATCTTGCGGCGGACGAGCTCCTTGTAGATCGCGTCCGCCGCCCGCTTGACGAACTGCTTCGTGGTCGAGTCCTTGACCGCCGGCGCGTCCTCGTCGGCCGGTGTCGGGCCGACCGGGAACGGAAGCTTGACCTCGTCCTCGATCTGCTCGAAGAGCAGGTTGCGCTTGGCGGACTTGAGCTCCTTCGAGTCCTGCTCTGCGTCGGTGAGCGCCCGCAGGTCGTCCTCGAACTGCTCGCGAACGGGGTTGATCGTCGCTTCGAGGCGCTGCCGCTCGAGGATGAGCGCGAGACTCGCGCGCACCTGGATCTGCCGTCGGATGTCGTCCTCCGTGGAGTCCATCGAGATCGGCGGGGAGAGCTCGTCGACGAGCTCCTCGACCAGCGAGCCCGCCTCGCGTAGGCCTTCGCTGCCGATCCGCTCCTGAAAGCGCGCCCGGTACTCGTTCTCCAGCTGCTCGGTGAGCTCAGCGTCGAGCCACTTCTCCTTGCCGGCCTGGCGGCGCAGGTCCTCCTGCGCATCGCAGATCTTCACGATCTCGCCGTGGGCGAGCTCGAAGGCCTCGAGGATCGTCTCCTCGGGGATCTCCTGCGCACCGGCTTCGACCATCGTCAGCGCGTCGCGGGTGCCGACGACGACGAGATCCAGCGCGCTCTCCCCTGTCTCGAGCTCGGACAGCGTCGGGTTGACGACGAGCTCGCCCTCGATCTGGCCGATCCGTACCGCGCCCACCGGCCCCAGGAACGGGAGCGGCGAGACCATCAGCGCCGCCGAGGCGCCGTTGATGCAAAGGATGTCGTGCGCCGTGACGAGGTCGGCCGACAGCGTCGTGCATACCACGTGCACTTCGTTGCGGTAGCCCTTCGGCCAGAGCGGCCGGATCGGGCGGTCGATCATGCGCGCGGTCAGGATCGCGTTCTCCGTCGGGCGCCCCTCGCGCTTGAAGAAGCCTCCGGGGATCTTCCCGGCGGCGTACATCCGTTCTTCGACGTCCACGGTGAGCGGGAAGAAGTCCGCGCCCTCGCGGGCCTCCATCTTGCCCTGTGCGGTCGCGAGCACCATCGTCTCGCCCGCGCGGACGACCACGGCGCCGTCCGCCTGCTTGGCGAGCTTGCCGCTCTCGAAGGTCAGCTCCTGGTCGCCGACGGTGACGGACACCGTCGCGATCCTGGGCTCAGTCGTTACTGCCATGTTGTTCCTCCACTTCTTGTGGAGAGTGGAGGTTTGAGTCAGCTTCCGGCTATCGCCTCGAGGAAGCTCGCTCAAACTTCCACCCTCCGCGGGATAGTTGTCGGGTCCGGCCTACCTCCTGAGGCCGAGCTCCTGGATCAGGTTGCGGTAGCCCTCGACGTCGCGCTTCTGCAGGTACTGCAGGAAGCGGCGGCGGCGGCCGACGAGCTTCAGCAGGCCGCGTCTCGAGTGGTGGTCTTTCGGATGCTGTCGGAGATGTTCGGTGAGCTCGTTGATCCGGGCGGTCAAGAGCGCGATCTGCACCTGTGCCGAGCCGGTGTCCTCTGCGCTGCGGCCGTGCTTGCCGACGATGTCCTGCTTCGCTTCCTTGGTAAGGGTCAAAACTGCCTCCTTTGGAGACCGCGCCAGCTTCGCCGGTGACGGTCGTCTTACACGACTCCGCAGTCCAAGCGCGCCGCGAGGAAGCACCCGCGTGCGGCCGAGACTGCGGTCTCCGGGAAGGGTAGCAACTTGCCGCCTTTGTCTCGCTTCGGGGCTTGCAAGCGGGCCCGATGGGCCACGGTGGCCACCAACCTCCTCCCCACTGCGAGCGTAACGAGGAAATGCGCACGAGTGTGTGACGCGAGTGCGCCGGAAGCGTCACGATCTGTCCACGGTGGAGGCCGCAGTCGCAGCGGGTCATCCGGCCACCGTGGGGGCCGGGATCGAGGTGCTCGCCGACGGTGGGTCTGCCGCGGACGCGGCCGTGGCAGGAGCGCTCGCGTCCTGCGTGGCCGAGACCGTGATGACGGGCCTGCTCGGGGGCGGGCACGCGATCTACTTCGACGCGCCGAGCGGGCGCACGCGGAACCTCGATTGCTTCGTCGCCGTTCCGGGCCTCGGCGGCGAGCGGCGGGACGGCGAGCTGCTCGAGCTGGAGATCCCGTTCGGGAGCGAGCTCGTGCACTACGCGGTCGGGATCGCGTCCTGCGGCGTGCCCGGGCTCTCGGCGGGTCTCGGCGCCTTGCATTCGGCCTACGGCCGGCTCCCGTGGCCGCGGCTGGTCGAGCCTGCACTTCGACTCGCTCGCGACGGCGTCGACTTTCCGCAGGCGCATGCCTCGTGCCTGGCGATGCTCGCGCCGGTGATGACCATGAACGAGGGTTCGGCCATCTACGCACCGGGGGGCGAGTTGCTCCGAGCCGGTGCGCGGCTCGAACAGCCCGGGCTCGTCGGCGCGCTCGAATACCTCGCAGACGAAGGCCCGCGCAGCCCGTACGACGGCGCGCTGGCGACCGCACTGCTCCGCTTGATGGACGACCGCGGCGGCCTCGTGACCGCAGAGGACCTCAAGCACTACGACGCCGTCTGGTCCGATCCGGTCGAGGTCCCGTACGCGCGGACGCGCTTCATCACACGGGAAGGGCTCTCGGGGGTGCCCGCAACGCTGCCGCAGGTGCCACGGCTCGACGGGCTCGCGCCGGCCGATCGGGCGCTCGCGCTCGTGAGGTCGCTCGACGGGGTCGGGATCGAGGGCCACACGACGAACCTCACCGTTGTCGACGCCGAAAGGAGCGCCTGCGCGCTCACGAGCAGTCTCGGTCTCGGTTCCGGCGACTTCGTCCCCGGTCTCGACCTGCACCTGAACAGCATGCTCGGCGAGACCGACCTGATTCGCAGGCGTCTCGAGCCGGGCGAGCGGATGGGGAGCATGATGGCGCCGAGTATCGCGCTAGATGGCGACGGGCTCGTGCTCGTGGCCGGAGCGGCGGGCGGCACTCGGCTTCGCGGGGCCCTGCTCCAGGTCGTCGCCGGAATCCTCGACGAAGGGCTCGATCCGCAGGCTGCGGTCGAACGACCGCGATTGCATCCGGTGGCGGGCCTGGTGCACCTCGAGCCCGGCTTCGAGCCCGAGGTCTCGACCACCCTGAAGACCGCAGGCTGGGAGGTGCGTCGGTGGCCTTCGCGGCACCACTATTTCGGCGGCGTCAGCGTGGTGGGGCGAACTGGCTCTGCCGGGGATCCGCGTAGAAGTGGTGCGGCGCGGGCTGTTGCACCTGGGTGAACGAAGACCAGCCGAGATAGCCGCACTTCGGACAGCCGGGGTTCGTCGCCGCGGTGCCTCCGAGACTTGGCTTCGCGTAGACAGCGCCGCATGCCAGGCAGCCCACCGTTTCGATCACGCGGAGAAGTTGACCGGACTGCGTCCTCTCTCCCATACGCACCAGATTCCACAGATTGCGGAAACTTGCGTTGTCCGAACCTCATGAAACGGGCTATGAGGGAGCTTCCGCACGCCGGGTCTCCTCGACGTCCCGGCCGATCTGCGCAACGAGCTCCTCCTCGCTCGAGAACGACTGCTCGTCGCGCAGGCGGCGCCATAGCTCGACGACGAGGCGCAGTCCGTAAAGGTCGCCCTCGAAGTCCAAGAGGTGGGCCTCGACGCGCCGCTCGGCACCGCCGTAATGCGGGTTCGTTCCGATCGAGACCGCGGCCCTGTGGCCCTCCGCCGCCCCCGCGTAGATCCCGTAGGCGGGTACGAGCAGGTCCGGCTCGAGGCGCAAGTTCGCGGTGGGGAAACCGAGCGTTCCTCCGCGAGCGTCCCCAGCCACGACCGTTCCCTCGACCTCAGGTGGCCGGCCGAGCAGCTTCGCAGCACGGTCGACCTCGCCGGCGCGGAGCAGGTCACGGATCTTGCTCGACGAGACGTTCTCGACAAGCGGAACCGTCCGCGCATCGACGCCGAGCCGTCGGAGCAGCCCGAGATCGCCGGCGCGCCCGCGTCCGAAGCGAAAGTCCGCCCCGGCCACGACGACCTCCGTCCCGATCGGCCGCAGGACCTGCTCGACGAACTCCTCCGGCTCGAGCCGTGCCACGTCGAGGTCGAACTCGACGACGAGCGCGTCTTCGATTCCCACGTCCGTGATCAGCTCCAGGCGGCGCCGTAGGGTTGTCAGCAGCTCGACTTCGTAGCCGAAGGCGATCCGGGGATGCGGGTCGAAGGTGACCACGGTCGGCGTCAGGCCAGCCGCGACCGCTGCCTCCAGGACCCGACGGTGGCCGAGATGGACGCCGTCGAAGGTCCCGATCGCGACCGCGCGCCGCTCGTGTCGCAATTCGGCCACGGAACGCGCGACCATCACGGCGCCTCGAGCGAGCCCATACGGACGCCGATCCGCGCAAGTGCCTCCTCGGGCGGGATGAACCGGTCCGGATCGGCTTCCTCGACCAGGAACGGTCCCACCTCGGTACGCCGAAGCGTGACGCAGTGCCCGCCGAGCGCCGCAGCGATCGCCCGGACGTACGTGCCGGAGCTCACCCGCAGGTCGAGCCGCGCCACCCCGTCGTCATAGGAAATGACATCGAGCGCGTCGACCCGGGAGCGCCGACGCGGCATCTCGACCTCGACGCCGCGACGATGCAGCCGGTATGCACGCTCGCCGCCGATCTTCACCGCCGAGGCGGCGGGGACCGGCAGCTCGATCTCGCCGCGGAGGCCCGCGAGCCGCTGCTCGAGCTCTGCCGGGCTCGGCGCGTCGTGCCGTTCCAGGAGCCGTCCCTCCCGGTCGCCGGTGTCGGTGACGGAGCCGAGGTCGACGTCCGTCGAGTAACGCTTGTCCAGGCCGACGAAGCACGAAGCCAGCTTAGTTGTCGAACCGGACAACACGAGCAACAGCCCGCTCGCGAACGGATCGAGCGTCCCCGCATGCCCCGTTCGGGCGCCCGTGCGGCGTCGCACGTCAGCCACGACACGGAACGACGACGGCCCCTCAGGCTTGTCGACCAGCAGGATGCCGCTGGGGCTAAGCGCGCGCGGCGGCACGCGTCGCCTGGAGGAACTCGCTGCGGAGGAACTCGACGATCTGGTCGATCGACTCATCGGTCGAGAAGCCCGCCGCCTGGCGATGGCCTCCTCCACCACGCTTCCGGGCGATCGCCGAAACGTCGATCTCGTCGTGCGAGGCCCGGAGCGAAACACGCCGGGGCGAGCCCGGCGGCTCCGGCGGCTCGCGGATCATCGCGGCCATCTCCGTGCCGTCCACCTCACGAATGCGGTCGATGATCCCCTCCGCGTACTCCTCCCCCACCCCGAAGTCCTCGAAATCGGTCCGGAGGAGGTAGGAGACGATCAGCCCGCCGCCCTCGTAGACCGCAGCCCGCTCCGCGGCGCGCCCTACGAGCTTCAGGTGCGCCAGCGCCACACGTTCGTAGACCTCCTGAGAGGCGTGCCGGGGATCCACGCCCGCACGCAGCAGGCGAGCCGCGAGGTCGTGCGCCTCCGGAGTCGTGTTCGTGTACCCGAAGCGCCCCGTGTCGGTCATAAGCGCGACGTAGATCGGCTCGGCGATCTCCCGGGTCAGCTCGACGCCGAGCTCGTCGAGGATCCCCGCGACGATCTCCCCGGTCGACGAGGCCCGGTCGAGGACGAGGTTGATCGTCCCGAAGCGCGTGTTGTCGTGGTGGTGATCGACGTCGATCGAGAGCGGCACCTGGTCCAGCAGCTCGGCGGCGGCGCCCATGCGGGCTGCATTCGCGCAATCCAGAGCCAGCAGCACGCGCTCGGCGCCGTCGGGTGGAAGCTCGCGCAGAAGCCCGTCGAGGTGGAGGAGCGACAGGTCGCCCGGGATTCCGCTCCCGCCCGGCAGGAAGGTGAGGCTGTCCTTGCCGAGCCGGTCGAGCCCGAGCTTCATCGCGAGCAGCGAGCCAAGAGCGTCGCCGTCCGGGTTCTCGTGCGTGACGATCAGGAACCGGTCGTACGAGCGCAGGGCTTCGACGACTGCCCTCAGATCGTCACTGGTCCCTTGGCGCGAGCTCATCGATGAGTTGAGTCATACGGACGGCGCGCTCGACCGTCGGATCGTACTCGAAGGTCAGCTGAGGGGTCCGCTTCAGCCTGAGCTCCCGCGCAACCCGAGCCTGGAGGACGCCGTGGGCCGCGGCCAGGCCGGCGAGCGTCCTCCTGCGCTTCGCCTCGCCGCCGAGCACGCTCACGAACACGGTCGCGTGGCGCAGGTCGGCGGACGTCTCGACGCCCGTGACGGTGACGAAGCCAACACGCGGGTCCTTCAACTCCCCCACGCCCTCCGAGATCACCTCTCGAACGGCCTCGTTCACGCGTCGCATGCGGTCGCTCATGCCGGTATTCAAGCCCTCCTGGTCGCCTAGTCGTCGAGCGTGACGATCTCCCGCTCGACGAGCCCGAGCTCGAACGCCTGGCCGGCGAGATACCGCTCCGCACCATCGAGCAGCTCCTGGAGCTCGCGGTGGCCGCGCGCGACACAGCAGAGCGTCAGGCGGGAGCGCTGCCAGAGGTCGTGATAATCGACCTCCGCCACGGATGCGCCGAAGCGGTGCTGAAGCTGGGCCTTCACGGAGAGCAGCTCCTTGCGCTTGCCCTTCAGCGAACCGTTCTCGGGGAAGTGCAGCTCCGCCGAGAGGATGCCGACGTAGCCGGCGCCCAAGTCTTAAGCAGAGGTCGGCGCCGGTGTCTCGAGATCCGTGCGCTCGACTTCGCGCGTCTCGTAGACCTCGAGCACGTCGCCTTCCTTCACGTCGTTGAAGCCGTCGAGGAGAATGCCGCACTCGAAGCCCTCCTCGACCTCGCGGACGTCGTCCTTGAAGCGCTTGAGCTGGGCGATACGGGTCTCGTGAATGACGGTGCCGTCGCGGACGACCCGGACGTTCGCACCACGTCGGACCTGGCCGTTGGTCACGTACGAGCCGGCGATCGTGCCGAGCCGTGAGACGCGGAACAGCGCCCGGACCTCGACCTCGCCGATCGTCTCCTCGGTGCGGACTGGCTTGAGCATCCCGACAAGCGCCTGCTCGATGTCCTCGGTGAGCTGGTAGATGACGCGGTAGGTGCGGACCTCGACGCCTTCGCGGTCGGCCAGCGCGCGCGCCTCGGCGTTCGGCCGGACGTTGAAGCCGACGACCATCGCATTCGAGGCCGAGGCGAGCATGATGTCGTTCTCCGTGATCCCGCCGACGCCCTGGTGGATCACGTTGACGCGCACCTCGGGGTGCTGGATCTTCTGCAGTTCCGAGAGCGCGGCCTCGACCGATCCGACGACGTCGCCCTTCAGGACGAGGTTGAGGTCCTGCACCGCGCCTTCCTGGATCTGCTCGAACAGGGACTCGAGCGAGACGCCGACGCGACGCTGCGCGAGCTGCTCACGGCGAAGCCGCTCTCCGCGCACCTGCGCGTAGTGGCGCGCCTGCCGCTCGTTCTCCACGACGCGCGCCTGCTCGCCCGCAGGCGGTGGATGGTCGAAGCCGAGGATCTCGACCGGCTCGCCGGGCTTCGCGTTCTTCACCTTCTCGCCGCGGAAGTTGTAGAGCGCGCGCACCTTGCCCCAGGCGTCCCCGGCGACGATCGCGTCGCCCACGTCGAGCGTGCCGCGGTGGACGAGCATCGTGGCGACCGGGCCGCGACCGACGTCGAGGCGCGACTCGATGATCGGGCCAGAGGCGACTGCCGTCGGGTTTGCCGTCAGCTCGAGCTCGGCGTCCGCGACGAGGAGCACCTTCTCGAGCAGGTCGTCGAGGCCCTCGCCCTGCTTGGCCGAAACCTCGGAGAACTGCGTCGTACCGCCCCATTCCTCCGGTTGGAGGCCCTCGGCGGCCAGCTCGTTGCGGACACGGTCCGGGTTGGCATCGGGGAGGTCGATCTTGTTGACGGCCACCACGATCGGCACCTCGGCCGCGCGCGCGTGCGAGATGGACTCGCGCGTCTGCGGCATCACGCCGTCGTCGGCGGCGACCACGAGCACGGCGATGTCGGTGACCTTCGCGCCGCGGGCGCGCAT
>Ga0066388_100002094_pt1 | contig 11918 bp, 12 predicted proteins | sample PanSoiMetaGPlot6_FD_64539 | JGI IMG/M metagenome (GOLD analysis project Ga0066388, IMG submission 64539) | Tropical forest soil microbial communities from Panama analyzed to predict greenhouse gas emissions - Panama Soil - Plot 6 (Hybrid Assembly) | ecosystem: Environmental > Terrestrial >... | reverse complement strand
AGCAGACATTGCAATCGGCGAATTTGTACCGCAGTGCTGGAGGTCTCATCGCACCTCCCAAATGCAAATCACAGATTGCCTGTGTGGACAGTGTGGACGAATGGCCACGAGGCGTTTTTCTCTACGTCAAATGCAATAGCAGTTCCATCGTTCATCAAGTAGGCATTGACCGTCGGGCTGGGCTGGAGGCTCATATGGTCACCGATAACTTGCGACGGCGCGTGGACGCATCAATAAGAAGCATTCCAACTTATCACCCCAGAGTTATTCGAAACGCTCGCTATGAAGCAGTCGTTCGCACGTCAGCTGAATTAGAAAAACGAGTGCTCAGGCTGGAGCGCCTTATTCGGCGGTTTCAAGATGCGCTATTTGGTCTGACGTCCGGGTTCGCATTCGCTGCAGTCATGTATTTTGGTGACGCTAGTTTTTGGTCAGGGGCGATAGCGTCCGCAATCTTAGCTTTTGTAGTTACGATATGGATAGCGAGTATCTTATTCGGTAATGGGCACGCATTAAACACCCGATCTCGCACCAGCAAACCACTCAGCATTCATTCCAGTGCAACTACTTCAATTCGTGAATAGCCTGTTGTCGCCGTTCCGACCGCTCCCTCGGACGAGGCGATGATGAGCCGCAGTGAAAGCCACCCCACACTGCGGCTCTTTCCTTTTGTTGCAGCTTTAAGGGGAGATGTCCGCCAAGGGCCAAAGCGGACAGGATCACATCTCGATTAATCCATCCTTCCGTGACGGCCGACACAGCGCGGTTGGCGCGAGTGCCTAGCATGAAGGGCAAAGAGGGTGGCGTCAGCGCACCTATGGAGAGCAGGTGGAGGCCTACGTGCGTGCGGTAATAACGGAAGGAGTAACGACAATCTACAAGACGTTCTCAATTCGGGTCTGCTCGCCGACACCGCAATCCCGTTCGCAATCGCCCGCATCGCCACTGGCTCGTTTTTCGCACTGTCAGGCTTTCACAAGCTATTCAATCGCGGTCGTCACCGCACGTTGGTCGGGACGCTGGACACCTGCGGTGTACCGTGTGTACGCGTCATGCAATGGTTTGTGCCCAGCGTGGAGCTTTCGGCGGGCCTTGGCCTGGCCTTTGGCTTCCTTACGCCACTGGCAGCGCTCATCGCGATCTGTGTCGCCGCAACATGCACGGACGGGCTCAAGCGCATCAGGTCATGGCAGCCGCTGGACAAAGCAGACGCGGTCGATGACCTGCTTTACCTGCCCGAATTTATTTACATCATCCTATTGAGCTTCTTCGTGGCGGCGGGGGCAGGTCCGCTGAGCCTGGACGCAATCATCAGCAACTACCTGTGATGTGGTAGCGCACTGGATGTCCGCTTTGGGCCACAAGCGGACATGCCAATCACTCGATTATTTCATCCGCGCGCGCAAGCAGCATCGGAGGCACGGTAAAGCCAAGCGCCTTGGCCGTCTTGAGATTGATCACCAGCTCGTACTTATTCGGTGCCTGCACCGGCAAGTCGGCAGGCTTTTCGCCCTTGAGGATGCGATCGGCATAGCCCGCTGCCTCTCGGAACTGTTCGACGAAGTTAACCCCGTAAGAAATCAGGCCGCCGTCAGTGACGAACCCTCTTTCGAAATAGATCGCCGGGAGTTTGTATCGGTCCGCAAGCGTGATTATCAAGCGACGATGAAGCACCGCCAATGCGCTCCCAGTTATAATCAGGCCGCTGTTCACTGGACGCGCGAAAGTCGTGACGGCATGTTCAATCTCGCTCGCATCGCGCACGTTAACCGCGCTCACCTCCAACCCAAGCGACGGCGCTACGGACTGGATTGCGCCGAACAAGCCAATCCCAGCGGAAATCGCGGGATCCCGAATAATGGCCACTCGTGTCACTCCCGGCGCAATCTCTTTAAGCAGTTCCAGCCATTTCGCGCCGATACCGTATTCGAAATTGATAAATCCAGTGGCATTGCCACCCGGATGCGCCAAGCTATTTACGTAACCAGCGCCGACCGGATCGGGAACGAGCGCAAACACGATGGGTATGGACCGTGTCGCTTGTAGTAATGGCCCCACGGTCGCGCTTCCTGTAGCTAGAATGACGTCGGGCTCGAGAGCGACCAATTCAGCGGCGTATTTTCGAATTCGGTCTGCATCCGCCGCGGGCCAGCGTATGTCGATCCGCACATTGAGACCCTCGGCCCAGCCCAATTCCTTCAGCCTCCGCAGGAACGCAGCGTTTCGCCCCTGGCCTACCGGGTCGTCAGCACCCACGGAATGGAGCACGCCGACGCGCCGAATCCTGTCAGTTTGCTGCGCGCGCGTAGAAATTGGCCACGCGACAATCGCGCCACCGAGAAGCGTGACGAACTCGCGCCGCCTCATTATCGCCCCCTGATGCCCAGGACGCGGCATCGTAGCGGCTCAAACCTGCACCGGGGAAGGCCCAAAGCGGACATCCCTAGTTGCACTGCACATGTCCGCTTCTCGCGGCTAAAGTGGACACGGCGTATTGCCTGACATCAATGCCGACGAAAAACCCCGGGACATTGCCCGGGGTTTTGTTTTTGTCCGAAACTGATCGGTCAGCCGTCGCAAACGGACAAGCCGGTACAAGCGCCGAGGGTGAAATTTGCTTTCTCCTTAGCAGAGCCTGCCGCGCTCTCGAGCGCGTTATCGGACACTTCGAAGCCAAGAATTTCCATTTCAGTCTCGCCGAGTCCCAACGTAGTGTTCTTCATTGCATTAACCTATCATGGAGCCGCCCGGGCGGTTCATGCACTACGTTTTGGACGGCGTCAAATGCGACACTGTGTAAGGTTTAAAGTGCTTGACATTTATCCTTGTGATTTTCCGGGCGCTCCCACAGTGCATGTCCGCTTGGGCCAAAAGCGGACCAATGGTTCATTGTGCCGAAGGCGGAATGATTGTGGAATCTGACCAAATTCGTAGGAAGCACCTCCACAAATAGAATGCGCAGCGGCTCAAGGCCAAAAGCAGCGATGGATACGTACCAAACAGGGGATATAGACTAGTTGCTGCGCAGATATTCTGCACTGAAACAGGTCGTGTCCGGTTTAGCCCCAATAGCGGAAAAGGCTCGCAACGATGGAGGACGTGTGGGCTAATCGAGAGCAAGAGGCGCAGCTAGCCTAATCAGTTTCCGCAGCTCTTTTTCTACCGATGTTTCGTGCTCGGTCGCTTCGGCTTCCTTCGCCTTGAGGTCGTACTCTATCGCGAGCTTGAACATGTCGGCGCGCGCCCGTGCGTCCCGAAACGAACTACCACTTTCCCGGCATTCTTTCGCACGAGTGCGATAGTACTGGCTGAAAGTGTCCGCTTTGGTTTCTGACATGCCCGCACTCACTCAAATAGATAACGCCATGCGCTTGACACGGCCCGCTACGCCGCCCGTCCCCAACATCTACCCGAAAGGTTCGGAGCTTATAGTCACGCGATGAATTGTGACATCCGCTAGGCACGAAACGGCCTGACTTACGAATTGTCGTGAGTAGTGCTGTCAATGTCACATAGTGCAAGTGCGTACATTCGTCTCAAAGAAAGTCGCATAGCGGTAGCCCCAGCCTTTCGGCTGGGGCTTTGTACACCTCACCATTTTTCCAAATTTGATTAGCCCCGCGTTTGAACAACCGGAGCTTTGCCTTTGCCGACCGGTGCTTTGCCAACGCATCCGGCGAGGCCGAAGGCCAGAACTACAGAGCAAACCACCACTAAGAACCTTTTCATCGGTTGTCCCCCTCTTTGAACCCCAAGCCGAGCGCTATTGCTGTTTATGGACCCGCCCAGCAGGCAACTCGGTTCTCTCCATTCTTTCAGAATCGCATTCACACGAAATGAAAATTGCTACGTTGCAGTTCGAAAAGTCTCAAGCGTTGCGAAAATACAACTCCTTCCCGGTATTCATATACGGCGAGGAGGGCTCGCCGGTTTGACTGACTTGAATATTTTTGGGAATGGTACGTTTATTAACGCGACTGTCCGGGCATCACCTCTTTTGACCGGATACTCGTTGACGGAAGAGCCGCAGCATTCGAGGCACCGCTGCGGCTCTCTCTATTTGGTAGGTCGGCGATTTGCCCTTCGCCCGCACTTTCGCGGATCGTTATCTCGACACGGTCGCCAAGGCTTTTGGTAGCGGCAGCAAGGGTAGGTTCGTAGTTGCCGCCGTCTGTTTCCGCACCACGCTTCGTTGCAGCGTAAAAATCATTGCAAATAAAATTGAGCAACGGGCGTGTAATGTCCTGCGGGAATAAATCGGCCTCGCCCGCCATCGGGTCAAATGATCGCTGCAGCGTGATGTTGAAGTCCTGCTTTTCGGCGCGAGCACACCGTGATATGCGAGATTGAGGCTTTCCTCGACGAGAGCATTGATGTCGACGACGCGATGCTCACCTGACCCTTCGCGCGAGTGCAGCAGCATGTTCTTGACGATGGCATCCGCCCGCTTCCCGTGTTGCATGACCTTGTCAAGATTTCCACGCAACGTATCGGTCAATTCATGAATCTCAGAGCGCGACTTCTGGTCAATCGGTAAACGTTTAAGGGCATCCTGCAATTCATCGATCAATTCGCTGGAGACTCCCGAGAAATTATTGGCGAAAATTGAGCGGGTTCTTGATTTCGTGCGCGGCGCCGGCAGTGAGCTGGCCGAGCGATGCAAGTTTCTGCGTCTGCACGAGGCGGTCCTGCGTGGCATGCAGGTCCTCCAGCGATTTCGCCAGTTCACGCGTGCGCGCCTGCCCGCTTTCAAACAGGCGAACGTTCTCAATCGCAATCGGGTCGATTGCTGAAGGGTAGAGTGCCATGCAGATAACCGATTTCTCCGCAGGCGGATATCGCTTCATCAATGGCGTCTTCCAATATTCGGCAGGCGTCGCCGCACTTCCGGGTTATCGCATCACGCGGGTGCGCTTCATGATGCCACTGCCATTATCGGACGGATTCAACCGCGTCGAAGCAATCTTGAAAGACTTCGGCCGTCCGACCACGGCCTTGTGTGCCTGCGAGTTGCGGTCGCCGGCGCCGTTCTCGGAGCAAGGATTCACCGATTTCAACCACCAGTATGTCGCCACTCTGGCAAAATGGAAAATATTCGACGGAGCCACCAATCCAGTCGCGCGCAGCAACGTGTGTCCCGAGATCAAGCCGCCGTCCGAGCCGTCGTTCCACGCCTTCTCCTTCAGCTTGCCGGATTCCATGGCTACGCGGTCGTTTGTCATCTCCGGCAGTGGAGAAGCCATGGAAGGTCATGCGAGCTATCGCGAGCGTACAATCCGCAGCGGCGAAACCACCATCGAGGCCATGCGGGAAAAGGCGGTATTCGTTCTCGGTCAGATGGAAAGCCGGATGTCTGCGCTCGGTTTCAGCTGGGCGGACACGACGGCAACCCAGGTCTACACCGTGCACGATCTTCATCCGTTCCTGGCGGACGAAATTGTCCGTCGAGGCGCCGCCCGGTCAGGACTGACTTGGCATTTCAGCCGTCCCCCCGTCATCGGCCTTGAATACGAGATGGACTGTCGCGGGATCATGCAGGAACAGACAGTCGCGTGATGCAAATTTTGGAAAATGGCCGACCAGCCCCCACAATAAGCGGTGCCGGCGGGGCCATTGCCGAATTGTCGATATTTCCACATTGGGGAATTCAACGATGCAAAGAGTGAGGGTAGGCCTCGTCGGATGCGGTTTTGTCGCGCACCTGCACATGTACGCATACAAACGTGTCTACGGGCTCGATGCGGAAGTCAAAGCGGTTGCCGCAAGAGGCGATCAGGTTGTCGATTTTGCCAAGACGCATCACATCGGAACGACCTATCGCAGTTTCGCCGATCTGATCGCCGATCGGGAGATTGATGTCATCGACATCTGCACACCCCCGATGCTGCATGCAACCATGATCGTGGACGCGGTGCAGGCGGGCAAGCACGTCATCTGCGAGAAACCATTTGCCGGCTATTTCGGGCGCAGAGGGGACAAGGAGCCAATCGGGAAACACGTGCCAAAATCGCTCATGTATGAACGTGTCATCGAGGAAATGGAAAAAACCTGCGCGGCCATCAGGGCGAGTGGCAGGCTCTTCATGTACGCGGAAGATTGGATCTACGCGCCGGCGGTCGCGAAAACAGTCGAAGTGCTCAAGGCTACAAAGGACAAGATCCTATTCATGAAAGCCGAGGAGAGTCACAGCGGCTCGCATGCGCCGCACGCCGCGCAGTGGGCGATGACGGGGGGCGGCTCGCTCATTCGCATGGGATGTCACCCGCTTTCGGCCGTCCTCTATCTCAAGCGCGTCGAGATAGAAGCGCGCGGCGAGCGCGTCACCGTTTCGAGCGTGACGGCCGACGTCGGCAATGTGGCCGCATGCCTCCCGACGAAGGAGCGCAAGTTCATCAAGGCCAAGCCGGTCGATGTCGAAGACTGGGGGACGCTGACTTTGACCTTTTCAGACGGCACGAAGGCCACGGTGTTTTCAGGCGACATGATCATGGGCGGCGTGCGCAACCTCGTCGAAACTTATACAAGCGGCGGCTCGCTGTTCGCGAACATCACGCCCAACAATCACATGATGAGCTACCTGACCGACGAGGAGAAGCTATCCGGCGTGTATATCACCGAGAAAGTCGACCGGAAAACCGGCTGGCAGTACATCTGCCTTGAGGAAGAGTGGACGCGCGGCTACCTTCAGGAAATTCAGGATTTCATGGAATGCGTGGCGTTCGGCCGACCGCCGCTAGCCGATCTTGATCTCGCTTACGAGACAATCAAGATGAACTACGCCGGGTATTGGTCCGCCGACGAAGGACGACGGGTTTCACTTTAGACCGCTCGCTCGCGGGTTCTCATTCTGCCGGGGCGGCCTTCGGCGGTTCGCGAAATTTCAAGCGCTGGACCGTGCCGACAATGCCTTGCGGCATGAAGATGATGCAGAGCACGAGGAGCACACCATAAATGGTATTGGCGGCACCGACGAAGTTCACACCGAACCATACGCGCAAGCCTTCGGTCAGTGAAATTGTCAGCACCGCGCCGATTGTCGGGCCGAGCATCGCATAAACGCCGCCGGCAACAGCTGCGAATACGATCTGCAACGACACCGCAATGCCCGAAACCGTTTCGGGATTGAGGTACATCATGTACTGACCGTAGAGCGCGCCGCCGAGTGCAGTCATCGCCGCACTGATGACGGTCACGCGGAGTTTCTCGCGCAGCACGTCGATGCCGACTGCCGCCGCGGCGTCCTCGTCTTCCGAAATCGCCTCAAGCGCCTCGCGGCCGATCCCACGATCGATCTGCCGCCAAACCGACAGTCCTACCAGCCAAAGTATCAGAGCGATGGCGTAGAAAGTGCCTTTGTCGGAAAATTGCAGCGCGTACCAGGAATTCCCGGCGGCCTTCGGCGTGAATCCGAGCGAGCCGCCGGTGATGTCGCGCGCGGCAACGAGCGACAAGAGCACGACTTGGCTGAGCGCTAGCGTCACCAAAGCGAAATAATGGCCGACAACCTTGAGGCGGAAGCATGGAACTCCGATCACAACCGCAAGCAGTGCGGCAAGGACGACGCCGATCGGAATGCCAAGCCAGGGCGTCACGTCGTAATAGGTCCACAGCAAAGCCGGCACATAGGCGCCGACCCCCATGAATGCGCCGTGGCCGAAGGACACGAATCCGAAGCGTCCCATCAACGACCAGGCCGTATAGATGAACGACCAGAGCAGAATTTGGATCACGAGATGCAGAATATAGGCTGGCGCGCCGAACGGCAGCGCGATGAGGACCGCGGCTGCCGCGAGCATGGGTATATGAGACATCCTCATCGCGCGAAGAGTCCCCGTGGTCGGACGAACATCAGCACGATGAAAAGAGTGAAGCAGAGGACATAGGACAATTCCGTGTTGGAATAATATCCGCCGATGGCGATGATCTGGCTGATGATGAACGATGCGATGAAGCCACCAATCATGTTGCCGAGGCCGCCGAGCACGCAGATCATGAAAATGATTGGCCCAAAGGTGTTGCCGATGAATGGCTGCACGTCGTATTGCAGCGCCAGCATGCATGCGGCGAGGCCTGCAAGCGCCCCGCCAATGGCGGAAGTTACCAAATAGATCTTGCGCTGATCGACGCCCATCAACCCAACGATATCCCGGTCCTGCGCGATGGCACGGATCGCGGTGCCGATGTAAGTTCGTTTGAGAAACAGATAGAGCACGATGGCCCCGATCAAACCCACCACGAACGCGATCAGGCGCGAGAAGCTCAAAAAAATCGTGCCAATCTCGATGATCGGCAGACGAATTCCGATATTGCGAAAATCGGTGCCAAACAAAAGCGTCGCGAAGCTCTGAAGGAAGAACAGCAGCCCGCCGGTGGCCAGCAGCTGATTGATCGGTGCCGAGTTTAGCACCGGCGCTATGATCAGCAGGTGAACGAATACGCCGAGCACTGCAACACCGGCTATCGTGACTGCGCACGCGAGCGGAAACGGCCAGCCGTAGACAGCGTACAGAAAATAGAGTGCATACATTCCGCACATGACGATATCGGCATAGGCGATCCATACGACGTCGATGACGCCGAAAATCAGATTCAGCCCCAGCGCCAGCAGCGCCAGCACGCCGCCAAGCAGGATGCCGTTGATGATCGCTTCAAGGAGATAGATGTCCACGGCTGCTACAGTCCCATGTACGATTTGCGAATCAAGTCGTTGTTTTTGAGTTCGGCCGCCGTTCCTGCAAGCTTGATGCTGCCGACCTCCAGCAAGTAGGCGCGGTCGACGACGTCGAGCACCTGCTGAACGTTCTGCTCAACGATCAGCACGGTCAGCCCCTCGGCCCGAATGCGACGCACGAGCTCGAACACTTGCTGCACGATCAGCGGTGCCAGGCCTGCCGACGGCTCGTCCAAGAGCAAGAGCTTCGGCCTCGACATCAGAGCGCGGCCGATGGCGCACATCTGCTGCTCGCCGCCGGACATCGTGCCGGCCAGTTGCTCCCGGCGATCTTTCAGCCGCGGAAACAACTTGTAGACCCACTCGAGCTGCTCGGGGAAATGCTCGCGTGCGCGCGGGATGAATGCACCAATGCGCAGATTCTCCTCGACGGTCAGTCGCGGAAACAACCGCCGGTTTTCCGGCACGTGGGCGATGCCCTGCTCGACGATATGGTGCGCGGCGAGACCCTCGGTCGAAATTCCCTCGAGCGTCATGACGCCTTCGCGCAACGGCACCAGCCCGGAAATGACGCGCATTAAAGTTGTCTTACCGGCGCCATTGGGTCCGATCACGCCGACCGCTTCGCCCTGCGGCACGGTGAGCGAAACCCCGAACAAAGCCTGCAAGGTTCCGTAGCCGGCGGAGACGTCGGCGAGGGAGAGCATCCGATCAGGTCCGTGCTTTGCCGAGATAGACTTCGGTCACATGCGGATCGACCGCCGCCTGCGCGGGCTCACCCTCGAAAATTTTTACGCCGTGATCGAGGACGACGACGCGATCGACAATGCGCATGAGCACGCCCATGATGTGCTCGACCCAAACGACGGTAATGCCCATGCGCGCGCGAATGCCGTTGATCAGATCGGCCGCGTGGTTCATCTCGGTGGAATCGAGGCCGCCGAGACTTTCGTCAGCGAGAAGCAGGCGCGGCTTTGTGGCGAGCGCGCGGGCGAGTTCGAGCTTCTTGAGCGCGGCGGCGCCGAGCCCGGTGGTTCGTGCCGATGCATCGGTCGGCAGCCCGACCAGGCCGAGCGCCTCGTCCGCTCGCCGCTGCGCTTCCATGCGGCCGATTTTTCCGGCCTGGCCGTAATAGGCGGCGAGCGTCACATTCTCGAGCAGCGACAGTTTGCGGAAGGGTCGTGGAATCTGGAATGTTCGTGCGAGCCCCCTGTGGCAGATCGCATGCGCCGTCAGGCCGCCAATCTCGGCGCCGTCAAGGCGGATCGCGCCGGAACTCGGGCGGAGATTGCCGGCAATCAAGTTAAATATCGTACTCTTGCCCGAGCCGTTTGGCCCAATGAGGCCGAGAATCTCACCCTCACGCACTTCGAAGGACACCTGGCTGACCGCCAGGAATCCTCCGAAGCGTTTGGTAAGCCCCTCGACTGCAAGCATCTTCGCTACATCGCGTAGACCGACGACTTCGGCAGCGGCAGCACGGCAGTTTGGGTCTGGATATTGGTCGGATAAACCACCGCAATATGTTCGCCGGCATTCTGCATCACCACCGGCGTCGAGCGCTCGTTTTGTCCGGACATCTCCGTGTCAGGCGGGAAGAACTTGACGCCATAGCCCTGGATCGTGCCGCCCGGCGGAATGTCGACATCGAGCGCGGCTTTGCGGACTGCCTCGGGGTCGAAGCCGCCGTACTTCGCTTTGGCGACCGGCAGAACGTTGTTGAGCAGAATCCAGGTCTGATTGAAACCCATCGAGCAATGCGGCGGGACGTCGTCCGCTTTGGTCTTGGCCTTGTATCGCTCGACCATGATCTTGGTGAGGTCGCCAATTCCGGGCGCGAGCTTCGTTGCGTCGAGAAGTTGCGCCGGCACCGGATCGATGTTGCAGAAATTGTCGATGTCCTTGCCGAAGGTCGCGCGTAGCTTGTCAAGCTGGCTGTAGCCGGCGCCGGCGCCGATGAGCATTTTGAAGCGCAATCCGCTCTCGCGCGCCTGCCGTAGGAATAACGTGATGTCGGGGTTATACCCGGCGTGCGAGATGATGTCGGCGTTCGCGCGCTTGAGTTTGGTCACAAGCGAGGAGAGATCGGGTGCGGATGCTGAGTATCCTTCGTGCAGCACGACGTTGAGGCCTGCCTGCTTCGAGAAGTACTCGTCGGCTGCCGCGACGCCGACGCCGTAGGGACCATCCTCATGGATGAGCGCGACCTTCACGGCCTTCGGGTCGACGCCAAGCTTCGCCTTCGCATGCTCGGTAATGAAACCGGCAAAGGCCTGACCATATTGATCGGAATGAATTTGCGCGCGAAACACGTAGCGCAGATTCTTGCCCTTGAACACGGCAGTCGCGACCGCAGTCGTGATCCAGAGAATCTTCTTTTGCGCCTCGACCTTGGCCGACAAGGGCACGGCGTGCGCGCTGGAATAGACGCCGTCGATGATATCGATCTTTTCCTGGTTGATGAGACGCTCGACTTCATTGATCGCAATATCGGCCTTGCTCTGTGAATCTGCGTTCACCGGAGTGACCTTGTATTTTCCGCCCACGCCGCCACGTTCGTTGCAAAGATCGATCGCGATTTGCGCGCCGATCGACGAAGCGACCGAGCCGCCGGCCGCGAACGGGCCAGACAAATCATAGATGACGCCGATGCGAACCGTCTCCGCCTGTGCGCTGGCACGGCGCCAATCGAGGGTCATCGCCGCGGTGACTGCGGCGGAATTTTTCAGCAGTGACCTGCGTGAGATTTTCATCGTGTCCCTCCCGGATACCCAAGCCGATGTGGCTTGTTGTTATTCTGTTGTTCGAACCAGTATTTGGGGGAGGAATTGGAAAGTCAACGCGCCGTTTGCCTACGACGCAGAGTCGATGCCGCTCATGGGCTCGCGCTTCTCTTCATACTCGGCGCTTAGGCCCTATTAATATTGATGTCCGACAACGAGGTGGCGGACCAATCTAAGAGACGTTTCCTAGTTTCCTTTCACCGAAACGGCTCATCTCCCTGAAGGAACCATCAGCAGCAATCCGCATTAACTCCTGTTGGCGGCAACGGACTGGATCGCCATGCACAGCCGAATTACCCTACACAGCGCCGTCAGACGGTCCCGAGACGGAGATCGGTATGGGTCTTAAGCCGGAAAATATGCATCTGCTGTCGGATTTGCCCGGGCATCTTTCGACAGAGCTGTTTGCCAGCGCCAAGCTAGTGCAGATCGCCGCCGGCAAAGCGTTGTTCTTGGCCGGTGAT
>Ga0066388_100002093_pt1 | contig 11923 bp, 10 predicted proteins | sample PanSoiMetaGPlot6_FD_64539 | JGI IMG/M metagenome (GOLD analysis project Ga0066388, IMG submission 64539) | Tropical forest soil microbial communities from Panama analyzed to predict greenhouse gas emissions - Panama Soil - Plot 6 (Hybrid Assembly) | ecosystem: Environmental > Terrestrial >... | reverse complement strand
CAGGATCGCCGCCGCGTGCGGCCGCGCGAGCAGTCCTTCCTCGCAGAGCATGACGGCGTGCGCCTTGTCGAACGCGTGCAGCGTCCGCAGCATCGGCCGCGTGCGACCGGCCGACAGCCGCCCCAGCTCCGGCAGCATGTCCTCGCTCAGCCGGATCCCCCGCGTCCGGAACCCCCGATACTCCCCCGACGGCTGCTTCAGCATGTTCGCTCCCTTGGGGTCAGACTTTGTGTGTTTGATATCTGAACGACGTGTACCGCCGCTACACCGGCTGGAAAGATATCAAACAAACAAACAAAGTCTGACCCCGCCTCAGAATCGACGGTGGCCGTCGGTTTGGATCCAGTCGAACGCGAAGACGCCGACGCGGTGGTTGGGGGTCCTATGGGCGACCGGGATCTCGAAGGGCGCGGTCGTGCCCGGCGTCAGCGTGAAGCCGAGCCAGCCGACGCGCTGATCGATGATCCGGCCGGCTGCGTCCAGCTCGTCCACCAGCAGCCGCATGTTGGCCGCCGCGAGGTTCCAGCTGTTGTAGATGCGGCCGGTCACGACGGGCTGGCCGCCGCGCTCATCGACCTCCCATGTGAGCCTGAAGAACTGCTCCCACCCGATGACGAGGGGCTCGAGCGGAGGGGCCGGCGTCGCCTCGACCGCGAGCGCGAGCGATGCGAGCAGCGCAATCGCGAGCGTCCCGAACCGGCCCACGGGCTCAGGCTACCGCCGCCACGACGCGCTCGACGAAGCCGGGCACGTGCGGCTTGTCGATCCACCGGACGACGACGACCAGATCGCGGTCGGGATCGATCCAGATGACGTTGCTGCCCGCGCCGCGCGCGGCGAAGCTCGTCTCCGACGCGCTCGGGAACTGACGCCGTCCGGTGTTGAGCCACCAAAGGAGCCCGTACTCCGGGTGGATCGCGCACGGCCGGCGCATCTCGGCGATCCACGTGCCGGGCACGAGCTCGCGACCGCCCCAACGGCCCGCGCGGTGCACGAGCAGACCGAAGCGCGCGTGATCGCGCGTGGACATCCAGAGCCCGCCGCCCCAGTGCGAGCCGCCCGGCACCGACGGCATCCGCACGCCGTCGATCGTGAACCACGCGTTGACGTACGGCACCCATTCCCAGGTGGACGACGCGCCGATGGGATCCATGATCTCCGCGCGCAGCACGTCCGGAAGCGGGCGACGGAAGACCTGGAGCAGCGCGAGGCTCAGTCGATTGACGCGGACGTCGTTGTACTCCCACAGCGTGCCCGGCGGGCGCAGCGGCCGCGCCTGCCCCTTGTCGGCGCCGCCGAGCTCGCTCTTGCCGACGTCGCGGTTGTGATCGATCGTGTCCGGCTTGCCCCACATGCTGCCCTGCCACTCGCTCGTCTGCTGCAGCAGATGACGCCAGCTCACGTCGCGGTTCTGCGCGGAGTCGAAGCCGCCGTCGTCGACGTACTCGCGTACCGGATCGTCGAGGCCGCGGATGAGCCCGCGGGCGACCGCCAGGCCGGCCAGCACGGCGAGATAGCTCTTGGCCACGCTGAACGTCATGTCGGCGCGCCGCGTGTCGCCCCACTCCGCGACGATGTACCCGCCGCGCACGATCATGCCGCTGGGACCGCGGCGTGGGCGCACGGGGCCGAGGACATCTCCCGTCGCCGGCGACTCGTCGGCGACTCCGATGTAGCGGCCGCCCGCCGTCATGAAGTCGGGGCGCCATCTCGTCTCATGACTCCGGTGATACGCGATGGCCTCGTCCACGGCGCCCGGATCGATCCCGAGCGCCGCGGCCGGGCGGGTCTGCCAGTCGTCGAACGCGGGCTCGTAGGTCACGGCCCGAGAGTAGCGCGAATGGCGCCCGTGATAACATCCCCGCCGTCTGTGGCCGCGATGACTGGTCGAGCTCCAGCCGATGGTCGACTACGTCAACGCGGTGCCCGGCTCGAACCGGGTTCGCCGAGCTCGGCGTGGAGAGCGCGGCGATGTAACGGAACCGTGCGAAACGCTCTTCGACGGCGGTGCCCATGACCTGGGCGCCGCTGTTCGCCATCGGCTCGGCCCTTGGGTTTGGGGTCGCGGCGGTGCTGCTGAGACGCGGGCTCGAATACACGAGCCCGGTCAGCGCCGCCGTGGTGTCCGTCACCGTCACCACCGCGCTCATCTGGTCACTCACGGCGCTGACGACCCCAGTGGACCGCGTGCTGACGTGGCGCGTCTGGCCCTTCCTCGTGGCCGGCCTCGTCGCCCCGGGTCTGGCCAGGCTGTTCGTCTTCATGGGTGTCGATCGCATCGGCGTGGCCCGCGCGTACTCGCTGATCGCCGCCGCGCCGCTGTTCGCCATGCTGCTCGCCATCGGCTTCCTGGGCGAGCGTCCGGGACCGCTGCTGGTCGTCGGCGCCGTGGCCATCGTGACCGGAGGCGTGCTGCTGGCGCGGCGATCGCACGACGAGCGGCCGTGGCGCCGGCGCGACATGATCCTCCCGTTGCTCGGCGCGCTCGGCTTCGCCATCCGCGACAACCTGAGCCGCTGGGGGTTCCGGGAGTACGGGGATCCGCTCACCGCGGCGGCCGCCGCGACCGTGACGTCGCTCGCGATGATGTGGCTCGTGGCCGGAGTGAGGCGGGCGAAGCTCGAGCTGCCCGGCATCGCGCTGGCGTTCCTCGTCTGCTCGGGCGTGTTCGAGGGATCAGCCTATCTGTTGATGTGGCGGGCGCTCGCCATGGGCGACGTCTCGGTGGTTTCGCCGGTCGTCAACTCGCACTCGATCGTGGCCATCGCGCTCGCCGCGATCTTCCTGCGGGACCTCGAGCGCGTGACGTGGCGGATCGTCGTCGCCGCCGCGCTCATCGTCGCCGGCGTGGCGATGGTCGTCCGCGGCGCGTGACGGCTTCTGCTACACCTTCGCGGCGGTCGCGAGGCCGGTCGGGCAAGCGACGCCGGTGCCGCCGAGGCCGCAGTAGCCACCGGGATTCTTGGCGAGGTACTGCTGGTGATAATCCTCGGCGTAGTAGAACTCCGGCGCGTCGAGGATCTCGGTCGTGATCTTGTCGTACCTGGCCGCCGAGAGCACACGCTGGTAGGCGTCACGCGAGGCCTCGGCCAGCCGTCGCTGCTGTGGCGAGTAGACGTAGATCCCCGAGCGATACTGGGTGCCGACGTCGTTGCCTTGCCGCATGCCCTGGGTCGGGTCGTGACTCTCCCAGAAGATCTTCAGCAGCGTGTCGTAGCTCACCACCGACGGATCGAACACGACCCGCACGACCTCGTTGTGGCCGGTGAGACCGGTGCAGACTTCCTCGTAGGTGGGGTTGGGCGTGAAGCCGCCAGCGTACCCGACTGCGGTGGTGAACACGCCGGGCACCGTCCAGAATTTCCGCTCGGCACCCCAGAAGCAACCGAGGCCGAACATCGCCAGCTCGTGGCCGGCCGGGAACGGCGGCTCGAGCGGCGTGCGCGTCACGAAGTGCACGTCCGGCACGGGTATGCGCTGCTGGCGGCCGGGCAGGGCGCGGTCCTGCGTCGGCATCACGAGCTTCGACTTCGAGTAGCCCCACATGGCGTGTTCTCCTGTTCTCTTCCGATCTTCGGCCCCGGGTGAGATTGTAGCTCGCTCTTGCGCTCGCCGCCCGGACCTGATCTGCTGCCGTCATGAAGATCGAGCGCCCGATCCTCCTCACCGCCGTCGCCACCGTGCTCGCGAGTGTCCTCTTCGCGGCGAGCGCCACGGAGCTGGTGGCCCAATCCGCGGGCACGCTCGACGGGACATGGACGGCGGTGTCGGCGGAGCGTAACGGTACGCCGGCCGACGACGTGAAGGGACACCGGCTGACGTTCGCTCGGAACACCTTCGTGATCGAGCGCGAGGGCAAGACCCTGTACAAGGGCACCTTCAAGACGGATCCTGCGAAGAAGCCTGCGCAGATCGATTTCGTCCAGACCGAGGGTCAGGACAAGGGCAAGACGTGGCGTGGCATCTATCTCGTCGAGGGCGACACGCTCCGGACGAACGACAACGCGCCTGACATCTCCAAGCCGCGGCCGACCCAGTTCACGACCGCGCCCGGCTCCGGTTACGTCCTCGTGGTGTTCAAGCGGGGCTGATCGCTGGCAGCGACCGGCGTGCTTCACGCCAGTCGACGACGCTGCGGAAGTTGACACCCCCCGGGGCGTGCCGCATAGTGGCCCCAGATATCATGGCGAGAGTGGCGAGACCGCGTACGGTCGGAGAGTTTCGTGCGAGTGGATGGCAGCGCAAGTCGGTCAAGCAGGAGCTTCGCGACAATCTGATCGCGCGGCTCGTGCGCGGCGAGCGGTTCCTGCCCGGCATCGTCGGCTACGACGACACCGTTGTCCCGCAGATCGAGAACGCGATCCTCAGCGGCCAGGACGTGATCTTCCTGGGCGAGCGGGGCCAGGCGAAGACGCGGATCGCGCGACTGCTCGTCGGGCTGCTCGACGAGGAGATGCCCGCGCTCGCCGGCTGCGAGATCAACGATGACCCGCTCGCACCGATCTGCCAGGCCTGTCGCGTCCGCATCGCCGATCAGGGCGACACCGCCGAGCTCGCCTGGATCCCGCGCGACCGGCGCTACGGTGAAAAGCTTGCGACGCCGGACATCACGATCGCCGACCTCATCGGCGAGGTCGATCCCATCAAGGTGGCCGAAGGGCGATACCTCTCGGACGAGCTGACCATCCACTACGGGCTCCTGCCGCGCACCCACCGCGGGATCTTCGCGCTGAACGAGCTGCCCGACCTCGCCGAGCGCATCCAGGTCGGTCTCCTCAACATCATGGAGGAGCGCGACGTCCAGATCCGCGGCTACAAGGTGCGCCTGCCGCTCGATCTCTACGTCGTGGCCAGCGCCAATCCCGAGGACTACACCAACCGCGGTCGCATCATCACCCCACTCAAGGACCGCTTCGGCTCACAGATCCGCACGCACTATCCGAAGAAGCTCGAGGACGAGATCGCGATCATGGAGACGGAGCGGACGGCGTTCACCGCCGACGGCATCCGCATGCAGACGCCGGATTACATGAAGCAGATCGTGGCCGAGGTCACGCACCTCGCGCGCCGTGCCTCCGAGATCAGCCAGCGCTCGGGCGTGTCCGTGCGGGTAAGCATCTGCAACTACGAGAATTTGATCTCGAGCGCGCTGAAGCGAGCGATCCGGCTGGGTGAGCGCGAGGCCGCGCCGCGTGTGAGCGATCTCGGTGCGCTGGCCGCGTCGACGGCGGGCAAGATCGAGCTGGAGACGGTGGGCGACACCGGCGAGGACAAGATCCTCGGCAAGCTGATGCAGAAGGCGGTGCTCAACGTCTTCGGTCGCAGCTTCGGTGCGCCCGAGCTCGAGCCGGTGGTGACGGCGTTCCAGGGCACGGTCGCCGTCCAGGTCGCCGACGACATGCCGTCGCGCGAGTACGTCCGCCAGGCGGGCGACGTGCCGGCGCTGCGGGCCGTCGCTCAGAAGCTCGGCGCCACCGACCCCGCGACGCTCGCCTCGGCCGTGGAGTTCATCCTCGAGGGGCTGCATCTCTCGAAGAAGCTCAACAAGGACGTCCAGCCGGGCGCCGCCCGCTACCGCCGCTGACCGTGCGCTTCCGCTACTCGCGCTGGGACGGCTCGCAACACGGCCCGGACTTCGACGCCGACGAGCTGCTCGGCGAGATGGCGGAGGACGTCCTCTTCGACGGCGATCCCCGCCGCGCGCTCCAGCGCCTCATGCGCGACGGTCTGCGCCAGCCCCAGGGGCAGCGCATCCCCGGGCTCAAGGACCTCCTCGAGCGCCTGCGCCGTCAGCGTCAGGAGCGGCTCGAGCGCTACGATCTCGGCTCGAGCCTCGAGGACATCAAGCGCAAGCTCGACCAGATCCTCCAGACCGAGCGGTCGGGCATCGAGCGGCGTCTCGGTGAGGCCCGCGAGGGCGCCGAGCGCGGCCAGGTGCCGAAGGAGACGTTGAAGAAGTTCGAGCAGCTCGCGGACCGGAACGCGCAGGCGCTGGATCGCCTGCCGCCCGATCCCGCCGGACGCATCCGCGGGCTGCAGGACTATGACTTCGTCGATCCCGACGCGAAGAAGCAGTTCGAGGATCTTCTCGCCTCGCTCCGCCAGCAGATGACCCAGCCGTTCATGCAGGGTATGCAGCAGGCGCTCGGGAACATGACGCCCGAGGACCTCAAGCGCATGCGCGAGATGCTGAACGATCTCAACCGCATGCTGCGCGAGAAGGCCGAGGGCGGCGAGCCCGACTTCGATGCCTTCAAGCAGAAGTGGGGGCAGAACTTCCCCGGCGTCGAGAGCCTCGATCAGCTCCTCGAGCAGATGGGTCGGCAGATGGCCCAGATGCAGTCGCTGATGCAGAGCCTCTCGCCCCAGCAGCGGGCGGAGCTCGATCAGATGATGCGCTCGCTGTTCGCGCAGGACGAGCGGCTGGAAGCCGCGATGTCTCAGCTCGCCATGCATCTCAGCGAGCTTCTCCCCATGGATGAGATGGCGGAGCGGTATCCGTTCCAGGGCGACGAGGAGGTCACGCTGGCCGAGGCGATGCGGTTGATGGACGAGCTCAAGCAGATGGAGGAGCTCGAGCGGGAGATCCGCGGCGTGCGCGATCTCTCCGAGCTCGATCGCCTGAGCCCGGAGCAGATGGAGCGCCTGGCCGGCCCCGAGGCCCGACGCGATCTCGAGCGGCTGCAGGAGCTGTCGAAGAAGCTCGAGGAGGCCGGGTATCTGGAGCGCGACGGCGACCAGATGAAGCTCACGGCCCGGGCCATCCGCAAGATCGCCGACAAGGCGCTGGCCGACATCTTCAAGCACCTCAAGCGCGATCGCTTCGGTGGCCATGCGATCTCGCGGCGCGGGGCCGGCGGCGACCAGACGGACGAGGCCAAGCTCTACGAGTTCGGCGACCCGTTCCTGCTGGACATGAAAGAGACGCTGCTCAACGCCGTCGAGCGTGGGGGTCCGGGGACGCCGCTCAGGCTCGCGCCGCAGGACTTCGAGGTGTTCCGGACCGAGCTGCGCACCCAGGCCGCGACCGTTGTCATGCTCGACATGAGCCGGTCGATGCTCAACAACGGCTACTTCCTGCCGGCCAAGAAGGTGGCGCTCGCGCTCTCGGCGCTGATCCGTGGCCAGTTCCCCCGCGACGCGCTCTACATCGTGGGCTTCGCCCTCTATGCGCGTGAGTTCACCGCGGCGCAGCTGCCGACGCTCTCCTGGAGCGAGTGGAACGTGGGCACGAACATGCACGCGGGCTTCGCCCTCTCGCGACGGCTGCTGGCGCGGCACGCCGGGGGCAACCGGCAGATCCTGATGGTGACCGACGGCGAGCCGACCGCACACCTCGAGGACGGCGTGGCCGATTTCTCGTATCCGCCGACCCAGCGGACGATCGAGGAGACGCTCAAGGAAGTGAAGCGGTGCACGCGCGAGCACATCACCATCAACACCTTCATGCTCGAGCAGAGCCCATGGCTCACGCGCTTCGTGGAGGAGATGGCCCGCATCAACCGCGGCCGTGCATTCTTCACCGCGCCCCACAAGCTCGGGGAGTACGTCCTCGTCGACTTCGTGACCTCTCGTCGCCGTAATCTTTCGTAGCCCGCGCGATGGCGAGCGTGACGCCGCAGATCAGACCGATCGCCGCGGGCTTGCGCTTTCCCGAGGGTCCCGTCGCGATGCCCGACGGCTCCATCGTGCTGGTCGAGATCGAGCGGCGGACGCTGTCGCGCGTGCTGCCCGATGGGCGGGTCCGCGTCGTTGCCAATCTCGGCGGCGGGCCGAACGGGGCCGCGATGGGGCCGAGCGGCAAGATCTACGTCACCAACAACGGCGGGCTGAAGTTCGTCGAGCGGCCGCGCAAGCTGTTCCCGGTCGCCCAGGCCGACGATTACCTGACCGGGTCGATCCAGATCGTCGACCCGGAGACGGGCAAGTTCGAGACGCTCTACGATCGGTGCGACGGCCAGCGCCTGCGGGGGCCGAACGATCTCGTGTTCGACGACGCCGGCGGGTTCTGGTTCACCGACCTCGGCAAGACGCGCGAGCGTGACGCCGACCGCGGCGCCGTGTACTACGCGAAGGCCGATGGCTCGCTGATCACGGAGGCGATCTTTCCGCTCGAGCGCCCGAACGGCATCGGGCTGTCGCCGGACGGCGGGACGCTGTACGTTGTCGAGACGCCGACCGCCCGTTGCTGGTCGTTTCGTCTCTCCGCCCCCGGGCGGATCGAGTCGGCCAACGGCGTCTATCGCGGCGAGAAGGGCCGGGTCATCGTGGGCCTCGGCGGCTACCAGATGTTCGACTCCCTCGCCGTGGACGGCGAGGGGCACATCTGCGTGGCCACGCTCATCACCGGCGCGGTGAGCGATATCTGGCCGGACGGCAGCCGCGTCGACCAATACATGCTCCCCGACATGATGGTCACTAACGTCTGCTTTGGCGGCGACGGCCTGCGAACGGCATACGCCACGCTCTCCATGGGCGGCACCCTCGTCGCCTTCCAATGGCCAAGGCCAGGTCTCCCGTTGAACTACGGGGTCAGACCTTCATAGTTACCTCTTTTGAAAAAGCCCTGACGCGGCGCGAACTTCGGTGAAAATAGGTGATAGTGAAGGTCTGACCCCAAGAGCCCCGAAGAGGAGCGAGTCGATGAAAGAGCTGCGGATCTGGATGAATGGGAAGCTGGTGTCGCAGGCGGAGGCGGTGCTGCCCGTGAACAGCGCGGCGGTGTTCTACGCCACGAACGTGTTCGAGGGACTGCGCGCGTACTGGAACGACCACGAGGAGGAGATCTACGCGTTCCGCCTGGCCGAGCATTTCGCGCGGCTGCGCGAGTCGGCGAAGATGATGCGCTTCGCGCTCCCGTACAGCGACGTCGACCTCTACGAGGCCGTCCGCGAAGTGCTGCGCGGCAACGAGATCCGCGGCGAGGACATCCACATGCACCTCGTCGCGTACGTGCTCGGCGCGGGCCTCGACGCCACCTCGCCCACCGGCCTCTACATCAACCCGCGGCGCCGCGGCCGCGTGGCCGAGAACAACGGTCTGCGCTGCTGCATCACTTCCTGGGATCGGACCTCGGACAACGCGATCCCCATCCGCCTCAAGTGCGGCGCCAACTACCAGAACGGTCGCCTGGCCACCCTGCAGGCCAAAGCCGACGGTTACGACGCGCCGATCTTCCTCAACCGGCACGGCACCGTGGCCGAGGGCAGCGGCGCGACCTTCTTCATGGTGCGCAAGGGGCGTCTGACGACCCCGCCCATGACCAGCGACATCCTCGAGAGCATCACCCGCGCCACGCTCATGGAGCACATCTGCCCCGACCTGGGGATCGACGTGTACGAGCGTGAGATCGCGCGCACGGAGCTCTACGTCGCCGACGAGGCGTTCTTCTGCGGCAGCGGCTACGAGATCACGCCGATCGTCTCGGTCGACGGCTTCGCGCTCGGTGACGGCAAGCCGGGCCACATCACGCAGCGGCTGCTTGCCGCGTACATGAACATCGTGCGCGGCGTCGACAAGCGCTACTCCGAGTGGCGCACGCCCGTCTATCGACCGATCGTCGTGTGACCCGGTAGGTGGGGCTTCGCCCCCCGCCGCGCCGGCGATCGGCGGGGGGAACACGCCCCTCCTATGAACGAGGACGTCTCGCCGTTGCGGCTTCCTTGCCGAGGGCACGCCGGGTGCGCTTCGGCAAGTGCTTCAGCGTCTGTTTTCGCTTCGCAGCGATCGGATCGAGGTCAACGATGACTCTCAGCTCGCTGGTCCTGCGCGGCCGCGACCGAGAGGAAGCGCTGGAGACCGCGAAGGAAGTGTCGCGCCGATCCGCCCGTCGCCGAGCCGCCTGAGCCGCTTGACGCCACGGCGCCCGAGGGACTATCCCTAGGCGCCGTGATCGGTCAATCGCCTCCGCGCAAGGACGACGGACGGCTCGTCACCGGCCGCGGCCGCTTCATCGATGACATCGCTCCCTCAGGGGTGCTCCACGCGGCGATCGTGCGATCCGTCCACGCCCACGCGCGCCTCGTCCGCATCGACGCGACCGGGGCGCGTGCGCTGCCCGGTGTCTCGATCTTCATCGCCGACGACCTGCCGGAAGCCGACCAGCCGCTGCACGCCGCGCACGCCGATCCCGGCAATCCGTACGTGCGCCTGGACACGCCGCGACCACAGCGTCCGCTCGCCCGCGGTGAGGTCCGCTACGTGGGCGAGCCCATCGCCGTCGTGGTCGCGCCCGACGCGTATGCCGCGGCCGACGCCGCAGACGCCGTGCGCGTCGAGTACGCGCCGCTGCCCGCCGTGCGCGACGCCGAGGCCGCGATGCAAGGCGACGCGCCCGCGGCACACACCGGGCTGCCCAACGTCGTCGGCCACGCGACCGTCGTCATCGGCGACGTCGACCGCGCCTTCACCGAGGCCGACGTGGTCGTCGAGGATCATCCGCGTCACGGCCGCGTGTCGGCGATGTCGATCGAGACGCGCGGCCTCTGTGCGCACTTCGACCCCACCGCAGGAAGCATGACGGTCTGGGACCCGCATCAGTCACCGTATGCGGTGCGGGAGGCCGTGGCCGGACGTCTCGGTATACCGGTCGAGAGCGTGCGGGTCGTGGTGCCCGACACCGGGGGAGGGTTCGGGCCGAAGGAGAACGTCTATCCGGAAGACGTGCTCATCCCGCTGATCGCGTATCGGCTGCGACGTCCCGTGAAGTGGATCCAGACTCGCACGGAATTCATGCTGTCGACGCACCACGCGCGCGAGCAGGCGCATCACGCGCGCTTGGCGGCGACGCGCACGGGCCGGATCCTGGCTATCGACGTGACGATCGTGAAGGACGTCGGCGCGTATCACTACCACTCCGTCAACGAGCCGACGAACACGATCAATCATCTGCCGTCGATGTACAAGGTGCCGGCCTATCGCGCGGAGGCGTTCTCGGTCGTGACGAACAAGGTGCCGAGCGCGCCGTATCGCGGCGCCGGCCGGCCCGAGGCCATCCTGGTCATCGAGCGGCTGCTCGATCGCCTCGCCGTCACGCTCGGTCTCGATCCCGTCGACGTCCGCACGCCGAACCTCGTCGCGGCCGCCGAGATGCCATACCGCCCGGGCCTCGTCTACCGCGACGGCGTGCCCGTTCGGTATGACGGCGGGAACTACCCCGAGGAGCTCGAGCGTGCGCTCGCGCTGCTCGACTATCCGCGCTGGCGGGCCGTGCAGCGGGAGCTGCGCGCGCAGGGCCGGCACCTCGGCCTCGGCATCGCGGGCTCGTTGGAGGCGGGCGGGAGCTCGCGCCCCGGCGAGTGGGCGACGGTGAAGGTCGACGAGCACGGAAACGTCGAGGTACTGATCGGCGTATCCGGCTCGGGGCAGGGGCACGACACGGTCTTCGCACAGGTGTGCGCCGAGCACCTCGGCGCCCGCTTCGACGACATTCGTGTCCGCGGCGGCGACACCGCGCTGGTGCCGCACGGCTATGGCACGGGCGCCAGCCGCGTTGCCGTCAACACCGGCAACGCGGTGATGGACGCGGCGATCGCCGTGAAGGCCAAGGCGTGCCGGGTCGCCGCGCGGCTGCTGGAGTGCGCCGTCGAGGATGTCCGCATCGAGGATGGCCACGCGTTCGTCGTCGGCGCCTCCGCCCGCGCCATCGCGCTCGGCGCCGTCGCGCGGGCCGCGCTCCGCGACCGGGCGCTCATCGCGGACGGCGGTCCTGGGCTCTGGGCTTCGAGGTTCTGGGCGCCGCCCACGGTGACGTGGTCCAGCGGTGTGCACACGGCCGTCGTCGAGGTGGACCCTGAGACCGGCCGGGTGGTCATTCTCCGGTACGTCATCGTCCACGACTGCGGCCGTCAGCTCCATCCGGTCATCGTCGACGGGCAGATCGTCGGCGGCTTCGCGCAGGGGCTCGGCGTCGCGCTCGGCGAGG
>Ga0066388_100002092_pt1 | contig 11923 bp, 6 predicted proteins | sample PanSoiMetaGPlot6_FD_64539 | JGI IMG/M metagenome (GOLD analysis project Ga0066388, IMG submission 64539) | Tropical forest soil microbial communities from Panama analyzed to predict greenhouse gas emissions - Panama Soil - Plot 6 (Hybrid Assembly) | ecosystem: Environmental > Terrestrial > Soil... | reverse complement strand
CCGGCCCGCCACGGGTGTGGTGCTCAATTTGCTGGCGCCACGCGCTGGTCCGCCGCCGTTCCTCGCGCCGATAAGCGTGAGCCAGCTCGAGTATTTCACCGGTGCGGGCTTCGTGCCCCGGCCCATCGCCGGGAATCGCGCTCAGCCACAAGTATTGCCCAGCAAATACCGGCCGGACACATACTCCCCGAAACCCGGCCAATTGAGCAGCGGTGGCTAGCGACCCGGCGGTGAAAAGCGAGCAGTGCTCGTAGAAGAAATCCCAGATGACCCGATGGCGCAGGATCCACTCAAGGGATGGCGTTTCGAGGAATACGGGACCACCGGACCGCCGCAGGCCGTCGCGCATGGGGCGGAGTATCATGGAGGGGTCTGCCACGTGCTCGATGACGTGGCGACAAACAACCACATCCGCCTCTCCCTCGGAGGAGCCGCCATAGTATGACCGCCGGAACTGCAGCCGGCCATTAAGCGCATCCTCGAGTCCCGTGTAGCTGCTATCAAAGCCTACTCCCGTATTGTTCGCGCCGGCGAATTCGACCAGCTTGCGAAGGAACCGGCCATTGCCGCAGCCGACCTCGACGATGTGGCGGTCGCGCACCCCTTCCTTTTCAACGAGCTCGTGTACGAGCCTGTCAAGGTATTGGTCAAAGGCGGGCGAGCAGTGCTGAGTGTTGTCGTACGCCTCTCCATACGCCAATAGGGCCGGATCGAAGCGAGAGTTAAAGGCGAAGCCACACTGCTCGCAAAGACGCATCTCTAGTGCACCGCGTGCCAGGGAGCGCGCGACTCCAGGGTCGTCGAGGAGCAGATGTTGGTGAACCGCCACGGAGGGGCGCTCCACGAACGCGAATGTTGCGCGACTCCCGCAAAGTGGACACGCCGGCAGCGTCGTCGCCCGCTGGTCCATGCCTGGCCCTCCTCAAGCCGCGGCGCGGCGATCGCGCCGGAATAGCAACCGCGGTGGCACCACAAAGTCTGGAAAGCTGCGGTCCGATTCGGAAATAATGCGCTGATCACACTCCGGCCAAGCAATGCCCAAGGCGGGATCATTCCAGCGCAGCCCACGGGCGGCCTCGGGGTGGTACATCTGGCCCATCATGTAGAGAATCTCCACATCGTCGGTGAGCGTCTGGAAGCCATGGGCGAGTCCTTCCGGAACGTAGAGCATCCGACCGCTTTGTGCTGTCAGTTCGGTCGCGGACCAGCGGCCGTAGTGAGGTGAGGAAGGCCGCAAATCCACAATCACGTCGTAGATCGTCCCCGCCGTGCAGCGGACCAACTTGGGTTCGCCCCATGGAGCTGTCTGATAATGGAGTCCGCGCAACGTGCCGCGCCTCCGGTTGTACGAAATGTTGAACTGGGCCCAATCGCACCGGATGCCTTGTGCAGCGAATTCCTCGCGGCACCAGGCTCGCGCGAAGAAGCCGCGCTCGTCTTCCTTGCGCTCCGGCTCGATTAGGAAGGCGCCTCCGACCGGTAATTCATGAAACCGCATGTGAGCCTCCAGCGCTCTGGCGAATTGCAATTCAGGCGGCGCATCGCTGCCTTGGCGCCACGGACATGCCCCGTGGCAGAGCCTCCTTAAGCCACTTCAGCCAGCGATCGAAACCATGCGGGGGTTCGTACATCCGTGACCGGGCTGCCTCGCGGCCAGCCCGCCTCAAATCGTTCGCCAAGTTCGGGCCATGCAAAATGCGACAGACAGCGTCAGCTAGCGTGGCATCATCTTGTCCGGCCAGATAATGACTGCCGGCGCTCAGATTCAAACCCTCTACCCCCTCCGCAGTCGTGACCAATGGAACGGCGGCGGCCAGGACCTCCAAGGCAAACCCTTCCACGGCACTTCCCGGCGGCAGCGGCAAACATACGACCGCCGCGCGTGCCAGCGCCAGGCGGGCATCCCTTGGAGTGTGGATGATTTCCACGTCATCACTGGGCAGACTGCGGGGAAACGGCACTCGACGGTCCGGGTTGATCACTAACAGCTTGCAGTGGGGATGCCGGCGGCGGACCAGTGGGAAGATCTGCCGGACGAGGCGTTCGGCAGCATCACGATTCGTCGCGGCGCGCAAGCTTCCAATGAAGGCCACCGTGCCTGATTCCGGCCGATGTTCGACACCCTCCCAGTAGCGCTGATCTGCCGCCTTGGGGAAAACGAAAATGCGCTCGCCAGGATAGTCATAGAGCCGCATTAACCGGTCCCGGTCTTCGAGCGAGGCGACGATGACCCCGTCATAACACGAGTAGTTCCAGCGTTCATATCCGACGGTGCGCCGCGCTTCCCAACGCAGAGCCCAACCCGCCACGCCCCTGGCGCCCTTGGCCCGTGCCCACGCGGCCTCCGCTTCCAAGGCATGAGCGATCAGGATGAGCCGTGGCGCGCCCACCGCTCGGCGCAGAGTCAGCGCCAATGGGTTAACTTGTGGGCCGACGATCAACAAGTCGGGTGCCCGATGGTGAAGCATGGCGGAAACGACCGCGTGACTGAAGCGGTCGACGGCGCGGAACTGCTCGGTGACAGCCAAGGGGAATCGCCCACCACGCACCGGCCATCCCCGGCGCCGGAGCCCGGCTGCCAGACGAGTCGACAGTCTCGCTCGGCGCGGCCGCGGTAGCGCGGGCAAAGGACAGCTTTCGGAGAGAGATCCCGGATGGTCAACCGCATCAACACGCGCGAGTTGGCGTTTGCCGTGCACCGGTTCGGTCACCACGGCGTGGACGTGACTGAGCGGATGCAGGGCGTTGAGGATCTGATATTCGCGCGTTTCCGCACCCGAACGGCCCGGAGCCCGCGGTAAGCGTATCAGGCACACCAAGCTCTGAAGCTCGGTGCCATGTCGGGTAGGCGCGGCCGGATCGGTGGCGCGCGGAGGAAAAGCCTGGTGTCGCGGCCATCGCTCAGGGTTCCCGAGGCCCGTCAACGCCTTCAGCATGGCGCTTCCGGCGACCCATCGGCTCGCGCGGCGCGGACCAGTGGGAAAACGCCTCCGCAACAGATCGGCGACATAGCTGCGAACCGCCGCGACGTAGCCCCGCGACCATACCTTGGGCCAACTTCGGCGAGTCGCCCGATACCATGCCCGCCACCATGCAACGGCATCCAGATCGCGCGCCAGGGTCAGTACCTGGGTTCGTTCGATCTTGCGAGCCGTGCCGGCGCGAAAGAGGCGGCAGAAGAACTCGTAAATGGCAAACCCATCGGCCATGCGCTCATTCAAAGGGCCTACCTCACTGAGGAGGTGGCGCCGGAAGAGGACACCTCCTTCCGGCAGCGCGAACTGCGCGTCGGGTGGGAGACCCAGGTCAAGTCGCGGCGTGTTGGCGATGCGAAATCCCGTCCGCCAGTGGCCCACTAATGGGGTGACGAACCGACCCACCGCATCGATGAACACCGTATTGCCGTAGACCACGCTGGCTTCGGGAGCCGAAGTCGCGGCGCGGACGCCAGCGGCAAGTGCCCCAGCAGCCAGACGATCACCGGGGCGCAGCCAACCGAGGAACTCCCCGGACGCAACGCGCAGTCCACAGTTCAGTGCAGCGGCCAAGCTGGCGCGCGGGGCCGGCACGCGCATGACACAGGGAGGCAGGGCCCCGAGAGCGAGTTCGGCGCGGGCTCCACCATTGCATGAATCAACCACAACCACGTTAAGCGGGGCATAGGACTGGGCCAGGGCGCTTTCGACCGTTGCGGGGACCAACGACCAGTCAGCGCCGCATGGAATGATGAGCGTGATCGATTGGACCTGTTTGCGCACAGGCAAGTTGGCACCATCGCGCCGGGCGAATGGCAGGTAGATGTGATCTTGCGGATCACTCTGCTCTGGATAACCGTGTCCCCCGCCCCAGCGCATGCTGACGTGCCGCGCAGTGACTTGCAAACTAGCACGGAGATGCCGGCTGAGTTCCTCGATGGCCAGCGGGCCCACCACGTCGAGCAACGTCTCAAAGAGGAAGAGCAAGCTGCCAGCCGTCACCTCTCGGCCGGTGTGGCGGCGGGCGACGCGTACGATCTCGAAGACACGCTCCATCTTGCCACTGGACGTCTTCGTTTCCTCGTATTCGCGGCTGACGGCGAGAAACTCGTTGATCAGCACCACGGGGTAGCGTGCAGCGACGCGCTGATAGAGGTCCCAGTCCATTGTCCAGCGCAATGCGGGATCAAGGCCCCCAACTTCCTCCCAGGCTCGGCGCAAGACGAATGTGGCAGGCTGCAGCAGATAGTCAGGCCCATGGGTGAGGGCCTCGCGCGACAAGGCGACGTGGCGCGTACAGAAGGGTGACCGCGTACCGGTGCGCTCGTCGTAGCGAAAGCCATTGCCGATGTAGAGGCCGCAGTTCGGATGAGCCCGATATGCGCGGGCCACCTCCCACAGGGAGTCGCCGTGATAGAAATCGTCAGAGTTGAGCCACGTGACTAACTCGCCTGTGCAGTAGTAGACCCCCTCGTTGATAGCGGCGGACTGGCCTGCGTCGGGAGAACTCCGCCAGTGCCTGAGCCGATCGGCGTATGACTGGATGATGGCGACACTTTCGTCGGTCGAGCCGCCATCCATCACAACTACTTCGAGGTTGGGGTAGTCCTGACAAAAGATGCTGTCGAGCGCAGGCCGAAGGAAGCGCCCCTGGTTGAAGGATGGGACGACGACGCCGATGCGGGGCAACGGGACCGTATGCGTCATGGCGGTGGCCGAGCCTCCCTGTCGCACCTGCCGGCGCGTGCCGCGCAACTCAGGCTGCCACCAGATCGGCGGCGGGTCGTGCGGCCTTGTACCAGGCGATGGTGCGGTCGAGGCCCTCCTCCAATGACACTGCTGCCTCGAAGCCCATCAGGGCTCGGGCTCGGCTGACATCGAGGCAGCGTCGGGGCTGGCCGTCGGGCTTGGTTGGGTCAAAGCGAATCTCGCCTCGAAAGCCAGTCCGCTCGGCAATGAGTCGGGTCAAATCGGCGATGCTCACCTCGCGTCCGGAACCAATGTTGACTGGCTCCGGTGTGCTCAGGCGTTCGGCCGCAAGGACGATGGCTCGGGCCGCATCTTCGACGTAAAGAAACTCTCGCGTCGGCCTCCCCGTGCCCCAGACGCCCACGACATTCTCGCCGCGCTCCTTGGCTTCGAGGCACTTACGGATGAGTGCTGGAATTACGTGCGAAGTTTCCAGGTTGAAGTTGTCGCCCGGCCCGTACAAGTTGACGACAAGCAGGTTGACGCCTGGGAAACCGAACTGGTGATGATAAGCTTCCAGTTGTGTGAGGAGCACCTTCTTGGCAAGGCCGTACGGCGCGTTCGTCTCCTCTGGATAACCATTCCAGAGATCGTCTTCCTTGAATGGGACTGGCGTGTGCTTCGGGTAAGAGCAAATCGTGCCGATCATCAGGAACTTTTCGACGCCGGTCCGATATGATTCCTCGATCAGCCGCGCGCCCATGATCAGATTGGAATAGAGAAACGTCGCGGGATGGGTGCGGTTCGCCCCGATGCCACCCACCGCGGCGGCGAGGTGCACAATGACGTTGGGTCGACGTTCGCGGAGCAGGCGTCGCACATCGCCGTCATCCATTAGATTGTACTCGGCGCTGCGAGGGACGAAGACGTCTGAACAGCCGCGCGCGCGGAACCGAGCAACCACATGTTTGCCCAGGAAGCCCGATCCCCCCGTCACGACAATCCGCTTGTCCCGCACGTCCATGGCGCTCTCCTTCTGGCGTCCTACCCGTGGGGCGCTGTCCATCCGGATTGCCCAAACTGCCGGGCCTTGCGGCCCTGGCGCGCTCGCGTGACTTCCCCGGGGCACGCACTGTATTGATCGGCCGCTCCATTTGCGGAGTTGACTCCGATTCGCACTTCTGTGCGTTTCGGAAAGGATGGACCGAAAGTGCTGAGCGGCGCGACGACATGGATCGCGTTGCCTGGGCAAACTAAGCGCGACCCGGGCCACCTGGAACTTAGGAAGTGACTGTCCAGACTGGTCGGGGATGCGGCGCACTCGATTCGACAGCTTGATCGACCATCGCTCAGCGGTGACGGGCCGAGGCATCACCGGTCAAGGCTCGGCGTAGCTTGTCGACGGCGCTGACTTGGAGCTGGCGAACACGCTCTTTCGAGAGGCCCAGTTCGGCACCGACACGTTCCAGCGATGGCGGCTTTGACTCGCCCGCTAGCTGGAAGCGGCGTTCAATAATGGCCTTCTCCCGCTCGGAGAGGAGCGGGTGCCCCGACTGCAGGAACGGGCGCCATGGCTCCCAGGCGTAGCCGGTCGCGGCGCGCCCCGCCGACGGGTCGATCCCCGCAGAGCGCGCCTCAACAGCCAAGGGCTGCGACAGCCGCTCGTTCGCATGCCGACGCCACAACCGCCCGACAACGCGTGTCAGACAGGTATAGGCGAATGTGCTGAAACGGACTTTGCGCCAGGGATTGTAGGCCGCCACCACTCGGATAAGCGCCACGCAACATTCAGCAACCACGTCGTCGGTCAGGCGTCGATCCCAGACTCGCCGGCGCGCTACGCGGAAGGCCAGCTTGCGATTGCCCAGCACGATGCGGTTGCGGATCTCATAGTAGTGATCACGCCAGAACCGGGCCTGGGCTGATGTGCAAGCTCGATCCCACCGGTAAGCAGCATAGTGCATGCGCCGCCCGAGATCCTGCGTGATTTCCTCGGGCATGTAGCGGGCAGCGTAAACAGGATCATCCGCGGGCATTGTGGCCGGCCCATAGCGCACCTCAGCGTCAGGCGCTCGGAACGACGCATGGTCGACGAACCGGGGCACCTTCGTGCCATCGTCCCCTTCGTCTCTGCAACACGGTTGGGCAGCTCGACCTGGCTTGCCGGCCAGCAATGGCAGCTGTAGCTCCGCTAGGCGCTCCATCATCCCCTCCGATCTGGCTACGCACTGATGTCTATGATGTAGATCAATCCCGCCTAACACCCCCGAGGCGTCGAGAGTTCACAGGTTCTCCACCAAGGCCGGGGCCGACAATAGGTGCGGCCAAGCCCGTGCGCGGCTACCGGATCCTCGAAGCCGTTCGGGTTCATGAGAGCTCCTGCCAAAATGGTAGGAGAATTGATTTGAATCGCCGCACTGCAGGCGGTCACGTCAGCCGCGAAAGGCTGAGTTGCCATCCTGGCACTTTGGCTGCTGCGGCCCGAGAAACCGGGCCCTGACAGGGTGTCGATTACCCGGCAATGCGCGAAGCACTCGTTACCGGAGATCGCAATCAACTGGCGACTTGCTGGGCAGACTCAACTGGCGCAATACTGGGGCCAGTCTTCCGATCTTCGCGCCTGAAGTGTGAAGTTGCCAGTGAAAAAGTCGAAATGCAGCCACTTTTACGATTCTCTCATAAAGGCCAGAAAGGACAAAGAGCCGGGAAGTGGAGATGTGGATGCTCGTACTATACCCAGCTTCCTACGACGGGGCACGAACGGTTCAGCGCGCCGTGCACGACGAGCGCGGCCCGTCCGACTCTGACGCGCCCGTCGCCGACGTGTGAATCCTGTAGAAATCGCCGCGGCCTACCAATTCGGACCCAACGTCTCGCCGCTGGCCGGCGTCAATGCACCAGCCCAGGTCGCTGGGTCGATGGACGCGGCCACGCCTCGCACGCTGCCGTCACCCAGACCTACTTGCATCACATTATGTGGGGTCGAAGCCAGCCGGCGATCGCACTTCCCGCCGTTAGCCGCCGTTGCGGTCGGCCTGGCAGGTTGGATCTGGAACATTGAGTTCGTTCCCTGGAGCCACACCACGCCACCGCCATGGCCACCGCCAAAGACGGCCGAGAGCTTATCGCCGGGATAGCTGTCTTGCGTGCCCCCTGTGCCGAATACCTGAGAGCCGTGAAACACCCCGCGCATCCACCAGGTGCCGCCCGGGCTGCCGGTCCCGTCGCAGCGGGCATACTTTTCGGCAAACAGGATCGTATTCGACGTGCCGTCTACAAACGTGGCCGGGATCTGGGCCTGGCCGTCCCAGACTGTGTCCCAATTCGTGCTCCCCGGTGTGGTGTCTTTGTTGTTGAAGCCACCGAAGACAAGAAAGTTCCCCGCGTAGGACGCATCCCCGTCGCACCAGTCGATGCAATTCCCGAGGCTGGGGTCGCTGGGGCATTGATAGATTTTGATGCGCGTCTGACGGAGGAACTTCCGGTTCCCGACGTCCACCGAGTCCCAGGTGGGCCAGACAACCCCAATGTCGATCGTCGTTGCCGGGTTCGGTGTGATCGTGCCGACCGCGGCAGTCCAATCCAACCACTTGGCCATCTTCCAGACATTGTCCTGCTCGATGTACGGCAAGAGGTGGAAGAAGAGCGGACCGTAGTAGGCGCCGCCATAGTTCCCCGCTTGAGGCGGCATGCGTCCCAAGGTGTCGTTGGCATTGTGGCATGCCAAGCCAATCTGCTTTAGGTTGTTCTCGCACTTGGCCCGGGCCGCCGCCTCGCGCACTTTCTGCACGGCGGGGAGTAAGAGGCCAATGAGAATGGCGATGATGGCGATGACGACTAAGAGTTCGATCAGAGTGAAACCGGTCCGCGCCGGGTGTGAATGGGAGGGCATACGTTGCACTGCTCTCCTCCTTCCAGAGAATTGATGGCCACAACACACGGACGAACAGGTTCAGCCGCCATTCCTCCCCGGGCACTGGGAGAGACGGGAACCGCCGCCCGCTTGGTCGATGTGACGAACTGCTCAGCGACGCTCGCCAAGAACTCATAGGCAATTGTGAAGCTAACTCATAGGCAATTGTGAAGCTCACGCCGATGAGATGCCACGAAAGACGCGCTCGGCTATGAGCATTTTCGTGGCAATGGGTGAAGAACGCCGGTATTCTCGGCAACCTCCATACATTCCGACCCTACGGGAAAGGAGTTGCAGCCCGGTTTGGGCACAAGGTGCTCGCCCGGATCAGCGCACGAGCTCCGACGTGACCTCTTCACGACTGCGCACGATCCGCGATCCCGCGACGCGGGCGAGACGTCGCAGGCGAGCCCGATAGAAGAGCACGGGAAGGAGCAAGTCGATCACTTCGTCGGCGATGAGCAATCCGCCCAACACGGGCACAACCATCGGCCGCAGCACCTCTGAGCCGGTGCCGGTCGCCAAGAGCAGCGGAGCCAAGCTGAGGAGCGTCGTCGCCTCGGTGAGCAGCTTCGGCCGCAGTCGGTGGGCGGCTCCGTTGAGAACCGCCTCGCGCAGGGTAGTCGGGGTCAGCTTCTCCATGCCGCCGGCTTGAGCGACCGCGAGTCGCAGGTAGACAAGCATAATAACCCCGGTTGATGTCGCCATTCCGAAGCAAGCGATGTAACCCACCCAGACAGTGACGGTAAATGGATATCCGAAGAGCCACTGGCAAAGCACTCCTCCCGCGAGTGCCCCGGGAAGTGCCAGGAGGATCAGGACTGCATCAGTCAAGTCGCGATAGGTCCACCACAAAACCAGGAAAATCAACAAGATGACGAGCGGCACCGCGACCGAGAGAGTGTGGCGCGTGCGGACGTCATGCTCGACTTGTCCGGTCCATTCCACGAATACGCCGTCCGGCAGTCTCACCTGTGCAGTAACCCTCTGCTGGGCCGCCTTAACAAACTCCGCGGCGTCGCGGCCGCGTACGTTCAGCCGGACATAGTTGCGCAACAGGCCGTTCTCACCCTTGATGACCGCGGGCCCTTCGGTGACGCGCACGTCGGCGATGGCCGCAAGCGGTACGTGAATGAACTCCCCGAACTGAGCGCCAGCCAGCTGCCGAACCATCACGGGCAAGTCGCGGAGTTTGTCCTCATCCTCACGGAAGGCGCGTGCGTAGCGGACACGCACGGGGTAACGTTCGCGCCCCTCAACGGTGGTGGTCACAACCCGACCACCCAGCGCTATCTCGACCAGGTCTGTCACATCACCGGCATCGACGCCCAGGCCGACCGCTCGAGCGCGGTCGGGAAGGACTTCGAGATACCGCTTGCCACGCACGGGGTCGGTAATGACCTGCGTGGCCCCCGGCACCGCCTTGAGCACCGTGGCAATGTCCTTCGAGGCATGCTCGACATCTTCGATGCGCCGGCCCAGCACGCGAACGCCGACCGTCGTATTCACGCCCGTGGCCAGCATGTCCACGCGATTCTGGATCGGCATGGTCCAGACATTGGTCCAGCCAGGCATCTGCATAGCGCGGTCCAGCTCGCCGCCGAATCCGGCGAGTTCCACGTGGTCGCGCGGCCACAAGAGCAACCCGCGGCCGAAGCGCTCCGTCAGCTCGGTCTGAATTGCGGCCAGCTCCGGCACGGGTTCGAGGAATGGGAGCTGCTGGCGCCCACCGCCATGATGATGATCCGCCGCAGCCGAGCTTCCCTTGGGCTCGGGGCTGGCATAGCGGATGCGGTGCCACTCTCGCATGACCGCGACGACACGCTCGTCTATGACCGTTGACTTGTGCAGAAGCGATTCGAGCACCAGCCGCGTGTAGAGGGCAGACCCTCGTTCCAAGAGTTCGGCGTTGAGCTTTACCATATGCGCGCGCCAGAGTTGTCGATGCCGATCTCGGACCGCCTCCGTCAGTTCTCCAAGGAATCCTGGAACGTGGCCGCCAAGCGCGCTATGCAGGCAATCCCACGCTTGGCGCACGTGGCTTGCCTTCAGCCGCATCAAGTCGGACTCCGGCTCGACGACATGAAGGTCCGCCAGTTTGCGCAGCACATCGCGGCTGAGACTCGCCACAGCCTCCGGCGTCGGCTCCATCGCCAAGTGGGCCGTGTGGCCGGCAATAATACGATCGGCCAGTGGCAAAAATCCCTTCTCTGCGGCCTCGCGGGAGAGCGAGCCATTCTCTTCGAGCATTGCCAGCAACTGCTCGATGGTGAAGCGGGCGACCTGCGGACCGAGCGCTCGCTCCAATTCCTTGTTGCGCTGATAAGCCGCCTCGCGCATCTGCGCGTCGAAGAGCGCGACTGCCTCCATGGCGGCATCATTGACCAAGTTCTGCTGCGCTACGGCATCCCCCGGGTTCCGGACTAGCTTCCTCTCAATAAGAGCATCCAATACAGCCGCCGCTTGGGCTTCGGCATCTTTGGGATGCAAGCAGCGGCGCGGCCAGGATTCGCGCGGGCGGAAGTCGATCATCGTCTCGATCATGTCAAGCGGCGCTGGGTCGGTCGCCGTCTCCGCCCGGCCAGCCTTGCCGACGACCATGTTCACCTCGGGGAAACGGCAGAAGACCATATCGCGCGCCAGCAGATCGTCGGCTGCCTGCGTCGCGGACATCGTCGGCCAGGAGATGGGCATGTCCATGGTCATCCCCTCGTCCAGAGGCGTGAGCCATGTGCGTTGAAGCGGCTTCATGTACTGACCGGCAATGAAGCCCGCGAGGATCAAGCTCAGTCCTACGGCCAGCTTCGTGCGGATGGTCGAAGCCGCCCAGACTCCGCCCAACACGCTCAGGGCTATGGCGCCCCGGATAAGCCAGTCTTTCCCGAATAGCGTCGCCCCGGCAATTAGCGTCAGCCCAAGGAACCAGACAATGCCCGCGGGTCGGTCGAGGAAGTAGGCCAACACCGGGCGATAGACGCGCATCAACCGGCGGACGATCCCGACCTCCTCCTCGCGGCGCAGCCGCCCTTTGACAAACATGGTGCACAGCGCGGGAACCAATGTGATCGCCAGAACACCGACCGCGAGCATGGCGAACGATTTGGTGAACGCCAGGGGATGGAACATCTTGCCGTCCAAGCCACCCAGGGCAAAGACCGGCAGGAAAGAGAGCAGAATGATGACGACTGAAAAGAAAATCGGCCGGCCCACCTCGTGGCAGGCCGCGAGGACCTCAGCGCGCGTATCGCCACGGACCGGCTCGTCGCCATAGCGGCGCTTCAGCCGGTGCATGGTGTTTTCCGCCATAACTATGGAGGAATCGACCAGTACGCCGATGGAGATCGCG
>Ga0066388_100002091_pt1 | contig 11926 bp, 14 predicted proteins | sample PanSoiMetaGPlot6_FD_64539 | JGI IMG/M metagenome (GOLD analysis project Ga0066388, IMG submission 64539) | Tropical forest soil microbial communities from Panama analyzed to predict greenhouse gas emissions - Panama Soil - Plot 6 (Hybrid Assembly) | ecosystem: Environmental > Terrestrial >... | reverse complement strand
TGAAGTCTCAGGTCTCAAGTCTGAAGGCTCAAGTCTCACGTTTGAAGTCTGCAGTCTGAAGTTCTTGGGCAGCCATCGCGGCACGCGCATCGAATAGTCCCGATAGGCTTCGCCGACTCGCGCGTCGAGAAGGCCTTCCTCCCATCGAACGATGGCGTGGTACACGGCGCCAAGGGCGACGATGACGATCGGCGCGAGCCAGAGGAGTCGGGCCGTGAGTGCGAAGCCGGTCCACAGCGCGATGTTGCCGAGGTACAGAGGATTACGGACGAGCGCGAACGGTCCGGTATCGATGAGCGGTCCGAGCCGCTCGCTGCGCGTGCGGGAAATCACACCGATGTGCCGGACGGCCAAGAGTCGGACGAGCTCGCCAGTGAGTGTCAGCGCGAGGCCGCCCAGAATCGTTGCAGTTACCGCGCGCGTCTGAGTCGAGGGGATCGCAAGAATTGCCACCGCCAGCGGCACGGGCAACGACGTACGGTGCGCGAATAGCCAGCCGCCCACCCGCGCCGCAGTTGGGGTCTCAGTTGGGGTCTGACCCCACCCTTCGCGCGTAGCCCGGGAATTCGAGGGTGTGGGGTCAGACCCCACTGGCGAGGTAGTAGAATTAGGACTAGACTGGTCGGATATCGATGTCTTCGGCAAACTTGTCCATTCTTGATCGCGGCCCTGGCTCGACCGTCCTCGACATGATCGGGCGGACGCCGCTCGTGCGCCTGCTGCGCTTCGAGGTGGAGACTCCGGGCGTGGAACTGTACGCCAAAGCGGAGTGGCAGAACCCGGGCGGGTCGGTCAAGGATCGGGCGGCGGCGCGGATGATTCTCGACGGCGAAGCGACCGGCGCGCTGACGCGGGACCGGACGATCCTGGACGCGACCTCAGGCAATACCGGGATCGCGTACGCGATGGTGGGCGCGGCGCGCGGCTACAAAGTGAAGTTGTGCGTGCCCGAGAACGCCAGCTCCGAGCGCAAACTGATTCTGCGTGCGCTGGGCGCCGACCTCGTGCTCACCAACCCGCTCGAGAGCACCGACGGCGCGATCCGCGAAGCGCGGCGGCTCTACAAAGCGGATCCCGAGCGCTATTTCTATCCCGACCAGTACAACAATGACGCCAACTGGCTCGCCCATTACGACACCACCGCGTCGGAGATCATCGAGCAGACGAGCGGCCGGCTCACACACTTCGTCGCCGGGCTCGGCACGAGCGGCACGTTCATCGGCACGGGCCGCCGGCTGCGAAAATTCAACCCGGGGATCAAGCTGATTTCGTTTCAGCCCGACTCGCCGTTCCACGGCCTCGAAGGCTTGAAGCACATGGACTCGGCGATCGTCCCGGGGATTTACGATCCGACGCTCGCGGACGAGGATCTGCGGATCGGCACCGAGCTGGCGTACAACATGGTGCGGCGCCTCGCGCGCGAAGAGGGGCTGCTCGCGGGCATCTCGTCGGGCGCTGCGGTCGCGGCAATGCTCGATGTCGCGCGGCGCCTCGAGAGCGGCACCGTGGTCACGGTGTTTCCCGACGGCGCGGAAAAGTATTTGACCGAAAGCTTTTGGACTGTCGATGGCTGATCGACTTCTGTCTCTGCCGAGTTCCGCCGATGCCGCCATTCGCGCGCACGGTGAGATGACATATCCGCACGAATGCTGCGGCGCGCTTGTGGGACGGAACGGCCATGTCACAAGCGTGGTCGGCCTGCCCAACACGACCGAGGAGGGTCCGCGCCGGCGGTTTCTCGTGCGGCCGTCGGATTACCGGGAGGCGGAGCGAAAAGCGTCCGAGCTCGGCGCCGAGCTCCTCGGGTTCTATCATTCGCATCCGGATCACCCGGCGCGGCCGTCGCAGTACGATCTGGACCACGCGTGGCCGACCTTCGCGTACGTGATCGTGTCAGTGACTGGCGCGAAGGCGGGGGATCTGACGGTGTGGTTTCTCAACGACGATCGATCCAGCTTCGAAGAGGGCACTCTGCATCATGCCGAAGATTCTCATTCCGACTCCGCTCAGGCCGTACACCGACAAGCTTGACGCGGTTGACGCCAGCGGCGCGACCGTCGGCGAGCTCTTGGCCGACCTGACGCGCAAGCACAGCGGGCTCAAGGCGCATCTCTACACCGATCAGGGCAAGCTGCGCAGCTTCGTCAACATTTACGTGAACGACGAAGATATCCGCTACCTGCAGCACGAGCAGACGCCGGTGCAGACGGGAGATACGATCAGCATTATCCCGTCGGTCGCGGGCGGCGCGCCGTCGGTGACCGATGTGGTGACCGGCCTTCCCCAGCTGACCAACGACGAAATCAAGCGCTACTCGCGGCATTTGATCATGCCGGAGGTCGGCGTCGACGGTCAGCGCAAGCTGAAAGCCGCGAGCATTCTGTGCATCGGCGCCGGCGGTCTGGGATCGCCGGCTGCGATGTACCTGGCGGCCGCGGGTGTGGGCCGCCTCGGAATCGTCGACTTCGACGTCGTGGACTTCAGCAACCTGCAGCGCCAGATCCTCCATGGGACGCCGGACGTCGGCCGCTCCAAGCTCGCGTCGGCAAAAGATCGCCTGCAGGCGCTCAACCCCGAAGTTCACATCGACACTTACGAAACGGCGCTGTCGTCGGAGAACGCGCTGCAACTCTTCGAGCCCTACGACGTCATCGTCGACGGCACGGACAACTTCCCGACGCGGTATCTCGTGAACGATGCGTGCGTGCTTCTGGGCAAGCCGAACGCGTACGGCAGCATCTTCCGCTTCGAAGGACAGGCCTCGGTGTTCGGCGTGAAGGATGGCCCGTGCTATCGCTGCTTGTATCCAGAGCCGCCGCCGCCGGGCCTCGTGCCGAGCTGCGCGGAGGGCGGCGTGCTCGGCGTCCTGCCAGGGATCATCGGCGTCATCCAGGCGACCGAGGCGATCAAGCTGGTGCTCGGAGTCGGCGAGCCGCTCATTGGCCGCTTTCTGATCTTCGATGCACTGCGGATGAAGTTCCGCGAACTGAAACTGCGAAAGGATCCCGACTGCCCGGTCTGCGGAACGCATCCGACAGTCACGAAGCTCATCGACTACGAGGAATTCTGCGGCGTCCGACATGCCGCGACGGAGCCGGCCACTGTGAACCACGCGACCGAGATCACGGCGCTCGAGCTGAAGCAGCGACTCGACCGAGGCGACAAGCTGAAGATCATCGACGTGCGTGAACCCAACGAGTACCAGATCAACCGCATCGCGGGCTCAATTCTCATCCCGCTCGGCGACGTGCCGCGGCGATACCACGAGCTCGATCCGAATGAGGCGCTGATCATGCAGTGCAAATCAGGGGCGCGAAGCGGGCGAGCCGCCGATTTCCTGCGTTCGGTCGGGTTCACGAATGTGCTCAATCTCAAGGGCGGAATTCTCGACTGGATCGACAAGGTCGATCCGAGCCAGCCGAAGTACTGACGCTGTGATAGAGTAAATACGACGATTCTGGTCGGATATGTTGAGACTCTCGAAAAAGGCCGATTACGCGCTGATCGCGATGAAACATCTCACCCTGCACAGCGATCGCGGGGCCGCGAGCGCGCGCGAAATCGCCGAGCAATACGACATCCCGATCGAATTGATGGCGAAAGTGCTGCAGCGGCTCGTGCGCCGCGGGCTCCTGGCCTCGCACCACGGTACGCGCGGGGGCTATCAGCTCGCACGGCTGCCGACGCAGATTTCGATCGCCGACGTCATCCAGGCCATCGAAGGACCGGTGAGCGTGACGGTCTGCTCCACCGAAGACGGCCAGTGCGATCAGTACGCGAAATGCAACGTTCGAGACCCGTTGTGGCGGGTGCGCGAGCGGATTCTGGCCGCGCTCGGCGAATGCACGATCGCCGAGCTTGCCGCGGATGTGCCGGCGGCGGCTCCGCGCGCCGCGGTCTTACACACACATTTGTGAGGACGCTCGGCTGAAGCCTCGCGCTCCATTGTCGCTGGTGGATCGCGAGGCGTCAGGAAGAACGCGAGAGGCGTTCGGAATGGAACGCGAGGCTTTAGCCAAGCGACACTGAAAAACAACGATGCCACCCAAACTGCCAATCTACATGGACTACCACGCGACGACGCCCGTCGATCCGCGCGTCGTCGAGGCCATGGTGCCGTACTTCACCGAGCATTTCGGCAACGCGGCGAGCCGCAACCATCCGTTCGGATGGGAGGCCGAGGAGGCCGTCGACGCCGCCCGCAAGCGGGTCGCGGATTTGATCGGCGCCAGCGCGAAGGAGATCGTCTTCACGAGCGGCGCGACCGAGTCGGACAACCTTGCGATCAAGGGCGTCGCCGAGATGTATCGCGAGAAGGGCAACCACGTCATCACGTGCGTCACCGAGCACAAAGCGGTGATCGACGCGTGCAAGCGCCTCGAGAAGGCGGGCTATCGCGTCACCTATCTGCCGGTGCAGAAGGACGGCCGCATCAGTCTCGACGAGCTCAGGGCCGCCATCACCGACACGACCATCCTCATCACGATCATGGCGGCGAACAACGAGATCGGGGTGATTCAGCCGATTGCGGAGATCGGCGCGATCGCGAAGGAGAAAGGCGTCCTGTTCCATACCGACGCCGTGCAGATGGTCGGCAAGGTGCCGTTCAACGTGAACGACCTCAAGGTAGACATGGCGTCGATCAGCGCACACAAGATGTATGGACCGAAAGGCGTCGGCGCGCTGTACGTTCGCCGCCGCAATCCGCGCGTCCTGCTGGCCCCGATCATCGACGGCGGCGGCCATGAGCGCGGCATGCGCTCCGGAACGTTGAACGTGCCCGGCATTGTCGGCTTCGGCAAGGCCGCGGAGTTGTGCCGGCAGGAGATGGCGGCCGAAGGCGAGCGGCTGCGCGGGCTGCGGGATTATCTGAACGAGCGACTGCACGCGAACCTCGACGAGATCTTCATCAACGGCTCGATGGAGCATCGCCTCCCGCAGAACCTGAACATCAGCTTCGCGTACGTCGAAGGCGAATCGCTGCTGATGGGCATCAACGATGTCGCGGTGTCGTCGGGCAGCGCTTGCACGTCGGCAAGCCTCGAGCCGTCGTACGTGCTCAAGGCGCTCGGCGCCGGCGACGAGCTCGCGCACTCGTCGATCCGCTTCGGTCTCGGCCGGTTCACCACGAAGGAAGAAGTGGACTACGTGGCCGACAAGCTGACGTCGGTGGTCAGCCGGCTGCGCGACATGTCTCCGCTGTACGAGCTCGCCAAGGAAGGCGTCGATCTCTCAACGATGCAGTGGCAGACCGAGGGACACTAGGGTTGGCGCTCGTGGTGAGCGTGTCGAACCACGAGCAGGTGGCTCGTCCTTCGACAGGCTCAGGACGAGCGTGACTTTCGAGAGGACTCAATGTATTCGAACAAGGTCATCGACCACTACGAAAACCCGCGCAACGTCGGCTCGCTCCCGAAAAACGATCCCAACGTCGGCACCGGGCTCGTCGGCGCGCCGGAATGCGGCGACGTCATGAAGCTGCAGGTGAAGGTCAATCCCGCCACCGGTGTGATCGACGATGCGAAGTTCAAGACGTTTGGCTGCGGATCGGCGATCGCCAGCTCGAGCCTGGCGACCGAGTGGCTCAAGGGCAAAACCGTCGACGAGGCCCTCGCGATCAAGAACACCGACATCGTCACCGAGCTGAGCCTTCCGCCGGTGAAGATTCATTGTTCGGTGCTGGCCGAGGACGCCATCAAGGCCGCGATTGCGGACTACAAGAAGAAGCAGGTCGGTGAAGCCGGAGTGCAGCCTGCCGCTGTGCAGCCTACCGCATGATTCAGATTTCCGAGACCGCGGCGCGCAGGATCCGCGCGTTGATGGCCCGACAGGGCATCGACGAGGGCGGACTGCGCGTCGGCGTGAAGGGCGGCGGGTGCTCGGGCCTGAGCTACACGTTCGGCTGGGAAAAGGAGGCGCGGACCGGGGACGAAGTGTTCGAGGGCCCCGACGGCGCGAAAATCTTCGTCGACAAGAAGAGCCTGCTGTTCCTGAACGGCACCGTGCTCGACTACGACACCAACATGATCAGCAAGGGCTTCGTGTTCAACAACCCGAACGCGAAGTCAACCTGCGGCTGTGGGAGCTCCTTCGGAGCCTAACGACGTCAGAAGTACGAAGTCTGAAGTCAGAAAGCGCTTCCGATCTTTGTAACTTCAGACTTCAGACTTCAGACTTCAGACTTGCAAAAAACCTTTTTCAGCTTCCTTGGCCTCAGTCGCAAGCTCAATATCGATATGGCCGATCTCGAACAGCGCTACCGCGCGTTGAGCCGGCAGTTTCATCCCGACTACTTCCACAACGCGCCTCCGGCCGCGCGCCGGGCGAGCCTCGAGCGGTCCTCGTATCTCAACGATGCGTATCGAACGCTGAAGAACCCGGCGAGCCGCATCGAGTATCTGCTGAAGCTCGAAGCCCATTCGAGCGCCGACGTGTCTGCCGAAGCGGCGGTGAGGACCAATGGCGCCAAGCGAGGGCCGTCGGGCGCGACTCCACCGCCCGCGCTGCTCGAAGAGGTGTTTGCGCTCAACGAGGAGCTCGACGAGATTCGCGAAGAGCGCGAGGGCGGGGCACCCGAGCCCGTGTGGAGAGCGCGCCTCCAGCAGGCGCGCGAACCGATCGAGCGGAAGCGCGCGGAGCACGAAGCGGCGCTCGAAAGTCTGTCGGCCAGGTGGGACGCGCTCATCGACGCGTCAGCGGGCGAGCCCGAGCGGCGTCGCGTGCTGAAAGAGCTGGAAGAGCGGTTTCTGGAACGGAACTACATCACCAATTTGCTCGCTGGGATTGAGCGGGAGTTGGCCACGTGACACTTCACCAGAATTTGTCTTGGTGTCCATTGTGTCCTTTGTGGTGACGCATTGTTGATATGAGTAGAGTCGTCGGCATCGATCTCGGCACCACCAACTCGCTGGTCGCCTACGTCAAGGACGGCGTCCCGATCGTGATCCGCGACGCTGACGGCGACGGCCTCGTGCCATCAGTGGTGTCGGTCGCCTCCGATGGCCGGGTGCTGGTGGGCCGCGAGGCTGAGCGGCGTCTCCTGACCGACGCGCAGCGCACGGCGTATTCGGTCAAACGCTTCATGGGCAAGGGACGTCAGGACGTCGCGGCGGAAGCCGCACACTTTCCATTTCGCATCGGCGGCGATGCGCACGGCGTCCTCCGGATCGGTTTGGGTGACCGCGAGTTCACGCCGCCTGAGATTTCAGCGTTCGTGCTGCGCGAGCTGAAACAACGCGCCGAGGCCTGGTTCGCGGCGCAGGGTGAAGTCGATACCGAGGTCGATCGCGCCGTCATCACGGTTCCGGCGTATTTCAACGACGCGCAGCGCACGGCGACGCGCGATGCGGGTCGGATTGCCGGCCTCGACGTGATGCGGATTGTCAACGAGCCGACGGCGGCGTCGCTGGCCTACGGCCTCGACAAACGGCACGCCGGCGTCATCGCGGTCTACGATCTTGGTGGGGGGACCTTCGACATCTCCATCCTGCGCGTCGAAGACGGCGTGTTCCAGGTGCTGTCGACCAACGGCGACACTCACCTCGGCGGCGACGACATCGACGTGCTGTTGATGAACTGGATTGCAGAGAGGGAGCCCGCTCGTCCTGAGCCTGTCGAAGGACGAGCTGAGAGATTGCAGGAGATTCGCAGGGCCGCGATCCAAGCGAAGTGGGACCTGTCCGAACACGAAACGACCCAGATAAATATGCCGCCGGGCTTTCTTGGCACGCGCGAAGGCGGCAGCCCTGCGATCACTCGCGCCGAATTCGAAACGCTGATTCAGCCGATCGTCAATCGCACCCTCGCCCCCTGCCGTCAGGCCCTCGCCGACGCCGGATTGCAGCCGTCACAGATCGATGAGGTCGTTCTGGTCGGCGGATCGACGCGCATTCCGCTCGTTCGGAAAGCTGTTGCGGATCTCTTCGGCCGCACGCCACACAGCGAGCTGAACCCCGACGAAGTCGTCGCCCTGGGTGCTGCCGTGCAGGCCGACATCCTGGTCACCGGCAGCCGCGACATGCTGTTGCTCGACGTGACGCCGCTCTCGCTCGGCATCGAGACCATGGGCGGTGTCGTGTCGAAGATCATCCTGCGGAATTCCACGATTCCCGCGACCGGCGGCGAAATGTTCACCACGGCGGTCGACAACCAGACGGCGGTCGACATCCACGTGCTGCAGGGCGAGCGCGAGCTCGTTCCCGACAATCGATCGCTCGCGCGCTTCAAGCTGCGGGGCATTCCGCCAATGCCCGCCGGTCTGCCGCGCGTGCAGGTCCAGTTCCAGATCGACGCCAACGGCATCCTCAGCGTCACCGCGCGAGAGCAACGGACCGACGTCGAGCAGACGGTCGAGGTCAAGCCGTCCTATGGCCTCACAGACGAGGAAGTGGAGCGCATGCTGCTCGACTCGTTCGAGCACGCGGAAGCGGATGTCGCCGCGCGCCTGCTCGTCGAGGCGCGAAACGAAGCAGAGTCGGTGATCAAGGCAACCGAGAAAACGCTCGGCTCGCCGGACATGGCCGAGATCGAGCGCGACGATCTCGAGCCCGGCGAACGCCAGAAGATCGAAGGCGTGCTCTCGGCGTTGAAAATGGTCGTCACCTCGTCGGATCGTGACACGATTCAGAAGTGGACCCAGGCGCTGAACGACACTACGCAGCACCTGGCCGAGGCAGTGATGAACCGCTCGGTTCGGGCCGCGTTGGCCGGCAGAAACGTGGATCAGTTTCAGCAGTAGATGGAGCGCGAGGCTTTAGCCGAGCGACGAATGCCAAGAGTCACCTTTATCATCGACGGCGAGCCGACGGTGGTCGAGTTCGAAAGCGGGAAGCTCCCGTACTCCCACCACGGCAAACCCGAGTCGTTTCTCGACGTCGCCAAGAATCTCCACGTACCGCTGGAGCATGCCTGCGGGGGCAGCTGCGCGTGCACGACGTGCCACGTCATCATTCGTGAGGGCGATCGGCACCTGAGCGAGATGCAGGACGACGAGGCGGATCGGCTGGACACGGCGTGGGATCTCACGCCGCAGTCGCGTCTCGGGTGCCAGGCGGTGATCAGCGGCGACGTCGTCTGCGAGCTGCCGATGTACACGCGCAACTACGTTCAGGAGGGCGGCGGCATCCAGCTCGGCAAATCGGCCCGCAAGGATCGCAAGGCCGAGGAGGTGACGCCGTGAAATGGACCGATTCCGAGGACATCGGCATCGCGCTGGCGGAGAAATTCCCCGACGTCGATCCGCTCACCCTCCGCTTCACCGACCTCCGCGACCGCGTGCTCGCGCTCGAAGGCTTCGCCGACGACCCGAAGAGCTCCAACGAGGCCAAGCTCGAGGCGATTCAGATGGCATGGCACGAGGAATGGAAAGAGGCGCAGAAGTAAGACATGTTCTTTTCGACCATCTTCAGCCCGGGGATGCGCGTCTACTTCATTCCCTTTGTTGCCGGCATCGTCTTGTCGGTCAGCGCGTTCCTGCCGTGGGTGATCGTCGGCGGCGTGCCGATGAAGGGCGTGCCCGACATGGCGGGCCTGTGGATCGCGGGCCTCGGTGCCGTGGCGGCGCTGCTCGCGATGCTGAGTCTCATCACGCGCAAGAACTCGCGTCATCCGCTCCTGCTCGTCGGGCTCATCGCGCTCGGCATCATGTTCCTGGCGTGGCGCATCCTTCCGCGAAGCGCCGGCGAGCGTGCGATGACGATCTCTCAGGCGTTCGCGATCGTGGAAAATACTCCCCTGACCGGACGACCAACCTCTGTCGTCGGCATCGGCATCTACCTCGGCCTCGTCGCGTCGATCGTGCTCGTCGGTTTCGGGCTCACGATCGTGGTGAAGCGTGTGGCGACGCCTTACGTCGTGCCCGATCCGGACGATGACGTCGAATAGCGGGTGACGCCGATGCGAGTTCTCGTTGTCGCGGCTACCATCGAAGAAATCACGCCATTGGGCCTCGTGGTGCGGCATGCGCACCAGGAGAGGCCGACGCTCTCCCTCAGCCAGCTCCGAGGCGATCGGCGCCATGACGTCGACGTGCTGCTGACGGGTGTCGGCATGGTCGCGGCAGCCGCGCGAACCTCCACCGCGCTCGCTCGGACGCGATATGAGCTGGCGCTCAACCTTGGGCTGTGCGGCAGCTTCGATCCGGCACTGTCGCCTGGCTCCGTCGTTCACGTGGTGTCGGATCGGCTGCCGGAGCTTGGCGCCGAGGATGGCGAGACCTTTCTCACCATTCAGGAGCTGGGTCTGCTCGACGAGAACGCTGAGCCGTTCTCCGGAGGACGGCTGGTCAATGCGTCGCCGCCATCGAATCCAATGCTCCATGCGCTGCCGGCCGTGCAGGGCATTACCGTCAACACCGTGCACGGCAGCGAACGATCGATCGCCGAAACGGTGCGGCGATTCGCGCCCCAGGTGGAGAGCATGGAAGGCGCAGGCTTCATGTATGCCTGCCTGATCCACAAGGTCCCGTTCGCGCAAGTACGCTCCGTTTCGAACGTGGTCGAACGGCGCAACCGCGGCGCCTGGAAAGTCGAGGAAGCCGTGGCGCGCCTCTGCCGCGTCGCGACGGACGTGCTCGACGCCGCATGAAGCTGTCCCTCGGGTTCTCGCCCTGCCCGAACGACTGCTTCATGTTCGACGCGATCGTCAACCGACGCATCGATCTCGAAGATCTCGAGATGTCGGTGCGCCTCGACGATGTCGAAACCCTCAACCGCGCGGCGTTCGATGGGACCATCGACGTCACGAAGCTCAGTTATCACGCGTACGCGCACTGCGCGGCCGGCTACGCCCTGCTGGACGCCGGCAGCGCGCTCGGCAGGAATTGCGGTCCGCTCCTCATCTCGAAGCGGACGATCCCGCAGGAAGACGTCGCGGCGGGATCGATCAGCATTGCCATCCCCGGAACGTACACGACAGCAAACCTCCTGCTTGGGCTCGCGTTTCCGGACGCTCAGCGCAAGACGGCGGTCGTGTTTTCTGCAATCGAGTCCGCGCTCCTCGCCGGGCAGTTCGATGCCGGCGTGATCATTCACGAGAATCGATTCACCTACGCGGCAAAGGGACTGAAGAAGATCCTCGATCTCGGCGAGTTCTGGGAGCGGACCACCAGCGCGCCGATTCCGCTCGGCGGGATCGCGGTCAAACGCGTGTTGCCTCCCGACGTGCAGCAGCGCGTCAACCGGTTGATGCGCCGTAGTGTGGAGTACGCCTTTGCACATCGCGGCGCGAGCCTGCCGTTTGTCCGCGAGCATGCGCAGGAGATGAGCGAGGAAGTGATGTACAAGCACATCGACTTGTACGTCAACGAATACTCGGTCGACCTGGGATCCGAAGGGCGCCGCGCGATTCAGGTGCTGTTCGACGAAGGCGCGGCAGCTGGCGTGCTGCCGGTTGTGCGCGATCGCGTGTTCCTCAGCTAACTCCCTTTCAGCGCGGTCCCCGGATCCAGGCCGGCGGCGCGGCGAGCCGGCACGAGGCTCGCGACGATTGCGCTGACGATCAACACGAGCACCACCGTACCCAGCGTGACTGGGTCGAGAAGTGGCACGCCAAACAGCTGCTGTCGTATGACGCGTCCGAGGGCGAGCGCCGCGCCGATCCCGATCGCCAGACCGACGCCCGCCAGGGCGAGGGCCCTGCCGACGACCATGCGGAGCACGTCAGCCACGTGCGCGCCCAGCGCCATCCGGATGCTGATCTCCCGCGCCCGCTGGGCGACCGCGTAGCTCATCACGCCGAAGATGCCCGTGGCGGCGAGCGCGAGCGCGACGCCGGCGAACAGCGCGAGAAGCGCCGTGTAGAAGCGCGGCCGCGCCACCGACCTGGCCACGAGCTGTTCGAGCGGCGTGAACTCGGTGATCGCCAGATTCGGGTCGAGCCCGCGGATTTCGCGGCGAATCGCCGGCGCAAGGGCGATCGGATCCCCTGC
>Ga0066388_100002090_pt1 | contig 11927 bp, 9 predicted proteins | sample PanSoiMetaGPlot6_FD_64539 | JGI IMG/M metagenome (GOLD analysis project Ga0066388, IMG submission 64539) | Tropical forest soil microbial communities from Panama analyzed to predict greenhouse gas emissions - Panama Soil - Plot 6 (Hybrid Assembly) | ecosystem: Environmental > Terrestrial > Soil... | reverse complement strand
CGGACCTCCTGCTCGCGAATCGGCATGTCGCTGTCGCTGAAAAGAAGATCGATCCGGCCGTCGATCTTCAGGTCAAGACTCGACTCGTTTCGGCACTCGATCCACGAGGCAAGTTCGGACTCTTCGAAGCGCTTTTTTGCCTTTGCATAGACGGCAGGATCGAATTCGCACGTAACAACTCTTCCCCGTCCGTTCTGCTTGAGTCCCTCAGCGATCCACAGGGTGCTGATGCCGCTGAATGTCCCAGTCTCGAGCACAAGCTCGGGCTTGATCGTGGTCACGACGCAGCGCAGGAATTCCAGCACCTCGACTTCGGCCGTCATGGAGTCGTACATGCTCCAGCGCTCCGGATGCGGGCACTCGGGCGTCGGACGGTGATACTCGGATTGCAGTACGTCGCCTGTACGTTCAATCTGCCGCAAGATGCGGTGCTCCTGTTTTTCTTTCTTTCCGAAGAAGCGCTTCAAGTCGATTCGCATGCAGTGGCAGTATAAATGGCGCGTCTGCGGACACGCATTGGCACTGGCCACGACTTCCTTTAGAGTAAACGGATGCGTGCCATCCTGCAGCAGCGGTCATTGCGCTACGTTTTTATTGCCAACGTGATTTCAATGTTGGGCAGCGGAATGAATGCTGCGGCCGTCGGATGGTTCATCCTGAAAACCACCCACTCGGAAATGGCTTTGGGCACGCTGGTCGTGCTGCAGACAATTCCGGCGATGCTGATGCTCCCATTTACTGGCGTCATCATCGACCGCGAAGACCGCCGTCGCCTCGTAATGATGCTCGACTCCGCCCGCGCTCTTGTTATCTTTCTCGTCGCTGTGCTGGCCTACCAGGGAAGAGCGCAGGTGTGGCAACTGTACCTGATGAACACGCTCGTGGCTGCCGGGTTCTGGATGTTCTGGCCCACTATTACCGCTCTGATACAGGAACTGACTCCCGATTCAGACTTTGTTCATGCCAACACATTTCTTCTGGCCGGCGTGCAAGGCGGCTGGCTGATCGCGGGCGCCATTGTTGGATTCGTCTACGAACACATCGGGCTTGGAGGCGTGCTCCTCATTGACGTTTCGACCTACGTGATTTCTTTCCTTTGCTACTTTGCCGTGCGCAAAGGCCGCCACGTCGTGCCACGTCCGGCCGAATTACGCGCTGATTTCGTTGCCGCTGAAACCCAGGTGGGTAAATTCTGGCGGGAGATGAAAGAAGGTCTCCACTTCCTCCGCGACCATCGCAGCGTGATCTTTCTGGGCATTAGCTGGGCACTGTTTCTGGGCGCTATGTTGACGGGGGGTGTCGTCACTCCTTCGTTAAGCGATCGCGTGTTTCATGCCGGAGCAACCGGTTACGGCTGGCTGAATGCGGGTTGGGGTTCGGGCGCGTTCCTGAGCGCGATCTACGCACCTCACGCGATTTCGCAGCTGGGCTCCCGCCGCGCGATCGCGGTGTCCATGGGAATGCTTGCCATCAGCATGATGCTGGCCCCGTACACGCTTTTCCTGGCTCTTGCCGTTGCTATCTACTTGGTCATGGGTTCGGCCCGCGGCATCAGCGGCGTGGCCATGAACACCAGCCTCATGGAGCAGGTTCCCCAACACTTCATGGGACGGGTACAGAATACTTTTTATTTCTTTGGGACATTTCTGCAGGTTGTGCTTGGCTTGGCCGTCGGCGCCGCCGCGCAGAAAATCAGCCTTGTCACCGGATTTGCCATAATCGGGTCGGTCTACGCGCTGGCGTTGCTCAGCGCCTGCTGGCCATTAGGAGCGGCAACAGCCACTGTCGCGGCGGACTGAATCTTTTGCAAGGCTTTGCTCTCTTTTGATCGATGACTCGCTCGCCGTCAGCGCGGGAGCCTGCCAGATTCTAAGAGTCCGGCAAAACGCCTGTCGGCTGCAAGAACGGGAAGGGCACGAGTTCACTCGTGCCGTGAAGTCTCTGGAAGCGTGACCACGCTTCAACGCCTGAGGTTTGCTCTTTGCTTTTCAGTAACTTTCTCAGCATTCCTGCTGAAGCCCATGACGCGCAAGTCCGACGCCTCAGCAGCTCTTCTGGCAAACTCTCGACTATCGCTGGTATTCTTTTCGGTCAAAACACACAGGAGAAATTCATGTCATCGAGCCTCGATGGACGTGTAGCTGCTGTCTTCGGATTAGCGAACAAGCGCAGCATAGCGTGGGCGATCGCGCAGGGCCTGCACGCGGCCGGCGCCAAGCTGGCCATCTCTTATCAGAACGAGCGCATGGAACTTGAAGCCAAGGACCTGATCACATCGCTGCCGGGTGCCGAGGCCTTCATGTGCGATGTTTCCAAGGATGAGGACATCGACCGTGTTTACGCGCAGATCAAAGATCGGTTTGGCAAGCTGCACGTGCTGGTGCACAGCATCGGATTCGCGCCCGCCGCGGAATTGAAAGATGATTTCGTTAAGACCAGCCGCGAAGGCTTTCGTATTGCCCACGACATCAGCGTCTATTCGCTGATCGCTCTGGCTCGCGGCGCTACTCCACTCATGGAGGGCGGCGGCAGCATCATTACGCTCACGTACTACGGCGCAGAAAAAGTTGTCCCTCACTACAACGTTATGGGCGTTGCGAAAGCTGCGCTAGAGTGCTCGGTCCGCTATCTGGCTCACGATCTCGGCCGCAAGAAGATCCGCGTCAACGCCATCTCGGCCGGGCCCATCAAAACGCTGGCTGCCCGCGGCATCGCAGACTTCAGTGACATGCTCAAGGGACACGTAGAACGCTCCCCCTTGCAGCGCAATGTGGACGTCAACGAGGTGGGGTCGACTGGTGTGTTCCTCGCCTCCGACGCGAGTTCAGGCATTACCGGCGAGATCATCTTCGTGGACTGCGGCTACAACATAATGGGCTTCTAAGGATCGCTGATCAGTCGTCAGCCGGCGGCTTGTGCTTCAGGTTGGCGATCTAGAAACCATGCCGCGTAATTCAGCCGCCCTCAACCCTTATCTTTCTGTCGGTTTCCCCTACGATGTCGAATGCGATCTCGACGTCACGGTTCTTGCGAAAACGATCGAACTTCTCTCCCCACTCGATGAGCAATACGCTGTTGTTTCCCATCAGGTCGTCCAGGCCGAGCGTCTCGAGTTCACGCGGCGTGTCCACGCGGTAAAGATCGATGTGGTAAAGATTCGCCTCCGGGCCGCGGTACTCGTGAACCAGGGTGAAAGTCGGGCTGGTCACGTCTTCTTCACGCGCTGCCTGGAAGCCTTCCGCGATACCCTTGATCAGCGTAGTCTTCCCCCCGCCGAAGTCTCCGCGCAGTAGGACGAGTTTCGGAGGTGCGAGCTGCGATACCAGTGTGCGGCCGAAGGCTATCGTCTCTTCGGGCGAATGGGTCGTGATTTCTCGAGTCATTCTGGATCAGGCCGCAAACGATCGTTACAACCAAACGAGTGCCAAATCTGGGACGTGGATCCAGTATAGCGGGAAACGAACCGGAGGTTTTCGACGGCGCCGCAGTGTAGCTCGTTACAGTGCCGGAGCGGTATGTAGCTGGCGGCGCAGATTATCCAGCTTTTGACTGCGCGCCGACTCCACCGCCAGGCGCAGCTTCTGCGTGTCCTCGTTGTCGAGTTCGACAAAGCGAAACGCTTGCAGACAGCTTTCTCCGCTGTTGATCGGCCGCAACATCTTGGCGATGCCATGAACCGGCCCGGATCGCGTCTGGAAGCCGATCTCGAAGGAATGGCCCTCGATAAAAGCCTGTGTGACTGCCAGCAGTCCACCAGTAAGCGAGATGGTTTGTATCTTCACCCGCGCACGGGTGCCGTCGTCCAGCCTGATGGCGGCGGGGACGGAATCGAGATTTACTCGTGGAGCACGACGTCGCTGCAGGTTGGCCAGAGAGAAGAGGCTCATAGTGTTTCGAAATATGACACTCTCAGTTGGCCAGTGGGAGATTACCGAAGCCCCGTGTCCGGGTAGTGGATGGCACTCGGCCGTTGGTCACCATCGAATACTTTACAGCCGTGCGTTTTCAATGTGAGAGAAGTTACCCCGCTCATTCGCACCCGCATATAGCCTAGTCTTCGGATGATTCACATATTGGGCTAGTCAAAGCGAAAGGTTATCTCCACTATGACCATAGCCGCCACGCGTAGACCATTCCTCATGGCGGGCTTGAAAGTCCACTCCGCAACTGCAGCCAGTGCCCGAACGTCCAGTCCTTCACCAGGGTCTTTCATCAATTCCACGATCCCGGGGTAGCCCTTTTCGTTGACAACAACGAGCAAGTTCGTTGTACCCTCAAGCTTCCGCTTTCTCGCTTTTTCCGTGTATTCGGGATCAGGCGTATGAACCGCCTTCGGAGGAACCGCCTTCGGAGGGTTCACAACCCCAGGTTCACCATGTAGGCGGGGCGATTGCCCTTCAGTTCGGCAATGATCCCGTCCGGCGAGTTCTTCCGAATTCCATCCATAAGCTGCCAAACGTCCCGTCCTTCAAAACTAACTTTGGGCTTCCAGTACGCGGCAATCCTGCTTTCCAGTAAACCGCCAGCGAATACTTTCGAGAGAATTTGGTTCACTGCATCGACACCTGATGTCGAGGGAGGCATACCGATCTTGATGTGCACCTGGCGGTCGGTGCAACCGGCACTGCCTGCGCTGTACCCTTGTTTGCGGCAATGCAAGCATCAACCGCCAGCCACTGATCTCCATCCAATCGCGATTGACAGCAACTTTCTCGACTTGAAGCACACCACAAATCGACCACGGACATTCGCTCGACCCATTGACCGCCTGTCACTGTAAGTCGAATTGCAACTTGTTTCCCGAGTGCAGGACTCGGAACGAAAGCAACTTGTGTTCGTACAGCTTCTGCAAGTCGTTTTCAAGGTCCTTGCGAGCATCAGCTGTGGCGATGGAGCACGAAACAACAAGTGTGGAAACTACTCCCAAGACCGGATACTTCAGCGGCGAAACTATCCTCCAACAGATCACTGAAGGGACATTCCTTAAGAAGATACCTCCACGACTTCTGCTCTTGCCGCCCGCGCTCGTCGCATTGCTTCCGGCAACGCTTTCACCAAGTCCGTCGCAATCAGCGAGTGCTCGCCCATCGTCTCGCGCGCAACGTCACCCGCCAGACCGTGCAGATGAACTGCGCCCAGGACGGCTTTGAACATGTCGTCACGGTGCTGCGCCACCAGCCCGGCCACGATTCCTGTCAGAATGTCGCCCGTGCCACCGGTGGCCATTCCCGGATTCCCGGTAGTGTTGACCCACACCTCTCCGTCGTGCCGAGCGATGATCGTGCGGTGTCCCTTCAGAACCACAACCAGCTCGTGGCCCTGTGCGAATCGGCGAGCGACCCCGATCCGGTCTCTCTGGACGTCAGGAACGGTCCCTCCTATCAGCCGGGCCATTTCCCCGGGGTGCGGCGTGATAACAATGAAGCGATCTTTCCCCGTGAGCTTTTCCGCCTGGCCCTCGAACGCGTTTAAGCCGTCGGCGTCGAGTATGAGGGGGGTCGCGTATTTCTTCACCACCGTGCGAACCAAATCCGCTGTTTCTACATTGCGCGAGATGCCGGGTCCGATGGCAATCACGGTCTTCCCTTCCACCAAGGCATCCAGACGGCCGTACTCCATGGCCCGCAACGAAATGGTCGCCGCCTCGGTCTCTTCCAGCGGCTCGGTCATCAGTTCGGGATGGAACCCTGCGACCGTTGCCAGCACCGACTTCGCGGTTGCCACCGTCGCAAGCCCGGCACCAGAGCGCAGCGCGGACATCCCGGCCATTGCCGCCGCGCCGGCTTTGCCCAGCGAACCGCCGATCACCAGCACGTGCCCGAAGCTGCCCTTGTTGACATCCGCTCGGCGCGGTCCGATCAGTGGAGCGACGTCGCTGGGAGTAATAACGTTCAGGCGCAAGGCCGACTCAATCGCCTGTTCGGGCGAGCCGATTGGCGCGACGAGCGTAGGACCGCTCGCCAGCTGTCCGAAGACATGTGCCGGACGCGGCGCGGTGAAGGTCACGACTGCGTTGGCCCGTACTACCGCGCCAGTCTGGGGTCCCATGACGTCGGCATCGGAGCCCGACGGGATGTCAACCGCGACTACGGGAGCCTCGCTCGCGTTGATTGCCTCAATGGCTTCCGCGTACAGCCCGCTTACCGGAGGACGAAACCCCGTGCCCAGAATCGCATCCACTACGACATCTGCCGCAAGCGCAGCCCGCGCGCCCTTCAATTGTTCGCTTGAGATCGCTCCGATCGGCTTTATTGAGAGTTTCCGGAACATCTCCGCGACATCGCCGCGCAGCTCGCCAGGTTCGGCCAGAACCACGAGCACAACTTCCCTGCCCGCTTCGTGCAGCTTGCGTGCAGCAACGAATCCGTCCCCGCCGTTGTTGCCTTTGCCGCAGATCACTCCCACGCGCCGGGCATTTGGATATTGCGTCAGCACAAATTTCGCCACCGCTGTGCCGGCATTCTCCATGAGATTGAGCGAGGGCACGCCGAAGCGCTCCGTGGTGACGCGATCGATCTGGCGCATCTCGGAGGCGCTAACGATTTTCATGATTTTGCGGTCGCGGTTTGCTCGAGACGCCGCAGTTGGGCCGGCTCGCCCATCGCAATGAGGTAGTCGCCGGGCTCGATGCGGTCGTCGGGCGCCGGATTGAACTGCATCCCTTTTTCTTTCTTTATTGCGAGCACGATCAGCCCGCGCTCCTGGCGAATGCGCGAGCCTTCGATGGTCTTGCCCGCGAAGGGCGAGTCTGAACCGACGAACACTTCCCCGATTTCCAGGTCCAGCCCCAGATGGGTCGTGGGCGTGTCAAGAAAACTGACTACATGTGGCCGCAGGAACGATTGTGCGATGCGGTTGCCGGCAAATGTGTAGGGCGAGACGATCGAATCCGCTCCGGCCTTGAGCAGGTGTTTTTCGGCGTCTTCCTCGCTGGCTCGCGCGATAATTTTCAGCTTAGGGTTCAGACTGCGGGCGGTGAGTACGATATAGAGGTTGGTTGCGTCAGTAGTCGTGGCAGCGACTAGCCCGCGGGCAGACCCGATCTGTGCCTGGCGTAGAGTCTCTTCCTGCGTGGCGTCGCCGACAAGGACAAGCCAGTCGCCGCCGTAACGCGCGGCTTTGGCCTCGTTCTGTTCGATCATCACAAACGGCGCGTGGCTCCCTACCAAAATGCGCGCGGCGCTTCGGCCCACGCGGCCCGAGCCGCAGATGATGTAGTGTTCGGAAAGCCGGCCAATTTCGCGTTCCATTCTCCGCCTTCCGAGAAAGCTGGTCAGTTCGAATTCTAGCAAAGCCTGGGTCAGAGACCCGATCGCCAAAAACAGCAGAGATACGCCCGCAATGATTACGAAAACGTTGAACACGCGTCCCGCAGGCGAGAGCTGGTGCACCTCCTGATATCCGATAGTGGTCAGCGTAGTGACCACCATGTAGAAGCCGTCGAACCACGGCCAACCTTCGATGAAGTGAAACCCTGCCGTGCCGACCAGAATCACTCCGGCCAGAGCGAAGCCTATCAATCTCAGGTTGTGCAGGGCTTTCATGGAAAACAGCTATCAGCCATCAGCATTAAGCGAGCGTTTTCGGTCCAGTTCGCTGCGATCGATTCAGACACACTTTTTCCTTGTCGCAAGCGACCACGACTATAAAGCAAAAAGGCCCTCCGCGTATGTGCGGAAGGCCCGGGAACGACCCTGCCAATTCTTCAGTCAGCCATGACCTTTGGAGCCACCGGCTCCCTGGAAGGTGACATCTGGACGCGGCTGTGATTGCGCCCATAGCTGAAGTAGATAACCAGCCCTATCACCAGCCAGGCCAACAAGCGGATTTGGGTGTAGGGCGAGAGTCCAACAATCAGCGCACCTGAAAAGAGAATGGAGAGTATCGGGATCAGCGGCACTAGCGGCGTACGGAAAGGACGCTCGAGATCTGGATGCGTCCGGCGCATCACCCACACACCCGCGCTGACCAGCACAAAGGCCAGTAGCGTGCCTACGCTCGTCATCTCATCGAGAATGTGCAAGGGAACGAGCATCGCCAGGATAGCCACAAAGAATCCGACGATAATCGAGCTCAGATAGGGCGTCCGGAATTTGGGATGGATCTTGCTCGCCCATGGCCAAAGCAGACCATCGCGTGACATCGAGAAAAAAACTCGCGACTGACCGAGAAGCATGACCAGCATTACCGAGGCCAGTCCCGCGATCGCGCCCAGTTCCACCATATAGGTGGCCCACTGCTGGCCCGTGGCGCGGATTCCCACCACAACCGGGTCAGGGACGTTCAGCTGGTTGTATGGCACCAGGTGCGTAAGCAAACCCGCGACCACGATGTACAGCACGGTGCAGATACCCAGCGAGACTAGGATTCCCAGCGGCATGTCGCGTTTCGGGTTCTTTGCCTCCTGGGCCGCCGTCGATACCGCGTCGAATCCGATATACGCGAAGAAGACGACCCCGGCGCCCCGCAGGATTCCCGACCATCCAAACTGCCCCCGCTCTCCCGTGTTGGCGGGGATGAAAGGATGCCAGTGATTGGGCTGCCAGGCATGGCTAGCCAGGAATGCGGTCGCAATCGCGATAAACATGCAGACAATCGCAACCTTCAAAATCACAATCGCCGTAGTGAAGTTCGCGGACTCCTTGATCCCGATCACGAGGATTGTGGTGATCGCCATGATCACCAGGAATCCGATGTAGTCGTAGTTCAAATGGACCGGGAAACCCAGCAAATGGAAACTCGACGACGGCATCGCAGGAAGATTCACTCCGATGTCGTGCAAGAAAGCCCGCAGGTGTCCGCTCCACCCAACCGCGACTGTAGCCGCTCCGAATGCGTATTCCAGGATCAGGTCCCAGCCGATGATCCAGGCGACGAGTTCGCCCAGCGTTGCGTAAGAGTAGGTGTAGGCGCTCCCCGCGATCGGAATCAGGGAAGCGAACTCGGCATAACACAGTCCCGCAAATGCGCAGGCGATTCCCGCCAGAATAAAGGAAATAACAATGCCGGGCCCTGCGAACTGCGCCGCTGCCTGACCGGTGATGACGAAGATTCCTGCGCCGATGATCGCGCCGATCCCCAGGGTGACCAGATTAAGCGGCCCGAGTGCACGCCGTAAACCGTGCTCCTCGTCGCTCGCCTCGTTGAGCAAAGCTCCAAGATCTTTCTTTGCGAATAAGCTACTCATTGTTCACCTTTTTGAAGGCCGGTCTGTCGCCACAGAAGATAGACGGGAATCCCCAGCAGAACGATCAGCAGCCCCGGCCAAGTGTACTGCGGTTTGTAACGCAAGAGCACGACATCAATAAAAAGTGCTATCAGGATATAGATCGCCGGCAGCAACGGATAGCCGACGGCGCGATAAGGTCGCTCGGCGTCACGATGCGTGCGGCGCAACACGAACAAGCCGAAAATTGTCAGAATGTAAAAAACCAGCACGGCAAAAATAATGTAATCCAGAAGTTGGCCGTAGCTGCCCGAAACGCACAGAATGCAGGTCCAGACCATCTGCACCATCAACGACACAACGGGCGTCTTGTATGTTGGATGCAGGTTCCCCGCATTCTGGAAAAACAGGCGGTCACGCGCCATCGCGTAATAGACTCGCGCTCCCGCCAGGATCAGCCCGTTCGCGCACCCGAAAGTCGAGAGCATGATTGCGACCGCCATCAGGGCGCCGCCGGTGCTCCCGAAAATCTGGCTCATGACAGCCGTGCCCACGCGGTCTTCGGTCGCGTATTTGATCCCGCGCTCAAGAATCGTCGCTCCGGTCGCCCTCCCATCGAGCGGTAGCACGTTCAGATAAATCACGTTGCACAGCACGTACAGCAGAATGACAACGCCCGTGCCGATGGCGAGCGACAGTGGCAGGTTCCTGCTGGGATTTTTGACTTCTCCGGCTGTAAACGTGACATTGTTCCAGGCATCGGCGGAAAACAGCGATCCCACCTGGGCCACCGCAAGAATCGTTAGCGTTCCCACCAGCACCGTAGGGCCTCCGACACCGACCTGCACCGCGTGCTGCGCGCCCAGGCCAGCGTTTTGCCAGAAGTGGCCGCTGAAGTTTGCTGCCAGCGCCTGCGCATTACGGCCAATGAACAAGCCGATCAGCACGAGCCCGGCCAACGCTGAAACCTTGGCGATCGTGAACACGTTCTGGATAAAAGCTCCCGTCTTCACTCCAAAAATATTGATGACCGAAAGCAGCAAGACAACGAGGATCGCGACCAGGTTCTGCGTGTTCAATCCCACGTCCATGTTACCCAGAACCATCGGCCCGATGTGGATCGGCGGAACCTTCCAGAAGTGCACAATCCAGTTGGTGGAAGCGATCGATGGAAAGAAGATGCCGAGAAACTTGCCGAACGCCACACCCACCGCCGCGATGGTGCCGGTCTGTATGACGAGAAACAAGGTCCAGCCGTAAAGAAATCCCCACAGCGGACCGAGTGCCTCTCGCAGGTAGACGTATTGCCCGCCGGCCCGCGGCATCATGGCGGCCAGCTCTCCGTAGCAGAGGGCCCCCACAATAGTCATGAAGCCGGTGATCAGCCATGCTCCAATCAGCAAGGCTGGCGAATTGACTTGGCGGGCGATGTCGGCCGAGACAATGAAAATGCCGGAGCCAATCATCGACCCCATGACCAGGGTGGTAGCGCTGGTCAGACCGAGCCCTTTGACGAATTCGGTGTTCTGGTGAGTGGCGGATTCCCACTCGGCGGCGACGGTTGGGCTTTTAGCCTGAGTGCTCAAGTCCCTCCTTTTTTCTATAGGGGCGACTTTACCTCAAGATGCGGAAAAATTCCTCTGCTGATTTGCGGGGAGAGGTTGCCAGGTCAGATATCACCGCCACGGCGTCCGCTCCCTGGGCTATGATTTCGCGGCAGTTAGAACGGGTAACACCCCCAATCGCAACCAGAGGTTTGCGGGTCAAAAGCCGCGCCTGGCGCACCCCTTCAAGCCCGACGACTGGGTCCGGGTTCTCCTTGCCGGATGTCACAAAGACCGGCCCGATTGCCAGGTAGTCGGCGCTCGTCCGGTTCGCTTCTGCGATCTGGGCTGGATTGTGCGTCGAGACTCCGAGCCAACGATCTTCCCCCACCACTTTTCGCGCGCCCTCCGAAGAAAGATCCTCTTGCCCCACGTGGACGCCATCGAAGCCGGCTGCCAGGCAGAAGTCCGCGCGATCGTTCATGATCAGCCTCGCTCGGTCGCCTACCCGACGCTTCAGATCGCGCGCCTGCTCGAGCATCTGACGCGCGTTGCCGCTCTTGTCACGGTATTGCAGCAGCGTTACGCCTCCCGCAATAAGCTCCTCAGCATAACTGCAAAGCTGTGCGACATCCGGAAACCGAGAGGCGTCAACAATTGCGTAGAGTCGAGGCAGAGTGATCACAGTAAAGGATGCTAGTCCATCGCGTGAGGGGCGGGCATTTTGAGCGCTTTCATCACGCCGCGCTCTCCTTTTTGGCGGCGTTCAGGAAGCGCTCGATGAAGGTCGTATCGATTCGTCCCGCGCGGAAGTCAGGATCAGCAAGAATTTTGCGATGCAGGGGGATGGTCGTGAAGATACCCTCGATGATGAACATCCCCAGCGCGCGCGACATGCGGGAGATGGCTTCGTCGCGATCCTTCCCGCGCACGATCAGCTTGGCGATCAGCGAATCATAATAAGGCGGAATTGTTCCTTCGGCGTACGCAGCGGTGTCGATGCGCACTCCGGTGCCACCCGGCGGATGAAAAGCGGTGATTTTTCCCGCGGACGGCGTGAATTTCTCCGGATGCTCGGCATTGATACGGCATTCGATCGCATGGCCGCGGTGCACGATCGGGCCGTGCAGAACATCCTCCAACTTCTCCCCTGCAGCAAGCAGAATCTGGCTCTTGACCAGGTCCACGTCGGTGACCATTTCCGTGACCGGGTGCTC
>Ga0066388_100002089_pt1 | contig 11927 bp, 9 predicted proteins | sample PanSoiMetaGPlot6_FD_64539 | JGI IMG/M metagenome (GOLD analysis project Ga0066388, IMG submission 64539) | Tropical forest soil microbial communities from Panama analyzed to predict greenhouse gas emissions - Panama Soil - Plot 6 (Hybrid Assembly) | ecosystem: Environmental > Terrestrial > Soil... | reverse complement strand
GCCGCGACGCCCCGCTTTCGACTTCCGCAATCACTCGCGCCCGCATGTCTTCAGAATAGGCCTTCGGCATCGCCCAGCCTCCCAAAACCGAATCAATGCCGATAGACTCTCTCATCCTTCACCCCACGAGAATCTCCCCGATTCAATTGGGACGGAACATGCTCTAGTTCAGTCATTCGGCCGCGGGCCATGGCCCAGTTGATCAGCTCGAATGTCATCGTCTCCATGTTGCTGTTGATGTTGGTGATGTTATGAAGCGGAACGTTGAGTACCTCGTCGGTGACCATTCTCAGGTCAGCAGGCATGGGACCTGGACCAGGGTGCCCCGGATTTCTCGCCGTTCTTTCCGTCGATGTTCATCGGCGCCCGTCACATTGCAATTATGCACGTTTATTGCTCATCTGGACCCATTGCTGCGTCGGCCTTTAGGCCATTATCCCAATCGGTCTCAAAATACTTCCCGTACCATGCAGCGAAAACAGGCGAGTCGACCATCACCCCAATCTCGCGGTTTTTTGTAATTCCTGGCTCCGACCAGTTTGCTGACGTTACTAGGGATACCCGCTGGTCCACAATGAGAAGTTTGCTCGTGAGGTTCAGCCCGGACCGCGGGTTGAGGATGCGTATGTCATTTGTAGACAACCAACCGCAGCAACTGCGCAGCATTTCTAGCGACCGCCTTGCATCAAGCCAGCCAAGGATCAGTCGAACTCGGAGGCCCGGATTCTGAAAGCGAGTGGTCTTGATAGTGTTCAGCAACTGTTGGAGTGTCGGAGATCTTTCACTGGGATGCAAGAAGGGCGCAACAATGTCGATCGAGCTACGTGATGAGATCAAAAGTTGAGACACATAGGTGGGATAGTTGTCGGGAGCGTGCACCGGCAGAATTCGGATTGGTTGCTCGGCCGGTGGTGGGGTTTGATCCGGTCTAGAATCGATGCCAATTCGGAGCATCGGGAACGTGGGCACGGGTTCGTATATTGGATACTTCCGGTCTTCTTTGGGCCTACCTGACGAGCCGGACGCTACCACTTGCGCGAGGAGGCGCTTGTCGTATCCCAGAAGACGGCCGAAGTACTGTGCGAGCTCGGCCGACTCGAGGGCGATTCCCACATCGCGATTCCCGGCCCGCTCCGGCGGAGCTGGTACACTGGTCGGCGTCAAATTCCCAGTTTGTATCAGAACCCAAATTTCATCAATGATTATGATCTTGGGATGATAGAAAGCAAACATTCGGTTCCTGCCGCCGGACGGAGCCTCGACGACTTCGATTCCATCCTGTCTTAGTTCGGCTAAGAAAGCTTTCCTTGTGTCACTGAGGTATTGCGCATCGATCAGTAGTGTCGTCTTCACCCCCCGCTCGACAGCCTTAAGCACTAAATTTTTGACCGGCTGTGAAGTGAATTCATACATCGCGATCAGCAGGGATTTTTGCGCCTTGCTCAGGCGCTCTTCGAGGGCATCGTAGGTGGTGTCGGGGGAAGCATAAGCGACGCGTCCGCCTCGTACGACAAACGCCTCCTTCCAGATGTCTGGAGCGTGAATTGGCGGTAGCGGCTCTGTCGAATTTGGGGCTGGCTGCTCGAGAGTCCCTGGTGGAGTGGCTGCGATATCACGCAAAACCGCCAGGCCCTCCTTCAGGTCCGGACGTTTGCTCGCCAGCACATCGATGAACTCCCCAGTTCGCCCATCGGCTTCTAGCAGCTCCTCGATAAACGCGACCACCGTCGGCGCCACGCGCTCCTTGTCGACGATGTAACTGAGCAGCGTTCGCAGCGAGCCCTCCGTAGCCGCGAGGTCGAGGACGTCGACCCATATCTCATCTGGTGATTTTGAGAACGCGATCTTCGACGAGTCCGGTGCGCCCGCGCTTCGGGTCAGCTGGCGGATTCGATCGGGCTCGCCGAACGTGGCGACAAGACGCTCTTTAAGTTGCTGAGCGATAAGCAGATCCCATGGATACGGCGGCACGTTGTCAATCCAATTGCTCATCGGGCTCGCTGCCGCTGATTTCTCGTCCGTGGGGCGCAAAGACGCAGGCTGCTCAACAGGCGATCCGCCTTCCGCCGCCGGAGCGACCTCCTTCCTTTGTAGCATTTCGCCTCGGGGTCGATGCGCTTGCCCCTGCCATCTCCCCAACAGAGGTCGGTCTTGCTGGGCGCAACTTGTCCCCCGGTAATGGACGTCGTCCCGTACATGCGGTGGCCCATCGGAATCCAGCCGTTTGACAGGAGTCCCTTCCAATCCGTCCAGATCTGCTTTGCTGCCTGATTCTCGATGCAACGCCGGAAGTTGCTTCCGTCCCTCTCCTTGTCGACCCACGACGCGTACGTAAACCGATCATTCTTACCGCCGGCATTTCCATCGGCATGCGGACACTTCCGTTGCTCGATGACGCCCTGTGCGCGGACCGCCGGCGAAGCGTCGGCGATGAGCAGCATGACGATCACTGGCAAGAACTTCTCACGTGCACCCTCCTACGCATTCAACACGTTGAGTGCGATGACATCCATCCGTATCCCCTCGTTCTTCTTCACGGGGTCGACGCCGATCAACTTCTGTGGCGTGCCTCCGGCGCGATGGAGCGCGACGATCTGTCCTTTCGTATTGAAAACCGGGGAGCCGGATGAACCGCCTTCGGTGTCCGTCAGGTAATAGACGCGCCGGTCCGCGACGGACGAGATCCGGTTGCGAACGAACGCGAGCCGCTTCGGCTTGCCCGCCGGGTGCTGAAGGATCAGCGCTCGCTGCGCGACCTTCGCGGAGGCGACGTTCGCCGCGAGGTCGAACGGAATGGCGCCCGCAGGCGGCGCGACCGTGATCACCGCCCAGTCGTCGGTCGTATCGCTCTTGATGGTCGCGACGTCGCCGGGCACGACGATCGATGCCAGCATCTGCCCGGCGGCATCGCTCTCGTAGTTGAACTGGACGGCCACCGCCGTGGCTTTCTGTCCCTCGGGAAACAGGACATGATGATTGGTAAGCACGCGATGACCCGTCAGCAGCGTCCCGGTGCCGACCCATGAGCCGCCGTTGGGTGCGGTGACTCTGAGATGACACACCGCGCTTCGCCATTTCATCACTCTCTCGATGCCGGCCATCAATTCGGGAATGTCACCCACGGACTCGCTCAAGTCCTCCGCAAACAGCAGCGCCTCTTCCTTAGTCACGTCGCTTGAAAAGTCGGGCCCCGTTTTGCCGCCGGGCGCGGGGTCCGCCGGCGGGCTCTTTGCATCGAGCAGGTCCTTGACGAACGCGGCGGACGTCTTTCCCACCTGCCGCTCGTCGACGATGTATTGAAGGAGAGCTCGCAACGAGCCCTCGCCGGCCGCACGGTCGAGGATGTCGACCCATATCTGATTGGGTCCTTTCGTGAACGCAATCTTCGACCAATTCGGAGCGCCGGCGCTTTGGATCAGATGGCGGATCTCGTCCGGCTCGTAGAACGTATTGACTAGACGTTTCTGAAGGTCTCGCGCGAGAGGGAGGTCCCATGGATAAGGCGGCCCATCATCGACCCAGTTGCTCATGTTGCTTTCTCCGCGGAGAATCGGCGTTTGAGGAGGCTTTCGATCGGCAGCGGCGTCGCAAGATGCAGCAGTCCGGCCTGCCACGCGACATCCGTATCGATTTGAAAGAGCTTGGTGAGATACGAGCCCAGGCGTCCGGAGCCTGCGTTGGAGTCCAGCCATGCGACGAGATCCTCGGAATTCTGGACCTGGTCAGGAAATCCTCCGCGAACATCGCGGAACATCATCAATAACGGTTGCACAATCGGCTCCCAGCCCTTCGTCGGATGGGGAGCGAGATCGGTTCTCTCGAGCAGGAATTCCGTTATCGGGCGAACGACCTCAGCCGGGTACGCGATGTACGCCGCTGCGAGCTCGCGAACTTCGACCGTCGACCTGTTGAACAGGTAACTCAGATTGGCGAGCTGATCCGCGAAAGAACGGATCCAGGGCTCGAGCTTTGTGCAGCGGTCAGATGCCGCGACGATGCGCTCTGCGGTCGCGATCGCCTCGGTGGGATAGCTGCCGTTCGCAGGCCCCTCTTTGCTGACAGAATGCAGTGCCGATGCCGGCGCGCTAGCCTGTCGCCACTGTAGGTTGGCGCGTGGCGGGACGAGCACGCGAAACTGCTGCTGCGTCAAAAGACCTGCCGCCCTCGGCTCGTCGTGCAGGATCTGTAGGAACTCACGCTCGGCGTCGGCATCGACCACAAGCCGCAGACGCGTCGCGATCGCCGCGTTGCGATCGGCATCCGGCCAGGCGTCCGCCGGCGTCTCGGCAACGAGCCCGTGCAGAAGATCGCCTGCCCGCTGCGGATCGGTGCCGAGGTAGCATGCGGCCTCGAGAATTGCCCGCTCAATGCGCGTTGCGACCGGCGTTTCGGATACCGGAACAAGTTCGAGCAGAGCCTGCGCGCGCGCGATGTCGCCAGAGGTCCGCGCAAGATAGGCATCGAGCAGCAGGTGGCGCGGCGAGGTGGCGGCACCCCAGGTGCTCGTCCACTCTGCGGGAGCCTGAGGCGGATCGGCAAGGGTAACGCCTGCCTTCGCGATCTCCGGATCGCGAGCAAGTTCCCACGCGGGGACGAATGCACCCCGCGTGAGGAAATTGGAGACGAAGCGCACACCCAGCAGCCGCCCATTTTCGGGATCGATGACCGCTGCGCCAAAGTCGAGGCCCAGCGTGGAAGCGTCGTCGCCGCCAGCCGTCACTTGCCGGCCGTAGCTCAACTCGGTTCCGGCGCCGACGTACCGACCTGGCATCACGCGCTTCACCTTGGACTCGCACCCGAAGAGGCGCTCGATGAGGTCCTTTTCTTCTGCCGTTTCCGAAGGGTGGCCGATCACTACGATTTCGCGACCGACCGGCGGTTCGCTTGTCTCGAGCGCGACGCAGTCAGTGTCCTCGAGCCCATTCGTCTCAAAAATCGCGATGTCCCAGTACGGATGCACGAGCACGACGCGCGTGATTGGGCAAACGGCGACGGCGTCTCCGCCTTCGGCGTGCAGGTCGACCGATGGTCGACGTTCAGGGACCAACTTCACGGCGCGCCCCATTCCGACGGCGAAGGTTTCAACGACCCCTCGCGTCGTCAAGAACACATTGCGCCCGACGAGCGTCGAAGTGCCGACGACCTTTCCATCGGCCAGTTGCACACGAGCTACGGCCGCGATCGCGCGCTCGACGTTCGCGCGCTGCGCGTTAAGCTGTGACCACGCAGGCGTCTCGATTTCGAACGTGCCGTTGCGAACCCGCATCACCGGCCGGGCGCTCGAAAGAACGATCGATTCGAGCGCCGTCGTATCCGTATCGTGCGGGGGTACGGCGAAGTTCTGTGCCTCGGCGAGGCCCAGGAGCCGCCGTCGACGCGTGCTCTGGCTCAGGGTCGCGACGCCTTTTGGCCGGTCGGAAAGCGCCGCCTGCGCCTCGTTCAAACGCCCGCGGGCCACAAGATCCTCTACGCGTTTCTCGATGCTGTCGTGCGAGACGCGGCTCTCGAGCCAGGAACCGGAGGCCGGAGGTATCTCTTCGATCGTGTATCCGCGAAGGTAGTGCGCCGCGCCGCTGCGCCACAGCTTGTCGGCGCGCGAGAGGTCGGCAAGCCGCAGCGCGTGATAGATTGCCTCCGCCGCGTTGACGTCGTCGCTCGCGCGTTCGGACCAGAAATCGGCCGCAATCGTGTCGATGTCGCGAACGCGCGCCGCGTCGTCCGCCTCGAGCAGCGGCAATAACGTGTTGCGTAGATCAGTACGCACCGTGAGGACGGTGTCGCCTTCGAGCAGCGTGAGCTCGCTGCGCAGCGCTGTGAACAACCTTTGCGCTTCCTCGGGCGTCACACGAAGAATCGCGGCCAGGAGCTCGGGGACGAGCCGGCGCGGCACCATTGCCCACTGCGCCTGTTCTTTCAACGTGTCGTCGCGCAGGCGGCGAAGGATCCGTCGGTACAGGTATCCGGTCAGAAGCTGTTTCGGCAGCGAAGCGACAATCGCGTGCGCCTCCTCTTCGCTCTTTCCTTTGACAAGATCGCGGGCGAGTCTCAGGTTGAGCGGCACGCCGTTCGTGGTCAACGCGATGTCGTTCGCGATCGACGTCGAGATTCCTTCCTCGACAAGCCACTTGGCGGCAACCTCTGTTGGAAGGCCAACGAGCTCCCATTCGACAGCGGTCTGGCCCTGCACCTTGAGCAGCGGGACGGGCGCGCGCGATCCGACGACGACGCCGAGGTCGTCGAAGCGTCGCGCGAGCGCGTCGAGTGCCGGGTTCAGGTTCGTGTAGCCATAGGTTTGCACCGACGTCTCGAAAGAGTCGAGGACGACAACGAGCGGGCCGTCACCGGCCTGCCACGACAGTTGATCGTCGACCACGCGCGCAATCGTTGGCTCGTCCGCAGACACGTCAGGACGGTCGAAATCAATCCATGCAAAGCGCGCCCGCGACCGGATTTCCAGCACCCAGTGCGCAACAAGCGCCGATTTGCCGATGCCGCCCGGGCCGCGCACGACCATGGGAGGCCGGTTTCCATCGGAAAGCCACGTGTTAAGATGCTCAGTCTCGTCCGGGCGGGGTGCGAAATGAGGGCCAGCCATCGCCTCGAGCGCGTTGATCTGGCGTCGTCGCCCAATCTCATACTCGAGCTTCGCATCGTCGGGCAGCGCGGGCGCGACCTCACGGAACCAGCGCGCGGCGGTCGCGAACGGCAGCAGTATGTCATCGGCGATCTTATCCAGCTCGTAAGTCGGCCCAGCGAGAATCGCGTCTAAGGCCCGTTGCTCCGGCGTCGACGCAGCGTCGCTGCCCCGCGCGGCCTTCAACTGGTCGAGGGTCGCGCCGGCGATCGCGCGGCGGCGTTCGCGCTCCGCCATCGGCTTGGGATCGTCAGGATTCCAGCGCACGGCGCGCACAATGTCGGGCTTCTCGGCCGGCGGTTTCGATGGTTGCGGCGTTGACTCGACGCTGCGCACGAGGCGATGCACGGCCGCAATCTCGTCCCAACAAGGGGCCTGTTCGATCTCCCGGGTCAACTGTGAAATCGGCACGAATGTACGATTGCCTTGCTCCTCGTGTGTCCTGTGCAGTCCGATGACGTTCCACGTGTCGTCGAACACAGGAGCGCCCATTGAGCCGCGCTCGGAGGGAGCGTCGTGCGTAGCCAGTTCGCGCGTGCGCCCGAAGCCGAGCCGCGTTTCTCCGAAAGGATCCACGGAGAGCAGCGCAACGCCGCCGACGTAAGAGCTGAGCGACAAATCGGGCAGAGATCCCTCGTAGCGAGGCGTACGCAGCACCAGCGCGTCGGTTGGCCCGGTCCACGCCACCTCGGCGGCTTGCCGCCCAATCGAGATCCGCACGCTGCGCAGGTTCATGCCAGCATGCAAGGTTATCGCGAGATCGGACGTGAGGCGAAGGCCGTTTTGCAAGGACTTCTCGCCGCCACTTTCGATCTCGATCAGCACGACCGTGTCTAGCAGCGAGCGTCCGCGCTTCAGGAATCGCGCGGCGTCGACCGAGCGCTCGGTCGCGACTACGTTGGTCAAAGGCTCTTGTACCATTCCCTGAGCTGGGTGTTGAGCGCTTCAAGGTAGGGCGTGACGGCGTTCGCGTTCGCGTGCGCGAGTGCGCAGATATCGGCCGCCTTCGACTGCAGCCAGGCATCGTCGAAATTCTTGCCCGCGGTCTTCATGCAGAAGTCGAGGAAGGCGCGCACGTGCGAGTCGTCGAGGTCCTCGGTCGCATCATTGCGCACGAACGTGCCCGAGACTTTCGCGGGAAGCTCTGGGTCTGGATATCCGAGCAACACGAGCCGGATGCGGCGCTGGAACGTCACGTCCTTGAGCCTTATCGCGAGCACTTCTGCGAGTGCGCGCACGTCGATGCGGCCCGGGCCCTTGTCGAGGTCATCGAACAATATCCACAAGCGTCTCTGCTTTTCGTCGAGCGCCAGCTTCACGTCGGTCCAGAAGTCGATGAACATCGCGGACTCGGTCGTGAGCGGCTCCTGCCCCGGCGTTGGCGCTTCCCCCGGAGCCCCTGCGGTCTTCCAGATGTCGCGCAAGGTCGTTTTGAGCGGGAGATCCTCGTTCAAATACACGAACTTGTCGGCGTTGTTGTCGCCGAGCAGGTACTGCGTCTCCGTGCGCCCCGAATCGGCGCCGCCTCGCACCACGAGGATGGATGCGGCGGAATTCCAGTTCTGCAGCTCCGGCAGGATTCCGCGCAGCTTCGTGCGGCCGAGGAATGGCCGCCCTCCCGTGAGGAGCAGGCGCACGGGAAACAGCGAACCACCGGCCCTGTCCACCTCACGAACGCGCTTGATGGCTTCGCGTACTTTTCTGTCCTTCGGCTCCGGCTCGAGTGCCTGCTCGATGCTCTCGATCAGCTTTTCAAGCAATCCCACGCTCGAAGCATTTTCGAAGACAGCCGCCCAGTACGTCGCGGGTGGCCAGGTCTGGTTGAAGTTCGAAACGTCTAGTAAGGCTGCGCCTGCGATACTTTTCGCTTCATCGACGTCGAATTTTAAACGAACCTCCTTCTCGAGATCGCCTGCTTCGGGCAGATCGCGTCGAAATTGCGAGCTATCGAAGATCGGGTTAGGCACCGCTTAGTAGCTCCGAATTAGAGGCAAACGCGCAAAGCGTCTGCCCATCGTTGCGATGGCCTCGGTGAGGAACATGGCTGCGATTGAAGGAATACCTGACATTTTCGGCATTCTGCTGATGACGATGCTGCCTTGTATGGAATATTCAACGCGCCAGCGCCCCGCTGCCGCCGCAAACCGCACAGCTGTTTCAAAGCCTCATCGGATGCGTACACCGCCACCTCGCCGACCTTGGCGGCAAGTAATCCTTTCGTGAGCGTATCAAGCATGCGTCACCTTTTCAGGTGAGTGCTTTGCAAAAGTCGCTCGGCGGACTTATCTGTGTCCCGCGCCACCGCCTGGCGAAAACGTTACCGGACGAACCTAATCTGTTCCAGTGCGAGCAGCGGCGGCCGGGGACCAGCGTCGAAAACGCCTTCTTCCTCGCCGGCCAGCGGGTCGACGCTCGCGAGCTTGCCGAAGTCAATCCCGCTCTTCGCCGCAATAGAATGAATGGGCACCTGCGTCGCGATGCCGAGCTGCGGCGACGTGAACGCGCCGAACACGAACTCTTCCTCGCGCGGCAGGCTCTGCTCCTGGTTCATCTCGTATCCGGTGGCGCATAGCTTTCCGATGTCGTCATGGATGAACGCAATGACCTTCCAGAATGTAAGCGGAATGGGCACGCCGTACCTCTCGGGATCTCGTTCGGTGAAATAAGGTCCGGTGAACACCGAGATCCTCATTTCGTCTTCGCGCGCATGTTGCAATGCATAATCTTCGAGCGCGAGCCATATCGGTGCGTTGAACGCTTGCATCTGCGGCGTGACGTTGGTGACGTGCATCGAATCCTCATTGCCGCGCTTGGCGACCGTCGGCGTGCCCCAGCCTGGGTCCTCACGCCGCGTCATGTGACCGCGGCTGAACTTAGGCGGGTTGCCGTAGCACTCCTTGATGATCTGCTGCGACTTGGGAACGCGTGGATCAATTTTCCACGCGACGCGTGCGCTCTTCCTTGATTGGTTGCCATCGATATTGCAGGCGCTGAGAAAGCACATGCGCGCCGACTGCGGCTCAATACGACGGAGAAGTGTTCGTATCGCAGCGCGGTTTGCTTCTCGCCCTCAAACTCGAAATCGAGGACGTCATCCCCATTGCGCATCACCGTCGGGAGATCAATGACGAACCCAGATCCGAGGAACTTGGGATCGTAACCGCCGCGATTACGGTAGTCCGCGGCAACTGCTTCCGTCTCGTCGATAAGGTCCGCCGCGCCACCATCCGGAGCAGTGGCGGAAATCTGGGGCCGCACGGGGGGCGCCGGGCGGACGGAATTGAGGCTCAGTGAAATGTTCAACGTCAAGGGAACGGTCAGGTTGGCGCCGCCGCTCGGCTGGCCGGCGAGATGAGACGAGCCTTGCCTCACCGACACGGTAGGTTGCGCGACGGGACGCGCCTCGGGTCGCCGCCGAGGGCGTCCAGAGCGGATGTCGGCGAGAAGCTGCTTCACCACGTCCGCGCGCACTGCGTAGTTGGTGGCGAGAAAGCTCCCGCTGAAATGCAGCCCGAGCGCCTGACCATTGCTGAGGTCGAACACGACGGAGCCGGAGTTGCCCCCGAGCGTGGTGCAGTTATGCCAGAGCCGCGTCGACTCGATCCGCGTCACGCCGCCTGGGGCGAGGCGCTTCTTGTTGTAGACCTTGCCGTAGATGCGCTCCATTAGCTCTGGCTCGGGGATACGGCTATCATAGGCCGGATATCCGACGACGGCGACATTTTCGGTTTCGGCGATGCTCGGCGCGAGCTCGACCGGCGTAGCGAGCTTTGCGTTGCCGGAGACGATTTCGATCTCGAAAAAGGCGACGTCGGGTCCAGGCGGTTGTTCGATGTGCAGCGGCTTCAGCAGCTTGAATACGAGCCGGTTAGGATTCTCGATCTCCTGGAGGAAGTCGACGTCCGCCGATATTTGCCCGTTAAGGCCCATTCTGAAAGCGAAGCCGTCGCCCTTGCGGGTGGCGAATTCGTTGGCCACGTGACGGTTGGTGACGATGATGTTGTCTGCAACAAGCCAGCCGGTGCCGACCCAGTCGAGCTGCGCGCCGGTAAGATCGATGCGGCCTACCGCGGGGATAGCGGTGTCGAGCAGGGGCCTGGCCTTTTTCAGCCGCTCGCCCCAGATCTCACTGTCGGCCTCGTCGATGAAGACGAGTTTGGTCACATTGTCTCGGATCGCCAGGACCGGACGCTGGCGACGCATGGCAATGCTTTCCAGTTCGATCTGATTTTCGACGGCCTCGGGGGAGGGCGCCTCCGCGAACACCTCCAGCTCGCCAGTGTCCCGGGATTCCTCGGCGATCTTTGGATCCTTCTGCTGGACTGCGGCGTTATAGCGACGCAAACGGGCGAGTTTCTCGTGCGGCCCGGACATTTTTCCCTCCTACCGGCCCCCAACCCCCATAGGCGCGATGTCCATCGCGTAAGACCTTTGTGCGTCGGCCGCCCTCAAAGGCCCCTGTCGGCGCCAGGGCGCGTGCAGGTAGAATATCATATAGCCTGCAGCTGTCGAGTGTGTTTGTTCACATAACCTGACGGCAACAAGGCCGCGGCCGAGTAGCGTTCACAACTCCACTTTTCGCCGCGGGGAAGGCAACGGGCAGCCAAGCCATCGACAACGGACGCGCCGATGTCACCAAGAACCCCGACGACCTTCCTTTATGTTTTTCGTGTTGCCAGCCTGCGGAATGTCGCGATGACTGCGCCATATTTTCACGATGGGTCCGTGGCGACGCTTCCGGAGGCTGTCCGCGTCATGGCGCGGGTACAGCTCGGGGTGACGCTGGGCGACGCCGAAATGAGCGACATAGTGGCGTTTCTGGAGAGCCTGACGGGCGAGCTGCCTGCAAACTTCGCCCCCGACCCGACCCTTCCGTCGGCGTCGGTTACGCCCCCGCGCGCGAGCAGCGAAGAATAACTTTACGAACGTTGCAATGAGGGTTGTGGCGTCGTGGACCTAGTAGAGGGTGAGCGATGCGGCCAGAACAGGACAATGGAGAGCAGGCGAGACTCCGGTGCGATGCCCTCCGGATTAGGAGCTGTACCGATTGAGCCGCTTGCCTTACCCTAAACAGTTGCACCTCTGTTCAATGCCCTTTAAGAAAGTGCTCACCTGCGTCGTCGACCTCAATGCCTGAGCCGGCGACGGGATGTTTTACTGTTCTCGAAACGACCACTTCCCCCGCGGCCGCCTCGCCCATAATGCGCGCCGCAAGGTGAACGGCGATCCCCTGAATAGTCGCCCGTTAAGAAGCCGGTTTGAGGGCTGGTCGAATTGTGAAGGTCTGGAGTAG
>Ga0066388_100002088_pt1 | contig 11928 bp, 13 predicted proteins | sample PanSoiMetaGPlot6_FD_64539 | JGI IMG/M metagenome (GOLD analysis project Ga0066388, IMG submission 64539) | Tropical forest soil microbial communities from Panama analyzed to predict greenhouse gas emissions - Panama Soil - Plot 6 (Hybrid Assembly) | ecosystem: Environmental > Terrestrial >... | reverse complement strand
GGTGTGCACCCGTGGTGGATCGGCTGGGTCTCGCTGATCCTGGTCGGTAGCGGGGTCGCCTCCACCCTGCGACGTACTGTCCCGAACGCACGGCGGCTCGGCACCGCACAGGATACTCCGGAAATACAGTCCTTTTTAGCCCGAGGGATCTACCGTGATCACCTCTTCAGCTTTGCGCGCACCTCCGTAGTCCTCGGGCTGCAGCTGATTGCTCGCTAGAAGCCCTCCGTAGTGGGTGTTCAAAAACGTCTCCGAAGCCGACTTAGCGAGTCTCGGCTTCTCGCAGATGTGCGCCCCGCGCACTCCCCGAGTCAAGTAGAAATTGATTCTGACGTAGGCCAAGAGGGTTGTAGCTGACATAGGGCCCCGTCTCAGTCCCCGCCGATTTCTTCCCCCTAAGGCACGGTGACGTCGCATTCTACCGCTCCACCGGGGGGCGGCCGCTGTGTGGGCGGCGTCGATCGTTGTGCCGGACACCCTGCGATACCGCTGGCAACACGCGGCCGCGACCTCACTCGACGCAGGCAGCCGCGTACGTTCCTTCAGACCTCTCACCCTGACTTGGATCTGACTGGTCTTAGCCACCCGACCTTTGGGGCAGTGATCCACAGGTCACGTATGGGAGCCACTCGTTAGGGCTTCGGTCGTTGATCCAGATCGAGGGCCGGTAACCACGTGCAGACGGATAGGTCACTCGAGCACAACGGCGAGTGATACTCTACCGCGGGTGGCGAGACTCACCATACGCATCGACCTTTCCGCTCACGGAGCCATTGGGCCAGGCAAGATTCGCCTGCTCGAGCTCGTAGGCGAGTCGGGCTCGATCTCTGCGGCGGGCAGAGCCATGAAGATGTCCTACCGGCGTGCGTGGATGCTGATCGACGGCCTCAACCGGTGCTTCCGCACGCCGGTCGTGGAGACGCAGCTTGGGGGATCACGAGGAGGCGGGGCGGTTCTGACGACGCTCGGTCACGATGTGATCGCGCGCTACCGGGCCATCGAGCGCGCCGCGACGAAGGCGAGTGCCGCTGAGCTCGCCGCTCTCGACGCCGCCCAGCCGACCCTCCGGTCGGCCCGCGGAGTCGGGCAACGCCGGTCTGCTAGGACCGATGCGGGCGGGCGGTCCTCCTCGATGCCACGGCGTGCCCGCCGCTAGTCGTTCTCATCGCGTCGGGATCGTGCCGAGGGCGGGAACGCAGACCCGGGCGCTGCGGCCGTCGCTGCGCGTCGCTTCGATCACGGTGACGTCCACGCCGTAGACTTCACGAAGGCTTTCGCGCGTGATCACGTCCTCGGGCGGGCCCAGCCGTGCCAGGCGGCCGTGATGGAGCAGGGCCACCCGCTGTGCGCACAGGAAAGCATGGTCCGGGTCGTGGGTGGACAACATCACGCCGATGCCACGCTGAGCCAGCTGCTCGACCTCGGCGAGCACACGAACCTGGTTGCCGAAGTCGAGGCTCGCTGTGGGCTCGTCCATGACCAGGATGGCCGGCTGCTGCGCGAGCGCCCGCGCGATGAGGGTGAGCTGACGCTCGCCGCCGCTGATCTCCGTATAGGGCCGCGCGGCCAGATGCTCGATGCCGAGCAGCGCCAGCATGTCGTCGGCCACCACGCGGTCGCGACGCGACGGTGTGGCGAAGGGCCCCAGGTGCGAGGTCCGGCCCATGAGCACCGTCTCCGCCACCGTGAACGGGAAGACCCCGAGCTGCGCCTGTGGGACATACGCAAAGGCGTGGGCGAGGCGTAGACGCGACCAGCCGGCGATCGACTCGCCATCCACCAGGATCCGGCCGCCCAGCGGCGCGAGCAGACGGAGCACGGTCTTGAAGAGGGTGGTCTTGCCGCCGCCGTTGGGGCCGAGGAGGCAGAGCACTTCGCCGCCCGACAGGCCGAAGGTGACGTCGCGACCGACCTCTTTGTTCGCGTAGCCGAAGGCAAGACCCTCGACGTCCAGGCGCATGGACTACTGCCAGCCGCGTCGTGAGACGGCGAGGAGCCAGATGAATAACGGAGCGCCGATGAAAGCGGTGAGGACACCCAGAGGAATCTCGAGAGACGCCACGGTCCGGGCCAGCGTGTCCACGGCGACCAGATAGCCCGCGCCGAGCAGCATGGCCGCGGGCAGAAGCCGGGAGAAGTCGGGTCCCACCAGGAGCCTGGCGAAGTGAGGGATCAAGAGCCCGATCCAGCCGATCACGCCGCTCACGGAGACGACGGCTGCTGTCATGAGGGTGGCCGCCGCGATCACGATCACCCGCACGCGCCGCGTATCCACGCCCAGCGTCAGGGCTTCCTCCTCGCTGAGTGTCATCACGTTCATGCGCCAGCGCAGGAGCCATAGCGGCACGAGCCCCGCCAACGCGGCCGGCAGCACCGAGAGAAGGTCGTCCCTGGTGATCGACGCGAGGCTGCCGAGGAGCCAGAAGGTGATGGCGGGAAGCTGGTTGTACGGATCGGCCAGGTATTTCAGCAGCGAGATGCAGGCGCCGAGCATGGTGCCGACCACGATGCCGGCCAGCACCAGCACAAGGAGAGGATCGAGCCGGCGAAGCGAGGCGCCGATGGCGTAGACGACGACCACAGCGCCCAGGCCCAGCGAGAAGGCGAGCGCCTGGATGCCCGCCACGCCCCATGAGAGATAGATGCCGAGCGTGGCGCCGAGCGCCGCACCCGACGACACGCCGAGGATGTCCGGGGAGACCAGCGGGTTCCGGAACAGGCCCTGATAGGCAGAGCCGGAGGCGGCCAGCGTTGCTCCGATGGCGACGGCCGCGAGCACGCGCGGGCCACGCACACGGAAGACCACCGTCTCGAGCGCTGGGGAGACGGCGAGTGGCGCTCCAGTGAGCTTGGCCCAGAGGAGTCGCAGGAGCTCGGTCGGGGCAACGGGATACCGCCCGACCGAGAAGGCCACGAGCACGACGCCCACCAGCGCCGCGGCCGCGAGGATGAATCCGGCGACCTGGCGTCGGCGACTCCGAGCGGCGAGCTCGGCAGAAGGGCTCAGGGCCGCGGCCGCTCGAGCCCGCCCAGGAGCGCATCGAGCTGCGCCTCCGTCGGCGCCTGATGATAGAAGAGCACGTAAAAGTCGCGTGTTTCCTGTCGGAGGCTTTCGGGGAATTGCTCCGGATAGAGAATCCGCCCCAGCCACTTGAGGCCGATCAGCCGATTCACAGACGGAGGAAAATCGAGCCAGGGGAATGGGAGCTGCGGCACGAGGTACACGCGGTTGTCGCGCACGGCCCGGACACTCTTCCAGACCGGGTCCGTCCGTGCCATGGCCACGAAGGCGGGATCAATCGCCACCACGATCTCCGGATCCCAGGCAAGGATCTGCTCCGGGGAGACCGTGGCGAGCCCGGGCTGGCCGAGCTTCTCGGCGACGTTGTGCGCTCCGAGGCGCTCGAGGCTCTCCACGTTGATGGACCCTCGCGACGCCGTTTCGAGGCCCTTCGGCCCGCGGGCGTAGTACACGCGCAGCCGCCGCGCGGGCGGCACGAGCGCCACGCGCCGGTCGGTCTCGCTGAGCACCCGCTCGGCGTAACGCGCGAGCTCGCGCCCCCGATCGCCCACGCCCAGGATTTCTCCCACACGCCTGAGTGTCGCGGGGATCGCGGTGAGGCTTCCGTCGAAGAGCAGATACGGCACGCCGGCCTGCTGCTGTACCCGGTCGGCGAGCGAGCTGTAGGTGGCGGTCAGCGATCCATAGTCGAAGATGAGGTCGGGCCGGGCGGCCAGCACCGACTCTACGTTCGCGGTGTTGCCCCGCCCCGTGAGCCGCCCCAAGGCCGGCAGGTCTGCATAGCGTGCCGGCACGAAGCCGCGCTCATCCTGTGTGAGGGCCCGGCTCCAGCCGAGCATCTTCTCCGGCGCGAGAGCGTACAGAAAGATGCCGGCCGGACTTCCCGCCGGGAAGACGCGCTCGATGCGCTCCGGAACCTCGACCCGCCGCCCGACCGAGTCGGTCATGCTGCGGGTCTGGGCGGCGGGCGCGCCCACCCCGCCCGCGAGGAGGAGCGCGAGGCTGCCCAGCGCCAGGCATGCCCCCGCGCCGGCGGTCACAGTCAGTCCTTGGCCACCATCACGTCGGAGGCCTTGATGACCGCGTAGGCCGGATCGCCGGCCTTCAGGCCCAGCTCGTCCACCGCCTCGTTGGTGATGGACGAGGTGATGATGGTGCCGCCGCCGACGTCGATCTTCACGTGGGCCGTGGTGGCTCCGCGCTTCACGTCCAGGATCTTACCTTTGATGATGTTTCGTGCGCTCAGACGCATGCTCGTCTCCTTTCTCGTGATCAGGGGTCTACTGATGCCAGCCGCGGGCCGGCACCGCCAGGCGCGCGCCCGGCGCGAGCCGGATCCTCTCCAGATGGCCCGAGGTCCGCCCGCCCGCCGTTCGCACGTGTACGTGCAGGTTCGACTCCCTGGGAGTGAAGACGCCGCGGTGCCCAGGGGAATAGAAACCGATGACCTCGACGAGCTCCCGCTCGAGCGTACGGCGAACCTTGGCCTCTTCGTGCCGCTCGGCGTTGTGGGGCAAGCCGTCACGCTTGTCGAGCACGTGCAGGGTCGCCGCCAGGGCGGTGCCTGCAATAAGGAACGGAAGTGGGCGCCCGGGATCGTGACCCATCTCCTGCGCGAGAGCCGCGATTTCTGGCTCGACCTCGTCGAGCCTGGACGGCGCGGGATCGAGCGCTCGCCCACTCCAGGTGGGCACCTCCGCCCACACGAGGAAGCAGGCACGCGCTTTCCAGCTGACCTCCGTCGTCACCGCTCCGGAATGGATCCGGGCTATCGACGGCACGCCGTCGAAGATCGTGACCTCTCCGCGGACTCCTTCGAGCGGCCCCAGCCCGTACAGATGGGTCATGCTCGACAATGCCTCGAGGGCGACGTGCCCCACGAGATCCCCCGCGAGCACGTTCCTCTGGGCCCCAATCCAGCGGACACCGGGACCAGAGGGTATAAGCGACTCGGCGCTCAGGGGAGGCGTCCGGCCGCGGTCAGCGTGCACCCGCCGGCGGTGGCTGGAAGCCGAAGCGGCCCAGCACGGTCAGGCCCTGCGGGCCCGACAGGAGATCGAGAAACGCGCGGGCCAGCGTGGGCTGCTTCGACGCGGTGATGACGGCGCCCGGATAGATCACCGGGCGATAGCTGTCCTCCGGCGTCCGGAACGCCTCCTTGACCCCTTGGACACGCGTGGCGGCGTCCGTGGTGTAGACGAACCCTGCCTCGACCTCACCTCGCGCTACGTATTCGAGCACCTGGCGCACATTCTCCGCGAACACGAGCTTGGGCTGAAGGCGAACCCACAGCCCCAGAGTCCGCAGGCTCTCCTCGGCGTATTGCCCGACGGGCACTGTCTTGGGCTGGCCGATCGCAATGCGGGTCACCCGGGCGTCGAGCAGGTCTGCGGGCTTCGTGAGGTCCAGCTTGGAGTCGGCCGGCTTGACGACCACGAGGACGTTGCGGGCGAAGGCGCGGCGAGTGGCCGTGATGATGAGATTCTGCTTTTCGAGTTCATCCATTTGTCGCGGGGCGGCCGAGAGGAATACGTCGACGGGCACGCCGGCCTCGATCTGCTTCTGCAGGTCGCCGGAGGCGCCGAACCTATAGCGGAGCGTGACCCCGGGATGAGAGCCCATAAAGCTGCGCCCAAGATCTTCGGTGACCTCCTTGAGGCTGATGGCCACCGACAGGATGACTTCCTGCGCGCATGCGCCGCTCGCGGCGAGCAACAGCGTCGCGACGCCGACGGCCAGCGCCTTCAGGGACCGCATCAGGTTGCCTCCTGAGCTCGCGCTCGGTCGTGGTACTGTGGGCCCTGCTTGCACCATGACCAACGAACGTTCGAAGCGAAACGGCGTCTCCAGTTCGCGGCTGTCGCCCTATGCTACGCGGCAGGCACCGGCTCTTCAAAATGCTCACGAGAGCATAATCGCCGCGCGCGTCAAGACGAAGGTGTGGCTCGAGCTCGGCGGCGAGTTCTTCGTGGGCGACGGCGGCATTCATCTCCTGGGCGGCATCTTCCAGTTCGGCTCGCTGGCTCAGGCGGTCCGCGAGATCGGCTGGTCGTACCGGCACGCGTGGGGCTATCTCCGTCGTGCGGAGCGCGCCCTTGGGACGCCTATCGTGCGCAACCGCTCGGGGCGCGGCACAGCTCGCGGCATGGAGCTGACCGCGACCGGGCACTTGCTCCTGGAGCGCATGCGCGCGCTGCGCGAACGGGTCGACGAGGCGCTCGGACCCAGCGGCCCCACGGCCGAGGAAGTGGCCGAGCGTGGGCGCGCCCGCCGGCGGTCACCGCGGCCACGAGGAACTTCTGCGCGTCGGCGCACGAGGCGTCTGCCACCGCGCTAACGGCCAAAGCAAGAGGCGGGCGGCCGCGATGATCCGCGCATCGGCCGCTGATACAGGGTCGGCTCAGGAAGGCTGGTAGCCGAGCACCGCCTTGATCTCCAGGAACTCCTCGAAGCCATACTTGCCCCACTCCCGCCCATTGCCGGATTGCTTGTAACCGCCGAACGGGGCGGCCACATCTCCCGGCGCGCCGTTCAGGTTGATCTGGCCGGCCCGGAGCTCCGAAGCGACGCGACGCGCGTGGGCGAGATCACCCGACTGCACGTATCCGGCGAGCCCGTACACGGTGTCATTGGCCAGCTCGATCACTTGCTCCTCGGTGTTGTACGGCAGGATGGATAGCACGGGTCCAAAGATCTCCTCACGCGCGATCGTCATCTCAGGCTTCACGTTGGCGAAGACCGTCGGCCGCACGTAATAGCCGCGCGACAGCCCGTCCGGCCGCCCAGTGCCGCCGGTGACGAGGGTTGCGCCCTCGCGAATGCCGGTCTCGATCAGGCGCTGGATCTTGTTGAACTGGACCTCGCTCACCACGGGGCCGATCACCGTGTCTCCGGCGTCGGGCGGGCCCACCTTGATGGTCTCCGACGTCTCCCGGGCCACCGCCACCGCGTCGTCGTGCTGCTCGGCGTGCACGAACATCCGGGTGGGCGCGTTGCAGGACTGTCCGCTGTTGCGGAAGCAGTTCTTCACGCCGTCGCTCACGGCCTTCTTCAAATCGGCATCGGGCAGCACGATGTTGGCCGACTTGCCGCCCAGCTCCTGGTGCACGCGCTTCACGGTGTCGGCCGCCGCCTTCGCCACGAGGATGCCGGCGCGAGTGGAGCCGGTAAAGGACACGAGATCGACGCCCGGGTGCGCCGCGATGGCCTGGCCCACCGTGGGCCCGTCGCCATTGACGAGATTGAACACGCCGCGGGGCACGCCGGCGGCATGGAGCACCTCTGCGAAGATGATCGCGTTGAGAGGGGCGATCTCACTGGGCTTCAGCACCATGGTGCATCCGGCGGCGAGGGCAGGGGCCACCTTGCACATGATCTGGTTGATCGGCCAGTTCCAGGGCGTGATGAACCCGCAGACCCCGATAGGCTCGCGTACGATCAGAGTGCGTCCTTCGACCCTTTCGAATTCGTAGCCCTTCAGCACCGTGATCATCTGGTTCAGGTGACCGATGCCGGTGGCCGCCTGCGCCTTGGTGGCGAGCGTGGCTGGCGCGCCCATCTCGATCGAGATGGCCTTGGCGAAGTCGTCGTAGCGCGCCTTGTACGCCTCGATGATGCGCTGAAGGAGGGTGATCCGCTCCTCTCTGGAGGTGTGCGAATAGGCCGGGAAGGCAGCCCGCGCCGCTTTCACGGCCCGATCGACGTCTGCGCTCGAACCCAGGCTGATCTTCGCCACCGAGTCCTCGGTGGCCGGGTTGACGACGTCGAAGAGATGGGGGGTAGCCGGATCGACCCAGGCCCCGTCGATGTAGAACTTCAGGTTGTGCGGATTGCTCGCCATGGATGAATCTCCCTTTCGGTGTGCGTTGACGGCTTGACAATACGATATATACCACAGAATATATCGTTCGACATGACCCTCGACCCCATCACGCTCTCGTCCTACCTGCGCGATCCTCGTCTCGCCATCACGGCAGCAGGCGTCGTCTGCCTCGTGTGCGGGCACGTGTATCGTCACCTCACTAATACGCACCTGCGCGGACATGGCCTGACCTCGGACGAATACAAGCGGCGCTTCGGCTACAACATGCGCCGGGCGTTGATGGTGCCGGACGTGCGCGGTATCCACACCGTCAACGCCGTGAAGATCGGGTTGGCCAGTCGCATTCGTCAACGGCCGATCGTCGCGGACATCACGCTACGTCGCCTTGGGGGCCGGCACACGCATGCTCTGGAGGAGTCCCTGACGCGCAAGGAGCGTCTCATGCCCCGGTCGCCCCGCGCGTGCAACCGCGACAGCCGCGGCCGATTCGCTCCAGCTACCGAAAGCGGTGCTCTTCGACTGTCAGCAGAACTGAGGGGGCCTACCGGATGATTCTCATGCACTTTCGAGAGATGCGGACATGCCCGGAGCACCACCACGCCATCATCCTCCTGAAGGAGGTCAGTGGGCATCGCACACTTGCGGTCGCAGCAAATCGAGATGAGAGTGCCCGGCTCTGGCGGGAGCTGGGGCGCCGGCCGGAAGCTAGCCATCCCATCTACGATTTTGTCGACAAGCTGCTGCAAACCTTCGGGGTAGCCACGGCCAGGGTCGTGCTCGAATACGTGCCGGGCGAAGGCCTGGGCGGATCGGTCGTCGTCCGGGGCTCCGAGGGAGAGGTGGCGGTTCCCTGCTATCCCTCAGACGCTCTGGCGCTCGCAAAGCGCGCTCGAGTGCCCATCTTCGTCGCCGGCGACGTCTTCAGTCACGTGGAGCCGTTCGCGTCTCTGGCATCAGGGGAGGATCAGCTCGGGGGCCGGGTGGCGGAATGGCTGGAGCGAATCGCCCCTGCAGACTTCTCCGCGGGTCCTTCGAACGACCGGCTCATAGCAGAGTAGCAGCGAGGGAGTTCGGACCAGCCGCTAGCGTCCCTTCCGGGTCCGGACACACACTCCCAGAACCGCTATACCGCTCACGAAGAGCAGGAGGGTCGTCGGCTCCGGCACCGCTCCCACCTGGAAGCTCGCGATGTTCGAGACGAACCGTCCACCGTGCAGATCCCCGGGGATGACCGTGCGCACGAAGCCATTCGACCCCAGGGAGCCGGGACCGCCGCCGTTGATTCCGTAGGCGGCGAGATCCGGCGGCGCGCCGAACGCCGGGTCGAGCTCAGCGAGAGAGAAGAGCACCTGAAAGCCATCGCTGCCGGTGGCGAGCAGGTAGCTGTTCAGCAATCCGGACAGAAGTCCGGCCTGCGTGAGGAGGTCCCAGAGGCCAACCCCGGTGAAGGAGTTCGGACCGTTGGGCGTGGTGCCGGCCAGGAATGTCACGTTGTCCACGGTCGTGGCCGGCAGCCCGTTGAGCGTCTGCTGAGTGTAGATCCCCGGATGCTGGACTCCGGACAGCGAGAACTGGCTGGTAACCGACCGCGGGCCCTGCGGAGGTATGGGCACCGCCCCGATCAGCAGCTGAGTCAGATCTGTGACGTAACGGGTGCGGGTGAGATCCTGGGGCACCACGAGGATGGGCGCCGCCAGCGTCGCACCATTGAGCTGATAGGCGATCAGATACGGCGCGCCCGTCCCCCCGAAGAACGGATCGATCTCGCCCACGGAGAGGAGCGAGGTCTTGCCGCCGCCCCTGGCCACAATGTAGTTGCGCAGGATGGGGTTGTTCCCGCCGCCCACGGTCGTGATGTTGGAGGTGGTGCCGGTCGGGTTGCCCCCGAGCAGGCTCCACAGCGATATCCCCGTGTAGGTGTCGCCGCTCAGTATCTCGGTCGTCGGGCCTCCGACGGTTGGGGCGAGCGTCTGAAGCTCTGCGATGGTGAACGAGCCGGCGGTGAAGCCCGTCACCTGGCCGGTGATCTCGAGCGCCGGCGCGGCCTCGACCATCACGAGCACGGCAGCTGGCAGCAGCACGCTTGCCCACAGGCGGCGGATCGCTGTCGATCTCATCGTCACTGTCTCCTGGCGGATCGGTTCTCTGACGCGAGGGACCTTCGGGGCCCGGGCGCAGGCGTGAGTCTCGTCGATATTCCCTAACAGATACAACGAAGCCTGTCAAGCGACGCGGATCACCTGGCCAGCCAAGAACGGAGCCCGCGACGACCTCTCGCACGTGAGCTGACGCATGCGGTCGCCGCGCCCGCGGTAGACCTGCTCGTACCATTGCCGCTCGATTTCTTCGAGGCTCCCCCGAAAGCCACGGACAGGATGCGCATCGAGCGTGTGCTCGGTCTCTCGCGACAGACTGGCTCGAGAGTCGGCCAAGGTAATCGACGTGCGTAAACCCTGAGCACGGGACAGCACGCGGTCGCGACCACGCGCGCGGCGACAGCGTCGAGGAACAGGCTGAAAAAGTCCGTCCGCCCGTGTCCGCCGGTCATGGCCTTCTGAACGCAGGCCGCGACGCGGCGGAGAAGGCTGAAGCGTGCGTGATCCTTGGACATCTCCGGGTGCCGAGAACCTGCGGGCGTCGAACGGCTTCGAAGGGATGGCCATAAAGGGAGCGGCGACAAATTGTATCCTCTGCTCGAGGGCTCGCTCGTCCCTGATAGCAACCAGAAGCGCCTGCTCATCAGTGAACTCGACATCAATACGGAGCGGTACACGGGCAAGACGTTCGCCTACAAGCTGGAGCCGAACGGGACCAATCTCGGAGAGATGACGGCGGTCACGGACCACCAGTTCCTGGTGATCGAAGGCGATGGTGGTCAGAACACGACGGCCCTATTCAAGAAGATCTTCCTGATCGATATCAATGCGCTCGATAGCGATGGGTTGGTACAGAAAACCGAGGTGGTCGATCTCCTCGGCATCGCCGATCCGCTCGACCTGAACGGAGACGGCTCGATCACGTTCACTTTCCCTTCGCGACCATCGGGGACGTGCTCGTCGTTGATGCAAAGGGCCTGCTGGTCATCAACGACAACAACTATCCCGGCGGACAGGGTCGCGGCTTCGGCCCTGACAACAACGAATTCATTCTCATCGGACTTACCGATCCCCTGCCGGTGCCTGAACCGGGGACGTGGAGTCTCCTACTGCGCGGTGGGAGCGTTGGTGATGCGCCACTTGACCCGGGCGGTTGCCCGTTCCAGGCGCGACTCGACGGTCGGTGAGCTACTACTGCGGATACAAACTAGTTCACAAGCTGTCCTAGCTCTAGGCATCGCCCGTCCACGGCTTCATAGCCGTGGACGGGCGCGTGTATTTCAACGCGCTGGATTCGAACCCGATCCTGAATGCCGAAAGTTGCTCAACCACCGCCATGGGTACGGCTTTCAGTATGCCATTTGCGCCACGAAAACCCGAGCACGCCAAGCCCGAGGCCCAGCAACAAGAGCGATCCCGGCTCGGGAACTGCTTCGGACACTTCGGAATTGAAGAAGATATTTACCGGTGCCCCTATGTCGGCGGTGTAGGTCAAGCCACTTTGAAGAGCTCCCGTTTCAACCAGTGTGGTCACGATGGCCCCAGGACCGGCGGTTTGAAACGGGGCCCCATCGGAAATGAAATCGATAACCTGGGAGCCTCCCGCGGTGGTAAGGCGGTGAACGTGGATTTGGTCCGACAAGGGCCCGCCTGGGCTTTCCAGAATGTTGACTAGAAATTCGGTATCGGTACCTATTTGGTTCGTCGTGAAATTAGGGTTACATCCCGCGATCGCCGTGCAACCTGGGGCCGAAACTCTAAAAAATTCCGCACCAGCCAAAGTCACATCAATCGGGTTGCCATTCGCCTCCGTCCCAGTCAGATGAATTCCCCCCTCATTAGCTAACTCGATGAAATTGAGGGTTACGATGGCTGAGGCACTACCCGCAGTTAACGCAATCATTGCTAGCGCGACCAAGACAATCCGAAGGTGGCGGCGCATGTGCAAAGAAAGCATTCCCAGTGGGACAAATAGCAGTCTCTTCTTC
>Ga0066388_100002087_pt1 | contig 11931 bp, 8 predicted proteins | sample PanSoiMetaGPlot6_FD_64539 | JGI IMG/M metagenome (GOLD analysis project Ga0066388, IMG submission 64539) | Tropical forest soil microbial communities from Panama analyzed to predict greenhouse gas emissions - Panama Soil - Plot 6 (Hybrid Assembly) | ecosystem: Environmental > Terrestrial > Soil... | reverse complement strand
TGGTGCAGCTCGCAGGTTGCGAGCCGTACTGGATGGCCGAAGGTGCGCGCATTGCTGAAGTACAGGGCGCCGACATTATCGACATCAATATGGGCTGTCCTTCCAGGCAGGTCACAAATGGCGCTGCTGGTTCGGCCCTCATGCGTGACATTGATCATGCGCTGACGCTGATTGAAGCAATTGTTTCTGCTGTGCACATACCGGTCACCCTGAAAATGCGGCTGGGCTGGGATTCCTCCAGCCTCAATGCATCGGAACTTGCACGCCGGGCCGAGATCGCGGGAATTAAACTCATTACGGTACACGGCCGCACGCGGTGCCAGTTCTATGAAGGTAGCGCTGACTGGCGCGCGGTTCACGCGGTCAAGCAAGCCGTTTCGATTCCTGTCGTCGTCAACGGGGATATTCGGTCGTTCGAGGATGCAACGCGCGCGCTCGCCACTTCCGGCGCTGACGCCATCATGATCGGCCGAGCCTCACAGGGCCGACCTTGGTTACCGGGACAGGTTGCACGCTATCTCAGGACCGGTTCGCGAGAGCGAATGCCAACGCTTACCGAGCAATTCAAACTTATAGACATGCTCTATGAGGAAATGCTCGGCCACCATGGCCTCGCTATTGGCCGCCGTCACGCGCGAAAGCACCTGGGCTGGGCACTCGATTCGGCCGCGACAACCGTTGGAGCGCCGATTGAGGTACTAAAAACCCATCGCAGCCGCGTGTTGACTGCCGAAGCGCCGGCGCAGGCGCGCCGGCTTCTTGCCGAAGCCTATAACGACTTCGCTGAGAGGGCTGCCGCATGACGCACGCACATGCGGTCCCCGCGATCGTCAGTACGCCGACCGACTCGATGCTGCATGCATTGCCACACCCGGTGATTATGGTCTCGCCTGACGGGAAGATTGCGGATGCCAACGTTGCCGCAGAGCAATTTTTTGAAGCATCAATTCCAATGCTGCGACGGCACATGCTGCGTGATTTGGTGCCGTTTGGATCGCCGTTGCTGACGCTTGTTGAACAGGTCAAGCACCGTGGTGCAGCCGTGAACGAATATAAAGTCGACCTCGCAACGCCGCGTAATGCGGGCGAGCGGCTTGTCGATCTCTATGTAGCGCCACTTTCGGAATATCCTGAGCACGTCGTGGTAATGCTGCAAGAACGCACCATCGCCGCCAAGATGGATCGCCAGCTGACGCATCGCGGCGCAGCACGGTCAGTGATTGCCCTGGCCGCCATGCTCGCGCACGAAATAAAGAATCCGCTATCAGGCATTCGCGGGGCGGCGCAGTTGCTTGAGCAATCGGCGGGCGATGAAGATCGTCCTCTGACCAAATTGATCTGCGATGAGACTGATCGCATCGTAAAACTGGTCGACCGGATGGAAGTGTTCGCCGACGAACGGCCGATCGACCGCGAGCCGGTCAATATTCACGTGGTGCTGGATCACGTAAAGCGGCTGGCGCATTCTGGTTTTGCGCGCCACGTTAAATTCCTCGAAGACTACGACCCGTCACTGCCGCCGGTCCTCGCCAATCGTGATCAGCTTATTCAGGTCTTTCTCAATCTGCTGAAAAATGCTGCTGAGGCAATCGGCGAGACTGCAAGCGACGGCGAAATACAACTCACGACAGCGTTCCGGCCAGGCGTGCGGTTGTCGGTGCCAGGCAGCAAAACGCGCGTTTCACTTCCTCTTGAATTCTGCGTCAAGGACAATGGGCCGGGCGTACCTGAAGACCTGTTGCCGCACTTGTTCGATCCGTTTGTCACGACCAAGCAGAGCGGGAGCGGCCTTGGGCTCGCGCTGGTGGCGAAAATCGTGGGCGACCATGGCGGCATCGTCGAGTGTGAATCACAGCCGCGGCGGACCATCTTCCGCGTGCTGATGCCCATATACAGCGGTGACGGCGAGATCACAAATGATGCGCCGCCCGTGCAAAGCCCGTGAGATACGATATGCCGACGGGAAGCATTTTAGTTGCTGATGACGATGCGGCGATCCGCACCGTTCTCAATCAGGCTCTGTCACGCGCCGGTTATGAAGTGCGCTCGACCGGCAATGCTGCGACGCTCTGGCGCTGGATCGCACAGGGCGATGGCGATTTGGTCATCACCGACGTGGTGATGCCCGACGAGAACGCCTTCGATCTTATTCCGCGGATCCGAAAAGCTCGTCCCGATCTGCCAATTTTGGTGATGAGCGCGCAAAATACGTTTATGACGGCGATTCGCGCGTCCGAACGCGGTGCTTACGAATATTTGCCGAAGCCATTCGATCTCAAGGAACTCATTGCCATTGTCGGACGCGCGCTGTCCGAGCCGAAAGAGCCTCGGCTCGCGAACGCGAAAAGCGACGACTTCGAAAGCATTCCTCTGGTAGGTCGCTCGCCGGCCATGCAGGAAATCTACCGTGTCCTGGCCCGGCTGATGCAGACCGACCTCACGGTGATGATTTCGGGTGAATCCGGCACGGGCAAGGAGCTGGTGGCGCGCGCGTTGCACGACTACGGCAAAAGACGCGCCGGTACCTTTGTTGCGATCAACATGGCTGCTATTCCGCGTGACCTGATCGAGTCAGAACTATTTGGCCACGAGAAGGGCGCATTCACCGGCGCCAACAATCGCAGCGCCGGCCGTTTCGAGCAAGCGGAAAGCGGCACGCTTTTTCTGGATGAAATTGGCGACATGCCGATGGAAGCGCAGACCCGCTTATTGCGCGTGCTGCAGCAAGGCGAATACACGACGGTTGGCGGGCGTACGCCCATTAAAAGCGATGTGCGTATCATCGCCGCCACGAACAAGGATCTTCGTCTGCTCATTCAGCAAGGCTTGTTCCGGGAAGATTTGTTTTTCCGGCTGAATGTGGTGCCGCTCCGATTGCCGCCATTGCGCGAACGGACCGAGGATATTCCCGATCTGATCCGGCATTTCTTTGCGCAAGCGCAACGCGAAGGCCTGCCGCCCAAGCAGATCGATCAAGCCGCGCTTGAGCGCCTCAAGCGCCATCGTTGGCCGGGCAACGTGCGCGAGTTGGAAAACCTGGCGCGCCGCTTAGCCGCTCTATATCCGCAGGAAACAATCACTGCCGCTGTGATGGACGCGGAATTGGCGCAGCCGGCGCTGCCCGCGGGCGGGGAGGAACCACGCGGCGACGAAAGTCTTGGCGCAGTCGTCGAGCGGCATCTCGCTGCCTATTTTTCGGGATTTGAAGACGGCTTGCCCCCGGCCGGCCTGTACCACCGGATCTTGCGCGAAATTGAACACCCCCTGCTGACTGCGGCGTTGGCTGCGACCCGCGGCAACCAAATCCGCGCTGCCGATCTTCTGGGCGTCAACCGAAACACCTTGCGCAAGAAAATCCGGGACCTCGACATCCAGGTCTTTCGTGGCGGCACCTAAGCTCTGTCCGCCAAAGTCCCAAAAGCGGCAGCGTACGCACGTTTTGCGCTCGCCGGCGTCATAGCGGGGCAATTTCAACTAGACTAGTGTTACGCGCGGAAGCTGTCGCCGATCTTCGAAACGCGAGCATGGGGCGTTTGGCCAAGTAATGTCTCGGTGAGTTAAAGCAGTTTGCGACAATGATTGCTGAACAGCGGCGAGTACTCATCGCAGGAGGCGGGCCAGTCGGCTTGCTGTGCGCGCTGCTGCTCGGGCGCCATGGTCTGCCGGTTCGGCTATTCGACGTCAACGAAAGCTTGCAAGCGGATCCACGCGCCGCAACGACGCACCCCGCTACACTTGATTTGCTCGCCGAAGATAGTCTTGCTGACGACATGGCCCGGGTCGGGCTCGTTGCGCCCGTTTTCCAGTTTTGGGATCGGCCAAGCCGTGAAAAGGTCGCCGAGTTTGACCACGCTGTGCTCAAGGACGACACCAATCATCCATTCGTCGTTCAGTGCGAGCAGTTCAAAACCGCGAAGCTTATTCTCGAGCGCTTAAGCAAGTTAAGCAATGTCGAAGTGCTTTTCGGACATGAGGTCATTGAGGTCACACAGGCCGACGGCTCGATCAGCATCGACGTGCGTGGTCCCGCGGGTCGTAAAAGACATTCGGGTGCTTACGTCATCGGAGCCGACGGTGGACGCAGCATCGTCCGCAAGCGGAGCAAAATCGCATTTGACGGTTTCACCTGGCCCGAACGCTTCATCGTCCTCACCACACCCTTCGATTTCGAGGCCGCTCATAGATTGTGTTTCCGTAGCTACTTCGCCGACCCCGACGAGTGGTGCAATTGTTTCAAGGTATCGGCTGACGGCCCACCTGGCTTGTGGCGTACGGTCTATCCTGCGAGTTCTGATCAGTCCGAAGAGGAGTTAATGAGCGACACGGCCGTTCAATCGCGCATGCAAAAATTCTTTCCGGCATCGCAACCTTACGAAATTGTTCACCGCAACCTTTATGTCACGCACCAGCGTGTGGCGGAGACTTTTCGAAAGGGTCGCGTGCTGCTGGCTGGCGATTCCGCACACCTCAACAATCCGATCGGTGGCATGGGATTGAACGGGGGCATTCAAGACGCTGCGAATCTTGCGGAAAAGCTCGCGCCGGTCCTGCTTGACGGTGCGCCCGACGCTCTACTCGATCTTTACAGCTTGCAGCGACGCACCGTGGCGACCGAATACGTGCAGGAACAGTCAATCGCAAACAAGAAGCGACTGGAGACGCGCGATCCGGAAATCCGCCGGCGTAATCTTGATGAGCTGCGTGAAATCGCCGCTGATCCGGCTCGTGCCCGCGAGTTCCTGCTGCGGACTTCGATGATCACGAGCCAGCGGCGAGCCACGGCGATGAGATTGGCCGAGGTGTAACTATGTTATCTCGCGGCATCGCCCACAGGCTGCAAGCGAGGCCGTTCCTTGCTGCGGCTGCGCACTTTACTTCCGGCCATGATACACCGCGCGCGTACCTGGAGCGCTGCCTTGACGCGCTCGCGGTCTGGGAGCCGAAGATCGGCGCGTTCGTACATACCAACTTGGACGGCGCTCGGTTGGCGGCAGATGCGGCTAGCGCACGCTGGCGCAATCAGAAACCGTTGTCGGCGATCGACGGTATGCCGATTGGTATCAAAGATATCATCGAGACGGCCGACATGCCGACCGAGATGGGTTCACCATTGTTTGAAGGTTGGCACTCGGGACGAGATGCTGCCGCGGTTGCAGCCTTGCGCGAAGCGGGAGCGGTCATCCTCGGCAAGACCGTGACGACCGAATTTGCGGCGACTGAGCCCCGCGGTACGCGAAATCCTTTGGACCTGGCCCGCACGCCCGGCGGCTCCAGTAGCGGGTCCGCTGCGGCGGTTGCGGCTGGTTTTGTCAGTGCGGCGCTCGGTACCCAGGTGATGGGATCGATTATTCGCCCGGCCAGCTACTGCGGCTGCTACGGATTCAAACCCAGCGTGGGTGCCATCAACCGAGGAGGCAGCCACGATTACTTGAGTCAGAGTTGTACGGGCGTTCTGGCTGCGACACTCGAAGATGCCTGGCAGGTTTTATTCGAAATCGCAACGCGCACGGGCGGCGATCCGGGCTACCCAGGTCTCGTCGGCCCACCTCGGTCTCCGTTGCCTGCTAAGCCGGAGCGACTCGTCTTTCTCGAAACAGTGGGTTGGCAGGCGGCAAGTGCTGAGGCGAAGCAGGCCCTTCACGAGGCAATGACACGGCTGGCACATACGGGGATTGATATCATCACGCGGCGATCCCATGCGCAGGTCGCGGCAGCAGAGGAAGCTATTGTCGAGGCTCGCCCACTTTCATTGCGAATCAATGCCTGGGAATCGCGCTGGCCGCTTAATACGTATCGCGAGCGAGATGCCGGCAAGTTGAGCCGTGCGATGCTGGACCGTCTTGCGCTGGCAGAAACTATTGGGCCGGACGGTTATCGCGCAGATCTTGCCGAACGGAGACGCGTTCGTGATCTTTATAACCGTCTCGCCGGTCAGTGCGACGCCTGCATCACTTTGGCGGCTCCAGCCGCCGCGCCAGTTGGCCTCGCCTCGACGGGCGACCCTGTATTTGCGGTGCCATTTTCATTGCTGGGCGTGCCGGCGGTTTCGCTGCCACTACTGCAAGAACAGAGCTTGCCGCTCGGACTGCAGGTAGCCACGTTCGAGGGGAAAGACGAACAGATCTACGCCATCGCCACCTGGTTGGACACAGCACTTGGAGGCCGCGCTGCGCCCGAATGACATATCCTGTGTAACCTTCGTTGCGCGCATGTTGGCAGCGCAAAATTTCGTGAAGCTTCAACAGATGACGGAGAGCTAGCCATGCGGACGACAGCGAACGGACGTCGGCGGATGTTGGCTTTGGCGGCGTTAACGGGGTTTTTCATGTCGCCCGCAGGCGCGCAAGAGCTCAAGCTTTGGCGGCACGGTATTGTTGAAGCCAAGAGCGACGCCGGAATTGTGTTTATGGCGAGCAAGGGTGGTTTTGCCGAAAAACAAGGCTTGAAGATTGAGATCCAACAATTCAAGGGCGATACTTTGGCGCTTAAGGCCTTGCTCGCCGGCGAGCTTGACAGCTACGAAGGCAACCCCGGATCTCCGATGGTTGCGGCGTCGCGAGGCGCCGACATTAAACTCATCGGGTGCTATTGGCCGGGTTTGACTTACGCCATTTATTCCAAGACGAACATCAACAGTCCGGCCGATCTCAAAGGCAAGACGTTCGCAATTTCGGCGCCTGGTGCACTGCCTGATCTCGTTGCGCGCGCTGTTCTGGCGAAAAACAATCTAACGGCGGCCGATGTCAAGTTCGCCATCATGGGCAGCGACGCCGATCGTTTTAAGGCATTGACTGCCGGTATCGTTGATGCAGCGGCGGCATCGAGTGGGTTCACGCCAGAGGCCGAGAAAGCCGGCGTCAAGTTACTTGTTCACGCTATCGACGCTGTTCCGAACTACATCCGTTTCTGTATCTATTCGACGAGCAAGACACTCGCCGCGCGCAAGGACGAAGCTGTACATTTCCTCGCCGCCGAGATGGAGGGATTTCGCTATGCCTTGGCGAACCGCGACAGGACACTCGCGCTGACGCGCGAAATCACTTTGGCCAAACCCGACAATCCGCAGCCCGCCTTCATCTATGATGAAATCAAGCGCCTGTCGGCGGTTGACCCCGATATGGCGATACCTGTGAACAAACTCGCCTGGATGCGCGATCTACTCCTTACGACGGGGAACCTCACCAAGCCGGTCGACCTCGGCACATTCGTCGATGGCGACATACGGACGAGGGCGCTTCAGATCGCGAAATAGACCTACAGAACTCTCTGATGAGTAACGGATAGGGCGATGAAGCTGGCAGTGCCGGATATGATCTCCAATTCATATTTCCCGGCCATTGCCGCCGTCGAACTCGGTTTTTTTGCACGCGAAGGTCTGGATGTTGAACTTGAATTGATTTTTCCGGTCGACAAGGCCTACGCCGCGCTGCGCGACGGTGCGGTCGACTTGGTCGGCGGATCGGCTCACTCGGCGCTCGCGGTTTTTCCGCAGTGGGAAGGCGTAAAGCTGCTTTGTGCACAGGCCCAGGGCATGTACTGGTTTCTGGTCATGCGCAAGGAACTAGGAGGCCGGCGCGGCGAGCTCGATGTGGTAAGGGGTCGCAATATCGGAGCCGCGCCTTGGGTTGAGATGGGCCTTCGGCAGCTCCTCATTGAGGCGGGCTTTGATCTCGATCGGGATGGAGTGAAGATTGCGCCGGTCCCCGGTGCGACCGGCCAAAACGTGAACTTCGGTCTAACGGCGGCCAGGGCACTCGAGGATAACAAGATCGACGGATTCTGGGCCAACGGCATGGGCGCGGAGGTGGCCGTGCGTCGTGGCATCGGAACGATCGTGCTCGATGTGCGCCGCGGCGACGGTCCGAAATCTTGTTTCAATTATACCATGGCCTCGATGGCGGCGAGCGACCGCCTGATCGAAAGTTCCTCGGCCGCCACTGCTGCGGCGGTTCGCGCGATTGCCAGGACGCACACTGCGTTGAAAAAGGATCTTACGCTTGCGACCAAAGTCGGGCGCAAGCTCTTTCCACCGGCGGAGGCGGATTTGATTGCCGAGCTTATCGGGCGCGATCTGCCATATTACGACACTACAATTTCGCGTGGCTTTGTCGCCGAGATGAATCGGTTCGCCCGGAATGCAGGCATTTTGTCTGACGACGTGCCTTACGAAAAAATTGTCGCAGTGGCCGGTTGAAGGCCTCGACTGTAGATGTCACTGCTCGGATACTGCAAACGCAGCCTTGTGGCTTCCAGTTTTGGCACGACGGGTTTCGAATGTTCCGGCTCATGGTTGCCGACGTGGATTCACCCTCATATTTTGTGGCCACGGCCGCTGCCGAACTCGGATTCTTCAAGGAAGAGGGGATCGATATTGAGTTCGAGCTGGCCTACGGAGCCAAAAGCGGACCAGAACGCCTGCGCGACGGGACGCTGCATTTCTTTGGTGGACCTGCCTACGCCGCGACCAGGGCGTTCCCGGCCTGGAAGGGTGCCAAACTTCTCTGCGCACTCTCTCAATACTCTTACTGGTTCATGGCCGTTCGTGCGAATCTCAACGTGAAACGCGGTGACGTCAACGCAGTCAGGGGGTTGCGCATTTCGTCATCGACTGCATTTCCCAATATCGCTCTTAGACATTTGCTGGCTGAGTCAGGAATCGACCTGGAGCGGGACAACGTTCAGATTGTTCCGAGTCCGTCCACAAGCAAAAACGAACTGTGGCGGGGGCACGATGGCGTCGAGGCCATCGCGCAAGGCGCAGACGCGTATTGGGGCAACGGCATGCGCGTCGCAATCGGGGAGAGTCTTGGCGTGGCAAAAGTCCATCTCGATCTCCGGCGGGGTGATGGTCCGCCGGGCGCGCGCTGGTACAATTTCGCGGCACTTACAACGACCGAGCGGCTCGTTAATGAGCAACCACAAATTGCGGCGCGCGCGGTGCGGGCGATTGTAAAGACCCAGAAAGCGCTCAGGGCAAATCCTTCACTCGCCACCCAGGTCGGAAATAGACTTTTTCCGTTGGAAGAGGCCTCGTTAATTGGCGGCCTCGTAATTCGGGATTCGCCCTTCTACGACGCAAATATTTCGCCTGAAGCGGTTGACGGCCTGAACAAGTTCGCAAGGGCAAATGAGTTGATTTCGGCACCGGTTTCCTACGACCAGCTGGTCGCCCCTGGATTTATTCGCCAGCTTTGGAGCGAGTAAAGTGGCTGTCCACCGGGCAACTGAAGTGCCTCAGCCAAAGAACGTTGACCGTTCTCCGTCGCGCGTGGCCACGTAAATCACGTACCGTCGTCTAGGTTTTGTCGCAATTCGGCAACATTGTTGTATAAAAGCATCAGGGGCAGGGGAGTGCCGCGGTTTCTCTTTCCATTCCCAAACCGGGGCGGGCCGTGTCCCGGTTCAATCGCCAAGGGCCTATGACTGTAGAACAGGCTGCCGCCGAGACAGCGATTGCAAGTCCGCCCATAAAGCGGGCGGAAACGCGCATTCTTGGACCTATAGCGGTGGGGCTCGCCCTGCTGTCGGCTTTCGTGACCTTCGTCGTCCTTGCCGACCTGACCCCGGTTTCCCCGACCCACTACGTCGTGGTGACGCTGCTGCTGGTGAACGCGGCGACAGTCGTGTTGCTCCTGAGCATCATTGTGCGCGAAGTGTGGCAGATTGTGCAGGCTCGCCGCAGCGGGCGAGCCGCCGCGCGTTTGCATGTGCGCATTGTCGGACTTTTCTCAATCATCGCTGCCGCGCCCGCAATCATGGTGGCGATCGTTGCCAGCGTCACGCTGGATCGCGGCCTTGATCGCCTGTTTTCCACGCGCACCCGGGCAGCGATCGAGAACTCGCTCATCGTCGCAGAGGCTTATTTGCATGACCATGCGCAGATCGTCCGATCCGACATCATGGTCATGGCCTATGATATCGCGCGAGCCAAGACGGTTTTCGACCAAGACCCTGACAAGCTCAGGCAGTTTCTCACCTTCCAGGCGTCGGTACGGGGGCTCGCTGCGGCGATTGTGCTCGACAAGAATCTGAAGGTCGTGGCGCGTGCCGACACGAACATCAATCAAACCTTTGCATTGCCGCCGCGCGACGCTCTGGCTCACATCACTGAGAAAGAGCCGCAAATCGTCCTGTTGCCGAATACGGACTATGTCGCGGCGATCATCAAACTGGGGCAATACGAGGACAACTATCTTTATGTCACCCGGCTTCTCGACCCCCGGGTAGTCCCGCAATTGCAAGCGACGCGGTCGAGCGTCACCGAATATGCTGCCATCGAAGCCCGACGAGTCGGCGTACAAGTGGCATTCGCATTGATGTACACCGTGATCGCGCTGATCGTATTTCTGTCGGCGGTCTGGATTGGTTTGAACTTCGCCAATCGCCTGGTTGCACCCATCCGCCGGTTGATCGGGGCAGCAAACGCGGTATCCACCGGGAATCTTTACGTGCGCGTGCCGATCCGTCAGGCGGAGGGCGATCTCGCCCATCTCGGTGAAACATTCAATCGGATGACTCAGGAATTACGCACACAGCGCGACGACATCATGCACGCGCGCGATCTCATCGACAGCCGCCGCCGGTTTACCGAGGCCGTGCTCGCGGGCGCCAGCGCCGGTGTCATTGGCGTCGACGACAATGGTAACGTAAGCATTCTCAATCGGTCTGCCGAAAAGCTTATCGGACGGAGCGAGGGTGACGTGCTCGGTCGCCCGTTGACCGAAGTGCTGCCTGAACTGGCGGAGTTCATGGCGGCGGCCCAATCGGGGGCCCGCACCCAGGACCAGATTACGATCAGTCGCGCCGGGCGTGAACGGAATCTGTCCGTACGAATTACCAGCGAGCAGTCAGGCGATTCCGATCGCGGATACGTGGTAACACTTGACGACATAACGGAATTGGTGTCTGCGCAGCGTACGTCTGCCTGGGCGGACGTGGCACGCCGGATTGCGCACGAGATCAAAAATCCACTCACACCTATCCAACTTTCGGCGGAGCGGCTGCGCCGCAAGTACGGAAAAATGATCGGCGACGACCGCGCCGTGTTCGAGCAATGTACGGACACCATCGTCCGCCAAGTCGACGATATTCGGCGAATGGTTGACGAATTCTCCCATTTTGCCCGCATGCCAAAACCGGTGATCGCGGAGGAAGATGTTGCCGACGCCGTTCGGCAGGCTGTATTCCTGATGCGTGTCGGCAATTCAGAAATTGAGATTGATGTTGATATCGCAGAAGATCCAATGCCAGCCCGGTTTGACCGGCGCCTGATCTCGCAAGCACTCACCAACATCATCAAGAACGCCACCGAGGCGATTGCGGCAGTCCCGCCGGCCGAACTCGGCAAGGGGTCAATTCATATCTACGCGGCGCGCGATGGCGCTGACATCATTATTGATGTTGTCGACAACGGTATCGGCTTGCCGAAAACGAACCGCAACCGCCTGCTCGAACCCTATGTGACGACCCGCGAAAAGGGAACTGGCCTCGGCCTGGCCATAGTTGGCCGCATTATTGAGGAACATGGCGGTAGCATCGAGCTACGAGATGCTGCCGACAAGACACCGGGAGAACGCGGCGCCTGGATACGCATCCGTTTTGCCGCGGCGGGCAAGGGTGACGCAGCCGAGGCCGAAAAAACGAAGATCGCGAGCGAGTAACACGCATGGCCGCCGAAATTTTGATTGTCGATGACGAGGCCGATATCCGCGATCTTGTGGCCGGAATCTTACAGGACGAGGGTTACGGCACGCGCACCGCGCGTAACAGCGACGAAGCATTGGCCGCCGTCGCGACACGCCGGCCAAACCTGGTTTTCCTTGATATCTGGTTACAAGGCAGCAAACTTGACGGGTTGCAGTTGCTGGACGCCGTCAAACAAGAGCATCCGGAGCTGCCGGTCGTGATGATTTCCGGTCACGGCAACATCGA
>Ga0066388_100002086_pt1 | contig 11931 bp, 11 predicted proteins | sample PanSoiMetaGPlot6_FD_64539 | JGI IMG/M metagenome (GOLD analysis project Ga0066388, IMG submission 64539) | Tropical forest soil microbial communities from Panama analyzed to predict greenhouse gas emissions - Panama Soil - Plot 6 (Hybrid Assembly) | ecosystem: Environmental > Terrestrial >... | reverse complement strand
TTTTTCGACTACTAATTCAATTACCGGAACATCGGACCCAGCGTTGTATCAAACGGAACGCTTTGGGGCAACGCTCGCGTACAACATCCCAGTCGTTAACGGCACGTACACGGTCACGCTTTACTTTGCTGAAATATATTTTAACGCCCCCGGGCAGCGTGTGTTTAATGTCAGCATAGAAGGGCAAAGTGTTCTGCAGAACTTTGATATCTGGGCGGTAGCCGGACAGTTTGCCGCGGTCCGGCGAAGCTTCGTCGTGATGGTCACAGACGGAGTGCTCAACATTGTCGGAACGGCAAGTGTCAACAACGCGAAATTCTCCGCCATCAAAGTCGTGCCGTGATCTTCTACCCCAACTCCAACCGCCACACCTACGCCTACTCCGACACCAAGAGCTTCGCCAACGCCGAGAGCTGTACCCACGCCGAGGCCACACCCAACACTGCCGCCGCGCCCCGTGGCGTGACGCCCGTTCGGCTTCACTCAGGGCAGGCTAGACCAGCATGCAAGACGCGTGCGTTACTCTTCGCTCGAGGCAAGATCTTAGACAGCAGATTTTTTTTTCTGGAATCTGCTATCTGGTTGGTGGTCCCTTCGGGATGTTCTAGGTAGACCATGCCACGAGGCACGTCGGCCACCGCAGCGCCTACGTTGCAGTCGCAAGGGCTTCAGCCCTTTAAAACGAGCGATTTTCACGCGGTCGCAATCAATGTTTATGCCATCGCTACAACGCTGCGCAATCATGTCGTGAATTCTAGGGCAAACGCAGCCAGCGTTTGTAATCCGCCCATCCAACCGGCCGGCGCTTTCGAAGACAATACGGAATTCCACTCAACGCCTGCCACCACCAAACCGGTTCGCGAACGACCCATGACCACCCTCGCTTATACGCGTACCGAAACTGGGAAAACACGCGCCAGGCTATAATGCCAGGTGCAAAGGGCAAAGGGCACCGCATCAACGTGCTCCAGAACTCGTTTCGCGCATGACGATGATGAATCCGAATCTCATCTCGCGCATGCCCGGAGTAATGGTGACGGATCGTAACAACCGGAGAGCACAGCACATCATAACTCGCCGCTACACATTGCAACGCGTAATCCGGTTCTTCATACATGTGGAAAAACTGCGTTTCAAAACCAGGCAACTGCAGATAAGTGGAACGGCGCAGGACCGCCCCCGAGTTAGCAAACGAACGCGTTAAATACTCCTCTGAACCGAAGTTCGTTCGCGCAAGCTTCTCAGGATACTCATCGGTGCGCTGGGGAAAATGCAGTACGGCCAGTTGTGCGCGCTCTTCAAAGAACGGAACAATGCGAGCTATACAATCTGATTGCTCCGGATAACTGTCGTCATCCAAGGCCAGCACCAAGTCTCCTTTTGCCTCGCATCATACGATCGCGCGAAGCCACCGAGCCGAGACCAATTGGATTTACCAACAGGCGCGCCCCCGGGTAACTCCACGTTCACGTTCGCGACCACGTCGTCTGTGCAGCCGTCCAACGTGATAAGTACCTCCACCGGCGGCGGATCTAATTGCCGCAAAGCGCGACAAGTCCGCCTTAATTCCTCGATGCGACCCCTAGTGGTGATCATCACGGAAACAGTCATTTTAACAGGGAAAGCCGCTTCACTGACCTGGCCGGCGTTCGACTCAACTTAGAATTTTTTCAGCCCCACGTTCCATTCACGGACCCACGGACCGATCTTGCGAAATGCCGTAAGCTGTGTTCGCCCGAGAGCCTTGGCAGTACGGTAGCGCAGGCCTGTTCCCTTATCGGCACGATAAGGGCTGAGATCGACAGGCAATAGGCAGCCGCAGTTCGTGCGAATGAATCGCAGAACCTTCCTTACGTGCGCGTTGGTGCTGTCATCGAAAGCGACAACACCATCATCAGTTAGAAGTCGACTGCTAAAATAAAAGTCAACGAAAACGTCGTCAAAAAGATGCGATCCATCAATAAAGATCAATTCGAACCTGGCACCTTCGCGCATAAGCGAAGGCAGGACAATGCTTGAAAAACCCGGCCGGAAAACCAAGTAGCCTCGCAACCCAGCGTTGTCGAGGGCGACCAGCGCGCTATCGTTCCAGCCGGTAGTTTCGAATGGATCGACTGCGGTGTGCTGAGCCATGGGTGGACTTCCGGCTTGACGATGGCTCGCGGTAAAAATTATTGCCGAGCCGCCGTCTCCTAAGCCGACCTCCAAAGTTCGTTTGGGCCTGATCTCGGTAAACAAATTTATGAGTGTTACAAGATTATTAACCGTGGAAAGCCTGAAGACGCTCTGGGCCGTGCCATTAGCCTCGCCGGCTCCAATTAGTTCTGCGATCCTGGGGTGCAGCGGAAGAGCGTCTTTCATAGCAACAGTTTCGCCAGCCTAAGAGAGGCCAATGTAAGCCATGAAAAACAGACTGAGCTTGGCCATCATAAGGCACGCCTTACATTGTGCTCAGGTTCACCCCTTCACCTCCCGACGGAATTCCAAAGCCGCCGCTTGACTTTATTGACGATAACTCGGCGATCTTCGTTGAGCACTGCCAACCAAGCTCCTAAATCTGCGCGCTGCCGGCGATGATGCTCCAACCGAGCAATGGTGAAAGGTCGCGAGTAAGCGAGTCGATCAAACAGAAATGGTTTATGTCCGCAAAAATGAGCCACGCGCGGACGACAAATTTTCTTCGGAAAATGCCAGCCATCTCCAGCGCAATCTCGCTCGAATTCCACTGTTCCATGATGTTCCGGAATATGCTGTAAATCAGCCATGGCAGTCTTAAGCTTTCCCCGCTGGGCGGCGGCGTGGACCAAATAGTTCAGCATTCCCATGTCCCCTTTGTAGCTACTTAGGCCGGATTCGAACAAACCCGGAACTGCGCGACTCATCGCTTCGAGGTTAACATAGCGTTCAAAAGGTATAACGTTACGCCGGCATCCAAACACTCCTGCACTGAAATAAGCAAGGCCTCGCCAGTCGAAATTGTCATCAAGCTTCCGCAACTTGGATGGGTCAAAGTAAAAATGTGGCAGCCAGGGTGGGATTTCCGTCGCGTTGGGTGGAATCGAAATCTCGCTCCAAAAAATCTGGAAATCAAGGTCGGTGCGGATTTGAGGGGTAAAGTCGCCCCAAACAATCGCGTCTGAATCAATCCAGACGTAAAATTCAAACGGTCCTTCCCACATAGCCGCATGCTTGGCGTGAAACCCTCCGGCGACAAGCTTTCTCATTTCGGCAGATGGCAAATCGCCGATTCGCAGAACGATTGCTTGGTACTCTTTCTCCAAATCGGAAACATCAAAATCGCCATCCACCGTCAGGCAGATTGGAACATCGGGGCAGTAATGCCTCATGCTCGCAAGCGTGGCCTGGACCATGAACTTGTCTCCGGCATGACAACCGGTCACAAAACCAAATGGTGCCTGCACTTTCACGGCACTAAGGCTGATTGCTGAATAAGACGTCTTTGCCCGGGATAGAGGCAGGCCTCATACACGCGAGCAAACGCTGCACCAAATCGACGCTTCCCATTTCGAGCGGCAACGAGCTTGCTCGCTCCGCTCCCAAGCTCGCTTCTAAGGTCTTTGCAATTCTGTAGTTTCTGAATGGCGGTTTTGAATGCATCTGCGTCGAGGAGAGCACATAGAATTCCCCCTTCATCGGGAACGGCTTCGGGAACTCCGCCGGTGCGAAACGCCACGACTGGTGTGCCGCAACTCATCGCCTCAATTAGTGTCAATCCGTAGGTTTCCATCAATGACGCACTGACAAAAACATCTGCAGCGCCAAAAAGCTCAGCCCGCTTCGCGCGATCGGTAATGCCACCAATCGTCCGCACGTTAAGGCCAGCTGGTATGTCGACTGTACCTTCTCCAGCGAGCAGCACTATCAGGTTTTGGAGCTCCGGCAGTCGTGTAAGTTGTTCCAATAACCAGCGAATGTTCTTATTCGTGTCCATCAGCGAAGCGGCTCCGGCCGCAATGACGAACGCACCTCTCGGGATGCCAAGCTCCGCCCGGCATTGCACCTTATCCTGTGGCCTGAATACGTCCGTATCAATTCCGGGAGGAATGACTCGAGAGTTGCCGCAGGCCTTTACGATCGCGCTACGGTCGGCCAAGTCCGCCAACCATTGGCTGTTAGCAACAAACTGAACGCGTCGGCTTCGATAGACCTGCAATTTTCGCTGCTGCTCGTCCTTTGCCAGAACGCGATTCAAAGGTGTCTTCAAGATTGGACATGGCGCACAGGTGTCGGTGAAACGATTGCACCCGCGATAAAGAAAACAGCCGCCCGTGAAATGCCACATATCATGCAAAGTGATGACGATACCTACCCGGCTTGGCAGTGTCTCTAACCAACGGGGTACATTGAACCAATCTGCAACCGTGTGTAGATGCACCAGATCGAAACCCTGCAACTCCTCGGGGCGCGGTGGTGACAAAAGTCGGCGCGTTCCATGCCACGGTTCAGTTGAAAGCGAGACGTACGCTTTTCGGATAACCCGATCCCAGAAAGGTTTGCCGGATCGCAATTGCTGCGAATCCTTTGAGAGCATGTGGCTTTCAATCCCCTGCTCAGCTAATGTGATCGAAAGAAGCGCCGCATATTCATAGCTCCCGCCGGACGCATGAGTGTTGAGATGCAATACCCTCATGGGACAAACGGCGACACGCCAAGATCAAATTTCATTCTACTAATTTCCTCGCTGCGGCGGCGATAAAGCCGTCGCCGGTCCGGTGCTCGGCGAATATATTCGAGCCAGTAGCGCCCTACTTTTTGGTATGCAGCAGACCTATCCTCTTTTCTAATAAGTCGGTAGAACAGCGACACAATTGGAAAAGCAAATGCGCGCAGTGGCGCAGTCATGTTTCGCCAGAATCGTTCGCGTTTTGCTTTTTTGAAGCGCGGTGAGTCGCGGTCCACTGGGAAGCCGACATCCGCTGCAACTCGCTCAAATAATTCCTGAGCTGGGCCCGGTGTTCCACTCATCCATGGGACGGAACTGGTGTAATGAAGCACGCAGTTCAGATTGTTGTTTTCCTGTGCGTCAAAACACCAGGATGGCCGGTTCCAGTATTCTGGTAATCCTTCGATATGTGAATGTAGAAGAAAGTTGATCGCGGATTGATCGTGAAACCGATAATCCACTTTCGAGACAGTTAGAAATTCCACGGCGCACTCAAAAAAGCGCTCCTTCCGCAGTTCGTCGAGATCCATCAACATTACTCCGGAATTAAAGTAAACGGCCTCGGGAGAGAGCTTCATCGCTTTTGCCAACGCTGGAGAATCGTGCGCGAGCGAGTACGTCTCGGAGTCTGGAACTGCCGCCATAAATTTACCGGCCGACAATTGAAAATCGAAAAGCTGTGAAAGATCGCGAAATACCAGCACGTCGCAGTCGAGGTAGATCAATCGTGGCACATCGACGAGTTGCGGCAGCAATATTCGGCAATAAGCCATATACGATTGCCCCGGACCAAGGGTCGCGCCGCGAAACATAGATTCATCAATCGGCACAAACTCCAATCGGACATGCCTCCCAAATCTCGCCACCAAATGCGAAAGAACTTTTCTGGATATCTCGGAAATACCGCCATCGAGCACTTTTAAATCCACTTCTCTGGTCGGGGGCATGGTGCTCAGTGCACTCGCCACTGCGCAATAAAGTCCGGGGAAATAGCGCTCGTTAGTGGCTAAGGCAAGGACAACTGGTATAAGCCCGGATCTCTCATCCCTACGAGGCTCAGTAGCCTTTTGCATCAGCAGTCCAAATCGCAAATGGTCTGAAACAAACGAACCGATAGATCCTTGGGTATCCATTCGTTGGCTCGCTGGAAAGCGGCTTTCCCCATTTCGGCCCATCTGTCACGGCTGTTCCAGGCACGCTCTAGGGTTTCACCGATAATCTCCGGATCTTCACCGGCGCTCACACAGCCATCTTTGTTGTCTCGCACCAGCTCGTGATTCCCGCCCGTTCGCGTGACCACGGCCGGCCGGCCGCAGAACATAGACTCTATCAGCGCAAGCGCCAGCCCTTCGGCGCGAGAAGTCAGAACATGGAGGTGATGGTCCATCCAGATTTTCGTGAAGTCCCGTTCAAAACCACATAATACAACACGATCTTCCAAGCCGAAGTACCGGATCAAGTCGTGCAGGTAACTTTCATCCGGTCCGCTGCCGAAGAAATCGAGTCGCCAATTGCGTTCTTTCCACTGCGATGTAGCGAGTGCCTGCAGAAGGCGATCCTGGCACTTACTGCCTATTTCATACCGACCGACTGTCGCAAATCGCACCTGCTCGAGCTTGTTGGGCCAAGGTAGTGGATGCTCTAACCGCGCTCTGATTGGATTGGGCAAGATCATAATAGGCAGAGTCGATGTTAGTTGTCTCTGTAATAACTGCGCGTTGTTGCGCGAGACGCAGATGACCCCCCGCGCCGAACGATAAAGAGCTCGCAACGCCTGGCGTTCGGCTTGGCCACTGATATACGACTCCGCGTTGCCTTGTATGATAAACACCCGCTCGCCGCTGTGTGCTCTTAAAAAACTGTAGAGATCTTGGTCGCGATACGGCGTAGCTGGAGGACCGGAGGTGCATACAATATCGGGACGCCAGCGCTGCAACCGTCGAAAACGGCAATACAAACCACTAGACACAGTGCGCGATGTGAGGCGATTTAGAGGCTTATATGCGAATACCACTCCACCAAGAGCACGAAATTCGGCGAGCTCTTCACACTGCGCGATTGGCGTTTGTGCCATGACGGCGACGGAATGCCCACGGTGCAGTGCTTCTGTCGCGAGCAGCTTCCACATCTCTTCACTACCCGCCCACGAGTAACCCCCCACGGTGGATATTATCCCGATTCGCATTGGATCAGCTAAGCGTTTGGAAATGCGTTGCGAATCCGGCGCGCCGGAACTCCTGCCCAAATTTCCGCTTCAGGTACTGAGGTTGTAACTACACTGGCCGCACCCACCATGGCATTGTCACCGATTCTAACTCCAGGCAAAATAATGACATGGGCGCCGAGCCACACATTTCGGCCGATTGTGATCGGCTCTCCCTGGTACCCTTGTGCGCGAACAGGTACATCGGCTACCGTAAACCGGTGATTACCGCTAATTATATAGCAATAAGCTCCAATCAGCGTATCGCTTCCGATCCAGATCGGCTTCCAAGCCCCCAAATAGGTGTTTCTGCCAACAAACACATTAGCTCCCGTAATCACCGACGGTTCGCTGTCAGCCTCGGCCGCACACCATATGGTACATTCGCGCTCGATGACGGAGCCGGTGCCAAATTGGAGCCACCGAATCACGTCAGCGCGCCCAGTTAGTTCAATCGATTTGTGAATCGAAACGCCGTGCCGGCGCATTTCTTTTAGCCAAGCCTGGCGCAACCGCCATCTTTGAAAGTGCTGATAAGCGCGACGGGCTGTCATTTTCAAAAGGGCTTCAGCGATGTTGCAGCCGTACTAGTTTCTCGCACTCCCTGAGTAACACGGCGTGGATTCGGCTCGGTTCGAACCGACTGTGATACATTCGGCGTGCGTTCGCCACAAGCTGTTTCTGCCGTTCTGAGCTACGCGCCACATTTTGAAGCGCCGCAACACAACCTGCTGCATCGAGTGAAGTATAACACTCCGCCGCATCAAATTCGCGGGCCACACGAACGGCAGAACAATACTCCGGCCCCCAGATGACAATTGGCTTCTGAAACGTCAGATAATCAAGAAACTTTGTCTTAAAGCTGGTTCTCTCAATTTGCGCGCACTCGTCTCCGAAACCCATCGGTAACAACAGCAAATCTGCTTGTCGAGCATCGGTCTTGAGTTGATCAAAGGCTACCTGACCCCTGTACACACCGGCTGTTCGTGCAGCGCTGTCAAAGTTTGGGCTCCAGCTAGCGTTACTTCCGAAAATTTGGAAACGTAATTGCGAGTCCGAGCTTGCTCGCACAAGCTGTTCGAGCATCGGGCCGTACCAGGCGGAAAGTGAGCCTGCAAAGAACACGGTGGCCGGCCTTTCATTACGAGTGAACGGAACAAATTGCTGTTCCACGTCAGGCATGTTATCGCCGGTCGGATACAACACATGTGCGTTAGGATGCGGGCCTAATGCCTCGAGCATTCCTTCCGAGGTACAGAATGCGAGATCACAATCGCGATAAAACTTACGAAAAGCTCTTTCAATTGTCCCTCGAAAACACGGGTGCATTAGAACTCCAAAATCAAACCAATCATTGAAACTGGCCACTAACGGCACGCGGAGCCGTCGTGCAACCCGCTGCGCAATGCGTGCCGTCCAGTTCCAGCTACCAGCAATCGTGAATACTAGATCCGGCTCAAAGATCCGGGCCGCCTCCCATACTTCTTGTGGAACGAAGTAGCCACTAATCAACTGCTTATAATGCCAAAACCACATGTAAACCCGCGTGTGCAGCATCCTATTAAGCCACTCAGGTTGGTCGAATTGCAAAAATCGATATGGCACGTCATACTCCTGCACTTCAGCACTGTCTGTGGCGACAAATATCTCAAAATCGTCGCGTTCGACAAAATGACGATAGAAAGACATCGCCCCGCCCCAGCTTGGAACTGGTGGTGTATAGCTCAGGTAAAAAACGCGAATCCGTTTATCGCGCAGCGTAGCTACACCCGAAGCGTCGCCTGTCGAACCTGCGGAAGCTGGGTACATTAAATGTGCTGCGTCAATATATGTGACCGTAGCGACCATTCATCACCGCAAACAAGTCGAAAGAGAGTCCTGCCAGCGATAAGCAGTGACGTGATGCTTTTTTCCAGCAATGTAACACGACTCACATTCTGACAAGGTAACGAGTCAGGTGAAACGTTGCACACCGCCTCTTCCAACGCTCGGTTGGTTGTCAGCGGATTTCGCTCCAGCAGATGTCGATGCATGACAATCCGCCCGCCACAGTTGTTGTGCGGCGGAGCAATAGATACAAGCAGTACCTTTAGCTTTTCTTCCAAATTCAAGTGCGCTCCTTCGTGTGGATAGAACTGAGGCCTCCGTCGCTTGGCTTTATACTCCTCGGAATGTAACTGCAGGGACATTAATGAGACCTCTTTGTGCGCAGTAAAAAAGCGCGTTGCAGGAGGCCAGCGCGGACTGGCTGAAATGGCCAGCATCGTGGTCGTAAAGATCAACGAAGTGATATTCTAAACGGTGCAGGTACTCAGCGAGCCGAAAGAACGACGTATGATACGTGTTGCCTAGCTGAAATGTGACCTCAGCAAGAATGAATTGAATTTGGCGGGCGCGGAGCATTGCTTCAGCTCCCTTGAGCACCTCCAGATCGAATCCTTCTGTGTCAGTTTTTAGCAGATCAATGTGGTTGATGTTTTCTTCAGCGCAGAAAGAGTCTAACGTTCTGAGCGTAACCAACTCACCACATGACGAAGAGCAGCCGTTGCTTAGTTCGTTTCGCAGGCTGTTGAGTCCTGATACTGGGACGAGTTGAATTCTTGCAGTTCGATTGCTGTCAGCAAAGGCTAATTGGAATGTTCGTACGCGTTGGCATTTCGACACACGCTGCACCAAAGATTTGTACGTAGCGGCAACTGGCTCGAACGAGTAAATCTGAGCAGATGGAAATGCACGCACATAATGTGCGGCGGTCTGACCCTCATTAGCACCCACATCGAAAACAACTTTGAGATTTGTCGCCGATCCGAGAAACCGTGCCACATCATGAACGTGATCAAGACCGAGTGGCTGATAAACGATCTTGAAGTAGCGGTAGCCAAGGCGTTCAAGCATTCGGCGCAGCAGCTTCTTCATAGTCGATCTTCTGAATTGGGCTTTTCCATCCCAGCAGACGCCGAGCAAGGCTTTTGAGACGAAATCGGAAGAGGAAAACCCGTCCTTCGGATGTCAGCCCATGACTGCCGCAAAAATGAAGAAAGCCGGCCCGCTCCCTTTTTGCACCCGAAGATGAGTTAAACAGTTTGCCGCACCGTTGACGGTACACCTTGAATGCGCGGCGGAAAGCAGCTACGTTTTCGTGGTTGAAGTCGAATTCCCAAGACACAAAAGTCCAGCCGATTTCTTTTCTCATGACTTCCAGTAGGAGCTGGCCGTGGGCTTTAGCTAGCAGATCGACCGAACTGAGGTGCGGCATTGCTTGTTCAAGGGCATTCATGTACACATCAAACGGAATGCGAAAAAGAAACGGAGAGTGTGTAGATCGCGAAAGCCGGTTTCCGTCGCAGCCGCTGTAAGTCAAGGCGCGAGTCATCGCGCCAAAGTCGAAGCAGCAAATCCCCAGTTCGCGGGACAACTCGTAGCCCAGGATTTTAGCGCCGCCTCCCGAGGACAAAAAGAGAGTATCAAGTCCGTTTTCTTTGACGAAGCTTCGTAGATCTTCTTTCACGAGGTCCAGGTTAGCGTCCAAGTTACGCCCATCATCGCGAAGCTGGTGATAAAAGAGCTCTGCCCTCTCGGGCCAATAAGCAGCAGCTGCCTGCTTAAACTCAGCTGTCTGTGACAGGAGTTCCAGTAACCGCACTTCGGCTCCTGCAAACCCGACGCGGCGGTCATTGCAATACTCCTTAAACTCCTTCTCCGTCCACGTCAGAAACATAAGGGACGTCTCTTTGCTCGGATTGCGATAGCTTCCCGGCGCCCTCTCGAGCTTTAAAAGAGGTACCAAATGCTCGTTAGGCCAATTCTTCTCATGGAAGTCCACATAGTCGGCTTGTTCATAGGCCTTCCGCAACCTTTCTGCATACTTGACGCTGAGGCCTGGATTTCCGAATGCGCTTGTGCCAGACAGCGGACCATCATCGAATTCTATCGCCCCAGCCTGTTGGTGTTGGTAAGCAAGCAGATATACAAGTTCCATATCCCCTAGACGCAGAAAACAGAAAGGCCTGCGCGTCCTCATCAGTTCCGACAGCAGCTTTGCTCGAGTGACGCGAGCGCCGTAACCGTCTTTCTTTCTGCCGAATGCGCTTCCGGATAGCGGCGGGCAACTTTCAAAAAGCTTTTCGTGGAAGGTCATTATTTAATTTTTAGTCAGTGGAACACAACCACGCGCCGACAGCTTGCCGCATTTCAATCGAATACGGTCAACGACTCTTTAAATTCTTGCTTTTTGCTGTGCGCTAGCATGGATTTAACAGCCTCAAAAACGGTCTGACAGTCGAGCTTCTTCATACAAGCGATGTCGTTGGGGCAGCCGGTAATCCAATGGATAACCGGTGTTCGGTTATGACAGAACAAGCATGGCACATCACCGAACACGCCAAGCGCCCGCGACTCGGGTGGCAATCGTGAAGCGGGATCCAGGGGCCCAAATAATGCGATAACGGGTGTGGCAACGGCTCCGGCAACATGCACCGGGCCTGAATCAATGGAAATAATCAAATCACAGATGGCAATCAGCGCCACGAGCTCTTCCCCGTTAAGTCGATTCGCGACCGATTTCACACCTGTGAGTTTGTCATATTCAGAAGATCCATCGCTTTTGTCCATTCCGAACCGTATGATTACAGCATGGTATTCGGAGTGGATTTTGTTAATCAGCTTCTGCCATTTGGAGAATTGCCATTCTCTCACGCGCCAGCTGTGACCTGGGTTGATGCCGATAACCAAATGCTCCGCTGTGGTACAATTTAGTTCGTATGCAATCCGTGTCTTTTGGATCACGCTCGGTGATAGATAGAGCTTTGGTTGACGTACTGTAGGCGCGAACCCATAAGACGCAGCAAGATCATCTATAAGATGACGAGTCGTTCCAAATGTATGCGACAACCGCTCGCCGGTCGTTTTTGGGTTGTAAATTGTGTCCACCAAACCAAAAAGTTTGACTGTCTTTGGCATGGTAAACGGGTGGACCCATGATCTGTTCGCATAGACCACATCCGCCGATCGAGAAAGTATAACGGCCTGCCGCCAAATTGCTGCC
>Ga0066388_100002085_pt1 | contig 11933 bp, 7 predicted proteins | sample PanSoiMetaGPlot6_FD_64539 | JGI IMG/M metagenome (GOLD analysis project Ga0066388, IMG submission 64539) | Tropical forest soil microbial communities from Panama analyzed to predict greenhouse gas emissions - Panama Soil - Plot 6 (Hybrid Assembly) | ecosystem: Environmental > Terrestrial > Soil... | reverse complement strand
AGCTAAAGCGCGTTCACGCGCGTCCATAGCCCGTCGAAGACGGGCGTGAACGCCCTTGGGGACGCGCTATGCGAAATGCGGGAGCAACGAGCAGCCTGCATTGTCGCTCCCCGGATATCGCTGGCGCTCTATCCGGGCTGCAGGCTGATCTTCAGGTCTTTGAAAATCCGCAAACCCGGAATACCAGTTGATTCACCGGGCGGCAACAAAAGCGAGGTTTGCAGATGATGCGCAGGACGTCTCTCAGCCTTCTCAGCGCGGCGGCAGGCGCCGCCTTGACGCTTGTCACAATCCAGCCCCGGCTCGTCTTCGACAGCTCGAGCGCACGAGCGGCGGCCGCTGACGCATATCGGCAGCTCAGCCTGTTCGGCGATGTCTTTGAGCGCGTGCGTGCCGAATACGTGGAGCAGGTCGACGACGGCAAGCTGATCGAATCGGCGATCAATGGGATGCTGGCCGGGCTTGATCCGCATTCCAGCTACATGGATGCCAAAGCCTTCCTGGACATGCAGTCCCGAACGATCGGCCGGTTTGGCGGCCTCGGCATCGAGGTCACCATGGAGGACGGCCTCGTCAAGGTCGTGGCCCCGATCGATGAAACTCCGGCGGCCAAGGCCGGCGTCATGGCGAACGACCTCATCAGTCACATTGATGACGAGCCGGTGCAGGGTCTGACGCTCAATCAGGCCGTCGACAAGATGCGCGGCCAGGTCAACACCAGTGTCAAGCTGAGGATCATCCGCAAGGGCATCGACAAGCCGATCGAGATTTCGATCACTCGCGATGAGATCCGTGTGCGTTCGGTGCGCGCAAGCTTGCAGGGTGACGATGTCGCCTATATCCGCGTTAGCCAGTTCAATGAGCAGACAACGGATGGTGTGCGCAGAGCCATCGGTGAACTGTCGGCGCAGGCCGGCGACAAGCTGAAGGGCTTCATTGTCGATCTGCGCAACAATCCAGGCGGCTTGCTTGATCAGGCGATCACAGTGTCCGAGTCATTCATGGACCGGGGCGAGATCGTGTCGACCCGGGGTCGCAGTGCCGATACGACCCAGCGCTTCAATGCGCGCACCAGCGATATGAGCAAGGCCAAGCCGCTCATCGTGCTGATCAACGGTGGCTCGGCTTCGGCCTCGGAGATCGTGGCTGGCGCCTGGCAGGATCACAAGCGCGCAACCATCATCGGCACGCGCTCGTTCGGCAAGGGCTCGGTGCAGACCATCATCCCGCTCGGCTCCGGCAATGGTGCGCTGCGGCTCACCACGGCACGCTATTTCACGCCGTCCGGCCGTTCAATCCAGGCTAAGGGCGTCACGCCCGACATCGAGGTGCTGCAAGACGTGCCGGAAGAGCCCGGAGCCCGAGCCAATACGCGCGGCGAATCGTCTTTGCCTCGCCACCTCAAAGGCGAAGGCCAGGAGGAGACTGGCTCGCAGTCCTACGTCCCGCCGGATCCGAAGAACGACAAGGCGCTCAATATGGCGCTTGATCTCTTGCGCGGCGTCAAGGTTGACTCGGCTTTCCCGCCGACGCCGCCGGTTCGCCGAGCGGCGAAGTAAGCGGCAGCTTGTAGCCCGCATTGAGCGTCAGCGAAATGCGGGAACAACCGAGCCGCTATCAACATCGCCCCCGGATGTCGCTGACAAACTCCATCCGGGCAACGGACGGATCGCTAGCCGGCCGAGCCAGAAAGACTCGTGCTCGCCCATTGGCGGCCGTGATGGACGCGCCTCGCGACGGATGCTCATCATCTTTCCTTTGTCATATCTTTGAATCTCCGCAAACGCGGAGTAACGGGTCGATCCACTCACGGGTGGAAACAGGAAGCGAGGTTCGCCGATGATGCGCAGGACGTCTCTCAGCCTTCTCAGCGCGGCGGCAGGCGCGGCTTTGACGCTCATCACGATACAGCCCCGACTGGTCTTCGATGGTGCGAGTGCACGAGCGGCGGCCGGAGACGCGTACCGGCAGCTCGCCCTGCTCGGTGCTGTTTTTGAGCGCGTGCGCACCGACTATGTCGACCCGCCCGATGACAACAAGCTGGTCGAAACGGCGATCTTCGGGATGCTGGCCGGGCTCGATCCGCATTCCAGCTACATGGATGCCAAGAGCTTTCAGGACATGCGACTGCAAACCTCCGGCCGGTTTGGTGGCCTAGGCATGGAGGTCAGCATGGAGAAGGGCTTGGTGAAGGTGGTGGCCCCGCTCGACGAGACACCGGCTGCCAAAGCCGGTGTGATGGCCAACGACATCATCAGCCACCTCGACGGCGAGCCAGTGCTGGGCCTCACCCTTGATCAGGCCGTCGACAAGATGCGCGGCCCGGTCAACACCAGCGTCAAGCTGAGGATTGTCCGCAACGGGGTCGACAAACCGATCGAGGTTTCGATCACCCGCGACATCATCCGGGTGCGCTCGGTGCGGGCGAGCCTGCAGGGTGAGGACGTCGGCTATATCCGGATCACCCAGTTCAATGAGCAGACCACGGACAATTTGCGCAGAGCCGTTACCGACCTGACCGCGCAGGCCGGCGACAAGCTGAAGGGCTTCATCATCGATCTGCGCAACAATCCAGGCGGCTTGCTCGACCAGGCGATCACGGTGTCCGAGTCGTTCATGGACCGGGGCGAGATCGTGTCGACCCGTGGCCGCAATGCCGATGCGACCCAGCGCTTCTATGCGCGCAGCAGCGATATGACCAGAGCCAAGCCGATGATCGTGCTGATCAACGGCGGCTCGGCTTCGGCCTCCGAGATCGTGGCCGGCGCCTGGCAAGACCACCGGCGCGCGACCATCATCGGCTCGCGCTCGTTCGGCAAGGCTTCGGTGCAGAGCATCATTCCGCTCGGTCCCGGCAATGGCGCGCTCCGGCTCACCACGGCGCGCTACTTCACGCCGTCCGGTCGCTCGATCCAGGCCAAGGGCATCACACCCGACATCGAGGTGCTGCAAGACGTGCCGGAAGAGCTCAAGGGCCGTGCCAACTTGCGCGGCGAATCGTCCCTGCTTGGCCACCTCAAAGCCGATGGCCCGGAAGAGACCGGCTCGCAGTCCTACGTCCCGCTGGATCCGAAGAACGACAAGGCGCTCAACACGGCGATTGATCTCATGCGCGGCGTCAGGGTCAACGCGGCGTTCCCAACAACACCGCTTCGCTGAGCCACGAACTGAACGAGCTTGTAGCGCTTGTAGCCCGCATTGAGCGCCAGCGAAATGCGGGAACGATCGGACAACTTGCACGGTCGCTCCCGGATATCGCTGACGCTCCTCCGAATTGCGGCCCAATCCGATTTCAAGGACTTGCACCGTCAAACTATCCAAAAAGCGGGAACCTGAAAAACATCATTCTTGAGGCGAGTAAAACCGCCAAGAGAAAGCACAGATGTCGACAGCGCTCCATCGCACGTTGACGCCTTTATGGTGCTCCTGCGGTCGTACCTCAAATAGTGAACATGCGTGGAGAGCGCGGCAGCGCGTTGTCATCGGCGCAACATCGCAATCATGTCCATGCGACGCGGTATGAGCCGGCCGGGAGCACGTGTTGAGTCGCTAGACTAGTTGTGTTGTACAGCGAGCTGCGAACTTCGGAAACCGCGTGTTCATCGCCTTTAGTAAGTCGCCGAACGAATGACGATGACACCGATGGACTCCGCTCGGTGTGAGCTGCACGCCTGTTTGTTTGTTAGCTGAATCAAAAATGGTTTGCTGTACGAAAACTCCATCCGTCACGCAACATTCAACTGTGTGACATGATGATTGTACACGCTGGCGCTCGTCAAAACTACACATTCGAACATAGAGGGCGACTGGCAATGAACAAAGATATTCCATCCACAATCAAAAATTCGGACGAGAGATCCGGTGACATCTTGTCGCATGTTATAGGACGCAGAGCATTTTTGCAGGGCGCGGCGGCTGTCGTGGCCTACAAGGCTTTGGGCGCGGCGCGGGCGTGGGCCGACGACGGCCTCGGCAACATCAAAGTCGGCGTAGCCGATGCTGTTACCCCAACCCCTGGCGTCGCCCAGCCGTCGCTGATCGATCCCGATTTCGCGGTTCGATTCGTCGTGAGAGGAACTGATCCCATTGAAAATCCTAGCGGGGTAATCACGACCTTCGGCAAGCTGGCAAACGGTACACACACCGAGCCCGACCAAAACACCTTTATCGTCTTTGCGAAGAGTCCCGGTGGTCCAACTCCGGGCTATAACTATGGTCATCGCTTCCTCTATCAGGGTCACGAGAACGCCGGAGATCTGGCGTTCTTCACGCGCATTAATCTCGACGTGACCGATCCAGCACACCGGATCACATTGCTGACCCCGGTCAATCCTGCGACTGGTCTCACTAACTTGAACCGCATTGACGGCTCAACCTATGACCCGTTCACCAACACCCTTCTGTTCACCGAAGAGAATAGCGTCGGTGTGGACGGGACCGGAAATGTCATCCAGCTGACCACCAGCTGGCCGCCTGTGCTCACCAAGCTGGGTGCTTTTTTCGGTCTGGGCGGCTGGGAAGGAATCCATCCGGACGACGAGGGCAACATCTATCTGCAGGAGGACATTGGCGGCGTCACGGCGCCCGCGAATACGCTGGCGACGGTCGACGGAGTGCCGAACGTAACATTACAGAGGGCCCGCCAGCCCAATTCCTTCGTCTACCGCTATATCCCAAAGAACCCCAGGCGGCTCGAAGATGGTGGCAAGCTCCAGGCGCTCCAGGTCATCATCGACGGCAGCCCGGTCACATTCCACGCCAACGATGTCATCGGCGACATCATCGCGCCGGCACAGCTGAAGCTGCACACGCCAGGAACGACTTGGTCGATCAAATGGATCACCATCCATGAGTCGAAGGCAGGGGATACAACGCCCTTTGTCGCGACGACGGCGGCCAAGGCCGCGGGCGCCACGCCGTTCAAGCGACCCGAAAACATGGCGTGGCTCCCCGGATCGAAATTCCGCACCTTCTTCTTTACAGCGACGGGGGACACGGACGCGCCAACCGGTCGCGTTCCGCAACTCGCCGCGCGCGGCGCGTGGGGCGCAATCTTCCGCGTCGACCTTCGGGATGATGACCATCATCGCGGCCACGGCGACCATGACGGTCACGGTGACCGCGACGATCGCGCGGAGGGCAAAAAGGCGGACCACGGAACGATCTCCATCTTGGTCCTGGGCGATCAGGATCACACCTCATTCGACAATCTGGCATTCGCCAATGATCGCCAGTTGCTTGCCGCGGAAGATCGCGGCGACACACTGCATCAACAGTTGCAAAAGTTCGACTCTGTCTGGGCGTTCGACGTAAAGAACGGCAGGGGCGTCCGCTTCATCGCACTCGGCCGCGACGCGACTTCAGCAGCAGCCGGAAACGACAACAATGAACCAACCGGGGTGTTCGTATCGAACGGGAGCCCGCGCGAGGATGGATTGCTGGGAACCGAAGAAAGCCTCGACGACGCGCGCGGCTTCTTCACTCAGCAGCACGGCGACGGCAGCGTGTTCGAATTCTTCAGGGTGAAGAAACGGCGCGATTGATCGGTCTCGTGGCGCCACTCTCATAGCCACCCATGCGCATGAAAGCTACCGGCCGCCTGCGACAGCAGGCGGCCGTCGTCCAGAGCAAGAAGGACTGTAAACCCGCCTCACCGGTCTTACGATTGGCCGAATTTCTGTGTCGCGCGTTTCTAACCTTCCCCCAACAGCCGCCTCGCCTCCTTGCGGAACTCGGGCCCGAGGTCAGTGCGCGCGAGCGCGTAGGCGAGGTTGGCGGTGAGGAAGCCGATCTTGGAGCCGCAGTCGAAGCTCTGGCCGTCGAACTTCAGGCCATAGAACGGCTGCGCCTTGGCGAGCTCGATCATGGCGTCGGTGAGCTGGATCTCGCCACCGGCGCCGCGGCTCTGCTTGGCGAGAATGCCGAAGATCTCCGGCTGCAGGATGTAGCGGCCGGTGATGATGAGATTGGAAGGCGCTTTCTCGCGCGGCGGCTTCTCCACCATCTGCGTGATGCCGAACAGCTTGCCCTTGGTCTCGCCGATGCCGACGACGCCGTACATGTGCACGCGATCGTGCGGCACTTCCTCGACCGCGATCACGTTCGCGCTCTCGTCGAGCGAGCGCGTGGCATCGATCATCTGAGCAAGGCAGCCGTGCGAATGCTGGATCAGCATGTCGGGCAGGAGCAGTGCGAACGGCTCGTGGCCGACCAGCTCGCGCGCACACCACACGGCGTGGCCGAGCCCGAGCGGCTCCTGCTGACGCGTGAAGCTCGTGGTCCCAGGCCCGGGCAGGTCCTTCGCCAGGAGCTCGAGATCGTTCTTCCGCTGGCGTTCGCGCAGCGTCATCTCGAGCTCGAAGGGACGGTCGAAATGGTCCTCGATGACGCTCTTGTTGCGCCCGGTGACGAAAATGAAATGCTCGATGCCGGCCTGCCGCGCCTCATCGACGACGTGCTGAATCACCGGCCGGTCGACGACGGGCAGCATCTCCTTGGGCATGGCCTTGGTGGCGGGCAGGAATCGGGTCCCCAGGCCGGCAACGGGGAAGACGGCGGTACGGATTGGTTTCATGCGCTCACTGTGTGTTCATGACGGTAATGTTAGGTGTGATGGAGGAGATGCCAAATTATGTTCGGCGGCGAGTTAGTGCCCGGCGGCACTGGCACAAAGAGTCGTTAACGGCGTCGCAACCTTATATGTTCCTCATAGGAAGGGCTATCGGGCGGAACGGCGACAACAGGCTGAAACACCATGGCGAGCTTGATCCGATCCATGCAACGGCTGGGCGTCACGACATTGGGCGCGGCCACTCTGGCTGCGACCGTGGCTGGCGGCGTGACGGGCAACGCTTGGGCGCAGGGCTTCGACCTGCGCAGCCTGTTTTCCTCGAATCCGCCGACCGCCGCTGTGACGCCACCTGCGAATGGCGCACTTGAATGGAGCGGCGAATCAGGTTCCTCGGGCCATCCGGCCATGCAGGCCGATGCCATCCGGGCGGCGGCGGCGAACTTCCGCAGTTGCCTGGAGGAGCTGTGGCCGCTGGCCGAGCGCCGTGGCGTGACCCGCGCCCATTTTGACACCCAGGCGGCGGGGCTGACGCCAGACCTGCGGATCATGGACTTCATGGATGCGCAGCCGGAGTTCACCCGGTCGCTTTGGGATTACCTGGATACTCTGGTGAGCGATGCCCGGATCGACAATGGCCGCAAGATCCTGGCGCAATATCGCCCGATCTTCGATGCGGTCGAGAAGGCCTATGGGGTCGACCGGTACATCATTGCGGCGATCTGGGGCGTCGAGACCAATTACAGCGCCGCCATCGGCGAGCGCAGCGTAGTGCGCTCGACCGCGACGCTCGCCTGCATCGGCCGCCGGCAGGATTTTTTCCGCGAGGAGTTCCTGTCGGCGCTGGAGATCATCGCGCGCGGCGATCTGCGGCCGGAGCAACTCAAGGGCTCCTGGGCCGGCGCCTTCGGCCCGACCCAGTTCATGCCCACGTCGTTCAAGCGCTATGCGGTCGATTTCGACGGCGACGGCCGCCGCGACGTGGTCGATTCGGTTCCCGATCTGATTGCCTCGACCGCGAACAACCTCAAGAAGGACGGCTGGGTCACGGGCCAGCCCTGGGGCTACGAGGTGGTGGTGCCGCAGGGTTTCGACTACCTGCACGCCGATCGCGCGCGCACATTGACCCTGCGCGAGTGGGAGCGCGCCGGCATGCGGCGCCCCGGCGGTAAGCCGTTCCCGCGCGGCGATGAGAAGGCCTACCTCATGGTTCCGGCTGGCGCGCAGGGGCCGGCGTTCCTGATGCTGCAGAACTTCCGCGTGATCATGAAATACAATCCGGCCGAGGCCTATGCGCTGGCGATTGGGCATCTGGGCGACCGCTTGCGTGGCGGCGAGCCCTTTGTGCAGCCCTGGCCACGGCACGAGCGGGTGCTCAGCCGGTCCGAGCGGTATGAATTGCAGCAGCTGCTGGCGCAGCAGGGCTACGATATCGGGGAGCCGGATGGCCGGCTTGGCCCCAGGAGCCGAAATGCCTTGCGGGCGTTCCAGGCCGCGGCCGGCATGGTTCCCGACGGCTTCGCGTCGGCAACGACCCTGGAGCGCCTGCGCGCACGTTAAGGATCGCGCCGGAATCAGGCCTTTGGTGTGAATACCTGGCCATCTTCAAGTTGACATTTTTGTTGTAATATTAAGGGATAAGCGACGGCGCGTCGCCGGTGGTAGTTCCATCGACTGTGTTCCATTGGATTTGTGTTCCGTGGATTGAGCGGTGCCGATGCATCCGAAGGGCGCTTTCAAAGGCCTGCGTTCCGCGCTGCGACTGGCGGCCATCGCCATCGTGAGCGTGGCGCTGCTTGTGCCGGCGAGCGCGCAATTCTGGAGCCCGTTCGGCGGCCGTTCCCAGCCGCGACCATCGCAGGGGGGCTTCAATCCTTTCGGCGGCTTCTTCGGCGGTCCGCCGCCGCAGAATCCAGCGCCCGTCGATTACTCGCGCGCGCCACCACCGCCGCAGCGCAAGGTTGATCCCGCCGCCGTCACCACGACGCTCGTGGTCGTGGGTGACAGCATGGCGGACTGGCTCGCCTATGGCCTCGAGGAAGCGTTCGCCGAGACGCCCGAGATGGCGGTCGTGCGCAAGCATCGCACCACCGCGGGGCTCATCCGCTACGACACTCGCCGCGATGTCGAATGGCCCCAGATCGTGAAAGAGGTGATCGCGGCCGACAAGCCTAAAGTGCTGGTCATGATGATCGGCACCCACGATCGTCAGCCAATCCGCGAGCGCACGCCGACGCCGGCCCCGGGGCGCAATGCCGGCGCCGCCAAACAGCAGCAGCAACAACAGTCGGTGACTGCGCCGCCGCCGCCGCCGGCACCGCTTGATCCCGAGCTGCAGGCACCGCAGGGCGGAGAGCGGCAGAACCCGGAGCTGGCAGAGGCGCCGGAAGAGCCGGCGATCATCGCGCCCGAGCGTTCCGGTGCCGGCAATACGGGGCCCCTGGAGTTCCGCTCCGAGCGCTGGGAAGCGGCCTATATCCGGCGCATCGACGCGACCATCGCGGCGCTCAAGAGCGCCGGCGTGCCGGTGTTCTGGGTTGGCCTGCCACCGCAGCGCGCCACGCGCGCGACGACTGATTCGACCTATCTCAATGAGCTCTATCGCCAGCGGGCCGAGAAGGCCGGCATTGTCTATGTTGATATCTGGGAAGGCTTCGTCGACAGCGCGGGTCAGTTTGCGGCGCAGGGTCCGGACTTCGAAGGTCAGATTCGCCGATTGCGCTCCGCTGACGGCATCTATTTCACCAAGCCCGGCGCGCGCAAGCTCGCCCACTATGTCGAGCGCGAGATCCAGCGCACCCTCGCCACCAGGGCAACGCCGGTGGCACTGCCGACCGCGATCGAGCCGGCGCCCGCGCCAGGGACGCGGCCCGGCGGTCCGGCGCAGCGCCCGCTGGCTGGCCCAGTGGTTCCGCTGACGGCGCTCGCCACTGGCCAGAACGAACTCTTGGGCGGCGGGCCGGCGCGTCAGGCGACCGGAGGGTCGGATCCAGTCGCGACTCGCGTGCTGACGAAGGGCGAAGCGATACCGGCGCCGAGCGGGCGCGCCGACGACTTCAGCTGGCCACGTGGCGGAGTTGGCGCTGCGGATCCATCGCTGGCCGACACATCGCCGATGCCGGCGGTGCTGGCCACGCCGGATCAACCGGCGCCGTCGAGCCAAGCGACGACGCGACAGAACGCCTCAGGTCAGGCCGCGTCAGGACAGCCGAAAGGGCAATCCACGCCGGGTGCGGGCAGCAAGACGGGCGAGCCCAAACCGGCTCAGAGACGCGCACCGTCTTTCTTCGACAACTTCCCGCGTCCTCCAGGGTCGATCAGGCCCTCGGCATCGACCCAAGGCGCGATACGCTGACAAGCGCGATTTGATCCCAGATTTGATCCCCAAAAGGGTCCCGACCGGACCCCATCTTAAGTTTTGCAGATCACATTCAGGTTCGACCTTCGGCTAATGGTGCAAAGGCGTGTCTGCCGTTGCGATTGCCGTTCCGCTCTCTAGAATTGCAAGTCCTGCCGCCGACGCCACCTTGCCCGGCGCGGACCGAGTGCAACGATCGCATCGTGCGAATGCGTCGAAACAGACAGAGCGGAAACGGAAGGAAAGCCAAATGGTGCGCAAGCTTCTCGTCAGCACGCTGACGTCACTCTTGCTGAGCGCGATCGCTTTCGGCGGCGCGGGGGCGCAAGACCGGGTCAAGGTCGGACTCATTCTGCCGATGACGGGTCCATTCACCTCGACCGGCAAGCAGATCGATGCGGCGGTCCGCCTCTACATGCAGCAGAATGGCCCGACCGTCGCCGGCAAGCGCGTTGAGGTCATTCTCAAGGACGACGCGGCCAATCCCGACACCACCAAGCGGCTGGCGCAGGAGCTCGTCGTCAACGAGAAGGTGAACGTCCTGGCTGGCTTCGGCCTCACCCCGCTCGCGCTTGCGACCGCGCCGATCGCAACCGAAGCCAAGGTGCCCGAGATCGTGATGGCGGCGGGGACCTCGATCATCACCGAGCGCTCGCCCTATATCGTGCGCACGAGCTTCACGGTCCCGCAATCCTGCGTCATCGTTGGCGACTGGGCGGTGAAGAACAACATCAAGAAGGTGGTCACGCTGGTCAGCGACTATGCGCCCGGCCACGATGCCGAGACATCCTTCACCGAGCGCTTCAAGGCCAATGGCGGCGAGATCGTCGCAGCGCTGCGTGTTCCGCTGCAGAACCCAGACTTTGCGCCGTTCCTGCAGCGCGCTGCCGACGCGAAGCCAGACGCGATCTTCGTGTTCGTGCCATCCGGTGCCGGCGCCATCGTGATGAAACAATTCGTCGAGCGCGGACTCGCCCGCGCCGGAATGCGCATGATCGGCCCGGGCGACCTCACTGACGACGACATCCTGCCCGGCTATGGCGATGTCGCGCTCGGCATCATCACGGCGCATTTCTACGCCACCGCGCATCCGTCGGCGAAGAACAAGGCCTATGTGGAAGCGTTCACCAAGGCCAATCCCGGCATGCGGCCGAACTTCATGTCGGTCGGCGGCTATGACGGCATGCACATGATCTACGAAGCGCTCAAGAAGACCGGCGGCAAGGCCGACGGCGATTCGCTGGTCGCGGCGATGAAGGGGATGTCGTGGGAAAGCCCGCGCGGTCCGATCAGGATCGATCCGGACACGCGCGACATCATCCAGAACATCTACATGCGCAAGGTCGAGAAGGTGGGCAACGAGCTGCAGAACGTGGAGTTCGCAACCTTCGAGGCCGTGAAGGATCCGGTGAAGGCGGCCAAGAAGTAGCAGCGCGAGCAAACAGCGGATAAGATCACCGCGCGTCGCAACGGCGCGCGGTGTCTCTTTGGGATCGGACGTCTCTTGGGGATCTAGACGCGTGCGGGTGGGAGCGCGCATGGAAGCAATAGCATGCTGACCATCCTGTTCGACGGTGTCGCCTACGGCATGCTGCTGTTCGTGCTGGCGTGCGGGCTGTCTGTCACGCTCGGGCTGATGAACTTCGTCAATCTGGCGCATGGTTCGTTCGCGATGGCGGGCGGCTATATCACGGTCGTGCTGGTCAATCGCATGGGCGTGCCGTTCCTGCTCGGCCTGCCGCTGGCGTTCCTGTTCAGCGCCGCGCTCGGCGCGCTGCTGGAGCGAACGCTCTATGTGCATGTCTATGCCAAGAGCCATCTCGACCAGGTGCTGTTCACCATCGGGCTGGTGTTCATGTCGGTGGCGGCGGTCGACTACACCATGGGCTCGTCGCAGCAGTTCATCGTGATCCCGAGCGCGCTGCAGGGGCAGATCGACGTCTTCGGCGTTGGCGTCGGGCGCTACCGGCTGCTCATCATCGGCATCTGCGCCGTGCTGACGATCGC
>Ga0066388_100002084_pt1 | contig 11934 bp, 16 predicted proteins | sample PanSoiMetaGPlot6_FD_64539 | JGI IMG/M metagenome (GOLD analysis project Ga0066388, IMG submission 64539) | Tropical forest soil microbial communities from Panama analyzed to predict greenhouse gas emissions - Panama Soil - Plot 6 (Hybrid Assembly) | ecosystem: Environmental > Terrestrial >... | reverse complement strand
CTATGAGCGCTTCGCCTCAACGGTCGCCTACATTCGCGATCTGATGCCAGAATGCGAGGTCGTCCTCCTTTCGCCTGCCGAACTTGCCCTTCCGCCATCTTGGCCTCGAATTCGCTCGCGCTCGCCTCTCATACGAAGTCGGCTCTCCATGCGCTACCACGCAAATCTTTGTTGGCCTCGGAGCAGCTGAGCAAAAACTAATCGAGAAAACCACTCCGAGTTCTCGCGTCTTGTCGGCAGCATCGGTGAAGTTCGCCACCCGCCGGTCCGCGAGATCATCTTCAGGAACGTGCCTGTTCTTGACAGCAACTGGCGGCCGAAACGCCAGTCGATTCGCAGGTCCCTGCTTTCTCCGCCTCTGACCGTGCCATGATTGATGTCTTAATCTGCACTCGCCACGCCCGTGTTGCGGTCATCGAACTCAAGACCCATGACCTTCCCCTGCAAGGCCTGGATTACCGGTCGCGCGTCGGCTGGCAGCACCAGCGCGGCGAGTTTCAGAAATTCGGCTATTCTCCAAAATTAGAGCTCTCACCCGAGCCGCCGCTGCTCTTTCTTGTCGCTCCCGCTGTGCGCGTTCATCCCGTGACCGACCCCATCCTCGTGTTTCGCAAACGATCGCCTCAGATTGCCGCCCGCGCAGCGTGAATCACTCTGTCCACGTGCCCAGCAGCCTTTTGAGATCGACGATCTGCGCTACGTGGTAAGCATTGTGGTCGGCAATCAGCAACGCTTCGCGCAAAATCGTCTGTCCATCTCCCCACGCAATCTTTGCAAACAAATCGGTCTCCGGGTTCGCCACCAAGTCTGCCATTTCCTTCAAGTCTTTTCGGATCTGCCGCACCGATTTGTCCCAGGCCTCAGACGAAGGTGGATCTGCGCTCTCCGGCCAGTACCCCTTCGGCCAGTTCGGCGATTCGTGCTTCGCGTTCCGACTGAATTCCAAAATGTCCCATTGCGCAATGCGAATATGCTCCAGCAGCATCCATCCCGAGTGCGGCAGCCCCTTTACTTTTTTCCCGCGCAGATTCTCCGGAAAGTCCTTCACCGCTTGTTCGAAGGTGGCGTGTGCCCCGCCGCCGCTCAACCCATAGAGAATGTGATCGCGTAACGCTTTGTCGTTACTTGCCATTTTCTAGCTCCCCGTTGGTCCTGACTTGGTTTGATCTGATGCAGGTGACTCAAGGCTTTCTTCTTTTTCTCCGCGGTACACCCGGGCGATTCCTCGCACTAGCCTTCGCATCGGAAGCCCGCCGCTTTCCTCGATAAGAAAAATCTCTCCCGCTCGCTTCCCTCGAAAATACCAGCGCTTCAGAATAGCCAGATGCTCCATGCGCTCGGTCGTTGAGACCGGCTCAATCGCCGGCGCATGCGCAAGCGCTTCCTGCACCCGCGCCTCCATGGATTGCGACTTCGCATGCTCGGGGCTGCGAATCGGAAACTTCAGCGGGTCGCAAATCACCCCGTAATGCAAGGTAAACAGATTTACGCACTCCGGTGCTGAGCTTGGCTGCACGACCACCCCCGAAAGTTCATCGATTCGCCTTGCGATCTCCGGTAATTGCCCGATCACCGGCTTCAGCTTTTCCAGCCGTACATGTAATGCTGAAGCCTCTTCGAATTCCAATCGCGCCGCCGCCGCCTCACGCTGCCGCGTGATCTCGCGCACCAGCGATTCTCCCGCCGTATCCAAAAACGCTTTCACTCGCGCTCCCTCGGCCGCGTATTCCTCATCCGAGCAGCCTTTAAAGCAGGGCGCCAGGCACATCTTCATCTCTGAATAAATGCATCCCGGAAACGCCGGGTCAGGCCGCAGATCTTCAACGCAGCGCCGCAGCTTGAAAAAATCCAGCGAATCATTGGCGAACTTCTCGGCCGCCGCTCTCGACGCAAACGGCCCGTAATAAACGTTCCCGCTGTCCAAACTCCCTAACCGGCGCGTAACCGAGGCCCGTGCATACTGGTTTCGCAAATGAAGCTTTACCAGAGGCGCGAATCGGAGACGCAGCCTTCGCGAGTAGGTTTTCGGGAACTGGCTGCGGGTCAGCTTGTAGAGCAGAAAATTGGCTTCGAAATCCGAGCTGGTCTCGCTGAATTCCAGTTTGTGTGCGAGCGCCCGCAAATTTAACTTGCGGGAAGTTTCAGCCGGCCGTTCGAGCAGCCGTTTCAACCGCCGCCGCAGGTCAGCCGTCTTGCTGACGTATGGTTCTGCGTTAGGATCGTGGCTGCGCAGCAGAAATACTGCGGCCGATGATGGCAACGCATTGAAGAACCCGTCTTCGCGCGCCGGATCGAACTCCAGATGCTGGCTCAGCACCTTTTCATTCTAGATCTTGTTGGCAGTTTTATCGGAAACTTGCGCTCCGGATCGTCTGACGGAAGTCTTCGCCTTCCATCTTGATGATGCGGCACATTTCGTGCAGACGCGATCGCATCCGCTCGCCAATTCGGTCACCTAGAGTTTCATCTCGGCTGGCTCCGCGCGGCCCGCCCACTGCGCCCGCCGGCCGATCATCGAAGTTGGTCGTAATAATCGTGGTGCGATTGTCGTTGTAGCGCGCGTTCAAAATCAGGCTCACTGTGTCCCAAACCCACTCTGTGGGTTTCACCGCGCCCAATTCATCCAGCACCAGTACTTCGGTTTCAAACACCGGCCGCAAAACCTCCAACTCTGTCGCCTGCACCGAGCTGTTATACGAATTCTGAATTTGCTTCAGCAGTTCCCGATAATCGTAGAACAGGCAGGCAATCCCTTTGCTCAGAATCAACTCCTTAATGATCCCCACCGCCAGATGCGTTTTGCCGACACCGATCGTTCCTATCAGCAGCAGTCCTTCGTTATTTCTGACTGGCGAATACTCTTCCGCAAACCTGCACGCCGCCAGCCGTGGCCGAGCTAGCGACTGATGCGGTCCGTCAAATTCAAAATTAGACAGTTCACAATGTTCGTAGCGTCTTGGAATGCGCGCTGCTTCGAGCAATCCACGGCTTCGTGCCTGTAAGCGGCAATCACAACGGCTCACTCGTCTGTTACCGGCAGACGCCGGCTTCCATCCCGTGCCATCACAAATCGGACAAATTTCCGCTGCAACTTTCATAGGTTCGGTCTGAGACCCCTTTTCATTGAATCTGCACCCAGAGCGCTGTTTCCCGCAAGTGCCAACTACGGCCCCGACTGTGCAGATGCTGTGAACATACCGCTACCTTTGTGGACAACCGAGGAAATCTCTTGTAACGACTTGAACGGGCAGGCTGAGCCCTCGCCGTAGCGGCCTTCCTAAATACCCAGCTTTCGCGTCCGAGGGTCAAAACTCGATATGATTGCAGGTGCAACACGCAAGGCCAGGCAATGCCGCATAACCCAGCGATTCGCCGCTCCGACTCCCCCAACTGCTGGCCGTCGCTGCCACTTTCATCCTGGCAATCGACCCGCGACACACTGCACATGTGGACCCAAATCGTCGGCAAAGTCCGACTCGCGCTCACTCCGCTAATTAATCATTGGTGGAATGTGCCACTCTACGTCAGCGCTCGCGGCCTGACCACCTCATTGATGCCCTATGAATCGCGATCTTTTGAACTGGAATTCGATTTCATCGATCACCGCCTGATGCTCAGATCGTGCGACGGCGCGCTCGCCTCCCTCCCTCTTTCCGCTCGTCCGGTCGCGGATTTTTACCGGGACTTGCTAAACATGCTGCGCTCCTCAGGATTTGAGGTCTCGATATGGCACATGCCGGTGGAGATACCCAATCCGATCCCCTTCGATCAGGACCGAATACACGACTCTTACGATCCAGTCGCCGTTCAAAAATTCTGGCGTATCCTCACCTCGGTTGATGCAGTGCTCCAGGAGTTTCGCTCCCGATTTATCGGCAAGTCCAGCCCGGTTCACTTTTTCTGGGGAAGCTTCGATCTCGCGTTGACTCGCTTTTCAGGACGTCCTACGCCCGAGCCTCCCGGCGCCGATTCCATCACCCGCGAGGCCTATTCGCACGAGGTCAGCAGCGTGGGCTTTTGGACCGGCAGCGGCGAAATCCTGGATCCAGCCTTCTATTGCTATGCCAGTCCCGAACCGCCTGGCTTTCGCGAAAGCTCTGTCCAGCCGCCTGCGGCTCACTACCACCGGCAGATGGGCGAATTCATCCTCATGTACGAAGACGTTCGCCGATCACCCTCTCCCGGCGCCACGCTGCTCGACTTCTGCCAGACTAGCTACAATGCCGCAGCGGATAACGGGAAGTGGGACCGCAAAGCACTCGAGCGCGCCGCATAAGAAAACACACCGAGGGCGCTGTCTCCGACCCGCCCAGCTGAGTACCGCTCGACCTTCTGCTAGCCGCCTGCAATCGCCCCAATCACAATCAAGGGCTCTTTCCCCGATGCCACTGCTTCCGGCAAAGGCGCGTCCGGCGATTCATGCGATAAATCTTCTTCGCAGGCAAAAAATCTCAAAAATGCCCGGCGCTGCTTGGTGTCGTGATCGCGAATCGCCCCGCACAGCATCGGATACCGGGCCTCGAGCGCATCCAGCACCGCTCGCTGCGTCACCGGCGGCGCAACATCGAGCATCACCTCAGCTTCGGTATGCGCCAAGGTTCGGAGATGAAAAGGAAGAATTACGCGGATCATATGCGATGCTCATTTCAACGTCTGCACCTCCACGCTCAGCACGGCCGGCAAATCGCGTACAATCGGGTTCCAGCCGTCGCCCGCATCCGCAGAGGCGTACACCTGGCCGCCCGTGGTCCCGAAATAAATTCCGCACTTATCGAGCGAGTCCACTGCCATGGCGTCGCGCAACACGTTTACATAGCAATCTTTCTGTGGAAGGCCTTTGGTCAGTGGCTCCCACTCATTTCCTCCGGTTTTGCTGCGAAAAACGCGCAGCTTGCCTTCGTGAACAAAGTGTTCGGAGTCGCTCTTGATCGGTAAAACGTAAATCGTTTCCGGCTCGTGCGCATGCACATCGATGGCGAACCCAAAATCAGTCGGCAGGTTACCGCTGACTTCCGTCCAGTTGTCGCCGGCATCGTCGGAGCGCATTACGTCCCAGTGCTTCTGCATAAAGAGCACGCCCGGCCGCTGCGAATTCATCGCGATGTGGTGAACGCAGTGGCCAACTTCGGCGTTCGGATCGGGAATGTGCTGCGACTTCAATCCGCGATTGATCGGCTTCCAGTTCTTGCCGCCATCATCGGTGCGGAAAGCGCCCGCCGCGGAAATCGCAATCCACATGCGCTGCGGATTACTCGGATCAAGAATGATCGTGTGCAGGCACATGCCGCCTGCACCCGGCTGCCACTTTGGTCCCGTTCCGTGTCCACGGAGCCCCGGAAGCTCCTGCCAGTTCTGGCCGCCATCGGTCGAGCGGAAAATGGCCGCGTCTTCAACTCCTGCATAGACGGTGTCGGGATCGGTGAGCGACGGCTCCAAATGCCATACCCGTTTGAACTCCCACGGATGCTGCGTGCCGTCGTACCACTGGTGCGTGGTGAGCGCCGCAGCCGCCGAGTCATAAGCAAATTTGTTGCTCGCCGATTTCGGCGGCCCCGGTTCAGGTGGCTGTCCTGCGGGCGTTCCCGGCTGATGCCAGGTTTTGCCGCCATCATCGGACCGCTGAATGATCTGGCCAAACCATCCGCTGGTCTGCGACGCATAAACGCGATCTCGATCAGCCGGCGAGCCTTTGAGGTGATACATCTCCCAGCCAGCGAAGTGCGGACCAGAGATGTCCCATTTCCTCCGCTTACCGTCGGACGCGAGAATAAACGCGCCTTTGCGGGTACCTACCAGCACGCGGACAGAAGCCATGAACGAATTCTCCTTGTAGATTTTTTCGCAGTTATTTCCAGCACGCGCCAACCACCAAACTCTTGCAGCCAAGACTGCCTTGTAACTACAATGTAATTACTTTTATTTATGAGAACACAGCTGATCAGAATCGGCAACTCGCGAGGTATACGCATTCCAAAGCCGGTCATTGAGCAGTGCGGCTTCGGAGATAAAGTTGACCTCCACGTCGAAAACGAATGTCTGATTATTTCACCTGAACGTCGGCTGCGCGCCGATTGGGAAGAGAAGTTCCGCTCCGCGGGACCTTCCGACGGAGATGAACACTTGCTCGCCGTCGGCAAGAATGAGTTCGACCACCGAGTGTGGCGATGGTAATTCCGCAGTGTGACGAGGTCTGGCTGGTATCGCTCGATCCCACGCATGGCGCGGAGATTCGCAAAACCCGCCCTTGCCTGGTGATTTCCCCGGATGAGATCAACCGTCATCTGCAGACGATAATTGTTGCACCAATGACGATCGCCGTTCGTCCATATCCAACCCGTGTGCCGGTCCGTTTTCATGGAAAATCCGGACAAGCAGCACTCGATCAACTGCGAGCGGTGGACAGGCAGAGACTGGTTCGCAAGCTCGGAAAAATTTCGCGACATACTGCCGGGCAAACTTCCTCGGTGCTGGTTGAGATGTTCGGCCGATAAATGCACGGCATCGACCACCACACCGTCGCAGCCATCAGCATTACCGGAACTTGTCTGGATGTGCTCGGTCTTCTTCATGAATTCGCGCATGGCAGCGATGTGGCCCGGGGAACGGCGTTCGATCCAGGTCTCATAGCGCTGCGCGGCTTTTTCCAGGTTGCCGAGGAACTGCTTGCTCTTGAACAGTTCGCGCGCCTGAGGGACGATTGGGTTCGCCAGCTCCCAGAATCCGAACAATTCGCCACCGGTCTCGAAGAAAAGCTCTTCATGCAGCAGACCATAATTGAGCAATGCGCAGGCTGCTCCCGGTAAGTGAGCACCATCATCGCAACCATCGCGGGCCGGTCGCAACTTGGCTTCGCGCCGCTGTTCCTACACTTGCAAATGGAGTTGTGCCTGTTCATGCGTAGGTTTAGTTGCCATCATTTTCTCCTTTTTTGGATTTATGAGTTGACCGTTTTGAATTAGCTACTTCTGTGACCACCTGAGACTTTGCGGCACGCGGCTTGGATATCTTAAAGCGAACCCAGCATGCATGCCGACGCGCTCTGTTAATTCTTTGGAAAATTTGGATCTGCCTTTACTTCTAAAATCTGGTTGGTATGACGCGCACTGTGCCCCCGATAAACAAGAGCCATTCGTATGCCTCCAGGGAACCGAGCGAACTATCCGCAACATGAGCGCGCAAGTCAGGTGTTTTCCACAGGGCTTTTACCAAGGGCCCGGTCTTCAAAATCGCTCGAAAAGACTCCCTCTAGGTAAATGTCCTGTGAGGTCGTTTGAAATCGACAGCCGGCAAATTTTTCTTGTCGTGCTCCGCCAGCTAGAACAAGAGGGGAGTCGGGTCGCGATCTTGCCATCGCTGGCGGACTTCTATTAGGAGCTCATCGCGCTTAGCGGCCATGTTTTCGATTAACCCGCAGTTCGCCCCCGTTTTTTCGTGCCGGGCAGCCCAGATGAGCAGGTCAAGCAAAATCGGTGCCAGCTCAATACCTTTTTCCGTAAGGCGATAGTTCAGCCGTCGGCCATCTGAGCCATCGCGTTCCGAGACCATGATCCCAGTTGCCTCCAGCTTGCGCAGGCGAGCGGCAAGGACATTCGTAGCAATCCCTTCACCCGACTCCTGAAACTGCTTGAAGGTGCGATATCCGCGAACCATCAGATCGCGGATGATCAGCAGCGACCAGCGATCTCCGAAACGTTCGAGAGCGATGCTCAGCGGACATCCGGAGCGAGGTTTTGAATTGCTGCCTTCCAATGGCCGACAACTTATCAAAGATTACTTGCATTATGCAAGTTAATATGCAGACCCCAAGCCGCGTCGGTAGGGGTGCCCAACTCCATCGCCGGGCGTCTAAACTCGGTATGAGAGGTTGGGCATGAAACGGAGAGAGTTCCTGAGGACGGCCGCTTACGGCACCGGCGCAGCATTGCTGAGCAGCAAGCTGCACGCCAGCATGTTCGCCCCTTTGCCTCAGCAGTTCAGCGCGTCAGATAGAGTGACGATCGGAAAGACGGGAATCAAAACAAGCCGCCTAGCGATGGGGACAGGGACTGTGGGCGTTGGACATCACTCCCACCAGACCGACCTGGGGGTCAAAGGTCTTTCTGAGTTGCTGTTGAATGGGCATGAACACGGTCTGAGGTTTTTTGATTCTGCGGATTCATATGGCAGCCATCCGCATGTAGCGGAGGCACTGAAACATGTTCGCCGCGACCAGGTGACGGTGTTGACGAAGACCTGGGCACGCGATCCGGCGAGCGCGCGGGCGGATCTGGACCGCTTTCGGCGTGAGTTGGGGACTGATTACATCGATATCTGCCTGATGCACTGCCTTACGGAAGGTGATTGGACGGAACGTTACAAAGGCGTGATGGACGTGCTTTCCGAGGCGAAAGAGAAAGGCACGATTCGTGCACATGGATGCTCCTGCCACAGCATTGAAGCGTTGCGTGCGGCGGCGAAGTCGCCGTGGGTGGAAGTGGATTTGGCAAGGATCAATCCGATTGGATCACACATGGATGCGGATCCAGAGACTGTAGTGAGCGTTTTGCGCCAGATGAGAGCAGCGGGCAAAGGCGTGATTGGGATGAAGATTCTGGGGGAAGGGGATTTGAGGAAGCGTCAGGATGAAGGGTTGAAGTTTGCGCTGTCGTTAGGAGTGCTGGACGCGTTTACCATTGGTGCAGAGAGCAAGGCCGAGCAGGAAGATTTGATACGAAGGATTGCGGCGGCGTAAGCACGACGGCTAACGTGGGCTGCATTCTTGCGCCGCTTCGGTGCTGGGGAAAGCAGAGTGCGTCCCCGGTTCACCCCCGGATTCTGAGAGTCTCAGGAAACGCGTCAGGGTGGTTTTCTATTTTGCTTCCTCTTCCACCCGCAGATTATTTGTCACAGAGAATACGTTAGCAACGCTCTTGGCCTGCATTTCGGCGATCTGCTTATCCATTTGGCGAGAAACCACGCCCTCCAGCGTGACATGGCCATTCTTCACGATGATGTGAATGGGCGGCACGGCGCGCAAGGCGTACTGGCTCAGCACTTCATTGCCGTAGAGGGCACGGTACACGGCTCGGCGGGTCTGATCGTCCATCGGTGAGGTGGGCAGCACCTCAATCTGGTTGTCAACGCGCTCTACGCCTTCAATGTTTTTCACGGCACGCTCGGCGTCAGATTTCAGAGTCGGCCGGGCGACCTTGCCGAGTAGGGTTACCGTGCCATCAGGTGCAACCTTGTAGGCCAAGTTATCGAAGACGCCGTAATACGGAAGCATTACGAGCTGGTGGCGAACTTCCTGGGTAATTCGCTCCAGTGCGCGCGGGCTCAGGGCTTGATTCTGGTTGGAAGAAGAGGTCTGCCAGGCTGCGGCTGAAACGATGCAAGCTAAAAGCAAAGTGATTACTTTCATCATACGCCTCCTTGCAAGGCCGAAAGTCTAGTAAAAGGGGACGGAGGGCTGCAAGCAATAGGGGGTAAAGCGTAGAAGGAATCAAAAACTTCGTTAGCGACGGAGGAATATTAGAAAACCGCTAATGCGCTCTTACCAGCATGGAGAGAAGCCAAGAAAGCGATAGAAGAATGGCAGCGATGCTGTTTGCGCGAACGGTACGGAAGCTGGCAGGCCAGGGAAACATCAGGACATCGAAGACCCCCACGAATTTTTCAGGCCAAAGCAAGCCGGCTACGCCGAAGGCCAGGCAGAGCTGCACAAGCAGGGGGACGCCTAGATTTTCCATCGCTTAAGTAACTCCAACGCCGAATCAGCCGGGTGGGGAACCCGATACCCAGAGTCTGCCGTGAGCAGGGGAGGGCGTCAAGAGATAAGTGCGCATCGGAACATTACGGACGTGCGGGCTTAAGGCGTTTGCCTTAATGTGGCCGGGCGGAGAGCATGGCTAGGATGTCCCGGAGGCCCTGACGGATGTATTTCAACTCAGAGTTGGAGCGCGCGGGAAATGGCAGGGGTGACTGCTTGGTGTCACTCTTTACTTCTGCGCGCAGGTGCTGGCGCGCGCCGGGGATGGTGAAGCCTTCTTCGTAAAGAAGTTGCTTGATGCGCAGAACGTTTTCCACGTCTTTCCGCCGATACATGCGCTGGCCGGTGCTGCTTTTGATGGGCTTGAGTTGAGGAAACTCGGTTTCCCAGAAGCGCAGGACATACGCAGGCAAGCGGCAAAGGCGCGCGACTTCGCCAATACGGAAATAGAGTTTCTCGGGGATCAGGACGTCGGTGGCAGATCGGGAGACGGATTTTACGCGCGGACTCATTTCCCTTGAAATCTGTTATCTCAGGGTTTTAGCACTATGCCGGCCTTCCGACAACTCTATTCTTTCACGAGAGGTTGTAAACTGCTGGCCAGCATATGGCGCAGCACGATCCCATCGAGCTTGAGATTTTTAAAAACCTGTTTCATTCCATTGCCGAGGAGATGGGGGCTGCGCTCAAGCGCACCGCTTTCTCACCCAATATCAAAGAGCGCCGCGACTATTCTTGCGCGGTATTTGACTCTGCCGGCGAGGTGATCGCCATGGGAGACCATATGCCGGTCCACCTGGGCTCCATGCCTATGTCGGTGCGGGCGGCGATTGACGCCTTTCCGCTGAACCATGGTGACATGGTGATGCTCAACGACCCATTTCGGGGGGGAACGCATCTGCCGGATATCACGCTCGTGATGCCGGTCTATATAAAGCGAGGCAAAAGGGCGAAGCCGGACTTCTATGTGGCTTCACGCGCACACCACGCGGATGTCGGAGGAGCCTATCCGGGTTCGATGGGACTTTGCCGCGAAATTTACCAGGAGGGAGTACGTATTCCACCAGCGAAGATTATGCGGGGCGGCGAGGTGGAGAGAGATGTCCTGAATCTGCTGCTAAACAACGTGCGCACACCCGAGGAGCGTGAAGGTGACCTCGGGGCGCAGATTGCCGCATGTCACACGGGCGCGACACGGCTGCTCGAGACTTGCGGCCGATATGGAGTTGCGCGGGTCAAAAAAGCCGCGAATGGCCTGCTGAGCTATTCGGAGAAACTGATGCGGGAGTTCCTGCAGAAAGTGCCGGCGGGGAGTTATGCGGCGGAAGATTTTCTGGATGACGATGGAATCTCAACAGCCCCAATCAAGATTGCAGTGAAGATCAGCATCCAGGAGGCTGCGAAGCGTTCTGCCATTGTGGACTTCAGCGGTTCTGATCCGCAAGTGCTGGGCAGCGTGAATGCGGTGGAAGCCATTACTTATTCAGCGTGTTTTTATGTGTTCCGCTGTCTGCTGGCGGAAGACGTTCCGGCCACGGATGGGCTGATGCGCCCGATCAAAGTGGTTACTCCTAAGGGGACCGTGGTGAATGCAAAGCCACCCGCCGCGGTAGCCGGGGGTAATGTCGAAACATCGCAACGAATCGTAGATGTGCTCTTGAGAGCGCTCGCGCAGGCGATTCCTGATCGGATTCCAGCTGCCGCGTCAGGCACGATGAATAACCTGACAATTGGAGGAATCGATCCGCGCACGAACGAGCCGTTTGCCTACTACGAGACCATTGCGGGTGGTATGGGAGCCAGGCCGGGAAAGCCAGGCGTCTCAGGTGTTCACACTCACATGACGAATTCTCTCAATACGCCGATCGAGGCTTTGGAGTACGCCTACCCGTTCAGGGTTAGACACTATTCGTTGCGGAAGGAGAGCGGCGGAAAGGGAAAATTCCGCGGGGGTGACGGGATAGTAAGGGAAATTGAAGTCTTATGCAACGCGGAGGTGACCCTGCTCGCGGATCGCCGCAAGCGAGGTCCGTGGGGACTGCAGGGTGGCGAAGGAGGAATGCCTGGGCGGGCCTGGGTAGTTAGAAAAGATGGCAGCAAGGAACCGATGCCGGGAAAGTTTAATGTGCGGCTTACGAAAGGTGAGCGGATAAGAATCGAAACTCCAGGTGGGGGCGGATGGGGTA
>Ga0066388_100002083_pt1 | contig 11934 bp, 11 predicted proteins | sample PanSoiMetaGPlot6_FD_64539 | JGI IMG/M metagenome (GOLD analysis project Ga0066388, IMG submission 64539) | Tropical forest soil microbial communities from Panama analyzed to predict greenhouse gas emissions - Panama Soil - Plot 6 (Hybrid Assembly) | ecosystem: Environmental > Terrestrial >... | reverse complement strand
GATCAGTGATCATCGGCCGCTAACCCGTGTGGTAGCTATGGGGGGCAACCCTACACGCGCCGCCTTGGTTCCGCGCCGTAACCAGGAGACCTCTTGCTTCTGTTGAGCCAGACGTGGCACGACGTATTGTACCCACGCACTCCGTCCTGGTGATGTTCGTGCGCGGTTCAATCATGTATCCAGCCATATTTCCCACTGCTCCCGTTTGTGCTTAAGCGCCAAACGGGTGGTCTGAGCGGGTATGGTCCAACGAGTACCGACTGGCGCAGAGGCGTTGGACGCAGTAAGCGTTCCATTGTGGGAAAAATGAAATTGCGGCCAGTCGACCCCTCGTGGTTTCCACGGATATCTTGCCCGATCAAATGCAGCGAGGCTCCACGAAGCGTCAATTACCGAAGCTAGGAACCGATGCCATGAAACGCATTTTGCTTGCCCTTCTAAGCGCTGGTGTTCTCAGCGCGCCCGCCCTCGCAGCCGACTGCGCCAAGCAATATAAGGAATTCTGGACCAACATCGACCGCGAGGCGTTTTCGCGATTAACTCCTGAGCAGATGGTCGACCTAAACCGCACAACGCTGAGAGTGTACGACGGCTGCACGTCGGGCGATGAACGGTTCACGGCCGGAAACTTCTTCCAGCAGCTTGACGCCTCGCGCTATGCGAAGTCTTCCGACATCTTCAACAGCGGTGCTTTTGCTCCACCCAGCGCCAAGAAGTAGAATTGTCTGCTAGAGCGTCTACGCTCAACTCAAGCGCGGGCCGCCGGTCACCCAAACATGCTGGCCGGCGGTCATCTCGCCGGGGCACGCGCGCCGAAATTACGCTTGGCGCGATGCACGGTGCCAATCGCGAGGCCGACGCTGCTCCCCACATTTGGGGCAAAGTCCATGGTCGTCGATCGAGGCCAAGTTTCGTCATCATACTTGCGCAAGTTGGCCTCTCCGTTTGGGGCAGCATGGTTTGTAACCACCTCGAATTCGCGCGCCCGATATTGCGCTGCCCGAATGGCGTCAATGGCGCCAGTGCCGACGATGCAGATGCGGCCAATCGGGTGAGGCCGCGCGCATTAGCGGCAAAGAACTACTGGTAGTCTTGGGCGAGGTCCTTGTAGATCCTGCCATCCTTCATGATAAGGAGGAAGTTGTTGGCCGGGTCCTCGATCAGTTTGATGTCGGCCAACGGATTGCCATCGACCAGCAAAAGGTCGGCAAGCGCACCTTCCTTCACCACACCGAGCTTGCCCTCATAGGGGCTGCGCAATCCTGACAGAGCAAGGAGTTCCGCATTGTCTGCCGTCGCCATCTTCAGGACTTCAGCCGGTTTGTACCAGCGGACCAGCTTAGCAAGTTGCGCGCCCTGACGCGTCGCGAGCTTCTGGTCAAACAACGTATCCGTGCCCCACGCAGTATTGATTCTGTGCTTCTTCGCCAGCTTGTAGGCGTCATCCATGCCATTGGTCACCTGCATCAGCTTCTTCCGGTTGGTCGAACCCTCCGGAAAGACGATGGCGTCCTCGTCATCGAGGAACGGCTGCAAGCTCCACCAGATACCCTTCTCGGCCATGATCCTGGCCGTTGTCTCGTCCGCGAGATGTCCATGCTCAATGCACTTCACGCCAGCCCGAATGGCCTGTTGAATCGCCCGCGAGGTATAGGCATGGACGGTTACGTAGGTTCCCCAGTTCTCCGCTGCTTCAACGGCAGCGTGCATTTCGACTTCGGTAAACTGGCTCACGTCAAGCGGGTCATAGTTTGAGGCAACGCCACCGCCCGCCATCAGCTTGACCTGGCTTGCGCCAAGCATCAGCTGCTCGCGGGTGCGGCGCAGCACCTCATCGGCACCATCAGCAATGATCATTGCGCCCATCTTCTCGGAGAAGTGCAGCGCATCGCAAGGAGCGCGGGGCAGCTGGTGGAGCGTACGGAAGTCCCCATGGCCAGAAGTCTGAGAGATGCCAGCCCCGGATGGCCAGATGCGCGGCCCAGGGATAAAGCCTTCGTCGATGGCTCGCTTTAGGCCAAAACTGTTTCCAGCCATATCACGGGCAGATGTAAAGCCTCGCATCAACATCTCGCCAGCGGCTTTGCCCTGTCGCAGCATCAGGTAGTTGGGATCAGCAGTGAAAAACAGCGGCAGCGGCACGGTCGAGAATGTCATGTGAGTATGGGCATCGATCAGACCGGGCATCAATGTCCGCCCGCCTCCCACCACGACAGTAATTGAAGGTTCCACCGTGATAGAGGCCGCCGATATGCGTTCGATGATGTTGCCTTTGACGAGGACATCGGAGGGGGCGGACAGTGCACTTCCCTTACCGTCAAAGATGCGGACGTCCTGGAACAGCACTCCAGAGCGGTTTGTTGATGCCAAAGGTTCCTCCATCGGTGACGACGATGCTTTGTTGTCAACGTGTTACCTATCCATGCGATGACACAACTCGCTGGCGCTTCCTGGTCAAAGCGCCCGACGCAGGACCTCGGGCCTGAGGTCGGCGCGGCTCGGATAGCCATCGATCGCCATGCACAGATCGGCCTCGGCCAGGAACGAACGCAGTATGTGCACGATGCCTTCGACCCCGCCCAGGGCGAGCCCATACGCGTAGGGGCGGCCGACGCCCACCGCCGTCGCACCCATGGCCAACGCCTTGACGACGTCGGAGCCCGAGCGCACGCCGGAATCGAAGAGAACCGGCGCCAGGCCTGCGGCCTTAACCACATCCGGCAGCAGGTCGAGAGCCGCGAGACCACCGTTTGCCTGCCGTCCGCCGTGATTAGAACAATAGATACCGTCCATGCCTTCGTCGATCGCACGCCGAGCATCGTCGGGATGACAGATGCCCTTCAGGATGAGCGGAAGCTTCGTCAACGAACGAAGCCACGGTAGATCGTCCCAGGTCAGCGGGTTGCCGAAGATTTCCGCCCACTTCATCACTGCGCTGCGAAGATCGTCCCCGGGGTTCGCGCCGACCAGCTCACGAAATCGTGGGTCGGTGAAGTAGTTCGCCAGCCCGCGACCACGAAGTTGCGGAAAATTGGAGGTCGCGAGATCGCGGGGCCGCCAACCGGTCAGCCAGGTGTCCAGAGTCACCACGATCGCCTTGAAGCCGGCCCGCTCCGCTCTCTGGACCAGGCTCGCTGCAAGCTCGCGATCGGTCGGGGTGTAGAGCTGGAAAAAGCCCGGCGTGTTGCCGAACTCGGCCGCGACAACTTCCAGCGGATCGACCATCAACGTCGACGCGACCATCGGCACACCGGTCTCAGCCGCGGCGCGGGCCGTCGCGATGTCACCATGCCCATCCTGGGCGCAGAGCCCGATTACGCCAATTGGAGACATGAAGAGCGGCGTCGGAAGCTTCAGGCCGAAGAGCTCGATCGAGAGATCGCGCTCTGTCGCGCCGACCAGCATCCGCGGCACCAGCCCCCATTTTCCGAATGCAGCGGCGTTGGCGTCCTGTGTGCGCTCGTCGCCGCAGCCAGCGGCCACGTAAGAGACGATGCTCGCCGGCATCGCCTCGCGCGCCCTCGCTTCCAGTTCCTCGAACCTCATCGGAAGGGCAGGCGTAACGCCGCTCAGGCCAGCAAAGTAGATTTCGTTTTGATAGTCACCGAAGTTGGGCATGGCTTCTCTGCTTAGTGACGTCAGGCTATATCGTCGCTAGTTCCACAAGATCCTTGAACTGAAACCTGCACGACGTTTTCTGCCGCCGTGTCGGGATCGGGATTATTACTTCGCTGCCGGCACAAGATGCTGGCGCAGACCGTTGCTGATCTGAGCGATGGCCCCTTCGGTGGAGGGCAGGCGCCGCAGCGCGTTCAACAGCACGAAGTCATGAATTGTGCCGTTGTAGCGAACCGCGTCGACCTTCACGCCGGCCTCTTTCAGTTTTTGAGCGTATGCTTCCCCCTCGTCGCGCAGTGGGTCATTCTCGGCCGTGATAATGAGCGCAGGGGGCAAGCCCTTGAGTTGGTCGATACTGGCGCGAAGCGGCGAAACGTAGGGATTGTCACGGGTCTTGGCGTCGGGGGCATACTGGTCCCAGGCGTACTTCATGAAAGCACGTGAGAGGAAGCGGCCGGTTCCGTACTCGTAGTGGGAAGGTGTATCAACACTGGCGTCGGTGGCTGGATTCAGAAGTACCTGGTAAGTGATTGTGGGTCCGTTGCGATCCTTGCTCATAAGACTGAGGGCGGCGCTCATGTTACCGCCGACCGAATTCCCGGCGACAGCGGTACGACTGCCGTCCGCACCAAGTTCCTTGGGATGTTGCGCAACCCACTTTAATGCAGCGTAGCATTGCTCAAGTTGGGTCGGAAGTCTTGCTTCCGGCACCGGAGTATACTCGACGAACACGCCGATCTGCGCGGAGCCGATGACAAGATCACGTAGCAGGCGCCGATGATTTTCGAAATTGCCGACGATCCAGCCCCCGCCATGAATGAAAAGGAGCACGCCCGGCGCGCCGCTCAGCCGCTCCGGCTTCATGATGTATAACTTCACGGTGCGGCCATCCTGATTGATGGTTTGATCGGTGATCGTCACACCAGACATGTCAACGGCTGTCAGCTTCTGCAGGTCGGTGAGGATCTGCTGCGGCTTCGGCTGGGGAAGGTGCCAGGATGGGCTGGTGGGCTTGTTGATGACGGCAAGGAACGATCGAACATCGGGATCGACCCGGGTGTCTGTAGCTGCATTCGGCGCTGCCGCGGCTACCTCACTCATAAGGGTTGCTTCTGTGATCATGGCTACGAGCCTTGCGCCTTCGTCTTGAACGCGCGCACCGCTACCTCAAGCTCGGCCGTAGTCTGGCCACTGATAATGCGCTTGGGCGGTGGTATGACGTCATTGAGCCAGATATTGTGCGGAGTGCTCAGGTATTCCACTCGCATTTTAGGTTTAGGGGGACTACCGACGTGGTCCGTGACGAATCCAACGTAAAACTGAGGAAAACGCCATCGCAAGCGCGCTCGACCTGGACGCTCGACGTGATCCTTCAGGCGGCGGCTCAGGTTTTGGAGGGTGGTGGTGAGGATTCCCTGACAACGAAGACCGTAGCCGAACGCGCCGGTGTTTCCATCGGGACGCTCTACCAATATTTCCCCAACCGGGATGCCATCCTCGTCGCGTTGGCGGACCGCGAAGCACAGCGTATCGGCGAGCGCATGCGGACGCTGATCGACCAACATCCAAATAGCAGGGAGGATCCAGGCCGGGTGATGGTCAGGGCCCTGATCCGGTCATATGCCGCACGTCGGGGCGCGCGGCGCCAGTTCGGCTTGGTGGTCACCATGACTGGCAAGACGGCGGGTTCATTGCTGCGCAACGAGATCGCCGAATTCCTCGGACGGACCTGGAGCCGCTCCGATGCAAAAGGCGGACCTACACTGAATAAAGTCTATGCCTATGCCCTGGTCAACGCGATCGTCGGCGTCTTGCAGGCCGCTGCCCTGGAAAATTCTCCAGTCCTCAAGGAGCCTGATCTTGAGGAGGCGTTATGCCAAATCATCGCCGCGCTGCACCCTGCACGCCGGGAGCTGAGATGAAAGCAAACATCGCGGACGAAGGCCGTCAGCATCACGCGTATGGGTCACCCTGTTCGCGTTTTCATTGATCGTTTGCAGATCATTTCGGTTAACGGGCTGTTAACTACCGACCAGTTTACTCAGCTGCGACTGTCTGGGGCGGCGTCTTCGGACGCTCGGTGCGGAGTGCGAGGAGACCAATCAGAATCTCATTCTCATTGCGCGCGAGTTGCTCCACGGACCGAGCTCCTGCCTCCTGCAGGACACCTTCCGTGATCGTTTGCTTGAGCTTCGGCGTGACTTCCGGATTTCCGAGGACCTTGAACATGCCCGCCATCGGGTCCATCAGGTGATCCATGAAATGCTTGATGCCGCCCACGCCGCCGCCGAGGTGCCACTGCAAACTAGGACCCATCACTCCCCAACGAAGTCCCGGACCCCAGCTCACGGCATCATCCGCATCCCCTACACTCAGCACACCCTGTTCGATGAGATACATGACCTCTCGATAGAGAGCCGCTTGGAGCCGGTTCGCGACATGCCCGGGAACTTCCTTTCGCAGATGGATGGGCTTCTTTCCGATCAACGCATAAAACGCCATCGCTCTTTGGATTACTTCTGGTGAAGTCTTGCTTCCCCCGACCACTTCTACCAGCGGAATGATGTGTGGCGGATTGAAAGGATGTCCAACCAGCACGCGTTCTGGACGTTTGCATTTGGTTTGCATCACGCTCGGGGTGATGCCCGACGAACTCGACGCGATAATGGTGTTGGGCGGAGAGGAATCATCCATGTCTGCGAATAGCTTCATTTTGAAGTCCGGCCGCTCGGGCCCGTTTTCCTGGACGAAATCAGCCTTCGCCAAGGCCTCTCCCATGCTGGTGGTGAAACTCAGACGGTCCTTTGACGCTCCGGGCGAAAGTCCAATGGCCGTGAGTTGCGGCCAAGCCTCGTCAACATAGTTGCGCAAGTTGGCCTCTGCGTTTGGAGCAGGATCGGTTGCAACCACCTCGAATCCGCGTGCCAAATATTGGGCTGCCCAACTGGCGCCAATGACGCCAGTGCCGACGATGCCGATGCGGCGAATGGGCTTGGTGTCAGTCATGTCATTTCTCCACTGCAATTGGTCAGATTTCGGCCAAGGCGATGCCGGTGAGATTGCCCTGGGCGTAGAGGAAGCTACGCTCGTTCTTCCCGTCAAGATCGGCGCAATAGACTGAGCCGGCGAAATCAGTGACGAACATCCGGTTGCCAGGAACGTCAAGGGCGATGCCAATACCCTCCATCAAATGCGTGATCAGGATCTCGGGCACCGCCTTCTCGTCGATCGGCGCCCGATTAACGGTGTTGCCACGCGGAGGATCGCCGCGGTCGGTCCAATAAAGGATGCGGTTTTTCAGATCGAGTTCAAGGTCGATTGGTTCCGGCAGCTGATCGAACAGCACCTCGATGTCGGAGCGCTTCGCCGGGCTCTCGCCCTTGGGGATGTTTATGTCGGCGCGGCAGAGGCGGCCCAGCCCGCCCTTCGTGGGCCCTTTTTGCGTCCAATAGATTTTCCCAAACTTCGGATCGATGGTGATCCCGACACACCACCGGGTCTCGTCGCGCCGATCCTCGTCTCCGCGGCCCGTCTCGACCAGCGGTTCGACCTGCGAGCCATCGATGTTCGCGCGCATCACGCGCATGCCCTCGCGGTCGCTCCAATAAAGCTTGCCGTTTTCTTTATCGAGGTGGATCTGCTTCGGTGTGTGCGTGATGCCTTGCGGAACGATCGTCTTTCGGTTCCTGCCGTCGAGGTCGGCTCGCTCGATCGAGCCATCGTCGAGGTTGGGAATGCCCATGTTGGTCCAATAGATATGACCCGCTTCGGCATCCACGACGATGCCGTCCGGGAGATGGCAATTCGTGACGATCGTCTTGCGGTCGGAGCCGTCGGGGTTCATCGAGTGAATGCGGTCGCCGCTCAGTTCGAGAAGGAATAACCGGCCGAAGCGGGTCGGGGTCGACGACGCCTTGGCTTTCGTGGCGTGGAGTACCGTCATGGTTTGTCCTTTCGTATGACAGTCGCGCCTCGTTCCTGCGCGGTGCCTTGGGCTGTCTTGCGCATGCCACTAGGTGCTTAATGTCCAATGGGACAACGATGCTCGCGCAATGCATCAAGCCACCTCCCGTTTCTGATTGGTCCAGAAACGTTCCCGCAGGGCCCTCTTCAGGATCTTGCCCGAGCCGCTCTTCGGCAGCTCGCTCCCCAAGAACTCGACACGGCGAGGGATTTTGTAGTTGGCGAGAAAGCGCCGGCAATGTGCGATCAGTTCTTCCGTTTCAAGAGCTTGTCCCGGCTTGCGTACGATGGACGCCGCGACCACCTCGCCCCATTTTGGGTCGGGGATGCCGAAGACTGCGGTTTCGAGCACTGCGGGGTGCTGGTAAATTACGGCCTCGACCTCACCCGAGTAGACGTTTTCGCCGCCGGTGACGATCATGTCCTTCAAGCGGTCGAGAATATAGAAATAGCCGTCGGGATCGCGATAACCGATGTCTCCCGTACGGAACATGCCGTCTCGGAATGCTCGATTCGTTTCCTGCTGATTGCTCCAGTAGCCGCGCATGACATTGGCGCCGCGCGCGACCAGTTCACCATGTTGCCCGGGTTCGACCTCTCGGCCCGCCTCGTCCGTGACCCGCATGTCGATGCCGGGACAGGTTCGTCCGCAGGACGTGAGCCTGGTCGGCGTGTGCTCATCGTCCTGCAGGTAGGTGAGAAAGCCAGTCTCGCTCAGGCCGTATCCCTGAGCCAGCTTGACCTGCGGCAGCAGCTGTCGCGTGCGGCGCACAAGCTCGGGCGCCATGGGAGAACCGCCATACGCCAATGTCTCGAGGCTGGTCAGGTCGAATTGCTTGAGCTCCGGGAATTGGATGAGCAGATTGATCATCGTCGGCACCAGCACAGTGCGGCTGACACGCTCGCGTGATACGGCCTCGCAGAAGTTTGCGGGAGTGAACTTCGGAATTGTGATTTGGTATGCGCCGAATGCGGGCGACGCGAATATGAATGGAAAGTCGATGATGTGAAAAATCGGAGCGGCGTGAAGGTGCACTCCGCCTTCCTGATGCGGCATCCAATAGTTGAGGTGTTCGATGTCAGCCAAGAGATTGGCGTGCGTGAGCACAACGCCTTTCGGGTGCCCGGTTGTGCCGCTCGTGTAGATGAGCGCCAGGATCGCATCCGGATCGTAAATCGGATCGGGAGCAGCCGCGCTCACAACCTCAAATGGCTCTTCGTCGAGCACGCGCTGCCACGAAAGCCGTGTGGTCGGGACTGGCAGCGACGAGTGTCGGATGATGCCCTTTGGGCTCGCATCCGCGAGGACGCGATCGATTTCAAACACCGAGAACCGGAAGTTCACCGGCACGGCGATCACACCCAGCCAGCTGCAGGCATACACGAGCTTGAGGTATTCGGGTCCGTTCGGTAGCAGGAGACCGAGCCGATCCCCGCGCTCAAAACCGTGTTTGCTCAGCGCCGCTGCGATACCGGCAACATCATCGTGCAGCTGTCGAAAGGTTGAACGCGTCCCGTTCGAGCCAAGCGCGGCGCGCTGCGGATAGTAGCGAGCGGCCCTACCCAGCGAGTGGATGTACATCATGTTCGGCACTCCGTAAGGAGAGATGGGATGTGACCTGCAACATTGGTCGCGGCCTCGGCGGTTCGGCCGCCGGGCCAGACGACACATTCGGTGAATGGTCGCTCAGACCAGTTTAAGCGTCCACGACGATGCCGTCGGCGAGGTGGTAACCCGTGATGATCGTCGTGCGGTCGGAGCCGTCGGGAGCCATCAGGTGAATACGCTCGCGGCTCAGTTGGGCAAGGGATATTGGCCGGACCGGATCGCGGCCAGTCAAGCCTGTTCTCGTGGCCTGGAGTGTCGTCATGTCCAGTCTTTTCATCGGCACAGTTGCGCCTCAAGCCCGTGGCGTCCCGTTGGGATCGACAATTTCCAGTCTCATCGCGAATTGCGCACATCGTCCGACACCGATCTACTCAGCCGCGGCGTGCTTCGGTGTGTTCGTGAAATTTGGCGGACGTTTCTCGAGGAACGCCGACAGCGCTTCTTTGGCTTCAGTGGAGCGCACTCGCTGACTGAACTCTCGCCCTTCCATTTTGATGGCTGCTTGGACTTGGTCGATGAAACCTTGTTTGATGAGTCGCTTGCTGGCCCGCAATGCGCCGCTTGGTTTTGCGGCGAGCTTCTTCGCCGTTTCCATTGCGGTCGCGAACAAGTGCTCGTCAGGCACCACGCGGGTCACCAGGCCCAACTCCGCCGCCCGCGAGGCACCGAAGGGCTCTCCCAACAGGAACAATTCCGCCGCGCGGAGATGCCCGATACGCGCCGGCAGCGAGTAGCTCGATCCGAACTCCGGCACGAGCGCCAGATTGATGAACGGCAGCTGGAACTTCGCGCTCTCCCCTGCATAGACGAGATCACAGTGCGTCAGCATCGTGGTTCCACCACCGACCGCGGCGCCTTGCACGGCCGCGACAATCGGCTTTTCGAACTTGATGAATGCATCCATCAGGTGGGCCTGCGGAGATTCGCCCGGCCCGGGCGGATTCTTGAGAAAATCCCCGGCGTCGTTGCCGGCGGAGAAGGCGTCTCCGGCACCATGCCAAAGGACGACACGAGTTTCTTCATCCTTGGCGGCCTCGTTGAAGATATCGGCCAGGCGCGTGTACATGGCTGCGGTCAGGGCATTCTTCTTCTCGGGGCGATTGAGTTCGACCCGCATAATGCCGTTGGATCGTTCCGTGACGATGTCGCTCACTGTTTGCTCCTTTGTGCGCCGGGTTGCGACCTGCTAGGCCGCTCGTTCCTTGGCTTTCGGCACCGCGCCGCTTGCGCGTAGGCCGTCGATACCCTTCGTGTCGAATCCGAGCTCCCGCAGGATCTCTTCATTGTGCTCTCCGAGTGCGGGGGCCCGCCGAGCCGGTACCTTGCGGACGCCATGGACCTGAATCGGGCTGCTGATCGTCGAGGTCAGCTTGCCGCCGGCGCCTTCGAGCGGAACGACGATGTCGTTGAGCGTCAGCTGTGGGTCCTTGATCACTTCTTCCGGCCCGGACACGGCGCCGAACGTGACGTGCAGCCCGCTAAACACCGCGTACCAATGCGCCATCGGTTGCGCGCCAAAAACGTCGTCGAGGATGGAGGCGAGCTGCGACACGTTCGCCATCAGCTTCTGCGAATCGGAAAAGCGCGGGTCGGTCAGGAGATCGGCGCGGCCAATGGCTTTTGCCACCGCCGCCACCTTGTCGGGCGTGATGATGAGAACGAACCAGGTGCCGTCGGAGGCGCGATAGACGTTGAGCGCCGCATTGGCGGGATGCATGCGATCGTGCGGCGCGGCAAACTTCGCGCCCGCCAAGGCACCTTGGATCGAAACGCTCGCCGACCATACGCCCTCGGCGAGCAGTGAGGTCGTGACGTAGGATCCCTTGCCGGTGCGCTCGCGGCGGTACAGGGCCGTGACGATGCCGGAATAGATTCCGACCGCGGTCGCATTGTCACCGCTGCCGCCCACCGGCCAGGTCGGCGGTGCGCCGGCATCACGCGTCATCGAGAGCAAGCCGCTGCGCGCCCAGTATGACGTGATATCGAAGCCCGGCAGATCGGCGTCCGGCCCCTTCTCGCCGAAGCCCGTGAGGTCTGCGTAGATCAATCGTGGGTTCCATTGCGCGACGTCCTCGTATTCGAGCTTCAACTTTTTGCGCGCGGGGTGCGGCGTGTTGACGATCAACACGTCGGCCCAGCTGACAAGCTTTCGCAGAACCTGTTGGGCGCTGGGCGATTTCAGATCTAGCGTGATGCTGCGTTTATTGCGATTGGCGAGATGCCACTGATAGGGCTCATCCGCCAGGGGTTGCGGCGGGATCTTGTGTCCAAATCTCCAAGGATCGCCATTCGGCGGCTCGACCTTGATGACGTCGGCACCGAAGTCGGACAGGATCACGGCGGCGCCGGGAGCCGCAACGAAGCTCGAGAAGTCCACGACCTTGAGTCCGGAAAAGATGTTGTCGCTTGCCATCGGTATCTCCTGAGTTCACGAGAGAGTTCATGTGACCGAAGCGGCTGCGAAACGTTCTTCTTGCCCGTCCAGTACCGCCAAGATCCAATTGAGGAGGCGCACTCGAACTTCAGCGCGATTGATTTCGTTCAACATCTCGTGTCGTCCGCCCGGATAGAAATCGTGGGCGATATTGTGAATGCCCGCTTCGCGATAACGCTCGATAAGGGCTTGGACACCGAGAAGCTGCTGCCCAACGGGATCATCGCTCCCTGAAAACACGTAGATGGGCAGATCGGTGCGTATGCGCTGGAGATCGCGTGGCTCGGAGAGGCGCCGCGCTGCTGCCAAG
>Ga0066388_100002082_pt1 | contig 11934 bp, 12 predicted proteins | sample PanSoiMetaGPlot6_FD_64539 | JGI IMG/M metagenome (GOLD analysis project Ga0066388, IMG submission 64539) | Tropical forest soil microbial communities from Panama analyzed to predict greenhouse gas emissions - Panama Soil - Plot 6 (Hybrid Assembly) | ecosystem: Environmental > Terrestrial >... | reverse complement strand
GGGAGGAGAGGTGACGATCAACTCGTCGCGAACCATCTGTCCGGGGACCTACCGGAACGTCCGGATCGTCATCCCCCCGGGAACGAACGGGATCACCTTATCGGGCTACTCGGTGACCTTAGACGGAGATTCAAGCCTTCAGTCAGCCATTCGCATGGAACAGGTGCAGAACAGCCAGATCGAGGGGTTCACCTTCCGGAATTATCGTTCGGGAACCGGCGTCGTGTCCCTCTTTCAGTCCCACAACAACACCCTTCGGGGCCTGACGACGGATGTGAACAACGGAACCTGGTCGGTGCACCTCGACGACTCCGATTCCAACCTGATCGAGGGTTGCACCATCAATACTCATTCCGACCGGGGGATTCAGATCGAGGCCTCCAGCCAGGCGACGGTGCGGGGCAATCAAATGTCGAGGGTGCCTCCCTTCGACGGGTTGGCCTGGTACGGCCTTTTGATGATCGACGGAGGCTCGGGCCACACGGTCGAGAATAATACCTTAGATAGCGGTTTGAACTTCGGCATCGCCCTCTACAATCTGACCAATAGCACGGTCATCAATAATGACATTCTGACCAACAGTTCGGACGGAATTATGACCTCCTCCGTCCGGCTCACGCGCATCGAGAACAATTCGGTCAACAACAACTCGGGACACGCCTTGAACCTTAAGAACAGCTCCACCCAAAATCAAATATTGAACAACGACTTCACCATGAACAGCATGGGAGCCGTCTTGACCGATACGTCGTCGTCGGGGAATACGTTTTCGGGAAATACGCCGGCGCCGTAAGAGAGATTCACATCTTCGGCGGCGGCTGTTGCTGGGGGGCGGGCGCGGGGGCTGGAGCCCCTCCAGGGGCCGGAGCAGGCGCCTGCGGCCGCATCGGTGGGAGGGGCGATTCCATTCCGCCCTGCATTAACTGGAAAAGCTCTTGCTGCCGCCTCATTTCACCGGCCTTGTAACGGGCCTGCTGCAGATCCGCATCGCTGGGGTTGTATCTCAAGCCCGTATCCAGATACTGGATCGCCTTATTCCAATCTTTCAGTTCGAGGAAGGCCTTACCGATGGCGGCGTAGGCGCGCCCGACCTGGGCGGGATTGGCAGTGGTCAGGGGCTGCGTTAAGGCCTTGTTGTAATATTCCAAGGCCTTCGCAGTGTCTTTTTTGGAAAGCGAGAGCTCGCCCAAGAAATAAAAAAGGCCGAAACTGGGGGTTCCCAACTCGGCTGCCTTGGTGAAATAGGTGAGGGCCTCATCGTATTTCTTGTTCATGTAAAGGGTGCGCCCATAGGCTTCGTAAAAATCTTGAGCATAGTGGTGGGGGGCCTTCAGGATCTTGAGCCCGTCTTCGGCCTGCTTGTAGTATTGGAGCGCCGAATAATAGCTTCCTTGAAGCTCGGAGCAGGCCGCCAGCTTGAAAAGGACGATCGGATCGTCGCAGCCGGCCTTGGCCGCATCCTTTAAATAAGAGAGGACTTTTTCGCAATCTCCCGCCTCATAGGCATCGAAGCCATCCCGGACCATGTCGTTCCAGGCCTTGGAACTGCGCCCGTATTTTTTGAAGTATTCGAAGTCCTCGGCTTTTTTGACCTCGGGGGCAGCGGGGGCCGCCGTCCCGGCCGCCGGGGCCGGACCGGTGGGGGCGGGGACCTGGGCCCAAGATCCTAAGGAAATGAGAAAAAAGGCTCCGGCGCTCAAAAGTAACAACCAGGTCTTGATTTTTATCATGGTAGAATCCCTCGGAATCTCTTGACTTCGCGGCTTACGATGTCGATTTCTTCTGATTCAAAGGAAAAACGGACCAAGGGTCATAAAAACCCTATTGCTATTGTAACATGTCGTATGATAGTCGAAAACGCCAATTTTTTCGCGGGGCTAGTTCCGATAAGGCCCTTATTTTTAATCCGCACGGCCGTGAAAGCGGTGAATAAGCCGCTTCAGATTAGGCTCGGTGCCCGCCATCGATTCGATGGCGGGTCGCTCGATCTGGGCCGGAGGGAAGGCAAAGAGCTCTCTTCTTAAAAAGGAAGCTTAAGCCTTGATAAACCAAAAGGAGAAAACATGTTTCAGCTGGAAATGAAGGACCTGCTCGAGGCAGGGGCCCACTTCGGGCACCAAACCAAGCGGTGGAACCCGAAAATGAAGCCCTATATCTACGGGGCCCGCAACGGGATCCACATCATCGATCTCTCCAAGACACTCCCCCTGGCCCAAAGCGCCTTTGACTTCATCCTCGAGACGGTGGGCCAAGGCCGCGATATTCTCTTCGTCGGCACCAAACGGCAGGCCCAAGACATCATCCGTGAGGAAGCTGAGCGCTGCGGGATGTTCTACGTTTGCGAGCGCTGGCTCGGCGGTACCCTGACCAATTTCCGCACGATCAAAGCCTCCATCGACCGCTTGAGAGATCTGCAGGCCAAAAAAGAGGACGGCACCTTTGCGGTCTTGAGTAAGAAAGAGAATCTGGAGATCGATCGCGAGATCCAGAAGCTCGAAAAATCCTTGGGGGGCATCAAGAACATGACCCGCCTTCCGGGGGCCTTGGTGGTCGTCGACCCCAAGAAAGAGCGAATCGGTGTCCATGAGGCCACTGTCTTGGGCATTCCCGTCGTGGCCCTGGCCGACACCAATTGTGATCCGGAGCACATCGATTTCCTGATCCCGACGAACGACGATTCCATCCGCGCCGTGCGCCTCTTGGTCGGAAAAATGGCCGACGCGGTGGCGGAGGGCATGGTTCAGCGCGAGGAGCGCGCCCGCGCCGAGGGCGAGCGGGAAGATACGGAAAAGAAGCCCGGCCTGCGGGAATCCGCGGGAGGCAAGGGCGAGGCCTACGTGAGCCGCCCCGAGACCTTCGAGGAAGGGGGGATGGAAGGCTTCCGCGCCTTAGCCCAGGCGGAGGAGGAAGGCGAGGAAGCGTCCGCCGAAGAAAAGTCCGCCGAAGAAAAGAAAGAGTAGGGGCGGGGTTCCCCCGCCCGGTGCCGGGTTGGTTTCAGGCCGCCCGTTTCACGAAAACCATCGAAGGAGCTTTCAACAATGGCTGAAATTTCCGCAAATTTGATCAAAGACCTGCGAGAGAAAACCGGCGCGGGCATCGTGGATTGCAAAAAGGCCTTGAGCGAGTCCGGAGGCGACCTGGAGAAGGCGGTGGACATCCTCCGCAAGACCGGGGCCGCCAAGGCGGAGAAGAAATCGGGCCGAATCACCGCCGAGGGGCGGGTGAGCATCCGAAGCGAGGGAAGCGAGGCGGCCCTGATCGAGGTGAACTGCGAGACCGACTTCGTCGCCAAGAACCCCGATTTCCAAGGCTTCGTGGACGGCCTGGCCGGGCTTGTCTTAAAGGCCAAGCCATCCGGTGTCGAGGCCCTGCTCGAGTCCCCATGGGACGGACGAAAGGTGCAGGAGGCCCTGCAGGCCATGGTGGCCAAGACGGGCGAAAACCTTTCCGTGCGCCGTTTTCATCGGATGAGCGCGGCGTCCGACGAGAAGATCGGATCCTACATCCACCTGGGCAATAAGATCGGCGTGCTCGTGAAGCTCAAAGGGCCCCGCGAGGCCTTGAAAGACGAGACCGCCCGCGACGTGGCGATGCACGTGGCCGCCAGCTCGCCCTCGTACCTGGCCCGCGAAAACATTCCGGCCGAGGCCCTAGAGCGGGAAAAAGCGATCTATCGCGAACAGTTGAAAGACTCGAACAAGCCACCCCAGGTCATCGAAAAGATCTTGGATGGCAAGCTCGCCCGCTTTGCCGACGACGTGTGCCTTTTGAACCAGGCCTTCGTGAAGGATCCCACGGGCAAGCAAAGCGTCGCCCAGTTCTTGAAGGCGACCCACCCCGAATTGGCGCTGGTGGACTTTGTCCGATATCAGGTAGGAGAAGGTCTGGCCCGGCGGGAAGACGACTTCGCCGCGGAAGTGGCCAAAGCGAGGCAGTAGGGCGCACGGGCGGGCGCCCCGATGCGCGTGAAACCATGTCCAACCCCAAATACAAACGAGTCCTCTTGAAACTCTCCGGCGAGGCCCTGATGGGTCCGAAGGGCTACGGCATCGACTTGGGCGTGGTCCGCAAGATCGCCGAAGAGCTGAAGGAGCTGATGGAGCTCAAGGTCGAGCTCGCCATCGTGATCGGCGGCGGCAACATTTTCCGCGGCACGGGGGAAGAGGCCGGCGGCATCGAGCGGGCGAGCGCCGATTACATGGGCATGCTCGCCACCATCATCAACGCCATGGCCCTCCAGGACGGCCTCGAAAAGATGGGCGTCTACACCCGGGTTCTCTCCGCCGTCGAGATCCAAAAGGTCGTGGAGCCCTATATCCGCCGTCGGGCCATGAGGCATTTGGAGAAGGGGCGGATCATCATCTTGGCCGCGGGCACGGGAAATCCCTTTTTCTCCACCGACACGGCGGCGGCTTTAAGGGCCATGGAGATTCGCGCCGAGGTGATCCTCAAGGCGACGAAGGTCGACGGGGTTTACGACTCCGATCCTTTGAAGAACAAAGACGCGAAGCGCTTCGAGCGCTTAAGCTTTTTGGATGTTTTGAACAAGAATTTGAAGGTGATGGACTCGACATCCATCTCCCTGTGCATGGATCATCGCCTGCCGATCATCGTGTTCGACCTTTTTAAACGGGGGAACATGAAGCGGGTCATTCTGGGAGAGGAAGTGGGAACCATTGTAAATTGAAGACAGGTGCATCCTGCCTCTTGCTTCATCGAGGGGAGGACATTTCCGGAGCCATTATGAATCCAACCAACGCAGAAATTCGGCAAAAAATGGAAAAATGCATCCAATCCCTCCAGGGAAACCTGGCCAAGGTCCGAACCGGCCGGGCCTCGCTCAATCTCTTGGACGGAGTGAAGGTGGATTATTACGGCAACCTCTCCCCCTTGAATCAGGTGGCCACCTTGGCGGTGCCTGAATCCCGCATGATCACCATCGCCCCCTGGGACCCCAAGATGATTCCCGAAATCGAGAAGGCGATCATGAAGGCCGATCTGGGGCTCATGCCCGCCAACGACGGAAAGATCGTCCGGCTCCCCATCCCCTCGTTGACCGAAGAGCGGCGGCGCGATCTCGTGAAGCTCGTGAAGAAAGAAGGAGAGGAGGGCAAGGTCGCCCTGCGCCATGTCCGGCGGGAGGCCATGGAAGCCTTGAAGAAGATGGAAAAGGACGGCCTTTCGAAAGACGATCACAAGCACAGAAGCGACGAAGTGGAGAAGATCACCCATGAGTTCGTCGAAAAAGTGGATCAGCTGGTCGCCCATAAAGAGAAAGAGTTGATGGAAGTGTAGGAATGTCGAATTACGAATTTCGAATGTCGAATTTTCTTTTATCGTTCGTCATTCCTCATTCGTCATTCGCAATTCGATCCGATGATTGAGCTGGACCCAAGCAAGATCCCCCAACATGTCGCCATGATCATGGACGGCAATGGGCGCTGGGCCACCCGCCAGAACCTCCATCGATCTGAAGGGCACAAGCGGGGCGCCGAGAGGGTCGAGGAGATCGTCGTCACCGCCCGGGAAATCGGGGTTCGCTATCTGACCCTTTACGCCTTTTCCCATGAAAACTGGAAACGTCCCGATTCGGAGGTGACGGGCCTCATGGAGCTTCTCTGTCATTTTCTCGTCGCCAAGCGGGAGAAGTTTTTAGAGAACAGAATCCGGTTCCGCACCATCGGAGAGGTGGACCGGCTTCCCGGAGCGGCGCTCAAGGAGTTGACCGCCACCATGGAGGCGACGAGCCGCTTCGACGATTTGACCTTGATCTTGGCCCTCTCCTACGGCTCACGCCAAGAGATCTCCCAGGCCGCCGAAAAGTTGATCCGCAAGAGGCTTTCTTCCTCGAACCCTCTCGCTCCCATCGAGCCCGAGGAGTTTTCCCAAGGTCTTCAAACCCACGGCATTCCCGACCCGGATCTGCTCATTCGAACCAGCGGCGAGCACCGCATCAGCAATTTCATGCTCTGGCAGACGGCCTACACCGAGCTGTATTTCACCGACACGCTTTGGCCCGATTTCAAGAAGGATGAATTTTTGAGGGCGATTGCCGAATACCAAAGCCGCGAAAGGCGCTTTGGACTCACGAGCGATCAAATCCGGGAGTTTGATTGATTAGGTGACAGGCGACAGGTTACAGGGAACAGGGAAGGATTTGCTGTCACCTGTCACCTATAACCTGTCCTCTGATCTAAAATGGACCGAAAACGCATCTTATGGGGTTTGGGGCTGGCGCCGCTCGTGGTGCTCTTTATCCTCTACGCCCCGGTTCCCGTCTTCAAGCTCGTCATCGTCGCCGTGTCCGCCCTTTGCTTGCGGGAATTCATGACGCTCGCCCTTCCGGTCCACCCGTCTTCCTCCCCTTGGCTCGGAGTCGGCTTGGGGGTTTTTCTCTCGGGGGTTCTCCTGTTTGCCCGGGAGGGTTCCGAGCTCTGGATGGGTTCTCTCGCCCTGATCCTCGTCGTCACCTTCGCCTATTATCTCTTCAGCGCCCATGAGCTTTCCCTCGTTCTCTCTCAAATCGCCCTCACGGTCTTCGGTTGTGTTTATGTTGCCTGCCTTTTTTCCTACACGGGATTAATTCGCGGCCTTGAAAAGGGGAGTTTTTGGGTCTTTTTCACCGCCGGAACGACGTTCATGGCCGACACGGGGGCGTATTTCGTGGGCCATACCTTAGGAAGACACAAGCTCGCCCCCCGGGTTTCGCCGGGAAAGACCTTCGAGGGCTTAATCGGCGGCGTCTTGGCGAGCGTGCTCGCGGCCTTCATCGTCCGCGCCCTCTTCTGGAGGGAGTTTTCCGCAGGCCATTGCGGCCTCCTGGCCGTTTTGGTAGGCCTGGTGGGGCCGCTCGGAGATCTTTCGGAATCGCTCATCAAGCGCAGCGTGGGCGTGAAAGACTCCGGACAAATGATCCCGGGCCACGGAGGGTTGCTGGACCGCCTCGACGCTTTGCTTTTCACGGCCCCCTTGGTGTATTACTACGCGATCTTTTTAGATGCGCGGTAATTTGGCGTTTCGAATCCATGGTCAAAAATATCTCAATTTTGGGATCCACCGGCTCCATCGGCACCTCCACGCTTGACGTGATCCGCTCCCATCCCGCCCGTTTTCAGGCGGTCGCCTTGGCCTGCGGAAAAAACATTCCCCTCGTCATCGAGCAGATTCGGGAGTTCAAGCCCGAGCTCGTCAGCGTTTCGAAAAAAGAGGATGCGCCGATCCTCCGCGAGGCCCTGGGGGCTTTGAGCCCCGAAATTCGTTTCGGGGAGGAAGGGGCCATCCTCGTCGCGACTCATCCGAAGGCCGACCAGGTCATTTCGGGCATGGTGGGCGCCAAAGGTTTGGTCCCCACGCTCAAGGCCATCGAGGCGGGTAAATCCATCGGGCTCGCCAATAAAGAGACCATGGTGATCGCCGGGGAGCTCATGACACAGGCCGCGAAGAAGAGCGGCGCGAAGATCTTCCCCGTCGACAGCGAGCATAGCGCCGTCTTTCAGGCCCTCCAGGGGCACAATGCCGACGAGGTCAAAAGGATCGTCTTGACGGCCTCGGGAGGGCCGTTTTTAAAGGCCTCGAAGGAAGAGCTTAAGAATGTGAGCACCGCCCAGGCCTTGAAACATCCCAATTGGAGCATGGGTCCCAAGATCACCATCGATTCGGCTACCCTGATGAACAAAGGGCTTGAGATCATCGAGGCCCGCTGGCTCTTCGATACCCCGGAAGACTTGATCGACGTGGTCATTCATCCCCAGAGCGTCATTCACTCGATGGTGGAATACCGGGACGGCTCCGTTATCGCCCAACTCGGGATTCCCGACATGCGCATCCCGATCGCTTACGCGATGAGCTTTCCCGAACGCCTCGAAAATGCGCTCCCGGCGCTGAATCTTTTTCGGGTGCGCGAGCTCAATTTTTTCGAGCCCGATCTGGAGCGTTTCCCCGCCCTGGGGCTGGCCCGACGGGCGCTGAAGCGGGGAGGGGGCGCCCCCTGCGCGCTCAACGCGGCCAACGAAGTCGCGGTGGCGGCCTTTCTCGAAGAGAAGATTCGGTTCTTGGATATTCCCCGCGTGGTCGAGTCGGTCTTGAACGACGAGTGCCTCGGAAACGGCTTTTCGTTGGACGAGCTTTTGAAGGAAGACTTTAGGGCGCGGGAAAAAGCCCACGAGATCATTTCGGATATGGGAGGAAAAAGCTTAAGCCAGGCGGCCGGCTGATACCCTATGACAATACTTACCTTGATTTATTTCCTGTTGGGACTAGGTCTTTTGATCTTCATTCACGAGCTCGGCCATTTTCTCATGGCCAAGCGGGCCGGCATCCGCGTCGAAAAGTTTTCGCTGGGCTTCGGGCCCCGTCTTTTCGCCTTCACGAGGGGGGAGACGGAATACCGCATTTCGGCTCTGCCCCTCGGGGGCTACGTGAAAATGTCAGGCGAAGAGCCCGACGAAGAAGAGCTCAAGCCCTTGGATGACCCCCGCAGCTTCGCGGCCCAGCCCTTGAAAAAACGGATCGGGGTCGTGGCGGCAGGGCCGGTGATGAATCTGTTTCTTGCCTTGTTGCTTATGCCTCTGGTCTTTCTCGTGGGCCGCATGGAGCCCGCCTTCATGACTCAGGAGCCCGTGGTGATCGGGGTCAAGAAAGATTCTCCCGCGGAGAAGATCGGTCTCGGCTTGGGCGATAAGATCCTCGCCGTGGAAGGAGTCCCTACCCCGACCTGGGACGTGGCCATTCAACGCATCCTTTTGAATCCCGACCGGGAGGTCGCCATCCGGATCCAAAGGAACGACGGCCCCGAGGAGACGAAGACCGTTCACCTCTCCACCGTCAAGGAAGGCAAGGCCGGATTTTTAGGCGTGGAGCCGGGCCTCTTCATCGGCAACGACCCGGTCGTCGACAAGGTCTCGCCCGACTCGCCCGCCGACAAGGCGGGAATTCAGCCCAAAGACCGACTGCTCTCCATCGACGGCGAGCCCGTCGAAGACTGGCAGGACATGAGCGAAAAGGTGGGACGGGCCCAGGGCAAGAGCATTCAAGTCGATGTGCTTCGCGGCGGCGAAAAGAAGGCGCTAACCTTGACCCCCATTTTCAGCGAGGCCCAGAAAAAGTGGATCATCGGCATCACCAAAGAGGTGAACCCCGACTTTTTTGTGAAGCGCCGCTACGGCCCAGTCGAAGCGATCAAGAAAGGCTTCCACGAGAACGTGAAGCTCTTCGGGCTCACGCTTGAGGTCTTGAAGAGGCTCTTTACCTTCCAATTGTCCTACAAGGCCTTGGGAGGGCCCGTCCAGATCGCCCAGGCCACGGCCCAGGCGGCCCAATCGGGATTCGGGGATTTTCTCTACTTCCTCGCGTTCTTGAGCATGCAACTCGGGGTTTTGAACCTACTCCCCATTCCCGTCCTTGACGGCGGCCACCTGCTCTTCATGGGCTATGAGGCCCTGCGCCGTCGCCCCTTGTCGATCCGCAAGCGCCTGATCGCCCAACAGGTGGGCATGGCGATCCTCTTCACCCTCATGATCTTGGTGACCTTGAACGACATCAACACGGTCTGGGGCTTTCGGAAGCTCTTCGATAGAATCGCCAATTGGTTTTGATCAGGTGATTCTTCTCGCCCTTGACACTTCAGGTCCCTCCGGCTCGGCCGCTCTGCTCCGCGACGACCGGGTCCTGGCCGAAACCGTCTGGTTCGCAAAGGCAAGCCATTCCGCCGAGCTGCCCGTCCAAATCCAAAAAATATGCGGCGAGGCCGATACTCCCTTGGATCGCGTTGCCGCCTTCGCCGTGACGATCGGTCCCGGCTCCTTCACGGGCCTTCGGGTGGGGCTTTCTTTCGTCAAGGGTCTGGCCTTGACCTCCGCTCGTCCGGTCGCGGGAGTCTCCACGCTGGCCGCCCTGGCCTTTCCCGTTCGGGAAGAAGGGGCGCTTTGCCCCCTCCTCGACGCCCGGCACGACGAGATTTACGGGGCCGTCTTCCAGGAGACGCAATCGGGGCTGATCGAAATCCTTCCGGAGAAGGCCTCTCCGCCGCGCGTATTTTTCGAAGACGCGAAAAAATATGCGAAGGAAACGAATCCGTTCGTGTTCTTCGGCTCGGGCGCCCGCCGTTACGAAAATGAAATCCGGGGGAGTTTCGGAAGCGAGGCTCGCTTCCTCGATCCTTCGCGGGACTTAGTTCTCGCCGCGAACGTGGGCCGTCTCGGGCGGGCCTTGATCGAACGGGGAGTCGCCTTCGAGGGTGGAACCGACCTCAAGCCTAATTATTTAAGGGCTTCCGAACCCGAGATTCGAAAAGGAAAAGTATTTCTTTGACACCCCGTCGGTCTTGCAACGAACCTTTCCCGCTTTTGAGATTTACAAGAAATAACTTGTCAAAGTAATCCTTCCGGTTAAAATTGATCAAGAGATCAATCTTGATCCGGAAGGGGGACAACGGGTTCCATCGCAAAATCTTGTTTGTCGGTCTCTCCGCGGTTTGAAGCGGGTCTTCCCTTCGGACGTTCTCTGGCGGCCAGGGCGTCGGACTGTTGATTCTTTCTGCGCGCCGGGCGGGCCTTGAGCGGAAATCGCACTATTACACCTATCCTCCCTCTATCAAACGGCCCTTCTGTACGGTTAAGGAAGGGCCGTTTTTTGAGGGCGCTTTCCAAAAGGGAGGTCATTTTATATTTTTTCATGGGTTCGCTTGTGTAATTTTCCTCGGAAAAAAAATTCTTTTAACAAATCATTACAGCTTCCCACACCCGCCTTCATTTCCAACACCTTCAGAGCAGATACATGCTTTCCATTGTCGTTCACCGACGATAAAATTTGTTGATCAAGTCATTCGAGGGAGGAGCCATGAAAGCCAAGGTATTTTTCGTTTTCCTTTTCGGCTTTTTCTTAATTTTTTCGTTTCGACCCGCCTGGACAGCGACTTTTGAGGTGACCCGGACCGACGATCCCGCACCTGACGGGTGCAATTCAGGGGTCGATTGTTCCCTTCGGGAGGCGGTGATTGCCGCCAACGCTAACGATGCCGATGACACGATCGTTCTCCAAGACGCCACTTATTTTTTGACTCTGCAAGGGACGGGAGAAAGTGCCGCGGCCACCGGTGACTTGGACGTCACCGATGCCGCCAACACACTGACCATTTCCGGAGTCAACGCTGCGACGACCATTATCGAAGCCGTCGGACTTGGGGATCGGATTTTCGCGCTCAGTGGCGGATCTATAACGCTGAATCTCAATACTCTGACCCTTCAGAACGGCAATGCCAACAACAATGCTATGGATCAGAAGAATGGTGGGGCTATTCTCGTTTCCAAGAGTGGCGGTAGCAACACCTTGAACATAACGAACTGCCTGCTCCTGGGCAACCATGCTGAAAACGGGGGGGCGATCTGGGGCGCTTTTTTTGATTCCATCAACGGATTGACCATGTCTGGAAGTTTCCTTTCAGGGAATGTGGCGAGTCTTGATGGAGGTGCGATCTTTGGACAAAGCGGGTTTGGGATGAACATCGGCAACACGACCTTCAACCTGAACGAGGCGGGAAGGCACGGAGGCGGAATCTTTGCGAGCAACGCGAATTTTTCGCTGCGCAGCTCGACCGTGTCGAACAACGAGGCGGGGGCCAGCGGTGGCGGCCTGTTCTATCAATCGGGCAGTAATGTCAGTTTCAACAACGACACTTTTTCCGGAAACTCAGCGGCGACCGGAGGCGGTGTCGCACTCGGCTTTGTATCGAATGTGGAATTCCGCAACGCAACGATCACCAACAATATGTCCAGCGGACAAGGTGCCGGTATTTATTTTCCAAATTCCACGGGGTCGGGGCCCCTGATGGACATCGACATAGCCAACTCGATTTTGGCCGATAATTCGAGCGACACCGCCGTTTCCAGTGAAGATTGTTTCGTGAACCCAAGCGCCACCGTCACCTTCACGTCTTTG
>Ga0066388_100002081_pt1 | contig 11936 bp, 9 predicted proteins | sample PanSoiMetaGPlot6_FD_64539 | JGI IMG/M metagenome (GOLD analysis project Ga0066388, IMG submission 64539) | Tropical forest soil microbial communities from Panama analyzed to predict greenhouse gas emissions - Panama Soil - Plot 6 (Hybrid Assembly) | ecosystem: Environmental > Terrestrial > Soil... | reverse complement strand
GGGGCTCGATCCCCGAGCCAGGGATGCCGGCCACGAGCCTGGCGAACTTCGGTCGCTTCGAGTTCATCAGGCTCGTGGCCGGCATCCCTGGCTCGGGGATCGAGCCCCCTCCCGGGTACTTCCCCGGCGCGCTGATCGACCTCCCTTTCTTCCTGGCCACCGAGGCCGAGGCCGAGCTGGAGCGCCGCGTCGGCGGGCCCGTCGCGCAGAACATCAGCCATAGGTACGCCTTAACGTCCGAGGAGAAATCCTACCTGGCGAGCCTGGGAGTGGATGCCGATCCCCTGCTCCAAGCGATGAACGCCCGGAGGAACATCGCGGCACAGCCGGGGCAGAGGAGCTACATCAAGAACTTCGCGGACTTCAGCGGGTTGATCAAGCATCCCGTCCTGACTGTCCACACGGCCGTGGACCAGGCGGCCCCGGTGACCGATGAGTCGGCCTACCGAAACACGGTCGCGGCGGCGGGCCGAGACGAGCTCTTGGTCCAGGTGTTTACAACGGGGGTCGGGCACGGCGGGGTCACCACGACACAGTACGTTACGGCGATTCGGGCCATCGACGAGTGGGTGCGGACCGGGATACGTCCGTCCCCAGACGTCTTTACCGCCTTGGCCGGGTTCATCCCCGGGTTCGAACCGCCCGCGTGGCCGCAGCCCCTAACAGCCGAGGTCTCGTCCTCACTGGCTTCATTGAGGCGCGTTCCGACTCCCTTCGCCCTCGGGCAGAATCAGCCCAATCCGTTCTTGAGGAGCACCACGATCGCGTTCCACCTGCCCGTCGCCAGCCGGGCCAGGGTCGATGTGTTCGACGTGTTGGGTCGGCGAATCCGAACGCTGGCGGAGAGAGACCTTCCTGCCGGTCCTCACCGTATCGAATGGGACCGCAGGTGCGACGATGGGGCGGAGGCCCGTCCGGGGGTCTACTTCTACCGGATCGGCGCCGGAGCCTTCCGTGAGCAGGGAAAGGTGATCCTCCTCCCGGAGTAGGGTGGATCGATCCACGCATGGTTCCATACTCCGCGAGCCACTCTTGTGCGTTCTATGACCTTGACTCGACGCACAAGTACAAGGCTATAGGAGCGATCGACACGGCGAGGCGGATCGGTTTCATTGGCCCGGACGAGGTCGGATTTCGACGGCAACTCAAGCGTGAAGCGGGAGCGCCCTCTGGGCGGACCGCATGGCGATGAGGATACCATGAGCAAACTCCTGGGCATCGAAACGAGGCAGCCGGCGAAGAGGGTCCGGCCGTTCCTTTGTCCTCTGTTCCGTACAGCTCTGTTCCTGGCATGGATCTCTTGGCCCTGGGAAGCGGCCGCCGCCCTCACTGCACCGACCGAGATCATCGCAGAGGAGCTCGGGATCGCCGATTTCCGGGTCGTGGCGTTGTTCGGCGACCCCGTGACGTCTCTGACAGCTGATCTGAGCTCACTCCCGCCTGGCAACACGGCATCGTTCACGACCGCACCCGATAACACGAGCGGGACCTTCCATTGGTCTCCGGAGTCGGGCGCGGCAGGTAGCTACGTCGTTACCTTCGTGTCCGTGACCAACGGAGTTTCCTCGACGGGATACACCCGGCTCTCCGTAATCTCCAGCGGGACGACCGCTGTCATTCGAGGAGGGTTCCACCTGGATCCGACAAGTGTTGGTCCGGGGACCTTCGACGTCCAGTTTCATGCGAGTGACCAAGGAGGCACATCCACGTTGGCGACCACCCTGAGTGTTACCGATTATGATGGTTGCCCGGACACGAAGCTCCCGGTGCAAACCCCTCCGCGTCTGTCACCGCGGCCGTACGCGGCCCCGGGACGGTATCAACTCGCCCCAAGTCGAGCTGCTTCGGCGCCAACCATGTCGATCTGGGGCAATCCCGACGGGGGCTATGGGTATGTCAACTGTGCCCCCTATACCATTCCAATCGATCTGTACGTGCAAGCGTGCTCCACGACTCCCGAAGCCAATCCGAGCCTAACGTGTGAGTTCGCCTACGGCGTCTCATTCGGGATCGATTACATGACGAGAGATCCCCGTGTGATCGCACCCACGACTGCCTACGGTGACGTCACGGTGCCGCTGGCCATCTCCGTGGATGCCAATGACCCGGACGGAGATCCCATCGGGAGCCTGACCGCCGATCTCTCCGACCTGCCTCCCGGAAACGACGCCACATTCGCCGAGAGCGGCGACCATGCACACGGCGTCCTGACCTGGACGCCGGCCGTAGCCGATTCCGGGAATTACCTGATGACGTTTCGCGCGGCGAATCTGTTCACTTCAACCGCGGCAACGCTCGTCCATGTTCGTGGACTTGAGCCGACCGGGGTAGGGACCGCGGGTTCCAGCCTGGGCTTTTCCGCGATGGCCCGACCTAACCCGCTTGGCGAGGCGTCGAGGCTACAGGTTGTCACGACACGATCCGGCCCGCTTCGTGTGCAGGTTTTCGACGTGCTGGGACGTCTCGTGAAGGTCTTGTTGGCGGAGCCCGACGCAAGCCCCGGGGTACGCCAGATTCCACTACGCATGGACGGTCGGGGGCGGCCGCTTCGAAGCGGGGTGTACTTCTACCGAGTCGAAGCGGCGGAAGGTCTACTGACCGGCCGACTGGCTGTCTTGAGATAGCTCCGCCGTCGTGGTTCATCATCTCCAGGAGGTGCATGATGTCCCGAGCTCTTGTCGGTCTTTTCGCGGTCCTCTCTTTCCTAACGGTGACCCCCCATGCGGATGCTGTCCTCATCATTGTGGACTTCCGAGTGTCATCAGGCGAAGCGCCCGGAGGGCTCGACCCGGTCAACACCTTTCCGTCGACCACGACCGGAAGCTTCTCCTTCGACAGTTCCCTCATACCGGTCGGAGGAGGTCTCGTGTCCAATAGCAGCGGGCTGGGCGCGTCTTCCATTTCTTTTTCATGGGACGGAACGCTGTGGACGACGGCGAACGCTGATCTCTACTACCTGAATTTTGCACCCGATGGGACTCTGACAGATTGGGGCCTCGGTGGTGACCCGTTGGGAATCGGCAGCGTTTCGAGGTTTGTCTTCGACGATTTCACCCTACATGGACTGCCAGGCGGGCAGGCGGGTTTCGCCTATTCGACCGAGAACAGCCCCGCAATGGGCGTATTCGAAACGCCGCCCTATTTTTCCTCGTGGAGTGTCGTGCCGGAACCAGGGACCTTCTCGCTCCTTGGGCCCGGTCTTGCTGTCGCCGGAATGCTCGTGCGGCGCCGCGCGAAAGGGGAGAAGGTCCTATGAACATCCGCAAGAGCATTGTCCTCTCGCCGGGCGTCCTCATGGTACTTCTATCGCCAATCTCCTCCTGGGCCCAACCGGCCTTCGACCCCTCGCGCGGGATCCTCCTCTCGGGAACCGTGGTAACTATGGATGCGGTGGGCACCGTGCTACACAAAGGGAACGTCTTGGTGAGGAACGGCAAGATCGTGGCAGTTTGGCAGGGTACGAAACCGCCGGCCGGCACACCCGTGGCTGATGCTGTCGTCGTCGATCTCGGGCCAAAGACCCTGATCTTCCCGGGGCTCATCAACCTGCACAACCATCCTACGTTCGACATGCTCCATCTCTGGCCGACTCCCTCGTCGCATGTCGAGGCAGAACTGGGACGACCGCTCGGGACAGAGCCCTATGGGAATCGTTATCAGTGGAATCGGGTCGGTGTCACATCGCCGCCTGAGTATCGCAGGCTCGTCGGCAACCCTGCGGACCTCTTGACGTCCCCGATTGGTCTCGGTCTTTCTCCGGAGGTTGTGAAGTTCGCCGAAGTCAAAGCCATCCTCGGCGGTGAGACCGCGTTCCAAGGAGCGCCCGCGAGCCCAGCCACGGACAACGTCCTGATCCGAAATGTCGATAACGTGAATTTCGGACGGGATCGAATCGAGACCCGCGTCTTCGCCATCGGGGACATGACCGCGACGGATCGGGATCACCTGCTGGGTAAGATGCGCGCCGGCTCCGTCGACGCGTGGCTCGTTCATCTCGCGGAGGGCGTGCGCGACGGAGTGCGGCGCCCCGGTGATCCGTTTTCCTCGCGCGCCGAGTTCGCGACTCTACAATCCGTGGGGCTGCTCACGGACATGACTGCGATCATTCACGGCATCGCGCTCGAGGCTGAGGACTTCGCCGCGATGCGAGCAGCGCCCTCGATCCGGTCGGATGGCTCGGGGGACGGCCTGGGCGCCAAGCTCATATGGTCGCCTCTTTCGAACCTCCTCCTGTACGGGCGCACGGCGTTGATCTATCACGCGCTCCAGGCGGGCGTCACGGTTTCCCTCGGTACTGACTGGAGCCCGAGCGGCTCGCGAAATCTGCTCGGCGAGCTAAAGATCGCGGACATCGCGCTGCGAGACAGTCGGCTCTTGGGTGCCGATCGCGACTTGGTCCCGGATTTGAGCATCACAGGGAAATCAAGCGACAGTGTCCGGGCGGCGGAAGTTGCCTTGGACAAGCGGATCGTCGAGATGGTCACGACGAATCCCGCGAAGACACTGCGATGGACGGAACAGGTCGGGTCCGTGGAACCAGGCAAGTTTGCGGATCTGTTGGTCATCACGGCCCCGAGCCAGCCGTCTGATGAAGAGCTGCCGGATTCGCCCTACCGCAGCCTGATTGACGCAACCGAGCGGGATGTCCGATTGGTGCTGGTCAATGGAGAGCCGCTTGCGGGGGACCTTGCGGTCATGGCAGCGCTCAAGCCCGGTGATTACGAAATCGTGACCGGCAACTCGGGGAGCTTGGACAAAGCCGTGGACGTTACGAATCCAGCGGTGCCCCGGGGGGCGGAGACGCTCGATTTCATCTCCAGCACTCTGAGCGACGGGCTCAGGGCCATGGGAGGCGACAATCCGCCCCCGGAGGGCGGACCCGCGGACGACTCGAATACCTACAGCTATCTCAAAGCCCATATTCCGGGGGCCGCTTCTCTGACGGACACCCAGTTTCGACAGGTCCTCACGTCCTATTTTGGGTTGGCGCCGGACGGCCGGCTGAACATCGAGGGGCTCGAGCTTACGCCAGCGCTGATCGAGGACGACGATTTCTACTTCCACCTGCTGGGAGCCGAAACGTTCCCGGATGGGCTCATCGCGGACACGACTCCTCCATTCAAGCTGTACGCTGCGAATTTCAATCAGATACAGCCCTCTGGGAATCCCTTCGAGCCCGGTCAATATCGCAACCGATACTATTTGCCCCATGGTGAGACCCAGCAGGTCTCGTTCGCGCCCTATTCACGGCCCGCTCGTAGAGGGGGCCGTGCGTCCGGCTCACCCTCCGTGACTCCCAATCCATTCAACCCGCGAAGCGTCCTCAAATTCACCACGTCTACCCGGGGGAAAGTGCTCGTGAGGGTCTTCGGTGCCGGCGGCCAACTCCTGCGCACGCTGTTCGATGAGAGCGATGTACGACCCGGCGAGCACAGCCTCGCGATCGACGGTATGGATGGGCTGGGGCGGCCCCTTGGCTCAGGGGTCTACTTCTACCGCATCGAAGATCCGGAAGGGCTCAAACAGGGTAGGTTCATCATTCTCCGATAAGTGTCTGGAGAGCTTACTCGAAGACCAGCAGGCTCGTCACGCCGCCAAAGTCGTCCTCTTGGCTCGGGGCCCCAGGGAGGAGAAGCCATGGACCCTCGTTCATACGTACCCGAACCCGGTGGGAGCCGGGAGACGCATCCATTCGGATGATCCAGGAATCTCCCTCTTCGCGCTCGAACGGGAGCGTGAGCCAACCGGTCACGTCACCCTGCAGATCGATCCTGCTCACGCCGAGCGCGCGAACACGCAATACGCGGGTGCTGTCGCCACCATCCAGGAGCTCCCAGCTTTCGAATTGCGGCTCGATCCTCTGCGGCGTGACGGAGTGGCCCACTCTTCGCCAGGGGGCGAGCCGGCCACCGATCGTGAAGCTCAGGGCGTCGGTGCGTCCTGCGTTGTCGTCCGACACGCCTGTCGAGGAGACTCGAGCGGCCAAGGCGAGTCGAGGCGCGATCCAATAGGACGCATCGGCCTGGATCCAGCTTCGCGTCCCCCGCATGGAGATGCTTCGAAGCCCCACCGTGGGGATCACCTCGAGTCTTGCGCTGGCCACGCCCATGGCAAGCCGAAATTCGGTGGAGACCACATCGCGATCGAGATAGGCGGGCTCGTACCAGGTCGCGACCGAGTCGGGGGACCATGGAAGATTCAACGAGCGTGTGTACCTAATGAGAACTTGCTCCTTGGTCGGTGCTACGGACCGGGCGGCCGTGGCCGACATATCCACGCTCCCCAAACTGAACCAGACACCCCCGGCGCTCTCCGTACGGCCCCCCGGATCTGCGCCCCTTAGCGAGCGGTCAGCCGCTCCCGACACCCAGACCCCGGCCGAACGAGCCGACCATCGGAACAGAAGCTGCGTGCGAAGTCGATCCTGTGCGCCGGAGCTTGGCACAGGTTCGTGCGTGGCGCCGCCGACGACGCCCACGGCGAAACCGCGTGATCGCCAAAGATCGATTCCCCCATCGAGACGGGCCGATTGCAATCGAGCCCCAGCGCCAGCGGTCGCAACCATCCCTTCGAATGAAAGGAGCGTCCGCCCGCGGCTGCATGGTCTGGCCTCGGCCGGCTCTGGGGCAAGATCCGCACGGAAGGTTGGATACGGCCCGAACCGCATCGTCAGATCCGCGGTTTCGAGATTCGCCGCGAAGCTGGGCGGCACGATCATCTGGATCGCACCGAACACGGCCAAGCACGGCATCGAAAGGGCGAGTCTCATTTCTTATCCGTCCGTTCCGCTGAAGGGGGAGTCGGAGGCCGTGCAGCCCCCGGGGACCGTGATCCCTCTCGCTCATAGGTGGCGCGGGCTCGTAGGGCCGCCGTGGATGGCGCGACGCCGCCCTGAATGTCATGATGGATCCACTCCCGCATCCGGAGCAGAGCTGCGGACGAAATCCCCTCGCGCCAGGAAGCGACGATGATCTGTGTGGCCTCGCGAGCGGGAACACGTCGAGCGAGAAGATCTGAGATCACGACGAGCGGGACGACCAGCGAGGACTCACCGCGCGCCGCGCGCAAGGACCGCAGGCTGTCGGGGGCCGCACCGGCGAGCACCGCTGCTGCACCTGCAACGAGCTCCGGTTCCGTGGTTCTAGGTCCCAGGGCGCGGGAAGCCGTTTGCATGGCCTGGGCGTTTCGGCGAACAGCGGCCACGATGACCTGATCGGGTGCTCCTTTGGCGGCTCCCTCGAGTGCCTTCAAGACAAGGGGTTCGGTGGGAAGCCCCTCGGCCCGAGCGCGGTCGATGTTCCTTTGCACGTCGTGGGCGGTCACCGGCTCCAGTCGAGCGATCAGGCGAGGATCCACTTCGCCCGCCATGAGGCTTCCCGCTACGATCCAGCTCGCGACAATCCCTGCGCCTGCAGCCCGCATGAACGTTCGGTTCATAAAATCACCTTGGAATTCCCTACCACGACGACAGAGCTTCGCAACCCGAACCCGTCGTCCGGAGCGAGCGGGGCAGATGGGTCCGGCACCCATTGATTCCCGTCAACGACGAAGGAGTAGTTGTGGCTGCCCCGGTGCAGCGCCACGGTCAAACTCCAAAGGCCATCCGGGGACACACGAACCATCCGCAGATTGCGCGCATCCCACCGGTTGAAGTCTCCAGCAACCGTCACGGAGCGAGCCCCCGGAGCAATGAATACGAATTGCACCGGGACTCGAGAGCCGCCAGCAGTGTCCGTATGTGCTGCCGACAAGGCGCGATCCCGTTCCGGACGGAGCGCAACCCCAGTGAGGAACGCCCCGAGCAAGAAGGCCACGGCTACGGCCGTCACGGCCGCGAACGGGGAAATGCTCGGCTGGAAAACCGCCCACGTGAGCGCAAGGATCCCGACACGTCGGCGGGGTGGCGGAGTCGCGGCAATGCGCTCAAGCAGACGCCGCCTCGCCTCGGGCGAGATCGGAATCCCTCGACGGTAGTCAGCAGCGAGCTGGTCCCAGGCGTCTTCAGACTCGCTCATGGAGATCCTCCAAGTAAGGTCGCATCGCATCGCACGCTCTCTTCACGCGCATCTTGAGCGCGGAGATACTCGCGCCGGTGACCTCCGCCATTTCCGAATACTCCAGACCTTCGCCGTGCTTCAGCAAGAACGCCTCTCGGAGCGAGGGCTCGAGGCGCTCGAGCAGTTTGCCGAGCAGATCGCGGGCTTCCGTCTCTTGGTCCGTGGGATCGACACGTCCCCCCTGGTGATTGAAATCAGTATCGGAAACGGGATCAAAGCTCGCATTGTACCTTCGGCGATGTCTTGCCAGGGTTCGGCACTGGTTCACCAGGATCCGAAACAACCAGGGTCGGAATCGATCCGAGTGCCGGTAGCTCCCGAGCGCCCGGTACGCCCGGAGGAACGTCTCCTGAAGCGCATCCTCGGCATCCTGCCGATTTCCCAGCATTCGGTTGGCGAAGGCGACGCAGTCGCCGTAGTAGCGATCCACAATGCCCCTGTAGGCGTCGTGGCGGCCGCCGAGCACCTCTTCGATGATCTCGGCGTCAGTCATCACCACCACCTCCTACAACTACGGTGGATGAGGACGAGTCACACGCGGCGCGTCGTTTTCTCGTGTCTTTTTCGGCTAGCTGTGACGCGACCGGGCCGGGCGGAGTTTGTGATGCTAGAAACGTCGGCGCGCCGAGTGGGGTTCTTCGCGGGGCTCGGACAGCAGCACTCTACTCCTGCTTTCCGAGGCCAATCAAGCGCGTGGCTGAGGGGGCGACCCAACGGGACGCGTCGCTCCGTAGTTCCCGGTAAGCAAGAACCCTACCGATGTGCAGCTCCGGCTTCTTCTTCGTTGTTCCAGGGGAAGGCGGTCTCAGCAAAATGTCGATGAAGCGACGATCACTCTTGTCCAGGCACTCCGTCCAACAGCGAACCTCCGCCGCGATCCACCTGATCGTGTGCACGGCGCTCTTCCTCGGATGCGGAGGCAAGTCGAAAGCTCCCACCGCACCCGTCGTGGTCGCGCCAGTCGCGCCGACGGTCTTGGGGTGGAGTCTACAGACCACGGGAATCTCAATGGAGGCTGTCTGGGGCAGCTCAGGAACCAATGTGTTCGCAGTCGGCCACGGCCAGTACGACGGCGCGATCCTTCACTACGACGGCACCTCGTGGAGCACGATGCCGGCCGGAACGGCCCCGCTCTTCGGCGTCTGGGGCAGCTCGGGCGGCGATGTGTTCGCGGTGGGACGACGTGTGCCGACCACCGGCACGATCCTTCACTACGACGGTACTTCCTGGAGCGCCATGTCTGGGGCTCCTTGGTACGACCTCTTCGACGTATGGGGCACCTCGGGGAGTGATGTGTTTGCGGTCGGGGAAACGGGCACGATCCTTCACTACAACGGCACGGCATGGAGCTCCATGACCAGTGGGATCACCCAAACGCTCCATGGGGTATGGGGCAGCTCCGGGAACGACGTGTTCGCGGTCGGGGGCGGCACGATCCTTCATTACAACGGTAGGTCCTGGGTGCCTGTGATCAGAGGGAATGTGTCCGAGCTCAACGACGTCTGGGGCAGCTCTGGAAACGATGTGTTCGTGGTCGGTGGAAGCGGCACGATCCTTCACTACAACGGTAAGTTCTGGAGCTCGATGCCGAGCGGAACCTCTGGATCCCTCTACGAGGTATGGGGTGACGCCGGGAACGATGTGTTCACGGTCGGAGACGGGGGCGTGGTCCTTCATTACGACGGTACGTCCTGGAGTCCCATGGCCACCGGGAGCGCCCCCGCTCTCTCCGGCGTGTGGGGCACCTCCGGGACCACTGCATTCGCCGTCGGAGAGAGCGGCACGATCCTTCGATACGACGGCTCCTCCTGGAACGAAACAATGAGGGGGATGCCTTTGGACCTCTTCGGTCTCTGGGGAAGCTCGGGGACCAACGTGTTCGCGGTTGGATATGGCGGCACGGTCGTTCACTACAACGGCACATCGTGGAGCGCGATGCCCAGCGGGACCGCTGAATCTCTCTTCAAGGTATGGGGAAGCTCGGGCAGCGACGTGTTCGCGGTCGGATGGTATGGAACGATCGTTCATTACGATGGTACGTCGTGGAGCCCCATGGTTACGGGTGCCTCCAACGGGAGTTTCAACGGCGTATGGGGCAGCTCGGGGAGTGATGTGTTCGCGGTCGGGTCCGAGGGCACGATCCTTCATTACGACGGTGCGTCGTGGAGCCCTATGACCAGCGGGACCACGGCCTGGCTCTTGGACGTTTGGGGCAGCTCGGGGCATGACGTGTTCGCGGTCGGAGACGGCGGTACGATTCTTCACTACGACGGCACGGCCTGGAGCCCCATGGCGAGCGGGACCGTCTCCAGGCTCGAGGGCGTTTGGAGCAGTTCGGCGAACGACGTGTTCGCCCTCGCACTCGGAGGTCAGGTCTATCACTACGACGGCACGATCTGGACTCTCATGACGACCCTCGGTACTGGATGGAATCACCATGATATCTGGGGCAGCTCGGGTAACGACGTGTTCGTCGTCGGATCGCAGGGGACGATCGATCATTACGACGGCACCTCGTGGAGCCCCATCACCAGCGGGACTAGTCTGGAGTTGTCTGGTGTCTGGGGCACCTCCGACAGCGACGAGTTCGCGGTCGGATCCACCGGAACGGTGCTGCACAGCCCGTTGTAGATCCTGCTCGCGCGGCTGGCGCGATTCCAACAGGGTCTTCGTGTCCTTGTCCGGTTCGAACATCTGCAGGAGGGCCCAATGCGATCGTATCCACTGATCCGTTGCTTCTTGGTTCTTGTTCGCACGCCGTGGACCTCGGTTCCGTTCTTCGTGCTCTTGAGTTACATGCCGCTGCCTACGCGGGGAGTGGGGAGCGCTTATGGCGACTCGCTGTTTGCGCCGGCGGTTTCGTACGGTGTGGGTTCCTTTCCCCAATCCGGTGCGATCGAGGATTTCAATGCGGATGGGAAGTCGGACATTGTGACCGCGAATCGCTCCAATAACAGCGTGTCCGTTCTCTTGGGTCAGGGTGACGGCACGTTTCAGGCGAACGCCGAGTACCCGGCGGGAATCGATCCGGAAGGCCTTGCGGTAGGAGACGTGAATGGGGACGCGAAGTTGGATCTCGTAACAACGAACTACTCCGCGCACACCGTAACCGTTCTCTTGGGCGGCGGAGACGGGACCTTCCAGATATTTGGCAACTATGGGACGGACTTGTTTCCCTTCGCCCCTGTGTTAGGGGATGTGAGCGGAGATGGAAGGCCGGATATTGTGACCGGGAACGTCGGCCTAACTGTGTCCGTCCTCTTGGGAAACGGGGATGGGACCTTCCAGACGAAGGTAAACTACACGACGCCGAGCTTCCCACGTTCCGTGGCGATCGGGGATGTGAGCGGGGACGGAAAACCCGATTTGGTAACGGCGAATGTCGCCTCCAACACCATGTCCGTTCTCATGGGCAATGGCGATGGGACATTCCAACCCTCTGTGGCATACCCGGCGGGGACCCAGCCGACGAGTGTGGCTCTCGGGGATGTAAACGGGGATGGAACGACGGATATTGTGACGGCGAACACCGAATCGAAGGACGTGTCCGTCTTCTTCGGGAACGGAGACGGCACCTTCCAGACGGAAGTGGTCTACGGCGGTGTCCCGGTGCCCTCTTCGATTGCGATCGGGGACGTGAACGAAGATGGGGTATCGGATCTCGTCACTGCGAATTACCTCACCAGTACGGTGTCGATCCTACTCGGCAATGGGGGCGGCACATTCCAGTCGAGTGTGCAATATCCGACACCTCCCCAACCCGCCTCGATCGCGCTCGGGGACCTGAACGGGGATCGAAAACTTGATCTGGTGACAGCGAACAGCATCTCAAACACCGTTTCTGTCCTTCCAAATATCACACCGCTCACGGCCGCCATA
>Ga0066388_100002080_pt1 | contig 11936 bp, 9 predicted proteins | sample PanSoiMetaGPlot6_FD_64539 | JGI IMG/M metagenome (GOLD analysis project Ga0066388, IMG submission 64539) | Tropical forest soil microbial communities from Panama analyzed to predict greenhouse gas emissions - Panama Soil - Plot 6 (Hybrid Assembly) | ecosystem: Environmental > Terrestrial > Soil... | reverse complement strand
TATTACAACAAACCGAGCCAGGAAGGATTGTTTCGGCATTTCAAAGCGATCGCTGATGCGACAAAGCTTCCGATCATGCTCTACAACATCCCCGGCCGCTGCTCGGTGGACATTTTGCCAGAGACGGTTGTGCGGCTGGCCGAAGCGTGTCGGAACATTGTCGCGATCAAAGAAGCGAGCGGGAGTGTCGAGCGCGTTGGTGACTTGCGACGGCGGTTGCGGGACGACTTCACGATTTTGAGCGGCGACGATTCGTTAACTCTACCGTTTATGTCAGTCGGCGCTGTCGGCGTTGTGAGCGTGGCTTCGAACTTGTTTCCGGCTGAAGTTTGTACGCTCGTTCGTGCGTGCGAATCCGGCGATTACAGGTCCGCTCAAGCTTTGCAACGAAAGCTGCTGCCTCTTTTCAAAGATTTGTTTATCGAACCGAATCCGGTGCCGGTGAAAGCTGCGCTCGGCTGGCGGGGCGTGATGTCGGGTGAAGTTCGTTTACCACTGTGCGAGATGACCGAAGCGAACCAAGCGCGACTGCGCAAGACGCTCGAAGAGTTCGAAAAGGCAAAATGAAAAATCCGGTGCGCGTGGCGCTGATTGGTGCGCGCGGTCGAATGGGCCAGACGATTGTTGATCTGGCCAAAGGCGATTCGAACATTCACATCGTCGCGCAGTGCGATCTCGGCGACGCGATTGATGTCGCCATGAAAGACTGCGATGTCGCGATTGATTTCAGCAACGCCAGCGCGATCAAGGAAGTCTGTGCTGCGGCAACGAAAAATCGAAATGCGCTCGTGATTGGGACAACTGGTCATTCCGCCGAGCAGCGCAAGTTGATTGAGACGACCGCCCAATCTTTGCCGATTGTCTTTGCGTCGAACTTTAGTGTCGAAGTCAACGCGCTGTTCGCGTTGACACGGCGCGCCGCAGAGATCCTTGGCTCGGAGTTCAAGCCAGAAATTGTCGAGACTCATCACACCAAGAAAAAAGATGCGCCGAGCGGAACTGCGAAAACGCTCGGCGAGATTTTGAAGCAAGAAATGAAGATCGACGTCCCGATCGAATCGATTCGCGAAGGCGATATCGTAGGTGATCACACCGTGACTTTTGTCGGACCACGCGAACGTCTCGAATTAACTCATCGCGCCGGCAGCCGCGAAATTTTTGGAGGCGGCGCGTTGCGAGCCGCCAAATGGGTGGTCGACAGATCTCCGGGACTTTATTCGATGCAGGATGTCCTCGGAATTTCGACCGGCAAATGAGAGTCGGCATCGCGCTTGGCTCGAACCTCGGCGATCGCCTAGCTAACTTGCGCGCCGCGCGCCAGGCGATTGCCGGTCTTATCGGTGCGAAATCGCAGATGGTCTCGTCGGTTTATGAAACCGAGCCGGTTGGCTGCGAACCGGGCGCGGCAAAATTTCTCAATGCGGTCTTGGAAGCGGAATTCGACGGCGATCCGACCGAATTACTCGACGAGCTGATTCGCGTGGAAGAATCGCTCGGGCGAGATCGCGATCACACGCGCAACGTTTCGCGTAAAATCGACATCGATTTGCTTTATCTGGACGATTTTAACGTCCAGAACGAACGCCTGCAGCTTCCGCATCCGCGAATGCAGCTGCGAAGATTTGTTCTCCAGCCTTTAGCCGACATTCGGCCGGATCTGGTTTTACCGAATCAAACGAGAACCGTTTCCGAGCTACTCGCGCAGGCCGAAGATTCGACTAAAGTGACCTGCTTCTCTGAGAAATGGTGAATCTGGCCGAGAAATATTGCGAGATGAAGAAGCGCGGCGAAAAAATCAACGCGCTGACGGCCTATGATTATCCGACGGCGCGACTCCTCGACGAAAGTGGGATCGACATCATTTTAGTGGGCGATTCATTGGGCATGGTCGTGCTCGGATACGAAGACACGACTCAGGTAACGCTCGAAGAAATGTTGCATCACACCCGCGCGGCCGCGCGAGGCGTGAAAAACGCGTTGCTCGTTGGCGACATGCCAATTCATACTTTCGATACCCCTGGCGACGCAGTGGTCACAGCGAAAAGGTTCATCGAGGCCGGTGCGCAAGCGGTGAAGTTGGAAGGGGGCGTCAGCCACGTCGCGCACATCGAAGCGATCACCCGTGCCGGAATTCCATTCATGGCGCACATCGGAATGTTGCCGCAACAGGTGCGCGAGCAGGGCGGTTACAAAGTGAAAGGAAAGACGCAATCGGAAGCCGAAGCGCTGATCGCCGATGCGCGCGCGGTTGAAAAAGCGGGCGCATTTTCCGTCGTCCTCGAGATTGTCTTTCCGGAGATCGCAAGACAAATCACCAACGCGATCGCCATTCCGACGATCGGAATCGGTTCGGGTGAACATTGCGACGGCCAGATTCTGGTGACGCACGATCTGATTGGATTGTTTCCATGGTTCACTCCGAAATTCGTTTCGCCGGAAGCGCGCGTGGCCGACGAAATACGCAACGCGGCGCGCGCGTTCATTGAACGAACACGGGGCCGGGCGGTGTTGTCTAAAGGATCCGACGATTGACAACCAGTTCGTGGTAACGGTGTTTTATTAAGGGATGAGGAACGCAGCCAGACTTTCTGATTTCGACGATATCGACGAGATCGAGCACGAAGCGCTTCTAACCGGAAGTCCGGAGCGGAGCTGGATCTGGTTCGGCCTGATTGTTTCGCTCTGTATCCACATCACGCTTTGCATTTGGTTTTACCGGACGCGATTCATGACGGTCGATGTGGTTTTTAGCGACATGCAGCAGCCGATGACTTTTCGCGTTAAACCAGTCGATTTGAGCCAGCTCGACAAAGCAGGCGGCGATCAAATGAACCCGGCGGCGAAACCGAACCCCGACGACACGAAGGATCAGCAGCCGGACGAAAAGAAATCGTTCGATAAGTTGCTGCAGGAGATCCAGTCGACAACGCAGATGCCGGATGACATGAGCAACGTGCTCCCGGACAAACCGAAAGTGGAACAGGCGGACGTGACCTCCGTGATGAACGAGATTGAGCGCAGCGCGGCGCAATCGCTGTCGACAAATCCGAACGCCACGCACGAACAAGCACTGTTGAACGAAAGCTCGGTTTCGGGGCGGCCGCAGCCGGCGTTGAGCGGAACGGAATTAGCCACGAGCACGATCATCAAGCATCCGAATACTTTCACGAGTAAACTTCCGGGCGATAGCGCGGGACCGAACAAGAAAGGCGCGCCCGGATTCAGCGATCTTGATCAATTGCTCGCGCAAAAAGGACCGCTTGGTTCGGGAACGAAAATTCCGATGCCGGACGATCAGCTTTTCGCCTTCGATAGCGCCGATCTGCAACCGAGCGAAATTTTGGCCAAGCTCGCGACATTGTTGAAACGGAACCCAAAAGCGACATTCACGATCGAGGGTTACACCGATTCCATCGGCACCGATGAATACAATCTCGATTTGAGCCAGCGCCGCGCCGAAGCGGTGAAGCAGTATCTGGCGCAAACGCTGGCGATTGATCCGAACCGGATCAAGACCCGCGGCTACGGCGCGAGCAAGTTCATCGTTTCGCCGCACTTTTTGCCGCCGAATGCTTCGCAGGCGGATTACGACTTCGAAATCGGGCGCCAACATCTCAATCGCCGCGTCGTCATTTCGATCGACACCAATCCGCAGTGATCATTCGGTTGTAGCGGACGCTCTGCGAGCGTCGGGCGAATTAATGCGACGGATGTAGACCGCCGCTACAGATCTACCAATTTTTAATCCACTGGTTTTGATTCGCGCCAATTGTTAGCCCGGCCGTGCTCCAGAGATCGAAGGTCGGATTGTAGCCAACGGTTCCATTCGGATTCGCCGCCTTTGCAGTGGAATATCCGTAACTGTTTCCAAATGGATCGCGAATCGCTGTTACGTTCTGAGTTTGATCAGACGGACTCAACTGGTTTGGTTTGAATGTGAAATACGTTTTTGCTGTTGCCTGTCGATTCCCGGCTGGGTCGCCGCTTAGTTGTTGGTAAAGGTACAGACTCGCTTGGGCATAATTGGTTAGGTTGATTGAGGCCGCTGGATCCAGCGTTTCTGTTTTCGTTGTGTCTGTCGGATAGGTTCCGTTATCGGCTTTGTAGCTTTCGAGCGCGGCCGAGATGGCGGCGATTTCCGCTTCGGCGCGCGAGCGCGCGCCTTTGTTTTGGACATAGCCGACTGTGCTCAAAAACAATCCGGCCAGAATGATGATAATCGCCATGACCACGAGCAGCTCGATGATCGTGAACGCGGTTGGGTAGCGAAATTCGAAATTCGAAGCACGAAATCCGAAGCAAAGTTCAAATTCCGGATCACGAATGTTCAAAACAGAGCTAGAAGGTTTCGAAATTTTGGCATTCGAAATTATTTCGACATTCGACATTCGGATTTCGTCATTTCCGCCGTCGGCGGGTCACGTTTGCTGTTGCAAACCCTGGATGATGCTGATCAACGGCAAAAACAGTGCGACCACAATCGTGCCGACGACGAGCGCGAGAAAAACAATCATGATTGGTTCGAGCGCTGCGGTCATCGCTGCAACCGAGGTATCGACTTCGTCGTCGTAAACATCGGCGACCTTCAAAAGCATCTCGGGCAATTGGCCAGTCTCTTCCCCGACATCGATCATGCTCGCAACCATTGGCGGAAACGCGCCGCTGGCTTCGAGCGGCTGCACGATCGATTCGCCTTCTTTGACGGCCTCATGAACCTGACCAATCGCGCGGGCAATGACGGTGTTGCCGGCTGTTTGGCGTGCAATATTAAGCGCCTGTAAAATCGGAACACCGCTGGTCACGAGCGTTCCGAGGGTGCGCGAAAATCTCGAGATCGCCGTCTTGCGGATCACGTCGCCAAAAAGCGGAAAATGAAGTTTCGCGCGATCGATTGTCGATCTTCCGCTCATAGTGCGATTGGCGAATTTGTAACCGGCGATCAACGCGAAAATGATCGCGACAATGACCAGCCAATGTTCTTGCGCAAATCGGCTCACAGTAATGACGATGGTCGTGATCGCCGGCAGCGGCCGATCCCCGAGCATGTCGTGAAAGATTGCTTCAAACTTCGGCACGATGAAGACGAGCAAGAAGCCCATGATCGCAATCGCCATCGTCATGACGATGATGGGATAAACCATCGCGGCCGCGACTTTGTTTTTAATCTTGGCGGCTTTTTCCTGAAACTCGGCCAACCGCGTGAGCACGAGCTCGAGTACGCCGCCGACTTCGCCGGCTTTCGCCATGTTGACGTAATGATCGTTAAAGATAAGCGGAAACTGAGCGAGACTTTCGGAGAATGTGCTGCCGCCTTGTACCGTATCGGCGAGCTTTTCGATTGTGTTTTTCAAAACCGAGTCGCGTTCCTGTTTGGCGAGAACGTTCAATCCGCGCAAAAGCGGGAGCCCGGAATCGATCAACGTCGCGAGCTGGCGTGTGAAAATCATCAAGACCTTCGGTTTAACTTTTTTGCGCTGGAAAAGAGCAATGCGCGTACGTTTTTTGCGAGGTCCAGCAGCGCGCGCCGCCTTGGCTGCCCGCTTCGCGACCTTGCTCTCAGTTCGGCCACCTTTTCCTTCTTCGTAAACATTCGTCGGAAAAAATCCGGACTGGCGCAGTTGGCTGATCGCTTCATTGGTCGAAGTGGCTTCGACCAGCCCGGTGGATTCCCGTCCGCGTGAATCGAGGGCTACGTAGGTGAAACGTGGCATTTGATGTCGATCTTAAGAAAAATCGCTCACGTGTATTTCAACACTTCCTCGACCGTGGTGTCGCCGGCGAAAATGCTGCGCAATCCATCCTGGCGCAGCGTCACCATTCCCAGCTCGATCGCTTTTTGTTTCAAGACGACGGTCGGCGTGCGCAGGTTGATCAATTCGCGCAACGGATCGGTGATTTTCACAAGTTCATAGATTCCTTTGCGTCCTTTGTAACCGGTGTCGTTGCAGGTGTCGCAACCTTTGCCGTAGAAAAATTGGCGGTCGCCGATATCGCGTTTCGACAATTCCAATTGCGCGAGGAGTGAGTCGTTAGGCTTATAGGCCGCGCGGCAGCTCGGACAAATGCTGCGGAGCAATCGCTGGCCGAGGACCGCCTCGAGCGTCGCCGAAATCAAAAATGGTTCCACTCCCATGTCGATCAACCGCGTGATCGCCCCCGGCGCGTCGTTGGTGTGGAGCGTTGTGAAAACCAAATGCCCGGTCAGCGACGCTTGAATCGCGATTTGCGCGGTCTCGAGGTCGCGCGTTTCGCCAATCATGATTCGATCTGGGTCCTGGCGGAGAAACGTGCGCAGCACGCGAGCGAAACTGAGACCGATGTTCTCGTTTACTGGAACCTGGATAATTCCTTCCAAATCGTATTCCACGGGTTCTTCCGCAGTGAGCAGCTTTGAGTCGATCGTGTTGATTTTACGCAAACAGGAATAAAGCGTCGTCGTTTTGCCGGAACCGGTCGGACCGGTCGCGATGAAGATCCCGTTCGGACGATTGATGAGCCCAATAAGATAATCGTGGATGTAATCCGGCATCCCGAGCATCTCGAGATCGAGATTCACCGTTGATCGATCAAGCACGCGCAGCACAACGCTCTCGCCGAACTGCGTTGGCAAAGTTGAAACGCGAAGATCGACGTGGCGATCGGCGATGTTTTTCTGAATGCGCCCGTCCTGCGGCAGTCGGCGCTCGGCGATGTTCATATTCGCCATCACTTTCACGCGCGAGATCACCGGCAACGCGAGATGACGCGGCGGCGGCGACATTTCGTAGAGCGCGCCGTCAACGCGGTAGCGGATTTTGAATTCATTCTCGAACGGCTCGAAATGAATGTCGCTCGCGCGATCCCGAATCGCCTGATACAAGATTAGATCGACGAAGCGAATGATCGGAGTCGCGTTCGCTTCCGCTTCGACCGCTGCCGCGCTTTCGTCACCGCGGATCTGCAACAATTCGCCGGCTTCGCCGAGTTGCTTGAGCACTTCCTCCATGCTCGCGGTGTCGGTGCCGTAGTAATCCTTGATTTTGTTTTCGATCTGCTCGGTTGGCGCGACCACAACATCGATATCTTTGCCGAGGGCGAAGCGGAGATCTTCGGCTGCGTGCAGATCGAGGGGATCGGCCAGCGCGACGCGAAGCGTGGTTGCGCTCAGACCGATCGGCAACGCACGATGCAAACGCGCCAGGCCGCTCGGGATGAGTTTCAGAATCGCAGGCGGAATTTCCGCATCGTTGAGATCGACATATTCGGCGCCGAGCGCGTCGGCCAGTGAGTGATAGAAGCCGCTCTCGTCGACGAAACCGCTGTCGACCATCGCCTGGACGATGGTCTTGCCGTTCAGATTCGCTTCATTCAAAACGTCTTCGGCCTGCGACGGCTCAAGCACGTTTTGTTCGACGAAAAGTTCGGCGACTTGTTTGTCATTCATGATCAATTCACGTCTCCAATCGTGACCGAAGTCACTTCTTCGGCGGTGGTGAGACCGGCCAGGACTTTGCGAATGCCGTCTTCGCGCAAGGTGCGCATTCCAAGCTCTCTCGCGCGCTGACGCAACGATAAGGTCGCGCTGCGCTTATTGATCATGTGTCGGACTTCGTCATCGAGGATGAAGATTTCGAAGATACCCATGCGTCCTTTGTAACCGGTGCCGCGGCATTGCTCGCAACCTCTACCGTGCATCACTTGCGCATCGCGCAATTGACCCGGCCCGATTCGCAATGCGCGCATTTCGCTATCGCAGAGTTCCGCAGATTGCCGACAATTCAGGCATACTCGCCTAACGAGTCGTTGGGCCATGATTGCGCGTAGCGACGAAGCGACCAGAAACGGGTGGACGCCAATGTCGATCAAACGTGCGACCGCGGACGGCGCGTCGTTAGTGTGGAGTGTACTGAAAACCAGATGTCCGGTGAGCGAGGCGTTGGTCGCGATGGTCGCGGTTTCGAGATCGCGAATTTCACCGATCATAATGATGTTCGGCGCCTGGCGGAGAATAGAACGCAGCGCGGCTGGAAAGGTCATTCCTATTTCCGGATTCACCTGCACCTGATTGATCCCGGTCATCTGATATTCGATCGGTTCCTCGACAGTGATGATTTTGCGATCCGGTTTGTTGACGTAATTCAAACAGGCGTAAAGCGTGCTCGTTTTTCCGGAACCGGTCGGGCCGGTCACGAGCAGAATCCCATCCGGCAGTCGGATCAGGCGCTCGAAGGTCTCCTGATCATCGCTGAAAAAGCCGAGCTCCGGCAATCCGAGCATCAAGCTCGATTTGTCGAGCAATCGCATAACGATGCTTTCACCGTGATTCGTCGGGATGGTCGAAAGGCGGAGGTCGATCGGTTTCTTTCTGATTTTCACCTGAATGCGGCCGTCTTGCGGCAGACGTTTTTCGGAGATGCTCATCGAGCCGGTCATGATTTTGAGGCGACTGACAATGGCCGACTGCAATCGTTTCGGAGGGGATTGCATTTCCTGCAACACGCCATCGATCCGAAAGCGGACGCGAAATTTTTTGTCGAGCGGCTCGAGGTGAATGTCGCTCGCGCCCGCGCGATGTGCTTCGATGATCAACATTGAGACCAGCCGAATGATCGGCGCGTCGGGTTCATCGACTTCGGTAACGGCCGCGCCGTCGCCTATGTCCAATCCGAGATCGACATCTTCGCCGATTTTTTTGCGAATGACTTCGGACGCCTCATCGGCCGTGCCGTAATATTTGATCAGTGCTTCGCGAATTTTTTCCAGACTCGAGCAAACTACTTCGAGCTCACGCTGGAGCACGAAGCTCAAGCTGTCGATCGTATCGATGTCGAGGGGATCGCTGACCGCGATCACCAGTCCCGTTTCACCAAACGCAATTGGGATGACTTTGAAACGGCGCGCGTCTTCGGCACGGATCTGTGTGATGATTTCCGGCGGAATGACCATCGACGAAAGATCGATCCAATCCATGTGCGCCTGCGCGGCGAGCGACCGCGAGACGTCGGATTCACTCACGATTCCATCTTTAATCAAAACATCGACGACGCTGTTCTCGCCGTCGAGACGACTGCGCGCTTTGTCGATTTGTTTGCGCGAAATCAGTCCGACATCTTGCAGGACTTTAAGGATGTAATCTTCGCTCTGTTGCACGGGGGGGAACGCAGCAGTTGGTGAGGCCGGATCGTACGAATTTGCTTCCTGCGTGTCAATGCACGGAAAACCGCAGCAATAATCTGCAAAATTGTAACGCGCCTGTTACGCGAACGTCACACTCCATTTCGATTACAAGATGTGAGTCAAACGAAGTCGCAATCCGGAAACGCGGTCACCAATTTAAACTTCCGCGAAGACATGAACGTCGACGAACTTATTGACGCGGTCGACGCGTTGCTCGTGAACTCCAAATCGGGCACGGCGTTACCGAAGATTTACCGGCTATTCCACGGTCACGCTCTTGGCGAGATTGCGTGGTTTATCGACGTCGTGACCGAGCGTGACCGCGAGATGGTAAGCGAGCAGTTGCAGCGGAATCACCGTCAGCACAGAGCTGAGACAATCGATCGTGGTTGGAACTTCGATGATATCGGCCGCGAGATCTTTCAATTGCTTGGCGCCATTGCCGGAAGTGATGGCAATGATCGGGCCCTTGCGCGCTTTGACCTGCTCGATGTTGTTCACGTTTTTTGAAAGCACGGCGTCGTCCGGCGCGATGAAAATCGAAGGTAGGTCCGGGCGAATCAGCGCAATGATTCCGTGTTTGAGCTCGGCGCTGGGATGTCCTTCCGCGAAAAGATAAGTGATTTCCTTCAACTTGAGTGCGCCTTCAAGCGCGATGGGGTAATTGAATTGCCGGCCGAAAAAGAGCATCCCGCTAGCATCGGCATATTTCTTGGCGATCGATTTAACTTGATCGCTGAGCTTTAAGACTTGTTCGATTTGGTCTGGTAACGCTTCGAGCGCGTCGATCATGCGTTTGCCTTGTGCGGTGGACAGTTGACGCATTCGACCGAGCAAAAGACCGATCAGATTTAAGATGATCAACTGAGAAGTAAAAGATTTCGTCGCCGCAACGCCGATCTCAGGCCCGGCGTGCATGTAAACGCCGCCGTCACTCTCACGCGCGATCGTGCTAGCGACGTTGTTACAAATTCCAAGTGTGCGATACCCTTTGCGTTTGCTTTCGCGCAAAGCGCCCAAGGTGTCGGCAGTTTCACCGCTTTGGCTGATAGAGAAAACTAATGTGTGCTCGGTTGGTGGCGTGTTGCGATGGCGATACTCGCTCGCAAAATCAACATCGACCGGAATATTGGCAAGCTGTTCAATGACGTACTCGCCAACTCGCGCCGCGTGGAGCGCGGTTCCGCAACCGGTGAGGACGATGCGTGCCACGTCGCGCAATTCCGCCGGATACATGTTCAATCCGCCGAGTTTGGCGGTGCATTCTTCGTAGGTGAGACGGCCGCGCATCGCGTCCCGCACCGTGTCCGGCTGCTCGCAGATTTCCTTGAGCATGTAATGCGGGTAATCACCTTTTTTGATGTCTTCGGTCGTGAACTCGACCTTGCTGACGGCGTGCTGCCCAACCGCGCCATCGATTGCACTGATTTCAAATTTGTCCGGCTCGACCGCGACGAGGTCGAAGTCGTTCAGGTAAACCGCGTCGCGTGTGTAGGCGACGATTGCGCTGACATCGCTCGCCAAAAAATTCTCGTCTTTGCCGACGCCAAGGACCAGCGGGCTGCCACGCCGCGCGCCGACGATGAAATTTGGAATATCAGCGTGGACCACCGCGATTCCGTAGGTGCCGATGACCTGCTTCAGTGCCGCGCGCGTCGCGTTGACCAATCGCGCCTTCGAATCGTTGCCGTCGAGCTGCTGGTAAATTTTGCCGATTAAATGTACGAGCACTTCCGTGTCGGTATCAGATCGAAAATTTGTGTCGCCGTCTTGAATGAGTTGTTCCTTCAGCGCCTGGTAATTTTCGATGACCCCATTGTGAACGAGCGCGATCTTGCCGGTAGCGTCGAAATGCGGGTGCGCGTTATCGTCAGTGACTTTTCCGTGTGTCGCCCAACGGGTGTGACTGATTCCATAAGATCCGGCCGCCGGTTTTTGGGAAATCAGTTTGGCCAATGACGCAATGCGGCCTGCACATTTTCGTGTTTCAACGTGATCGCCATTAACAATCGCGACGCCGGCGGAGTCGTAGCCCCGATATTCGAGGCGACGAAGACCATCGAGCAAAATTGGGGCGGCTTGTGAGCGCCCCACGTAACCAACAATGCCGCACATAGTTTAAGGCTGAAGATTACCGTTTGAACGAATTTGTCGCAAACAAAGCAAAAGGGTTGCTGGAAAGCAAAGACGCTGAGTTATTGGGAAAGTGGAAACGCAGAAACTCACCCGGCGCGATTTCTCGATCCCACATATGGCCACGCCTTCATTGCCGCCCGGCACGACTCAGCGCACGCTGGCGATCATAATGGGCGGCGGCGCAGGCACGCGTTTGTTTCCGTTAACCAAGGATCGTTCGAAGCCCGCGGTCCCGCTCGGGGGCAAATATCGCATCGTCGACATTCCCATCAGCAATTGTCTGAACTCCGGACTGCGCTCGATCTACGTGCTGACGCAGTTCAACAGCATGTCGTTACATCGACATATTCAGGCCAGCTACAAGTTCGATAATTTTTCGCGCAGCTTCATCGAGATTCTCGCCGCGCAACAAACGCCCGAGGGTTCCCAATGGTATCAGGGTACGGCCGACGCGGTCCGCCAGAACATGCGTTATTTCCTCGAACGGCCGTTCGATTATTTCCTCATCCTGAGCGGCGATCAGCTTTATCGAATGGATTTTCGAGAAATTCTCCATCAACACATTCAAACGGGCGCCGACATCACTCTTGCCACCAAACCGGTTGCTCGCGATCAGGTCGCCGAATTTGGAATTATGCAATGCG
>Ga0066388_100002079_pt1 | contig 11936 bp, 9 predicted proteins | sample PanSoiMetaGPlot6_FD_64539 | JGI IMG/M metagenome (GOLD analysis project Ga0066388, IMG submission 64539) | Tropical forest soil microbial communities from Panama analyzed to predict greenhouse gas emissions - Panama Soil - Plot 6 (Hybrid Assembly) | ecosystem: Environmental > Terrestrial > Soil... | reverse complement strand
CCCCTTCAGCTGGTTTTGCTGCTGCTTCCTTAGCTGGTTTGGCTGCTGCGCCTTCAGCTGGTTTGGCTGCTGCCCCTTCAGCTGGTTTTACTGCTGCTTCCATAGCTGGTTTTGCTGCTGCACCTTCAGCCGGTTTTGCTGCTGCACCTTCAGCCGGTTTTGCTGCTGCGCCTTCAGCTGGCTTTGCTGCTGCGCCTTCAGCTGGTTTTGCGGCTGCACCTTCAGCTGGTTTTGCGGCTGCGCCTTCAGCCGGTTTTGCGGCTGCACCTTCAGCCGGTTTTGCGGCTGCTCCTTCAGCCGGTTTTGCTGCCGCCGGGGCTGCCCCAGCTGGTTTGGCTGCTGGTGCGGCTTTTGCTGGCTTGGGTTTGGGCAGCGGCAGCTCCTTCTTGGAGAAATAGTACGCAGACTCTTCCTGAGTCAGGGTCAACTTCTTGAGGTCGTAAATGAGCGCTGACCGAGTGTACTCCGACATCTCGAAGTCGTTCGTGTTGATGATACAGGTTGTAGGACAAACCTCCGTGCACAGGCCGCAAAACATACAAAGGCCGTGATCAATCTTGAAATCGATCAACTCAAGCTTGTTAGTCTCCGGGCTCTTGTGGGCGGTAATCTCAATGCATTTGTCCGGGCAAACCCGCTCGCACTGGCGGCAGGAGATACAGAGGTGTTCACCTGTTTCCGGGTTTACCGTAAGTGCCAGTCGCCCCCGAAACTCGCCGGGAAGATCGGGCATGATGTCCGGGTATTCCTTCGTAGTCGGCGGCCGAAAACTATGCTGAGCGACGGTCTTGAGACCGCGCAGTACCTGATAGATGCCTTCCATAGCCCGACCTACGATACCAATCATGGCCTACACGAGCTCCCTGAGAAATGTGACAGCGATAAGAAGAATCAGTGCTAGGGGGATCAGCCGCTTCCAGCCAAAGTCCATCAGCTGGTCAATCCGGAAGCGAGGCAATGTTGCCCGCACCAGAATTGCGAAGATGACCAGAGTGTACGTCTTCAGGATCACCCAGAAGGCACCACACAGGGTTTCGGCCTGGACAAAAGAGCGGATCAGCCAGCCAGCCTCACGAGGAATACCCTGCAGTACCCCGGCAAGCCAATCGATCACCGGCTTCTCAAGAACGGGGAACGGCGCATGCCCACCGCCAAGGAACATTACAGTAGCGATTGTGCAAACAACGAACAAATTGGTGAACTCGGCAAGGAAGAAGATGGCGAATTTTATGCCACTATATTCGGTGTTATAGCCGCTCACCAGCTCGCTCTCAGCTTCGGGCAGATCGAAGGGGATTCGATTTACCTCGGCACAAGCCCCGGTGATGTAGATCAGGAAGAGGAGGATGCAGCTAATGAGCATCGAGACACCGGCAAGTATGGACACAGGAGAGCTCAGGTTCATTTGCAGTAAGGCACCACCGCCGAATACATTCCAGGTGAGCAATCCGCCAGACTGCTTATTGGCAATCTGAACCACATCAAGCGTGCCGGCCATAAGGCAGACGGTGATTATGGCCAGGACAAGCGGAATCTCGTAGCTGATCGCCTGCGCTGCGCTTCTCAGCCCGCCAACCAGGGAGTACTTATTGTTGCTGGCCCACCCACCCATGACAATGCCAACTACAGGGATGGAAGCCACGGCGATTACGTAAAAGATTCCTGTTGGCAGACCGGCGACCTTGAACAAGTCATGGTTGGCACTGGCGGCGCAAAGAAGCGGCAGGACACCAATAATCGATGGAGCAAAAAAGATAATCGGTGCCAGCGTGAACATCACAGCGTCAGCGCCACGCGGGGTGATGTCCTCCTTAAACAGGAGTTTGACCGCATCAGCAGCAGTTTGAAGCAATCCGTCGGGACCAACCCGATTTGGACCCTTGCGCACCGTAAACAGGGCCAGTGCCCGTCTTTCAGCTAGGACCATGAACATGGCGTTGATCGGAATGAAGACCATCACGGCCAGGATCGGTACGAGCATGCGCAGCGTGTTTGCCACAGCCAGAGTGACGTCTCTCTGCCAGAAGTTGGCCTGCTCCACTAGCGTCGGCAAGAACACGCCCACCAGCCAGCAGGTAACCCAGACTGCACCGAATATGATGCCAAGCCAGACGGCTGTCAATCGGGCAAACTTGCTAATCTCCGCTGCTGCTGATGCTGTTTTCATTTAGCTTACAGAATTCCTCTCGTGGCGCCGCTTACTGGATGCTGTCTTCTATATCAGGGCTATCGATCCACATCCGGTAGGATGACATCAAGCGACCCAAAGATCGCCATGATGTCTGCAATAGGATGATCTAAGAGCAGCACCGGCAAGACCGACAGGTTGCTGAACGACGGATTTCGCCACTTGAACCTGTAGGCCGTATCTCCACCTGTGCTAACAACATAGCAGCCGAGGATCCCGCGTGGTGACTCTACAGCCTCAAAACCTTCACCGGCCTTTATCCTCAAGCCGGCATTCTGCTTCTTTACCATGATCTGCAGATCGCCACCACAATTGGGACAATCGGCCTTGCCGCAGGAATTGCAAGCCTTGCGCTTTTCCCTCAGCTCCTCGGGCGTTCCACCGGGAATCTGATCCAGGCACTGCTTGACAATCTCATTGCTTTGACGCATCTCCTTGATCCGGCACATGTAGCGGGCCCAGGTATCGCCATCGCCCTCCATCACCGGGACCTCGAACTTGAGGCGGTCGTAAACCGAATACGGCTTGGTTCGGCGCAAATCCATGGGCACACCAGACGCTCTCAAGCTCGGCCCTGTTACCCCGTAGTCCATGGCCACCTCTTTCTTGAGGTTGCCTATGCCCCTGGTCCGCTTGAGAAAGATCGGGTTCTTCGTGACAATCGCTTCATATTCATCCACCCTGTCCGGAAACTCTTCGGTAAACGCCTTGAGTTTGGCAAACCATCCAGGCGGGGCTTCCCGCTGGACGCCGCCGATTCGAATGTAATTGAACATCATCCGCTGTCCGGCCACGGCCTCCAGAAGGTCCAGAAGCTTTTCGCGCTCCCGGAATGGATAAAACGGAAAACCGAACATGGCACCCAGGTCAATCAGATAGGTACCCAGCCAGAGCAGGTGCGAGGTGATGCGGTTCATCTCTGACACCATCACACGCATGTACTCCGCGCGCAGCGGGATCTTGATGCCCTCTATCTTTTCCGCCGCCCGGGAAAGCGCCCAGGAGGTGAACATCCCGGAGAGATAGTCAACGCGATCGATCAATGCCTGGTACTGAAACCAGGTACGATTCTGCCCTTGCCATTCTTGAGCACGGTGCAGGTGCCCAATCACCGGCTCGACATGTTTGACGAACTCACCGTCCAGCGTCAACAGCAGCCTCAGGACTCCGTGGGTAGCCGGGTGCTGAGGGCCCATGTTGATGATCATTTCATCGGTCTTAAGGCCGGTTGTCTTGAGCTCGGTTGACATCTTCGTTTGCCTCTAAATTACCGATCTTTGAAGCGCTCTCAGCGGAAGCTGTATGGGTTCTTATCGTTGAGCGCGTCAACTGGCTGCTTGTAGTCGCGCCGCAACGGATACCCCTCCCAGTCCCACGGATTCAGGATCCGCCTCAAGTACGGATGTCCCACATAGCGGATACCCACGAGATCGTATGTCTCGCGCTCATGCCAGTTTGCTGCGTTCCAAAATGGTGCCAGGCTTGGAACAAGCGGGAGCTGACCAGCCGGCACCTGAGATTTCGGTGTGCACACCTTAATCACCAGCTCGCTCAGGTTGGAGTAAGACCAGAGGTGGTAAACCGAGTCAAAGCTCTCTGGGCTATCCACACCAGAGACCGCCACCAAAAAGTCGAGAGCAATCTCGGAGCTGTTGCGCAGCCGCTTCAGAGCTGCCTCCAGGTGCTGCCCTTCCAGCTCGATCGTTTCCACATCCCCGGCCGAATTAGCAAGCCGCTTTGAGGGAATGCCGTGCTCTAGCAAAAATTGTCCGAACGGGCCCGGCTCCAAAGTTACCTCGGCCGGCTTTTCAGCTGCTGGTTCGTGACTCATGGCCTTCCTTACTCAGATCCCCTTCTTCCCGGTGCCTTCGTTGCGCGTAGTAAACGCAGCACAGCCAGAATTCTATGCGCCCTTTTTTTCCGCGGACTCTGCCTCACCCAGCACCTCCAGCATGTCCATCCGTGCTTCCATGACCAGATCCTCAACCGGACGTCCGGTGTCATAATCGACGTAGCGCACGGGGCGCTGCCTGTAAGCCCGCTTACGACGCTCAGCAAGCGATTCGGTGCGAATTTTCTGCTGAAGCTTGAGCAAGGCGTCGAGAATGGACTCCGGTCTCGGAGGACAGCCGGGCAGGTAGACGTCAACCGGAATTATCCGATCAACACCCTGGACGACCGAGTACGAGTCGTTGAACATACCTCCGGTCACAGTACAAGCCCCCATGGCAATCACATACTTTGGCTCCGGAAGCTGCTCATAAAGGGTGACAAGCGCCGGTGCCATCTTACGCGTGATCGTTCCGGCCGTAATAATCAGGTCTGCCTGCCTCGGAGTTGCCCGGAAAACTTCAGAGCCAAAGCGGGATATGTCAAAGGCAGACATACCTACGCACATCATTTCAATGGCACAGCAGGAGGTGCCAAAGGTCAGGGGCCAGACCGAATTGGAGCGTGCCCAGTTGGCAACAGGATCGACAAGCTGGCTCAGCAGCTCAACCGCTTTGTCGACCGTGGTCAATGTGACCGTATCCTTGAGCTCCTCCGGAAGCGTGGAAGGAACTGGGGTCCGGCCTTCGCCGCCGGTATCAGGCTTGGTGGCATCTCCTTCACTCATAACGGCTCACTCCCACTCGAGAGCCCCTTTCTTCCAGGCATAGGCAAGACCAACTGCCAGCAGAGCCAGAAAGGCGGCCATTTCAACTGGGCTTAGCCAGGGTGTCTGAAACTGCTGTTTAATCGGCTCGATGGTCAGAGCCCAGGGGATCAGAAAAACAATCTCAATGTCAAAGATAATGAAGAGCAGAGCGTACAGGTAGTAACGCACATCAAATTGAACGTGCGCATCCTGGAGCGGTTTCATTCCGCACTCATACGGCTGGTTCTTCACCGGGTTTGGAGTGTGGAAGCCAAAGAACTTTTGTAACACCCAGGCCAGCCCGATCATCCCCAGCGCTGGCAGGGCAAATCCTGCCAGTACGAACAACACAATCTGGGCAACCTGAAGCTGGTACATCTTGGCTTTCCGCCGCTCGCCAACCCGGACAATCGCCCCGTTTCCAAGGGCGTGTGCCGGACTGGCATCGCAATCCTTAGTCGGTTCCGTTAAGCATATCAGGGCCTGAGCAAACTCTCTCCCAAGCTAGATTATAGCCGGATAATCCGCACCCAGGTACGGCCAATCCGCCCAAGCAAATCCCTGTCCAGCAGCCCGGGGACGTTCGCCCATCGGCTCAATTGTTCGCGAGCGTGGCTGGCGTTTGGGCCGCTTGCACCTCCGCCTACCGGCGCTTGCCACCCCGGCCAAACCGGCTCATCGCTGGCCGGGACGAGAGCAGCCTGAAACAATGGTTAACAAAAGCCGGTCAACTTGCCGCCTTTTTGAGCGTCATCGTTAGAGTATGGAATCAAAGTGGCTCGCTGCTCAGCGATCACGTGCAGGTCGGGAAGCAGGAATGACAGGCAGCATAATCACTCCCAAGCGGCTTCGAGAACTGGATGAGCTGTTGGACAAACTGAGCGTCAGCTGCGGCAGGATGGGGCTGCTCGAGGAGGCTCTCACGCACAGCTCCTATGCTGCGGAAAACCCCAGTCTGGCCCAAAACGAACGGCTGGAATTCTTCGGCGACTCAGTGCTCAAGTTCGTAATCAGCGAATACCTGCTCGAGCGCTTTCCAACCTATGACGAGGGGAAGCTGACCGAAATTCGGTCGGTCCTGGTCAGCGGCAAGACGCTAGCTGAGGTGGCGGCAAGCCTGAACCTCGGCAAATACATTCTGACCGGCAGGCGGGTCTCGATCAAGCCGTCCATCATGGCCGGAGCCATGGAAGCGATTCTTGGTGCCATTTACCTGGACTCCGGGCTAATTCACGTGCAAAATCTGATCATTCGGCTTTTCGGATCCCAGGCAACAGCCGTCGATCGGGATGAGTTCAAGGAAAACTTCAAGGCCCAACTGCAGGAGCTCACCCAGGCTCGCGCCCAGGGCATTCCCGTATACTCGGTGGTAAGCGTGGAAGGTCCGGCGCACGACCCGACTTTCAGCGTCACGGTGGCGATCGGCGAAGAGGTCTTGGCAAGCGGGTCAGGGCACTCCAAGAAGTCCGCCGAGCAAGCCGCAGCCAGATCGGCGTTGGGCAAGCTGGAAGGTCTGTCCTGAGTCACAGGCGCTCCCGCGCCTGGAAGATCCTCAGCGCAGCGGAATGGAATCCGGCTGGGCTGGCTCGGCATTGAAATCGAACTGCTGGATGCGGATCTGGCTCGTGTCCGGCAGCGAACGCCCAGCCGAGCCGGCGTTGGGCTGCGAACGCCCCTGTTGTGGCTGGCTAACGGCTTTGCTGGCACTGGCGGTTGCTGTGGCGGGCGCTTGCGCGGTAAGCTGCTGCAATCCGGACGCATCAGCCAGCCCCTGGGCCGTGGTCCTCAAGGACAGCGCCTCCCGATCAGCTTGCGCAGCCTTGTATTCGGCTTGTGCCGCCCGCAAAAGAGCCCTGGCTGCATCCAACTGTTTCCGTGCCGTTTCGAGCTGGGTTTTTGCCTTGTTGACCCGCTCCTCGGCTGCAGTCAGCTCAGGCGTCAGCGCCTGGGCTGGGGCAGGGTGTACATCTTTCCGGGGCAGCGGTTTTGCACCACATGTGGTACTGGCGCCGGACAGTAGTACTCCAACCGCAACGCTGGTGATAATTGCTTTCTGTGCCTTCATGACCGTGCCTCAGTTAGTTGTGCTCTACGAAAGCGGCGGCAGAGGTGGCTCTGCCCGGGCGATTGTACCCACAATGAAGATAGACGATGAGCAGCGGTTCGGTCTCGAGCTCCCCTTGCTGTCAGCGATCAGCGAAATTATAAACAGATTAGCGTCCACCGGCTCAATTATGAGAAGGCTCATAAATTCAGGGTGTTCATCCAATCTCCAGGGCGAATGCGTTGCGTATCAGCAGCATATACCCCGCCGGGAGCCGGTTCTCATGAAGCGCTCGCTCTCCGTCGGCTTGCGCCCATGAGAATGCCAGGTCGCTTCCTTCAATCACCAGCCCGGACCGTTGGCAGCCGGCTTCCTTCCTAAAGTAACTCTAAGGGCTGTGGGGAAGGCGGCAGGAGCGCCGGTTGCCGGCCTTTGAGCGCCAGACCGTTTCAGGCAATTCTAAGGCAAGCGCTCGCTCAGCTGGTTCTGTTGTATATTGTTAGATTCACCGGCCTATGGTTAAACTAACCAGTAGATTGTCGACCCGCCGGCTCGGACTCGGGCTTGGCGCCGGCAACAGACGGTAGGATCGATCAGGCTGGACGCCTTGGAGTTCAGGCTCCCTGGCCAGTTCACTGAAGTTGCCTCGGACTCGAGCCGCACCACAGGTGAGCCCGTAATCCGGTGAAATAAGAGTCTGGGAGGTAGCGACCGGTCCGATGTCACAAGTTCTTGAAGTCAAAGGAGTAACCGTTTCAGTGACAGATCAGCAGTTAGAGGAGAATTCCCGATCGGAGTTTGAACGTCTTCTTGGCGAGACGTTTGGCTACAAGTTTGAGCAGGGCGACATAATCACCGGCACCGTCGTACGCATTGAGCGAGACGGGGCGCTGGTGGATGTTGGGGGCAAGTCCGAGGGCTTTGTTCCGTTTAAGGAGATCTCCAACATCCCGATTGACACAATCGAGGATGTGCTCAAGGTTGGTGATCGCCTGGAGTTCTATATTCTCCGGGAAGAGAACGAGAACGGCCAGCTTACGCTCTCCCTCAAGCGTGTCGCTCAGGCTCGCGGCTGGGTACAGCTCGAGGAGCAGAAGAAGAACGACGACACAATCCGGGCACGGATCTCTGCTGTGGTGAAGGGCGGGGTGGTAGTTGATGTTTACGGGCTGCGCGGATTTGTTCCAGCGAGCCAACTCCGGGTAAAAGGCACAACCCCAGAAGAGCTGATTGGGATGGAGATCCCGATGAAGATCCTGGAGACTGACACCAAGCGCAACAAGCTTATCCTCAGCCAGCGCCTGGCTGTGCAAGAGGAGAAAGCGGCGCAACGCGAGAAGATTCTTGGCACGCTGGAGAGCGGGCAGGTGGTTACCGGCGAGGTGGTGCGCATCGCCGACTTCGGGGCCTTTATTGATCTGGGCGGACTGGACGGCTTGCTACCGATATCTGAGATCTCCTGGGAGCGTGTCTCGCACCCGTCCGATGTGCTCAAAGTTGGACAGATTGTCAGCACGAAGGTTCTCAAGGTAGACCGGGAAAAGGGTCACATCAGTCTCTCCCTGAAGCAGATGCAACCGGACCCCTGGAAGGAGATTGAGGACAAATTCCAGGACGGCCAGGTAGTTACCGGTAAGGTGCGCAAGATCCAGAGTTTTGGCGCCTTCGTTCAAATCTACCCGGGAGTGGATGCGCTCCTGCCTACCGTAGAGATGTCTGAGCAGCCCAATGCCAAGCCGGAGGAGATCGTCCAGGTTGGGCAGGAGATCAAGGCGATTATCAAGAAGTTTGCCCCCAAGGAGCACAAGATAAGCCTGAGCTTGCGGGGCATGGACGTGAGCGACCTGATCGGCAGCTGAGAGGGCGGACAAGCTCTATCCACACCAGGGATGACCTGGCGGGCAGGATGCCGTCAGCCCGCCAGCAGCCTTTAGCGTGCAGCACCGTCTAGGCAAAGGCCGCCGGCACTTTTTGCTGCATAATCGCCAGGATGAGCGCCTCAACAAAGCGCGGATCGTATTGCGTGCCGGCGCCCTTGGTCAGTTGCTGCTGAGCCTCGTTGGGGCTCATCCCCTGGCGGAAGCGCATCGGACTGGTCAGAACATGATAGCTATCGGCCACATGAATAATCCGGGCAGCCACCGGAATCTCGTCTCCTTTTAGACCGGCGGGATAGCCGTTGCCGTCGTATTCCTCGTGATGAGCCCGAACAATCGGGGCCAGATGCTTCAGGTCCGGGAAGGAATCGAGAAGCTCTGCCCCGTCAAGCGGATGCTTCATGACCAGGAGCAGTTCAGCATCGGACAGCTCCTCATCCGGTTTCTGTAAAATCTGAGGGGCAGCACCGAGCTTGCCCACATCATGGACCAGCGCTGCCAATCGAACGGTGTTGACCTCCTGGTCCGACAATCCCGCCTGGCGGGCGATGGCGGTTGAGTACTCGGCCACCTGGAGCGCATGACCATTGAGATACTTGTCCTTTTGCTCAATTTGCGAGACCCAGCCGTCGATCCTTCCCAGCATGCGAGCATCGAGGCCGGGCGTGGCAAAGATGTAATCGCTGGTCTCATTGACCGAGGAGAGAATCTCCTTGAGCTTGGCCTCTGCAGCCACCTCATCAATCTGCACGGGTGGACCTTCGATGTGCTCAACCTTGGGCAGCGCATCGGTAAATTTGGACTTGTCCTTATGCAGGGAGGCTAGAAGCGGGCTTGCCTGTGCCACCGGCGTTACCCCCTTGCCTTTGCTGAGGACAGAGCCAACCAGCCCCATCTTGGCTGGTCCGGCACTGGGCGTGGGAATTGCATCCAAATTCCCCCACTGGCTTGCCGGGGCAGCCGGGGCGGGTCCCGGTGCGGGTATGGCGTCGAGATCTCCCCACCGGCCGCCGGCCGCCGCTGCTTCTCCCGCCGGCGGGGCGGCCTCTGGCGTGGCAATTGCATCAAGGTCCCCCCAGGCGCTGGCCTGAGCGGTCCCGGGCAGATTGCCGGTCTGTGCCTGCCCGGACAAACTCACCTCGTCAACCGGCGGAGGCTCGGGGCCGGCAGCTGCCGGTGGCTCAGCGGCAACAGCTGGAGGCTCCGGGGCAAAGGTCGGTGGCTCCGGGGCAAACGTCGGTGGCTCCGGGGCAAACGTCGGAGGCTCCGGGGCAAACGTCGGAGGCTCCGGGGCAAACGGCGGTGGCTCCGGGGCAATCGGCGGTGGCTGGCCCCAGTCCGCTGGAGCGGCGCTAAAGGTTTCGCCCGGGGCTGAGCGCTCGCTGCCCGGCTCTTGGCCCCAGTCCACGGACACCGGCGGTTCTACCGGCGGTGGCATGAAGGCGGCTGGCTCGCCGACGCTGGGCGGCGGAACAGGCGGGGCTGGCGGCATCTCTGGCTCGCTGGGAGCGCCAAAATCGAGGGCAGCCATCGCCGTTTGGCCGGCGCTCCTCTGTATGCCACCAAGGATATTACCGATGGACTTGCCGGCAGCTGCGGCCTCGCTTTCCGTCGCTGACTCCGCTTGCGTTGGTCCGCCCCAATCAGCAGCGGCTTCAGGCGACGTCGCAAAGCTGCCTTGCTCAGCTGGCTCCAGAACGGGGGGAACGGATGGTGGCGGTACCGGCGGCGGCGGGGGAGCCTGCACCGGGGCCGGTTGAGCTGGCTCCGCAGGCAACGGCTCGGCAGGAGGCGGCGGCACAGCGGCAGCTGGCGGCTCAGCAGGAGGCGGCGGCGCGGCCGGAGCTGGCGCTGGCGGCGGCATCGATGTTTTCTGGGCCACCGGAATCGCCTGCTGCCCGAGAGCACCCTTCAATGCCCGGCGCACGGATTGGATGCTTTGCTTGTCGCGTTCTCCCTCCGGAACAGCCACTGTCCGCTGGTGAAGCTGCATAATCGGCTCACGGGCGCGCTTTTCCACCGGCAACTTGGCGAGCGCCTCCGCCACTTTGTCGGCGACATTCTGCACCATGTCCACCTCGCCACGCGTCCACGCCCGGCGATAATCACATTGCTGAAGAATGACGCAGCCGTGCGTTGCCTGCTCCGACCGCAGCGCCACCCCGAGAAAGGACTTGACACCGATGAATTGCAACTCTTCCTGAGCCGGGGTTGTATAGGAGTTCTGCTGCCCCTCGTAAAGCATCAGCGGGGCATGGGCAAGCAAGGTTTGGGAAACAACAGGCGAATCGGTAGTCGGCCAGGCAAAGGCCTGGCAGCTCTGTACTTGATCCTGTTGCCAGAACTCAAAACACTTCCAACCTGCTTGCCGATCGTCGGTGCAGATGAAAATGCAGCGGCTGGCATGGAGCACCTTGCCGAGAATATTCACCACCATGAACAAAGCATCGCCAATGCCCAGGGAGTAGGCCATGACGTTGCCAATCTCCACCAGGAAGGTATCGCGGAAAGTGTCCCGTTGCACTATGTCGTTTATCTGCGCGTGGCGGATAATGTCTGCAAGCTCACCGAGCGTCACCCTAATTGCGTTGGCCTCATCAGGACTGACCATCTGATGTCTGGCCAGGCTGACATGCCCGAGCGCCTTCCCCTGCAGCGTCAGCGGTAAGGTGAAACTGGGCAGATCGCTCTGGTCTTCTTTGGAGGCCCGGTACTCGCAAATAGCGGTCGTGTTCGGATCGAGCGGGCTGCTGAGCATGATCTGGCAGCTCTCGGCAGCAAAAGCCTCGCCGAGCTCCTTAACGGTAGTCTCGAGAATCTTCTTTAGATCCCGGACACCAGTAAGCTTCTGGACAAGCGCACTTGTCATTTTGACTCGGTCCCTTTCCGCAAAGACAGCGGCACGCAAATCATCGCGCTAATAAGTTAGTATGCCCTATTTACCCCAACACCGGAAACACTTTACTTTTGGAAAGTTACTGAAAGTGGATGCTCACAGTTACATGTACCCAATTGAGAACCCAAACAGCTCCCTTTCCTGAAGTTGGTTGATGGCGGCTGGCGCATCCTGCCGGCAATGAGAGCGTACTGGCAGGCTGAACTGCGCTCATAACAATCCCATGCTTTTCAACTTGACCTGGGCCAGCTCAACAGCCTCCCGCACGTTTCTGGCCAGCACCCAGTTGCTAA
>Ga0066388_100002078_pt1 | contig 11936 bp, 9 predicted proteins | sample PanSoiMetaGPlot6_FD_64539 | JGI IMG/M metagenome (GOLD analysis project Ga0066388, IMG submission 64539) | Tropical forest soil microbial communities from Panama analyzed to predict greenhouse gas emissions - Panama Soil - Plot 6 (Hybrid Assembly) | ecosystem: Environmental > Terrestrial > Soil... | reverse complement strand
TCGGCCGCGCCGACATCGAGCGGTCGGCCGCGAGCGCGCTTGCCCGTCTCGCCGCGCGGTTCCCCGAGTTCGCGAAGCACACGGATCCGCACGCGTTGATGGACCCGATGGATTCGGCGGTCGCCCAGGAGGCGTTGTCGTCGCTGCAGACGCGGCACAACGCGGAGATCGCATCGCTCGAAGCGCTGAGGATGGAAGCCTCGAATGCCCGCAAGCAGGCGGCGTCAATCGAGCAGGCCGATTTGACATTGCATCGGACGCCCATGCCCGCCGCTCCGTCGGCGGAGTCCGAACCGCAGTCGTCGCTCAAGGATCGCGCCGCCGCGCTGTGGCGGAAGCTCGGGGGAACGTGAGTCGAAAGCTGATCGTTTCCGACGGACGCCGTCAGCGCGAGCTGCTGATCGTCGGCAAGATCGTGGTCGGCCGCGATCCGACCTGCGACCTGAGCGAAGCCGATCCGCTGCTGTCCAGACGGCACGCCGAGTTTTCCATCGCGGGCGAGGACACCGTCGTGCGCGATCTCGGCAGCCGGAACGGCATCTACATCAACGGTGCGCGTACGGCTGAAGGGACGCTCCAATCGGGCGACGTGGTACGGATTGGCCGTCTCCACATGCAATACGTCGAGGACGCCGCTCCGCTCGTGTCGGCCCCCGAGCTCGTCGACGACGCGACGGGCCTGGTGTTTCCTGGCCCGCGGCCGGGAGCGCCGCAGTCGCCAGCCGCGCCCCCGCGAGGCGCAGCGGCGTCCGGCGTAATCCCGAAACCCGCCGCCGCCTCGGGCGCGTTCCCGAAACCGGCGTCCGCATCCGGATCGAAGCTGAGACCGGTTCCCGCACAGCTGGACGAAGCCGACCCTGATGTCACATCGTACGTGTCGCCGTCGGCGATCCGGAAGCAGCCGGCCGCGGCTTCCGCGCCGCCGCCTGGCGACGAGGTGGAGTCAACGCGCGTCGTTCCGGCGCCCGGTCGCAGCGGGCTTCGGCCGCCCGCGCCGCCGTTGGTGACGGCCGTGCTGCCGCCGCCTGTTCCGATGAAGGAGGACGAGCTGACGTCGTACGTCACACCGCGTTCTCGATCGTCGGTGCAAGCGCCACCTGCGCCCGATCACACGTCGGTGGTGCCTCCTCCGGCGGCGCCCGTGAACCAGACGGCTTTCCAGCCGCCGCCGCTTCCTCCAGCCGAGGATATGGACGAGCCGACGTCGGTCATCCTGATGCCGCGTGGCGGCAAGGGCGCCGTGGCGGCCGTCGATGCCGCGCTCAACGATCGGACGCGGCAGGCGCGCGCGCTGGCGAAGGCGGTCGAGGCGATTGCAGCGTTTCTCAGCAGCTCGTCGAAAGGCCAACCCGCCGCGGACGCGGTCAAGGCGCTCGAGCGCGACCTGGCGTCCGCTGCGCCGCCGGCGGAACTCGTGGACGCGTTGAAAGGACTGGCCGCGCGCGTCAGCGCGGCGGCAAACGAGCTCACATGACAGGACCTCTTCTGGTGATTCGCGACGCGGACGGCTCGGAGCGCACGGTCGAACTGCGCGACGGCGTGATGCGAATCGGCCGGGCAGCGGGCAACGAGATCGTGATCGGCGACGCCAGCAAAGGCGTCTCGCGCACGCACGCCGAGCTGCACATCGACGGCAGCCGGTGCACGATCGTCGATCTGCACAGCCAGAACGGAACCTGGGTCAATGCGCTCCGCGTGCAGCGCGCGGAAGTGCGACCCGACGCGGAGATTGCCATCGGCGTCTTCCGCCTGCGCCTGCAGGGCGCGCCGGCCGTTGCCGCCACGGGTCGGCCGGCGCCGCGAGCGCAGCCGGCGACGATCATCGCGCCGAAGCCGGCGTCGGTCGCGGGACCACCGCCACCATTGCCGTCACCGCCGCCGTCACCGCCACCCTCGATGCCCGCGCCGCAGCTCTCGCCACGAGGAACCATCAGCGATCTCCCGCTGATGGCGGCAGGGCAAGGCGTGACGAGTCCGGTGCCGATGCCGGCGATTCCGCAGCCATCCGCGCCGCAGGCCGCTGCGGTTCAGAAGCCAAAACGATCGTCCTTGCCGTTCATCTACGGCGGCATCGGTGCCGTGGCGATGATCGCGCTGGCTGTGGCGCTGTTCAGCATCCCGCAGAAACCGCTGGGTCGCCCCGCGGCGCCCGGCGCGACACCGCCTGCGCCAGCAGCGGCGGCGCCGGCGGCCCAGGCCCAGCCGCAGCCAGCCGCCCCGGCGTCAACGACGCCACCGCCCGCGCTGCCTGTTGCTCCACCCGCGCCCACGACAGATGGCGCGGCACGATCGGCTACCCGTCCCGCATCCCGGCCATCGACACCGCCGCCTCCCGCAACGCCAGCTGCGCGATCGTCGGTTCCACCCGCGCCGGCTCCGCCGGCAGCGACGCGGTCGTCGCAGCCGCCGAGCGCCTCTCGGGGACGAGCAAGCGCAGCGACGCCGAGCGCAGCGGTCCGCACAACCGCCGAGAACCTCCCGGTGCCGCGCAAGCCCGGCGAGTCGCTGCAGGACTGGCAGACGCGCAGTTCGGCGCTGCAGGCGCGCTACGCGTTCGCGAAGGTCGCGCTCGACCGCGGCGACTACTCTGCCGCCGCCGGCGGATTCGCCGCGATCCTGCTCGAGGAGCCCGGATTCCTGGACACTCCGCAGTTGCTCGTCAAAGCGCGCGAAGGCCTTCGCAGCGCCGCCGCCGAAGCGATTGAATCCGGGAACAAGCTGGACGCGTCCGGCGATTGGGTCAACGCGCTCAAGAAATACGACCAGGCTCGCGAGATCGACCGCGCGGTCCCCGGGCTGGAAGAGGCAATCAAACGGGTGCGCGACAAGATGCGCGTGGCAGGAACGGACGCGCTCAGACGCGCGCGCCAGTTCGACGCGCTCGGCCGCTTCGCCGACGCGCTCACCGAGTACGAAAAAGCGGCGCAGTGGCTGTCGCCCGAGGATCCGAACCAGCAGATCGCCCGGGGCCGGGCCGATCAGCTGAAAGCGAGGCAGCGATGATCCGCTTCCGCGCGTGCCTCGTCGCGTCGATCACCGTCGCTGCCACGGCGGCCGGCGCGGCGCCCTTGTCGGCGCAAGCTCCGGCGGCGCCGGCGCCTGCCGAATACGGGCGCGCGATGAAGCTCGACACCCAGGTCTTCGAGAGCGCGAACAAGCAGATTCGCCTCGAGTACCCGAAGCGGGACTGGGAAATCGTGCCCCGTGCCGGCGCCACGATGATTCCCGGAGTGACCTCGCCCATCGTGTCGCTCGTGCATCGGCGACGCGAGGCTGCGGTCGTGATCGAGCAGACGAAGCTGCACCAGCCGCTCGCGCTCGACGACATCACCGATCTGTTCGGCCAGCTCGAGGTGGATTCGGTCCGGGAGCGGCAGCCGCAGGCGAGCGACGTCAAGGCGAAGCTCGTCGAGGCGGGCGGCCGCCGGTTCGTCATCGTGACCTACGCCCGGCAGGGCGTCAGCGGCCCTGAGCGGGTGCGCCAGTATTCGATCCCCGCGGGAGCCGATCTGTTCCGGCTGACCTGCGTGGCGGCGGCTTCGCACTTCGCCCGGTACGAACCGATATTCGCCCACGTCGCGGCCTCGTTCACCGTGACCGCCGGCGGTACTCAGTGAGGGATTCGTGAACACGAGGAGCGACCCGGCTCAGATCGGACGGTACCAAGTCATCGAGCGTGTCGGCAAGGGCGGGATGGGTGTGCTCTTCCGCGGCATGGATCCGGTGCTCGATCGCGAAGTAGCCATCAAGCTGATGCTGGTGGACTTCTCGGAGGACGAGGAGCAGCTGCGCCCGCGCTTCTACGTCGAGGCGCGCGCCGCCGCCAAGCTCCAGCATCGCAACATCGTCACCGTGTTCGAGTTCGCCGAAGAAGGCAACACGCCGTACATCGTGATGGAGTTCCTGCGCGGCACGAGCCTCGCCGCGCGGATGGTGTCGCCGCTGCCGCTCTCGCTCGACGCAAAGCTGGACATCATCGCGCAACTGTGCGACGCGCTCCACTACGCGCACGAGCAGGGCGTCGTTCACCGCGACGTGAAACCGGCCAACGTGTTCCTGCTCACCGACGGAACCGTGAAACTGCTCGACTTCGGCATCGCGAAGATGTCCTCCTCGGGTCTGACGCGGCAGGGCGACGTGCTCGGCAGCGCGTCCTACATGTCGCCCGAACAGGTTCGCGGCAGCGACGCGGTGGACGGTCGGGCCGACATCTTCTCGTGCGGCGTCGTGATGTACGAGCTGCTCACCGGTCGCAAACCGTTCGAGGCCGATCAGCCGACGGCGACGATCGTGAAGATCCTCCACGATCCGCCACAGCCGATCGAAACGTTCGTGCCGGACTTGCCGGCGCAGCTCGTCGCGGCGGTCAATCGAGCGCTCGCCAAGGATCCCGCGGACCGCTACGCCACCGCGGGCGAGCTGAGCAAGGAGTTGCAGTGGATCCGGCGCGCACTTGGCGCCGCCGGCGAAGGCGCGCCGCTCGAGGAAACGCGGTTCGCGACGCCGACCGAAATTCGGTCGTTCCAGGCCGACTTCGACAAGCTCGATCGCAAGTCCGCTACGCCGTCACGCGCTGCCGCCGCCCCGCCGCCGGCAACCGGGACGCCGAAGTGGATGATCCCGGCCGTGGCCGCGGGCGTCGTGGTCGTTGGCGTGCTCGCCGCCATCCTCATGTTCGGAAAAGGCACACAGCAGACGACTGCCGCAGCGCCGTCCGGAACGGCCGCAACGGCGTCGGCCGCCGCCACGCCGAAACCGACCGACGCGACGAATGCCGCCGTGGACAGCGCGACGCTCAAGGTGGCCTCAGAGCCGGCTGGAGCGTCGATTATCCTCAACGGACGCGATACGAAGCAGGCCACACCGGCCTCGATCACGCTTCAGGGCCCGGGTCCGCATCGGCTGCAGTTGACCAAACGGGGGTTCGTCAGCAAGACCGTCAATCTCGAAGCGCAGGACGTGCGAGGCGGCGAAGTGAACTACACGCTCGAGGAAGTGAAGGTCGTCGTCGTCCCCATTTCCATTTCCAGTGCATACCCGGTTGAGGTGTTCGACGGTGGAAGGTCGATTTCGAAGCCGAGCGACAGCCATCAGCTGAAGCTGCCGGCCGGGACGACGATTCGCGTCAAGAATCCGGAGTACATGCTCGACGCAGCCGTCCGTGTGGACGGCAAGACCGATTATCAGGCGCCCGCGCTCGGCTATCTGACGGTCCTGACGCGCTACGAAACGTGCAACGTGAAGATCGGCGCGAAGGATCTGGGTTATCCGCCGATCACCAAGCTGCCGATCGTGGTCGGGCAGTACAAAGTGGATATCGTCTGCCCCGGCGGACAGAGTCCCAACGGGCAATTCGTCACCATCGCGCCGAACAACACGGCAGTCGCGAGGATTCAATGAAGTTGCAGTGCACGGTCATCGCGTCGCTGGCGCTCGTGGCCGCGCTGGGCGCCCAGTCGCCCCGCGAAGAGGAACTGGCGCGCAGCCAGTTCCAGAGCGGCCTCGATTTTCTTCAGAGCAGGCGATTCGCTGAAGCGATCAAGGATTTTCAGACTGTCGTCGATTCGTTCCCGAAAAGCTCCGTGGCCGATGCCGCGCTCGTCCAGATCGCGATGTACCAGCTCGACGTGGCGCGCAACCCGGAGGCGGCCCAGGCCGCGACCGACAAGCTGTTGAAGGAATATCCCAGCGGCGCGGCCGCGCCGATGGCGTATGTGATGGCCGGGCGGCTCGCCATCAACAAAGGTCGCACCGCAACGGACGTCGAAGCAGCGCTGGCCAGCTTCGAACGCGTTCCGCGGCTCTTCCCCGGGTCCGAAGCGGTCGCCGCCGCCAACTACTACGCCGGCCACACGCTCTGGCTGGTGCGCCGCACCGAGGAGGCGCTCGATCGCTACCGGCGCGTGACGATGGAATACCCGCGATCCATCTGGGCGGCGCGCGCGACGCTGGCAGCTGCAGTGTGCCTCGTGCAGACCGATCGCGCCGTGCGAGCTCTCGAGGAACTGCAGCGCGTCCGCCAGGAGTTCCCCGGCACGCCGGAAGCGGCCACGGCGCTCAACTACAACACGATCATCTACCGCTTGTACGTGAGGCCGCCGCAGTCGCCGTACGCGTTCAGCGGCAAATACATCGGATCGGAGACCGCAAAGTTCCGCGACGTCGTTGGTATCAGCGTCAACGATGCGGGACAGGTGATGCTCGGGCACAAGACCGGCATCTCGATCTTCGACGCCAAAGCAACGCTCGTGAAGACGGTCACGGCGGAGGAACCGTCGGCGTTCTTCGTCGACGAAAAGGGCCGGCTGGTTACCGTTCGGCGCGACACGCTGCTCGCCGAGGGCGGCGATTACGCCGCGATTGCCATCCCGCAGAAGGACGGCAAGCTGCGTCAGGCCGACGAGATTCCTTCAGTGCTTCCGCTGTCGAACGGCGACCGCCTCGTCGCGGATCGCAGGGGCAAGGCCGTGATCCGCGTCGGAATCAACGGGAAATACCTCAAGAACTTCGCGACGCTCAACGCAGAGCGCCTTGTAATGAACAAGCTCGAGGACATCGCGATTCTCGATCGGGACACCAAGTCGGTGGTGGTCGTCGATCGCGACGGCAAACAGCTGATCAAGATTCTGCCGAAAGGCACCGGCTACGAGCTGGACAACCCGATCGACGTCGCGTTCGACCCGTTCGGCAACATCTACGTCCTCGACCGCGGCAAGCCGTCTCTCCATGTGTTCAGCTCGAAGAACAAGCTCCTGGCGAGCTTCAGCATGCCGGAGAAGGATCCGGGGGCGTTCCCGCGTCCGCAGGCCTTTGGTCTCGACGGCGCGGGCCGCGTGTATCTGTTCGACGATCGTTCGCAGCGTATTCAGGTGTATCAGTAATGCTCATACGAAAGCTCGCCCTTCTCTTGCTCCTGTCGGCGGTGCTCGCGCCAGCCCGTCCTGCGCGCGCGCAGGCGGTCGATCCTCAGTTCTCGGAAGCCAAGCGGCTGTTCGATTCGCTGGACTACGACGCGGCCCTGCGTGCGCTCGATCTGGCGATCTCGGGCCTCGAAGCCAAACCGTTGCAGGACGCCGCGCGGCGCGAATTCCTCCCTGGCGCGTACGAGATGCGGGCGCGGTCGAAATTCGGCCTCGGCGACGTGAACGGGGCGCGCGCCGACTTCGTCGCGCTCCTGAAGATCAACGCCGGCCACGCACTGACCGGTCAGGTGTCGCCGCGAGTAGTGGCGCTCTTCGAAGAGGCGGTCAAGACGACGGTCACGAGCGTGAACCTCACCGTCACTCCGCCCACCGCCAAGATGGAGCTCGACGGCATGCCGGTGCCGGCCAGCAGCACGCTGCCAGTCACCGTCGGCGAGCACACGATTACGGCCGACCAGATCGGCTATCGCAAGGTCCAGCAGGCGTTCACGGCCGAAGCAGGATCGACCGTCACGGTGACGCTCACGCTCGAACGCGTGTCGTCAGTGCTGAACATCCTGACGACGCCCGCGGACGTCGACGTGACCATCGACGGCGTCAAGCGGGGGAAAACAGCGGCCGGTCCGCCGCCGCCGACGTTTGCGGAAGCCATCGCGCGCGCGAAGGTGACGCCGGCTCAGGTCTCGGCGGTCATGGTGATCCCCGACGTGTCGGCCGGATCGCACGTCATCGAATTCACGCGCGATTGCTACGTCAAGGCCGAAACGCGCGTACCAATCGACAAGCCGGACGACTACACCGTTGGGCCGATTCCGCTCGAACACGCGGTAGCCAGCCTGACCGTGCGCGCCAGCGATCCGCGGGCGCAGGTCGTGATCGACGGACAGACTCGCGGCGCGGCGCCGTTCAGCACGACGGAGCTGTGCGAGGGCGAGCACACAGTGGAGCTGCGCGCGCAGTCGGGCCGGTTCTTCAAGCGCGTCCAGGCGCGAACCGGCGACAAGCTGACGATCGACGGCCAGCTGAAGCCCGCCTTCGCGGTGCTGTCGGCGACCGGTCAGCCGCCGGGTGGCACGGATCTCCGGATCGCCGTTGAGCGTCTCTTCGATCCCTCGTCAGCCGTGACGTTGTTCGCGCCGCAGGCCGACCAGGTGGATCAGGCGCTCCGCGCCAGCCAGGTGCCGCCCACATGGCTCGCCTTCGACGCCAACAAACGCCCGCTGGGCGGCGCGCCGGAGCTCGTCCAGCGGGGCGAGGCGGGAACCAAGCTCGCGACCACGTTCGGCGCCCAGGGCGTCGCAGCGGTCAGCGTCATCGACCGCAACCGCGTCGTCCTGTCCATCCTGGCCGTGGGGAGCAACGATCCCGACGTGCTCGAAGTGACCCTCGACAACGCCGATTCCGTCAGGCGCGCCATCACCCAGCTGGATCGCATGCCCGCCTTTTTCCGCCCCTCGATCGGAATGGTCGGCGTCGACGTCGCCGACGTGGCCGGCGTCGTGGTCGGCGGGGTCGATCCGAGCGGGCCCGCTGCGAAGGCCGGCATCAAGGTCGGCGATCTCGTGACGAAGGCCAACAATCAGCCGATCGCCGATGCCGCCGCGCTCGCGGCCGCGCTGGGGACGCGCAAGTCGAACGAGGACCTGAACCTCGAGATCAAGGATCGGACGGGCGCGGTGAAGCAGGCGGCCGTCAAAGTGTCCATGACGCCGCGGCTCATCGGCATCTCGGATCAGAGCCTGCTGGTCAACGCGATTCTCGTGGCGCTGCGATCACGGCTGCTCACGCCGTCAGAGCCGGCCGAAGAAGCGATCATGCGCCTGAACCTGGCCGCAGCGCTGGCGCGCGTCGGCGCATGGAACGAGGCGCGGATGGAGCTGCAGAACGTGAAGCTTCCCGAAGGCTCGGGCGTCGCGAACGGAACGGTGCAGTACCTGATCGGCCTGTGCGCGGATCGGCTCGGGAACCGCGCCGACGCCGAAACCGCCTACCGCGCGGCCGCCGCGTCCGACAGCCTGCTCACCGAAGATGGTCCGCCGGTTCGTGAGCTGGCGGCCGCGAAGCTCGCCGAGCTGCAGCGCCGCGCAGGACAATAGCGGCGTTCTGAATTTCAGAGTTCAGATTTCAGAGTTGAGATTGATTTCAGTATGCCAGACGGCTGTGTGCACATTGACGCGATCACGAGCGTCAAGCACGCCGCGCGGCGCGAGTGCCAGGAGTGCATCAAGATCGGCGCGACCTGGATGCACCTGCGCACGTGCCAGACTTGCGGCGTGACGCTCTGCTGCGACTCGTCGCCGAACCGGCACGCGAGCAAGCACGCGCGCGCGTCCGGTCATCCCGTCGTCGCGTCGGCTGAACCGGGCGAGCGGTGGCTCTACTGCTTCCCGGACGATGCGCTCGCGGAGTACTGATTCACGCCATCGCGCGCACGTGCGCGCGGAGAAACCAGCGATCGAGCAGCAGGTGACGCACGAACCACGGCGCGGCGAACAGCGCGGGCGCGGCGGCCTTGGACCATCCCGCCGGAATCGCGCGCGACAGTAAACGCGAAACGGGTCCGGCGCTGAACCTTCGCCGCAGCCACGCGTCATAGGACGCCAAACGCTCGCGCGTCGGCTGACCTCCGGCTGCCAGAATCGACGCTGCGGCCATCAGCCCTGACTCGATGGCCGGCCGGATGCCTTCCCCGCTCTGCGGATACGCCAGCCCGGCAGCGTCGCCCACCAGCACCACGCCGTCGTCCACAACCCGACGCGCGCGCGGTTCGGACAGGAGATATGCATGGCCGCGCCATGGCCACGATGCGGCAGCCGGGATCTTGCCGCGCGATTGCAGGAACGCGACGAACGCCTCGGTGGCTTCCGGAAGCCGCCGGTGATCCAGGCTGCCGAAGCCAACGTTGATGTGCGCCTCCTTGCGGAAGCACCACCCGTAGCCCTGGAGGTCGAGCGAAAAGAACAGCTCGGGCGTCGTCGCCGGTGTCGTAAATGCGTGAGCCTCGCCGGGCGCAACGGGGAATTCGGTTTCACGCGCCACCACGACCGGCGCGCGTTCGCGCCTGGGTGACAGCATGCGCGCGACCGGACAGAAATGACCGCCCGCGCCGACGAGCATCGGCGCGCGCACCTCGTCGTTGACGATCCACGCGCCGCCGTCGCGCCGGATGCTCGCGATCGGCGAGGCGAGCCGGAGCCGCGCGCCAGACCGGCACAGCAGGTAGTGATCGAATTCGCAGCGGCGAATTCCGTAGCTGACCGGTTGATCGTAAATGGTCTCGACTTCTTCCGTCCGGCCGATCAGGCCCGTGCGAAATCCAGTAATGGCCTGCAGGGTCCGCCCGTTCCGGTACTCGGCCAGGTCGAGATCGAGGTCCGCGATAACCTGCGGCGTGATCCACCCGGCACACACCTTGTCGCGGGGGAAGGGCGCAGCGTCAATCACGAGTACGTCGAGTCCGGCGTGGCGAAGGCGCCACGCGCATGAGGACCCCGCGGGTCCTCCGCCGACGATGACAACATCACAATTGTCCATCTCGCCGCTCGTGGTGAGCCGGTCGAACCACGAGCTCGTCCTTCGACAAGCTCAGGACGAGCGCTAGCCAATCACTCGCGTCCATGGAATCGCGTTGCTGCCACCTCGCGCGAATACGATCTGAAACAGCTGCATCCAACCCGACAGGAACGACGCCTCCGATCCGGCCAGGTAGAGATGCCAGGCGCGGACGAACGCATCGTCGAAATCATGGCGCACCTGTTCGGATGCGTCGGTGAAACGCTGGAGCCAGTGCTCGAGCGTCTTCGCGTAGTGGAGGCGGAGGTTCTCGACGTCCAGAACGGAAAGCCCCTTCGGCTCGAACACGAGCTCCGCGACCTCGCGCAGCGCCGGCGCGTAGCCGCCGGGAAAGATGCGCTTGCGGATCCAGGGATTGAGCGGCGCCGGCTGGTCGCGCCCGATGAAATGCAGCAGGCCGCGGCCGTTGGCGCGAAGCGATCGATCGATCACAGAACCCAGCGTCGGATAGTCGGCCTTGCCGACATGCTCAAGCATGCCCACGGACATGAACACGTCGTACTTGCCCGTCAGGTTCCGGTAGTCGTCATCGATGAACTCCACGCGACCGTCGAGGTCTTCGCGCTTGGCTCGGTCGCGCGCATATGCGATCTGCTCGGTTGACAGGTTGAAGGCCCGAACGGTGACGCCGTAGCGTCTGGCCATGAACAGGGCGAGCGCTCCCCAGCCGCACCCGGCCTCGACAACCTGCTCGCCCGGCCGCAGCCCCACTTTCCGGCAGACGAGGTCCATCTTCGCGATTTGCGCCTCTTCGAGCGTGGCCTCAGGGGTCGGAAAGTACGCGCACGTGTACACCATCTCCCGATCCAGCCAGAGGCGATAGAAGTCGTTCCCCAGGTCGTAGTGGTGGTGGACGTTTTCGCGTGCGGCCTGCTCGTCGTTGGAGCCCTGCCACAGCCACCAGGGGCGTGGCTTCGTGCTGCGAACCGCGCGGAACGCCGCCTCGAGGACGCCGACGAAGTCGCCGCGCACCTCGATGGCGCCGAACATGAACGCCTCGCCGAAATAGAGGTCAGGATCCCAGAGCCATCCCACAAGCGCGGGGCGGTTTTTGATGACGAAGGTCCCGATTGGCGGGCCGATCTCAGGACCGAGCGCGAAACCGTCCCACAGGACGAATTGAACGGGTGCGGCTGCGATGCGCCGGCGAATCAGTCCGAGCGCCCAGCGATCGAACCACGTCGAGGGTGACGAGACGACGTCTGCGGAAAACGTCTGTCCTGCTGCGGAGGTTGCTCGCACGGACGCCTCCCATTCTCAGTCTACGCTGAATGCGAGCAGGACGTTGCCTGGGCGGAGACCGAACGCGCCATAGCCCGAGCTGACGTAGACGCGCCCGCCGACGACGACGGGGGCCGGCCCGTTCATGGATCCGCCGTTGGCCTTCACGCGGTTGACAGTCGTGAAGGGGCGATTGGTGTCGAACGACCAGATCACGGC
>Ga0066388_100002077_pt1 | contig 11938 bp, 10 predicted proteins | sample PanSoiMetaGPlot6_FD_64539 | JGI IMG/M metagenome (GOLD analysis project Ga0066388, IMG submission 64539) | Tropical forest soil microbial communities from Panama analyzed to predict greenhouse gas emissions - Panama Soil - Plot 6 (Hybrid Assembly) | ecosystem: Environmental > Terrestrial >... | reverse complement strand
TTGGTGCGCAGCTCAAACGCTTGCCGCAGGAAGGCGCGATCCGCCAAAAAAACATGAAGCGTTTGCAGTTGCGACTGAAAAACACGAATGGGATTGACTTACTGAAACCGGATGCGCGGATTACCCGCCTTGCGCCCTACGGTTACGTCTTTAAGTATTTTGCCCAAGAAATGAAGGATATCCCCCGCGCGGCCTTCGTGGCGGCGTTGCAATTGGAAGGTGTGCACTGCGACGGTTTGTTCTACGAACCGGTGTACAAAAGTTCGCTCTTCCCGGTCGATCCGACGGATTTCCCGGCGCTCAGCTGGGGCCGCGAAAAGCCGCTGGATTTGCGCAACATGTATTCGTGCCCGGAAGCGGAAAAGGCGGCATACCACGAAGCCGTGTGGTTTCCACACCAGCACTTCCTTGGCACGACGAAAGACGTGGATGACATTGTGGATGCGATTCACAAGGTGTTGGAGAATATCGAGGAGTTGCGTGGCTTGGATCACAAAGCGATTCGCAACCAGCGGCTTGGCCGCGCGGATCGTGAAAGCTGAAATGCGGCCGGTATGAAACGCAACTCCAAAGTGGGCTTCGCCGTCGTTGGGCTGGGAGCAATTGCGCAAGGCTCTGTGCTGCCTGCGTTTCAACACGCAAAGCAGGCCAAACTTGTGGCCGTGGTCAGCCGCGACAAACACAAGGCCGAAAAACTGGGCCGGAAATTCAAAGCCAAGGCCTGCTACAGCACGGAAGAGTTTGCCGGTTGCCTTGCGAATCCCGAAGTGGATGCGGTCTACGTGGCTACCCCGCAAAGTGAACATCTGAGCGCCACGCTAACGGCAGCGCGGGAAGGGAAGCACGTGCTCTGCGAAAAGCCGCTGGCAATCAGTTCGGAGCAATCGGCCGAGATGGTGAAGGCCTGCGCGGAGTATGGCGTGCAGTTGATGACGGCCTACCGCAAATATTACGAGCCTTCCACGCTGTTTTTGAAGAAACTCATCCGAAGCGGACAGTTGGGAAAGATCGATATCATCCATACCGCATTCAACGAATTGCACGTGGCCGGCCGTTCGCTGCCGTGGCTGATTGACGCGAAGACGTCCGGCGGCGGGCCGCTGATGGACCTGGGCGTCTATTGTGTCAATACCAGCCGATGGCTTGTGGACGAAGATCCTGTTGAGGTGGCCGCCCACTCCTGGAAGAAGGATGCGGGCCGCTTCCGCGACGTTGAGGAGGGCATCGCGTTCCGCATGCATTTCGCGAGCGGTTTGGTGGTGCAGGGAAGTTCGACGTATAGTTCTGTGTTGTCGTCATTTCTATTTGCGCAAGGCGATCGGGGATGGGCCTGCCTGGCCCCGGCGTTTCCGTTCGATGAAGAGCGCAGACTGACCGGAAAAATCCTCGGCAAATGGTTTGAGCGAAAATTCAAAGTGGTGGACGAATTTGCGCCGGAACTCGACGCCTTTGCCGCGGCCATCCGTAGCGGAAAGCCCGTGGAGCCCGACGGCCGGCAGGGCCACCGCGATATGCAGATTCTGGAAGCGATTTACCGCTCGGCAAATAACAGGGAGACGGTTGCCATAGGTTTATGACGCAAAAACCAAAAAGGAGAATTCCGGTCGTTCTATGAGTCCTGTGGCGAAAAACAGCCCAAAAAAGACAGGAAAAGCGGCGAGCATCTACGATGTTGCGCGGGAATCGGGCGTCTCCGTGTTCACCGTGTCGGCGGTGGTGAACAACAAGAGTCACGTCGGCAAAGGCCTGCGCGAAAAAGTGGAAGCGGCAATCCGTAAGCTGAATTACCGGCCGAATTTGGTGGCGCGCAGCCTGGCCAAGCAGAAAACCCACACCATCGGCATGATCGTGCCGGACATCGGCAACCCATTTTTCCCGATTGTGGTGCGCGGCGCGGAGGATGCGGCGCAGAAGCACGGCTACAACCTGCTGCTATGCAACAGCGATGATTCGCTCGAGAAGGAAGAGAAGTCCATCGAACTGCTGCTTTCCAAACGTGTGGACGGCATTCTGCTGACCAAAGCGGCGGAGGATTTCCGGCCTGCGCTGCAACAGATGATCAAGGAGGTGAACACTCCGTTTGTACTGGTGATGCGCACTTATCCGAAGCTGACGAAAGACGCCGTGATTACCGACGACTATCGCGGAGCTTACGAAGCGGTATCGCACCTGGCGCGCGCCGGCCGCAAGCGGATCGCACTCATCAGCGGCCCGCTGAAAGTCAGCAATGCCAAGGAACGCTGGCAGGGTTTTCACGACGCGCTGAAAGCGGGGGGCCTCCCTTACGGAGAGGATCTGGTGATTGAAGGCGATTACCGGTTGGAGTCGGGCTACCGCGCGGGCCATTCGCTGTTCTCGCGGCGCCCCGACGGCATTTACGTGGCAAATCACCTGATGACGGTGGGTTTGTTGAAAGCGGCCGAAGAAACCGGCCTGCGCTGCCCAGAGGATTTTGGATTGGTGAGCTTCGACGACTATCCATGGCTGGGAATTTTCCGTCCGCGGTTGACCACGGTGGAGCTCCCGAAACATCAGTTAGGCAGCGAAGCAGCGGAATTGTTGATCCGCCGGATCACGGGAGACACCAGCAAGCCGGTGCTCAAGAAATTGCAGCCGGAATTGCGAATTCGCGAGTCATGCGGCTTTGCGCTGCATGTTTCCACTGCGCCGGAAACCAAATAGGCCTCAAGTCTCGCTGAAATCAAAAAGTTTGGGGCGCAGCGTAAAGCCTCTGGTCTTATATGCCGCGTAGACGATGCCGACCACCAGCCAGATGATCCCCGCCCACTTCGTCCATGTTTGCAGGCTAAATAATAGACCAAAGCAAAAAACAAATCCGAAACCCGGCACTGCCGCGTCTACAAAAAAATTCCGCTTACCGCGCGCTTCCGGTCCAAACCAGAAATGCAGCAGAGATACGAGGTTTACGCCCATAAAAGCGATCAACGCGCCGAAGGTGACCACTTCCGCGGAGAGTTCCCAGGGAATCGTCAATACGCCGATGTACGCGAGCACACCCACAATCCACACGTTGTAGATCGGGTTGCCTTTTCTCGCGCTGATGTGGCCGAAGATTTTTTTCGGCAATACGTCGTCGCGTCCCATGCTGTAGAGCAGGCGCGCAGCGCCCACGTGCCCGGCAAGCCCGCAGGCGATGCTGGAAACAAGCAGCATGATGCCGTAGGCCGTGAAAAGCCACGGACCGCTGGCGACGCGGGCCACGTCCATGAACGCCGTCTCCGGATTCTGCAGCGTGGTGTAGTCCGGCCAAACGCGCTGCGCCATGTACACCTGAAACCCGCTGAACAAACCGGTAAAAATGCAGACCAGCACGGAGGCGAGCAGCACATTGCGGCGGGGATTCTTTACTTCCTCCGCCAAAATTGAGACGCCGTCAAAACCGACAAATACGAGCGCCGCCAGCGAGGTCCCTGCACCCAAGGCGCGCAATTGGAAGGTCTGCGGATTGTAGATAGGCTGCAGCGAGACTAACCCGGAAAGGTGCTGGTGAAGAATGATGAAGCGAAATGCCTCGATCAGGAAAATGGCGGTCACCAGGACCATGAACGAAAGCAGCACTTCATTCGTGCGCGCCGTGAATTTGATTCCTTGCACAGTCATATAGGTGATGAGGCCCACGGCCAAGGCAGCGAGGACTGCAAAAGGAATGTCCGGAGCCATCCGCTGAATGGCCAGCACCGCATACAGGGCGTTCTGAATCGGTTGAAAAAGGTACTCGAGAAACATGGCCCAGCCGACCACGAAGCCGACGTGCGGATTCATGCCTTTGCTGATGTAGGTATAAACCGAGCCCGAAGAGGGATACACCGTGGCCATGCGTCCAAAGCTGATCGCGGTGACCGACATGGCGACCATGGCCAGCAACATTGTGGCTGCGGCATGTCCGTGCGAGAGCACTTGCGCCTCGCCAAACAAGGGAACAGCGGCAATAGGCGAAGTAAGGATGACGCCATAGTAGATGAGATCCCAAAGGCCGAGGACGCGCTTCAGATGCGGCGGCGTGGATGCGCTCCCCTGGAGTGTTTCTGTCGTGGTTGCCACGCTGCCTCTTTCCGGTCGGAAGCGAACGATGCGACGATTGCTCTTCTGCGGGGCCCAGAAATCTCTTACAGGAAATGGCGTTCTTTCATTCGTGCCTGCTCATATTTTTTGCGTGCCGCGCGGACGCTCTCGCTTTCGGAAACCTCCGCAATCGCCACATCCCACCAGGATTCATAGCCGGGAACGCGATCGTCGTAGGATGTCTCCACAACAATCACCGACGTGCGGTCCTGTTTGCGTGCACTGGCCAGGGCGTTCCGGAGTTCCTCGTGCGTTTTCGCGCGGATGGTACACGCGCCGAGGCTGGCTGCATTGGCGGCAAAGTCCACGGGAAGAAGCTCTCCGTCGTAGTTGTCGCCGCGGCGAAAGCGATAGTTCGTGCCGAGCCCCTGGTTGCCGGAACCGCGGCTCAAGCCGCCGATGCTCGAGAAACCGTGATTATCGAGCAAAACGATATTCAGCTTGTAGCCTTCCTGAATCGAAGTGACGATCTCCTGGGCCATCATCAGATAAGAGCCGTCACCCACCATGACATACACTTCGCGATCCGGGTTAGCCATTTTTGCGCCCAGGCCGCCGGCAATCTCGTACCCCATGCAGGAGTAGCCGTACTCAAGGTGGTAGCCGCCGGGTTGCCGGGTGCGCCAAAGTTTGTGGAGATCTCCGGGCAGGCTGCCGGCGGCGCACAACACGATGTCGGAAGGCCCGGTAAAGGAATTGAGCGCGCCGATCACTTCCCCCTGGGAAAGGGGCGGGTCTTTTCGAATACCGTAAATGCGATCGACTTCCTTTTCCCAGTCTGCGCGGAACCCGGCTACACGCGCGGCGTAGGCTTGCTCCACGCGATAGCCGGCGACGGCGGTCTGCAACTCCTCGAGAGTCACGCGAGCATCTCCCGTTAAGGGAAGGGCGGAGTGCTTGTATGCGTCAAATTCGGCGATATTGATATTGATAAACCGAATCGCAGGATTTTGAAACGCCGTTTTCGAGGCGCTCGTAAAGTCGGAATAGCGCGTGCCAATGCCGATCACCAGATCGGCTTCACGGGCTAGGATGTTTGCCCCGGGAGTTCCCGTGACACCGACGGCTCCAACCTCCTGCGGATGGTCAAAAGCCAACGAGCCCTTGCCGGCTTGTGTTTCGCAGACAGGAATGCCCGTGGCTTCCGCGAAACCCGCGAGGGCGCGTAAGGCAGCGGAGTAAAGCACGCCGCCCCCGGCCACAATTAGCGGGCGTTTTGCTTGGCAAATCCAGGTGGCGGCCTGTTGCAGGGCCAGAATATCGCATCGATTGCGCGGGATCTCCCATACCCGCTTGCGGAAAAATTCTTCGGGGAAATCGAACGCTTCTGCCTGCACGTCCTGTGGAAGGCCTAGGGTGACCGCGCCGGTGTCAGCGGGAGAAGTTAGCACGCGCATGGCTTCGGGAAGGGAAGTGAGGAGTTGCTCGGGGCGTTGGATGCGGTCCCAATACCGCGAAACCGGCTTGAAGCAATCGTTGACGGAAATGTCCTGCGTCTGCGGAGACTCCAGTTGTTGCAGCACAGGGGCGACGTTGCGGCGCGCAAAAATATCGCCTGGGAGGAGCAAGACGGGAACGCGGTTGATGGTCGCGGCCGCGGCGCCAGTGATCATATTGGTTGCGCCCGGCCCGATGGAGGTGGTGCACGCCAGCGTGCGCAGGCGGAACGCGGACCTGGCGAAAGCCGCGGCCGTATGCACCATGGCCTGCTCGTTGCGGCAGAGATAATAACGAAGCCCGCGGTCCTGCTCCAGCGCCTGCCCGATTCCGCAGACATTGCCGTGGCCGAAGATTCCGAAGCAACCCTCAATAAACCGATGTTCCTGGCCATCGCGCTGGGAATATTGGGCTTGCAGGAAAGCCACAAGGGCCTGGGCGACGGTGAGGCGGCGGCTCATGGGCAGATTCTCCTGGAAAGGGGCGGAAAAAACCGAGGACCAGCATGGGGCAAGAAGGGGCAGGGAATCCAGTGGGAAATCGGGGCCAACGCTAAGCGCTTATCGTGCGCTGGCTCCTTTACCATGCCCGTCCTTACGTCTGCCATCTTTTGCCTCGGCGCAATGCAAAACAAACGGTTCAGCGGACCAGCGGCAAGCGCGGATCGGTCTCTTTCCAAGTGGCCTTCAGCCACACATGGTTGGGATCTTCCGTCACCGCCAGGGTCCGCGAAGTTCCTGCGAGAAAGTTCAAGTAGTAGACATTGTAGCCGGGTCCGGCAACCACCGGATGAAATCCCGAACGTACCAGCACGGCGTCGCCGTCTTGCGCGCGGAGGGTGATGTCGCGCGACATATCCGGCGAATACAGCCGCTGCAGGGCGAATCCTTCCCGGGGCCGGTCAATACGGTAGTAATAGATTTCGTCCAAGTCCGCCTCCGCCGGCGGATTGTGCACGTCGTGCTTATGCGGCGGAAAGCTGGACCAATTCCCGGCCGGAGTATACACCTCAATCACCACAAGCTTGTCGGCAGGGAAGTCCGGCCGGATGATATCCACGATTTGCCGGGAAGCGTTTCCCCCGCCACGGAGGCCGCTAACCACATCTTTTGGAGTAATGAGTTTAGGCTGCAGTTTGGCTTCGGAGGGCACGCGGCATTCGGCAATTTCACAGACGGTCTCCGCCCGGAAGCTCACGGAATGATTGGCGGGCAGGTAAACGCAATAGGGCAGACCATCAAAAACATTTTTGCGCTGACCGATCGAGTGTGGACCTTCTCCCCAATCAGCGGTGCAACGTCCCCCAAGAAGCACAAAGGCAGCTTCTTCACTGCGCGTTCCCGCTGAATAAATTTCCCCGGGATTCAGCCGGCGGGCGGACATGCTCATCCATTCCCATTGCACACTTTCACGCGAAAAATGGAGCAGTTCGCCGGATTGACCTTCGGGCAAAAATTGAGAATGGATTACATTTGGAACAGTAGCCATGAAACGCTCCAGATGGCCCCGGGAATTTCCCGAGAACTCTGCCAGAGTCGCTGGGCCGTCCGCGGAAAAGTCGTCAAAGCGCTTTGTCAGAGTGAGCGGTCCACCCGGTGTACCCCGGGGTAAAAGCCCGGATGTCAAAGGGTTCCGGATAGGGCGGCTCGCTAACCGCCTAGATTGTAACGCAAAACCCTGCGCTTTTGGCAAGACTCCGGCGATTTTTCTTGGCCCGGCACCCCGTTGCTAATCGAAAGAGGTTGGCCATTCCGGATGGCGGTAGTGGTCGAACATGTGGCGAATCTGGACGGGAGTGACTCGCGACAAGGAAAGTGGAGGAATATCATCCTCATCAAAAAAATCGGCGGCGGTCGTTTCAATGCTTGTCCGCGCCGCGCCTCCCGCAAGTTCGCAGACGAAGAAAAGTTTGTAGGCGTGGAACGGAAAGGGCGGATGGCCGTGGCGCTCCCGGTCATAAACCGCCGCGAGTTTCTTGACCGTGGCTTCGTAACCAGATTCCTCGCGCACCTCGCGCAGAGCGGCAACGCTGGGCGCGTCGCCCACGTCGGCCCATCCGCCGGGGAGCGTCCATGCATCGTCGACACGCTCCTTCACCAACAGAATCCGGGCGTTGTGGAATACGGCGGCTCGCACGTCTACTTTAGGTGTGGCGTACCCAAAATTGCGCTGGAAAAGCTCTACCAGCGATTCGGCGCGGACGGAATCGGAGCCGGAAGCAAAGATCTCCGCGGCGATCTGCCGGACCTGATTGAAGCGTTCGATGTCGAACGGGTCGCGGGAGTAGGTCAGGCCATTCTGTGCAATGGCCTGCAGGCGTTGTGCCCACTGCATCCATTCCGGGTTCTTCACCATTTCATTTTATCGATTCCGGCGTGGCCCGGCAGCAGCTACACGCCTTTCATGGCGCGGTTTAGCCCTTCCAATTCGATGGGCGTGAGCGGCCGGTGTGCACCCTTCGCCAGATCTCCCAAAACCAGCGGGCCGATAGCCACGCGAATCAGCCGCAAGACCTCGACGCCTCGGGCATCCAACATGCGACGAATGTGCCGGTTCTTGCCTTCGTCGAGAACAATCTCGAGCCAGCAGTTCTTCTCGCCGCTGCGCAGCAGCCGCGCGCTGTTGCAGCGCAGGACCTCGTCTCGTTCGGTTTCCACACCGTGCTCCAGCGTTTCCAAAAAATGGGGTTCCGGGCGCGCATTGATTTGCACGTGGTAAGTCTTGTTGAGATGCGTGGCCGGATTGGTGACCCGTGCGCCCCATTCGGGATCGTTGGTGAAGAGCAACAGGCCTTCGCTGGCCTTATCGAGGCGGCCCACGGACGCCAGCCAGCTTAAGTGGTCAGGGAGAAGAGTATAGACTGTATCGCAGCCTTTTTCATCCGCCGCGGACGTGACCAGGCCACGCGGCTTGTTCATCATCCAATAGATTTTTGCGGCCGGCTTGATAGCACGGCCTTGCACTTCGATGCGGTCGGCGCCCAGGCGTACGGGCGTCTCCGGGTTTCGCGGGGTTGCGCCGTTCAGGCGGACTTTCCCTTCGTGGATCAGTTTTTCTGCTTGCTGCCGGGAGCAGTAGCCCAGCTTCGAAAGCGCACGAGCTAATCCGACTTTGCGTGCATTGTCACTTTTCAGCGACGGTCTGCGATGCTGCCGATGTTCCACGGTTCTGTGCAAGAAGACTAGCTTTTCTTATCCCCGGCGGGTGTGGCGGCCGAGTGTTTCACGCCGTAACGCTGGGCCAGCCAGGCGCGGACTTCCTTTGGATCATAGTGAAAGGGTCCGTTGCCTCCCTTGTAGCCGATGCGGCCCTGCTCATCAATGACATACAGCCTCTCCGGCCAGGCGGCGTAGGCGTCATTTGCCGCGTTGCTCACCTCATCGATGCCAAAAGGGACGGAATATTTAAAGCGCTGCGTGAAGTCGTTGGCGATGGCCACGCGTTGCGCGAGAGTCTTTGGTTGCGCGTAGCAGACGTTGTCGCGATCCTTCTCATTCGATTTCATCTGCCATTCGTCAAGAGGATGTGCTTCGCGAACGTAGATGCTCAGAAAATCGGCTTGATCTTTGTAGTCTTCAAAAAGTTGCTCGATGTCGCCAACCTGGCGGCGGAACGGTGGTCAAGTAAAGCTTCCGAAAACCAGCACGAGTGGGCGGCCCTTGGTGCGCTCGCGGAGGTGAAACCGCGTTTCGCCGTCGAGCGCCACCAGTGTTGCATCCGGCGCGTCGCTTCCCACTTTCAGGGCGCCGCGATGCATGTGCGGCAGGGCATAGCGCACCATGCCAATGGCGTCCTTGGGGCTTCCGGCAATGTAGCTGAGACCAGCCCCAGCGGCCAGCAAAAGGACTCCCCCAGAGACCAGGCTCCATTTCAGGATGCGGTTCATTCCCGTTGGCGTCTCCTATTGCGCAGCGGCGCGCAGTTCGTCGCGCAGCGCTTTATAACGAGCCAGCGATTTTTCGATGATGCTCAGCGCCGCGTAGGCCGGGCGGATGTCTTCCACCTGGACCTGTTTTCCTTCCAGTTGCTTGTAATCCTGAAAAAATCTCTTAAGGACCAGCAAGCGATGCGGCGGGAGGTCGCGGGCCTCCAGGTAATCGCTGAACTCCGGATCGTTCGTGGCCACGGCAATGATTTTATCGTCGCTGGCGCCGGAATCGATCATGGTCATTACGCCGATGGCGCGCGCCTTGATCAGCGCCAAAGGCTGCACCGGCTCCTGGCAAAGCACGAGCACATCAAGAGGGTCGTTGTCCTCGGCGTAGGTCTGCGGAATAAAGCCATAGTTGGCCGGATAGAACACCGCGGAGTGAATGATGCGGTCGACTTTGAGCAGGCCCGTGGCTTTGTCCAGTTCATATTTGACATTGGAACCAAGAGGAATTTCGATGACCGCCTGGAAATCGCGCGGCAACTCCTTGCCGGGGGAAATATCGTGCCATGCATGGGTCACAAGGAACTCTCCTCGTATAATGCCGCGCAAGCAGTATGAACGAAGATCATTCGCAGTGCCAAACGACGGAAACGCTGATCGCTTCGAATTGCGCGAGCAATTCGTACAACGCTATCATAGCGCCACTCGTTTCCCGGAGGTCCCCTTGAAGCGGCTATTCTTGTTCTCCATTTCAAGTGCGTTTGCTTGCGTTTTTCTTGCGGTCGGTCTCCAGGCCCAACCCGTCCCGGAACACCCGCTCGACGCGTTGACGACACAGGAATATTGGACCGTCTACGAAGTCTTAACCGGCAGCGGCAATATGGATAGTGATACGCACTTTATGAGTATTCTCCTGCACGAGCCTTCCAAATCCCTGGTGCTGGCGTGGAAGCCCGGCTCTGCGGTTCCTCGCGAAGCAGACGTCATCCTTCTTCGCAAGGAGCGTGTGATTGAGGCGCGGGTGGATATTGCAGCAAAGAAAGTCAAGTCCTGGAAGGAAATCCCTGGCGCCCAGGGCCCGATCTTCGACAGCGAAATCAACGGGATATCGGAAACGATTCTGGCGGATGAGCGGGTGCAAAAGGCGTTGGCCAAGCGAGGCATCACGGACAAGAACGTTGTAGAGTGTGCGGCAGTACCCGTGGGATTCTTCGCCTTTCCTGAGCAGAAAGACCATCGGATCGGATTCGCGGATTGTTCCGTCAAGCACGGCTCCTACCATTCCTGGAGCCGCTATGTTGGCGGACTGGTGATTGAAGTCGATTTTGCGGCCAAGAAGGTAATGCAGGTATTTGACGATGGGGTTGTGCCCGTAGCCGAGCCGAGCAATTACGAGGAAACTCCAGAGGTACCGCGGCCCGGCACGAAACCCGCAATCGTTTCCCAGCCTCTTGGGCCCAGCTTCCAGATCAACCATGGAGAGATAAGCTGGCAGAACTGGCACTTCCGATTGCGACTCGATTCGCGCGTGGGGCCGGTCTTAAATCTGGTAAGCATTGATGATGGTGGCCGCCGGCGTTCGATTCTATATGAAGGAAGCTGGTCGGAACTCTTTGTCCCCTACATGGATGCGACTCGCAATTGGTCGACTCGCGCATTCATAGACGCCGGGGAGTTTTATCCCGGCGGCACGCTTAAGAGCTTGCGACCCGGATTGGATTGTCCGTCGAACGCCGCATATCTTGACGGACTGTCCACGGATGAGAAGGGCGCTCCAGTGTTGCGTCCCCGCCAGGCTTGTTTGTTCGAACGTTTCGCCGGAGACGTCGCCTGGAGGCACGGCGATGACCCGGCGATGATCTTCGGACGTCCTGCGCGCTCCCTGGTCCTGCGCTCCGCCGCCGTGGTTGGCAATTACGACTATCTTCTGGACTGGCGATTTGAGCAGGACGGCAGTATCCGCGTGGGCGTGGGCGCCACGGGAATCATCGAGGCACGGGATGTCGCGGAAAAAAGCGTCGACGGCATAGAGCACGGCGCTGGTTCCGCGGAGCAGTACGGACAACTTGTGGCCAAAAACACCCTGGGCATCAATCACGACCACTTTTTTTCGTTCCGCCTCGATTTGGACGTGGACGGGCAGAACAACAGCTTCATGATTCACAGACTGGTGCAGAAGGAGCTTTCCCCCGAAGGGCCCAGAAAGAGTATCTGGGTGGCGGCGCCTTCCATTGCCGCAAAAGAGCGCGACGCGATGATGGACATTCATTTGGAAAAGCCGACGATGTGGGTGTTCGTAAATCCCAGCGCGAAGGGGCCGCTCGGGCATCCCACCGGCTATGAAATTATGCCTGGTCCGACAGCGGCGTCTCTTCTCAATCCGGACGATGGGGCGCAGAAGGTCGGGGCCTTTTCTGCCCACCAGCTGTGGGTCACGCCGTACAAGGCCGGCGAGCTTTACGCGGCGGGCGTCTATCCGAATTCCAGCAAGGGCGAAGACGGTCTGGCTGTATGGACCAAAGAAAATCGGAGCATCGAAAATAC
>Ga0066388_100002076_pt1 | contig 11943 bp, 7 predicted proteins | sample PanSoiMetaGPlot6_FD_64539 | JGI IMG/M metagenome (GOLD analysis project Ga0066388, IMG submission 64539) | Tropical forest soil microbial communities from Panama analyzed to predict greenhouse gas emissions - Panama Soil - Plot 6 (Hybrid Assembly) | ecosystem: Environmental > Terrestrial > Soil... | reverse complement strand
CCGCTTCCCCATGAGCTGAAAAAGGAGGTCGTGCCACTGCCCTTGAGCCAGTGCGTGTGGATTGACAGCTTCTTCGATCTCCCCTCGAGCGGCGGTCGCCCCAGCAAACCAAGAGCGCTAAACGTCCCCAGGGAGACAACAGAGAAAGCACCAGCATCTGACGCCGCCTCGCCAAAAGGGCCAGTAGCCCGGTCGGAGGAGCGGGCTCAGGCAGCCACATCCGAAAGAGCTGCCGGTGGTTGCGAGGCGGTCGCTGCCTTGACCTGTCCCTACTGCAAGCACGATAACCCGGCGACCGCCATCGTCTGCCGATTTTGCGGCTCCTATTTCGTCGCCCCGGCTCTCGAGGAGCTCTGGCATAGCCTTTTGTCGCCGCAGGGGGCGAAAGTAATAGTCGTGGCTCTGGTTTTCATCCTCGGCATAATGGCCATTTGCGCTGCTGGAGCGTCGCTGTCGGCGCTCTTGTCTGGTCACGGATTCGAGAGCTGGACCGGTGGCACCGGCTCCGGCGGCGGGCAGCTCCGTCAACAGCTAGCTGCCGCTAGCGGGCACCTGATCTCAGCGACGCACAAGAAGAGCGTGACGGCACCACTTTCGCTTTTGCTCATCGTCCTTGCTGCACTCCTGCCGGTAGCCTTTAGAGCCAGTCTGCGACTTTCACAGTGGCTGTTAGCTACCATCAGTCAGGGGCGAACAAGCTTTCCTCCGCCTTGCCAGGACCCGGTCGCCCAGCTCACCCGCCTGCACCAGCGCTGGGCTAAGGCAAAGAAAGATCAAGATTCGCCAGCCAAACCGGGGGCGGCGGATGCCCAGCCCACAGCCAGCGTTCCTCTCCCCTTCCTCCTCAACTGTCGTCCAGGAGCGATGGAGCTGATCCGGGACTTTGCCCCATTTCTGGGTCTAATCATCTGTGTGACCACCCTTGCCCTGTCAGGGAATCTTGGTGTTTTCTTGATCGTGATGGCACTGCCGCTGGTGCTGATCATGCTGACAATGCCGGTTCGCTCAGTTAGCATCGGAGAGCTCTGTCTTTGGTTTGCCTGCGGGGCCCTGGTTTGCGCTCCCCTGTCCTGGCTCCTTGAGTCAATTCTAGAGCCGCTCATGCTGGCCACAGTCCTTCCGGACATCGGTGCCTGCCTGGCCGGCCCCCTGATCGAGGAGTTTTGTAAGATCGCGCCGCTCCTGCTCATCTTTGTGTTTGCACCGGTGTTTCGCTACCGCTTTGGAGCAATCGACCACCTGCTGACCGGTGTCGCCCTGGGGACCGGATTTGCCCTGGTCGAGGCCCTCTTCTGGTCAAGCCAGGGCAGATACGAGGTGACAGCGCTCGGCCCGGCAATCGGCCCGGTGCGACTGATACCGGATACGGTGAACACCTATCTGGGACATGGGGCGGCGACGGGCTTCGTTGCTCTGGCCTTTGGTTGTTGGCGATACGCCGAGAGGCTCCCCTTCCTGGGCAGAACCTTTGGCCGCTTCGACATCCCGCTTGTGCCGATGATCATCTTTGCCTGGGTCACGATCGACCACGCCATCGCCAATTTCGTCGCCCTGCATGGCAAAGTGATTCCGGTCAGCCTGGTCAGCACACTTGATGGGCAGGGGGCCTACACCGTTTGGGCGTTTGTGGCGGCAGCTGTTGGCGCCTTTGTCTGCGAGTTCATCGTTCTCAGGCAGCAACGAGATCAAAAGTTGGAGCTGCGCTCCGAAACGCGCTTCCTGGGAAGCCTGGGCTCCACCGGACGGCAGGCAGTGAGCTGGGCAAAACTGGCTCTCTACCTTGAGTGGCTCGATGCGGTCCGGTCCTTGAATCTCATTTACCATCAGCGCTGCTTCCTGAAAATGATTCAAGACCTGGCGCCTGACGAGCTGGAGAGATCAAGGATTGAGCTTGAGCGAACCTCGCTGGAGGCCGTGCTCAGCCGCAGCAGCGCCTTTCTGGACGGTCTGGTTAGAGCCTCAAGAGTGGCTCCCGCTCCGGTCTCCCGGTCGTGATTAAGGCGAGCCAGCCCGAACCGGTGGCCTGCTGAGCCTGCCCCAAAGGATGGGCGGCGGAGCGCCTCTAAAGTGGTATATCGACGCTCTGGTGATAGACCTTGATGATCGTATTGATATCGCGTGGCGACAGCCGCGAATGCTCATCCGTAATCGGGTACATCAAGTCGGATTGGTAAGGGCTATGTCCGAGAAGCCCTAAAGCATGCCCCAGTTCGTGCGCCACTACATTCTCCAGAACCTGAAAGCGAATTTCCGGGCTCTTGCTCATGACCAGATCGAGATTGACTTCGATCACCTGGGGCGGCACCGAATACTTTGGCCCCAACTTGGGAATATAAATCGGCACCGGCACTACGCCAACATTCAAGACCGACACCGTGCCCGGCCCCTTGGCCTTCCACTTGGTGATTGTGTGCGCACCAAGTGTGCAGCCCTTGATGTCCGAGGACATACCGAGTTTGCTCCAGATTACCCGAATGCGTGCCTGGTCTGGATTGTCAACCTGGGTAAAACGGACCAATCCGTCCGTACGCTGCTCCCACGCCTCGAAGCCGTTAATGCATGACTCGGTGAAGTCCCGGTCGGGATACGGGGTAATGAAGACAGGAATTGGCATGTTCTTGAAACGGAAAACCTTTCCCTGCGTTTCCTTCATCACCTCGCCATAGTAGTCGCCGCTTATCCTCTGTTTGGGATTCGGCGGTTCGATGCGCACGAAGCGTGGGGGTTCAGCGTCGACCAGGGAGAGTAGCGGTCGCCCGCTAGCCTCGATCCTGGCCTCTCCTTGCTTATAGCCGCTTGGCTGCGGATTAGCGGGCATCGCTGCCGCTCCCCGCTGCCCCGGCAAATTTGCTGGAGGCCCGGAAGTTGCCGGCCGCGGGTCTGGGCCGAGCGCGCGCCTCAGTCGCTCCATCCGTTCAAAGAGCGACCCCGAGCCTGCCTGGCCGAGCACCTTTTGCTCCAGCACCGCCAGCCGCTCAAGCAGCGAGCTCGGCGGACTTGAGCCCAGGCCGGCCCTCGCCTCCAGCGAGCCAAGGCTGTCCAGCAAGGACTGATCGCCCTGACCCAGGCAGCTGAGCGGCTGCCAGCCCATGACAAAAACCAGCACAACTGCCAGTCTGCCAACCATGTCGCTCGTGAGCATGCTCATGGCAAAGGATTTCCTGAAAAACCGAGCCAGTGCCCATACACGGCCGCTCCCGCTGGCTCCCCCACCATTCTGGCACGCCGTCGCCGTACTTTGCTCCGCGCTTTTGAAAAGAGAGTAGAGGAAAGGTGTACACCCGGTCGTACGGTCGAAGCTAGCCGAATGCTTACTCGTGTTGTATCCTGGCTTGGTTGGCATGCACCTCAGAAGGACAGTACCGTTGTCTCAGCGCTGCTGCCGGAAGTTGAGCGTTCGGTCAGGTGTGGCATTAGAGGTTCAATTGGGCGGGACTGGGATGATATGAAGTTGTCGCTTAAGCAGCGCAAGCTTCTCTCCTTTGGCACCATTTGGTTCCTGGTTTTCTTCCAGGTGCCGCTGGGTTATCTCCTTCTTGTGAAGCCATACCTGCACGGCGACCTGTTCTATACCCAGCACGGTGCCACGGCCACGAGCATTAGTGATTTCATTCACTTTTATTCTGCTGGGGCAATGGCCCTGTCCGCCGACAGCCACCAGGTTTACCAGCCGGAAGTTCAGCTGCGCTGGATTAACACCCTGATCAGACCAGCATGCACCGAATCTGTCTTTTACATGCAATATGTACCTTTTGTGTTTCCGCTAATGGCGCCGTTTGCCCTGCTGTCGATGACCGCTGCCTATTTTTTGTGGTTGTTGTTGTCAGCGCTGTGCGGGCTAATCGGGATGGTCCTGATTGCAAAGTCTATTCGGCACTGGAACAAGGAGGCTGTAGCCTTATTTGCCCTCAGCGTCTTTGCCTCATTTCCGAGCGCACTTACGCTAAAGCTCGGTCAGACCACCTGGTTCATGTTGGCCCTGATATCTGGCTATTATTGGGCGCTCTTGGGCAAGGCAGATCTTGCCGGCGGCATATGCCTGGCCCTGACCACGCTGAAACCGCAGTATACGGTGTTGTTTGCGATTCCCGGCCTGGCATTGCGACGCTGGCGACTGATTGTCTACTCGATCATCACCGAAACGATCCTGCTTCTTTTAGCGGGCATCACAATCGGCTGGCAAAACGTCGTGCAGTATCCGATGACACTACTGCATGCGGAAACCAGCGCACACTTTTGGGGGGTGCTGCCGGAACACATGATAAGCGTTCGCGCCCTGTTGAGTCTCATTACCGGTCCCCAGCTAGCGTTGAGGCTCAGCATCCTGGTCATGCTTGCCGCTGCCGGTGCGGTGTATGTCTTGTGGCGGCGCGCCGCTTCCCTTGGAGTCGATGCCTGGCACTGGGCTTTTGCCATCACCGTTTTGCTGAGCCTGATTGCAAGCCCACACTCTCATCCCTACGACTCCCTGCTTCTAGCGCTGCCGGCCGGTCTGACGCTGGGAACTCCAGGACCGGCTCGTGGCCCGGGGCGATGGATCTGGTCAGCGCTCTTAATCACCTTTCCGCTGACCAGCTGGACCTTTTACCAGCCTGCAGTGGCGCAGGCAGTGCGCCGCCTGCCGTTTCTCCTGCTCAACCTGGTGCTACTGGCATGTGCCAGCGCCTCTTGGCTACGCCTGGTTCACTCCCGGAACGGCGAGTCTAGAGTAGCAAGCGTCTGACAACCGCTCAGCGAATTCGCCAGCAGTCCATTTATGCCATAGATCCTCACCGTTGCGCCATTTCGGCTTCGAGGCTCAGGGAGAACTCTTCGGCTGGCACGGCGACAAAAGATTAAGTACTGCAAAGGCAAAGCGCTACTTGATTTCCTATACTAAGCCCATGCTGGTAGGGCTCAAAGATGTCTGACGCACAGCCACGGGTGTTGGTGTTCATAGTTTCGTACTTCGCGGAGCAGCACATCGCTTCCGTTCTCCAGCGCCTCCCGGCTCACCTCAAGAATAACCCGAAGATACATGTGCTCTGCATTGACGACGCGTCGTCCGATGAATCAGTCAAAGTTGCCATGGATTGGGCACGGCGTTCCGACTGGACCAACATAACCGTATTACGCAATCCAATCAACCAGGGCTACGGCGGAAACCAGAAACTGGGCTACCGTTTGGCTGTGGACAGCGGCTATGACCTGGTCATTCTCTTGCATGGTGACGGACAGTACGCTCCTGAGCTTGTGCCCGAGTTTATAAGGATCTGGCAAGAATCCAAGGCTGACGTAATCCTGGGCTCGCGCATGCAGAAACTAAGCGACGCGCGCCAGGGCGGGATGCCACTCTACAAACTCGTGGGCAACCGAGTTCTCACCTGCATTCAGAATGCGCTCACGGGCAGATCGCTTTCCGAATATCACACGGGCTATCGGGCGTACAGTACCAAGTTCCTGCGCTCAATACCGTTCGAGATCAACACAAACGATTTCCACTTTGACACCGAGATCCTGTTGCAAGCGTTCTTTTGTCGGGCGGCGGTGGTTGAGTTCCCAATCCCAACGCACTACGGTGAAGAGATATGCAGGGTCAACGGAATGAGGTATGCGCGAGATGTGCTCATCTCAACGCTGCAGTACTTTTGCCACTGCCTTGGCCTGTTCTGCTCTCTCAAGTACCGCGGTCTGCAGTCTGCAAATGATTACGCGAGCAAGCTCTCACAAAAATACTCTGCACAGGCGCGAGCGCTGGCCCTTATCGATCAAATGAAGCCGAGCACACTGATTGATATAGGCTGCGGGCCGGGGTTCGTCGCCGGAGAATGTATCAAGAAAGGCATTGAGGTCGCCGCAGTTGATCGTGCGCCGCCAAGCCAATGTCCTGACCTGAAGGAGTTTTACCAGCTTGATCTGGACAGGCAAGACATTCCAATCGATGTCTTTGACCGGGACGTTGTGCTGTTGCTGGATGTGATTGAGCAGCTGGGTGAGCCAGAGGCGTTCTTGCTGCAGCTACGAAACAACAGCTCTTCGGAACGGATTGGCTCTGAGTCGAGCCGACTCATTTTGACCACTCCAAATGTAGCGTTCATAACCATTCGCTTGAATCTGCTTCTTGGCCGCTTCAATTACGCGGAGCGTGGAATACTGAACATCGCTCACAAGCGCCTGTTCACACGCAAGTCGCTGCTTCAGCTGCTTAGGGATTGTAATTTTGTCGTGGAGAAGATGATCCCTATTGGTGCCCCTTTTGAGTTAGTGATGCCGGGCGAGCTGGGGCACTTTCTGAGCAAAATATCGAACGTTCTGGCGCAATTAATTCCCGACCTGTTTGCATTCCAATTCCTGGTAGTGGCGCGCCCGAAGCCAGGCGTCAAGCAGCTGCTCAGCACGAGCGAAAGGCACCTGTTAAACGAACCAGGACTGGTCAACGCCTTGAACGGATCAAGATGCGAATCGTTACTCGGCTAGGAGCCGGAACGACCAGATAGCGACCTGAGCGCCTCTTCAATGATGCTCAGGGCCTGGTCAACCTCTTGATCCGAAACGTTGAGCGGCGGGATCAAGCGCAAGACGTGATCTTTCTTGCCGCAATCGAGCACAAGCAGGCGTCGATCGAAGCAAGCATCAATCAGCCTGGCCGCCATCTTCCCATCGGGCTGGCGGTCAGCATCGACTATCTCCAGTCCGATCATCAAGCCCAGACCCCGAACGTCACCGATAAAAGAGTAGCGTTTGCCAATTTCGGACAGGGCAGAAACCAGGCGCTTGCCCACTGCATCCGCACGTGCCAGCAGGTTTTCCTCTTCAATCACACTTATGCTAGCCAGGGCCGCTGCACAGGCGACCGGGTTGCCACCGTATGTGCTGCCATGCCGACCGACCGTCCATTTGTCCATCAGCTCTTTGCGGGAGATGATTGCCGCCATCGGGAAGCCTGAGGCGATGCCTTTGGCCATGATCATGACGTCCGGCTCTACATCCCAATGCTGACAGGCAAACCAGCGTCCGGTCCTACCGAAACCGCTTTGTACCTCATCAAAGATAAGCAGGATGCCGTGCTGATCGCAGAGCGCCCGAAGCCGGCTCATGAACCCGTTCTCTTTACTGTAGCCGGTAGCCGGCACCACGTAGCCACCTTCACCGGCCACCGGCTCCATGATTACGGCTGCTACCGAATTTGGCTTCACCTGCGATTCGAACAGCCGATCCAAGAGGCCGAAGCATTCCAGACCGCAGAGGCCAGCGGTCTGGTTGACCGGGCACCGATAGCAGTAAGGGTAGGGGACGTTATAGATGCCGCTGGGCAGGGGCTCGTACCCCTCGCGGTAATGGGATTTGGCAGTGGTCAGAGCAGTAGCCAGCAAGGTTCGCCCGTGAAAAGCTCCGGTGAAGGCAATAACATTGGGCCTGCCCGTGACAAATCTAGCCATCTTAATGGCAGCATCCACCGCCTCGCCACCACTATTGTTGAAGAACACTGAGTCGAGTCGGCCCGGGGTAATTTGGGCCAACTTTTCGGCCAGGTCGATGACCAGCTCGTGGTGAGTAACACAGGCGCAGTGAATCAGCTTTTCGATCTGGGCCCGGGCAGCTTCGACAACGCGCGGGTGGCAGTGCCCGACATTGTTGACACCGATCCCCGTGGTGAAATCAAGGTAGCGGTCTCCCTTCACGTCCCAGATGTAGCTGCCCTTGGCGCGGTCTGCCACTATTTCGAAGCAGCGCGCCGGTGTCGGCGCCAGGTAGCGCGCATCTCTCTCCAACAGCCGGCTTGTTGGATCCTGACCACCGGGCTGAATCGGGCTCTCCTGAGCTGGCGCCGGCACCTTCCCGGCGCCGCTCGCTGGAGCCAGGTACCGTTCCTCCCTGTCCAGGACCTTGGTGGTTGAGCGCTCACCAGCTTTCTGAGCCGCCATTCCGCTATCTCCTTTCTTTGCTCAATAACCGCCAATCCAACCGAGCCTGTACCAAGCCAGACGCCAAATCAGCTGTCGATTGAGGAGATCATATAGCCTGCGCAAACTCACGAACAGCTGTTTTCAGGTCGGTGAGGCTATCCTGGCAAAAACTTTATCGAACGCTCTGGCCAGACGGTCGAACAGCTCGTCCATCTCCGAATCGGCAATTGTGAACGGCGGGGCAATCATTACATGATCGCCGCTTACCCCATCAATGGAGCCGGAACCAGGATAGATGAGCAAGCCTTCTTTGGCCGCCTCCTGACCAAGAAGCTGGCTCACTTTGAGCTCTGTCGGAAACGGCTCCTTGGTCGCTGGCTTCTTGACCAGCTCAAGCCCGGCCAGGAAGCCGCGTCCGCGCACATCGCCGACAATCTCGTAGCGGGTCAGCTCCCGCAAGCGAGAGAAAAACCCAGCCTCTCGCTCCTGAACCTGCCTTACAAGCGCTCTCTCATTAAGCAACTTGATAGCAGCAACGCCTGCTGCACACGCGACCGGATGTCCGCTGTACGTGAAGCCATGCTCGAATACGCCGCTGTTGTCCTCAAAGGCGGATGCGATTACACCGGAGGCAATGACCGCTCCCAGCGGCAGATATCCGGCGGCAAGCCCCTTACCGAGGGCGATGATGTCCGGTTCGACACCAAAGAGATCGAGGCCAAAGTTGGCACCGGCGCGCCCCAGCCCGGTCATCACCTCATCGGCGATCAATAAGACACCGTATTTGGTGCAGATCTCGCGGATGCGCCGCCAGTACTCCGGGCCAGGCACAGCAGCTCCCAGCGCCGCTCCCACAATTGGCTCCCCGATGAAGGCCATCACCTTCTCCGGCCCCACCGCTAAAATCTTCTCTTCCAGCTCATCGGCGCACCTGAGCGTGCATGCCGCCGACGTGCAGGGGCCGGGACCGGCTCCACACTGGCAGCGATAGGGATAGGCGGCAACGATCCGCGGCCACTCCTTGAGCAAGGGCAAGTAGGGCCTGCGTCTGGCCGGATGCCCGGTCAGCGAGAGCGCTCCGAGCGTGCTGCCATGGTAGCTGTGCCGGCGCGAGATCAACAGGCAGCGGTCGGGCTGCCCCATCTCCAGAAAGTAAGCTCGGGCCATCTTCCAGGCTGTCTCAACCGACTCTGATCCGCCGGAGGTAAAGTAGACCCTGGCACCGACAGCAAACCTTGCCGGTGCCAGCTCAACCAGTTTGGCGGCTAGCTCAAGCCCCGGCTCAGAGACAAACTGTGAGGTGTGGGCAAAAGCCACCTTGCTGAGCTGGTCGGCAATGGCCTGATTAATCTCCGTGACGCCGTGCCCGAGGTTGGCAACAATTGCCCCGCTGCATCCGTCCAGATAGGCCGTGCCCTCGGTATCGCGAACCCAGACGCCACTGGCTGATGCGACGGTCGGGTAAGCCCGTTTGAGATTGCGGTAGAAGAAGCTCGACACGAGAAAAGACCGGTATACGGAGAAGCGATTAAAGCCGTTGTCTGCGACCTGGCACATTATAGGCCAGGTAGAGCGCGCCACTACTGGCAGTGAAGAAGATGAAATTTTGCCATCAGCAGCTGCTTGTTTACAAAACTTATGATAATTTAATATAAGTCATGTTCCTCGCCACTCCTGGGGCAACGGCTGCGAGCTTACAGCTTCATTCAAGGCGGTAGAGTGCAAATGGCAATTGAGGAAAACCCAGATGGATGAGCGACTGCGCGACCTGGCCGAGAGCCGCTATCGCCAACGGGAGTTCTTAGCAGCTTTATTTGAGCTGGCGCTGGAGGAGCAGTGGTTTGATCTTCAACACATGGTTCAGCACGACATGGCCAAGGCCATTCTTGCCGATTATTCCTATGAGCTGGGCAGGGGCTACCTGAATCGGGAGATCTTTCTCGATCACTGGGAGGAGGTGATTGAGGTGGGCTGGGGAGCGTTTTGCGAGCACACCGGCCTGTCCCGGGAAAAGGTCAACCACAAGCTCAGGAGCTTGCGCGAGGCGCACTGACCTGAGGCCGCAGCTGGCGCCCAGCCCTCTAGTGCGAATTAGCGCCCGGATGAGTTGCGGCTGTCCGGATAGCGCACGACCACGGCTATGCCGCCCGGGAACTTGCCGTTGTTCGTGGTCTGGGCTGCCAGCAACGATGACAGCGACCAGACGCCGGGGTTATCAGCAGTGAATTCCAGATCGTAGCGCTCACCGGGTTGGATGGCCAGTGAATCACAGACCAGGCGGTCCTGGGACAGGTCACAACCGTTCATGGCCACGATTTGCCAGCGGTGTCCGCTTAAATATAAGGGACACACTTGCTGCCCGGCATTGATCACTCTCAGCCTGACCCTTTCGCCCTTATTCAGATCGACAGGCGGAATGGCAGGAGCAGCCTTGCCGTTTATTGTGAAGTAGGTCACCGCCGCCGGAGGCAGGAGGCCGATGTTGGCAAGCACCACATTTGGTGCCTGACCGGAGCCGGCGGCTTTCCCGGGGGGAGTCCTGGCTGCCCGCACATTTTTGGTTGTGGTGCCCGACATCATGGCGGACTGCGGCACAACAGCAAACTGCCCGATCACCATGGTGAGCTCCCGCTCGTAAGTCGGTGCAGCGCTGCGTGGCTTAACCACCAGAGCTCCAAATAACCCCCGCGTTTGCTGCTCGGCATGGATTACCTGGGGGTGATACCAGAAGGTGCCCGGCTGATTGGCGACGAACTGATAGGCATAGCTTTCGCCCGGTCCAATCAACCCCTCCTTCTGCCTGGGAAGACCATCGACGCTGTGGGGCAGGATCAGTCCGTGAAAGTAAAGGCTGGTCGGCACCTTGAGCTGGTTGTGCAAGACCACGCGCACCTGGTCTCCCTCTTCTACGGCGATCACCGGCCCCGGGGTCTGACCGTTGTATGTCATCGCCTCAACGCCATTACCCGGGAATAGCTCCCAGACCGCCTCCTTGGCCACGAGATGGAACTCCCGGACCGGCGGGCGGCTGAGTTGAGCGCCGAGTCGGCCCATGGCCTGCATAGACTCGCTCATCGTGGACTTTACGCCCTTAATCTCCTCTTTCATCTTTTCCAGCTCAATTTTTTCCTTGGCCTGTTCCTCTTCCAGCGAGGAGACATCACTAATCTGGGCCAGGGCAGCTGGTGTCCATGCGCAGGCATTGAGGATCAAAAAAAGCAGCAATCCGGCAAGAAACGAGCCGGTCCTCTTCCACAAATCTTTGCTGATCATGATTGAATGGCTCGCTTGACTAACGCTTGGGCGGCTTGACCACCGCCGTTGAGCAGGGTGCATGCATGGCGATGCGGTGTGAGACGCTGCCCAGGAGAAAATGCTGCACGGCCGTTCGCCCCATGGCTCCGATCACGATCAGATCTGCCGGGATCGCCCGGGCCAGGTTGATTATCTCCGTGCCCGGATCACCTTCCTTCAGGACACAGTCGACCCGATTGAAACCAAGCTCAGCCAGCATCCGCTTGCCCTCTGCCAGATAGGTCTCACCCTCGAGCAAAAGGTTGTTCTCCACCATGGAGATATACTCCACCGGCGATACCATCTTCATGATGTCGGCGACCGATACCACATGAATCAAGGTGATGTGCGTGCTATCGGGCTCAATCTTGAACTGTCTGGCTGCGGTCCGGACCGCGTGATGCGATTGATCGGAACCATCAATACCCATGACTACCTGGTTCAGCTTGTCCGCCGGACTGGGGTCGGGACGGCAGATCAGAATCGTTCCCGGCCCGTGTTTGACCACATTACTGGAGACGCTACCCAGAAAGAACTTCTCCACCTTTGAATGTTGCCCGGGGGTAACCACCGTCATCTCGAAGCTCTCATCGCGCGCCACGGTTTCGATCATCATCGCCGGCGGGCCGGTGACAATTTCCGTGGAGACGTGGGCGCAGTAGGGCTGAAGGAGCGCTTCCGCTTCCGCAAAGACTGCCTTTGCCTTTAGCTCGATCTGATGGCCCCAGTCCTCCTGAAAATCGCCGGCTGCCCCCACCACCCG
>Ga0066388_100002075_pt1 | contig 11945 bp, 12 predicted proteins | sample PanSoiMetaGPlot6_FD_64539 | JGI IMG/M metagenome (GOLD analysis project Ga0066388, IMG submission 64539) | Tropical forest soil microbial communities from Panama analyzed to predict greenhouse gas emissions - Panama Soil - Plot 6 (Hybrid Assembly) | ecosystem: Environmental > Terrestrial >... | reverse complement strand
TGGCCGAGAACAAGATGCTGACCTGGCCGGACTGGCCGCTGAAGCTGCGCACGTCGTCGAGCCATGAGGAGGGCGCCGAGCGCGACTTCGCGGTCAACACCACCAGATTCTCCGGCGAGAACGGCGTGGTAAAGAAGCTGCACTGTGTTCGCGTCGATCCCAAGATCAAACCGATCCCCGGCACCGACTTCGAGCTGCCCGCCGACCTGGTGTTACTCGCCATGGGCTTCGTGCATCCCGTGCACGAGGGCATGATCAAGGCGCTCGGGCTCGAACTCGACCAGCGCGGCAACGTCAGGGCCGATCAGCTCGCCTACCAGAGCTCCAATCCCAAGGTGTTCGCCTGCGGCGACATGCGACGCGGCCAGTCGCTGGTAGTGTGGGCGATTCGCGAAGGCCGCCAGGCTGCCCACGCCGTCGACAAACTCCTGATGGGCACCACCTCGCTGCCGCGCTGATCCGCCGCACCGTCATTTCCTGCTGAACCAGTCGCCGGTCGGCCTTGGCCGATTCGGCCGGCGATGGTGCCGATATCGGACATGGTGGGCGAATCGCCCGCGGCCGGGAGGAAATCCACATTCACAGACCGTGGCTTATCACCTCCGAGGGAACCGGCGGCTCGCACGAGCGGGGCCGCCGCAGCCCAACCCGAGGGGTCACACGGGTACGAAGCGGGATCACATGCATGTTTGTGCATAGGGGCGATGCATCCATGATTCGCCCAAGGCAAGACGCGCGCGGCATGGTAGGAGATGGAAGCGGGTGGATGCTGCGCGGAGCAGGGAGACTGCAATGGGACTGAAGCCTGGCTCGTCGGCCGCGGGCTCGTTCTGGCGGCCGGCCAAGAACAAGCGTCTGCTGGAGGAATGGGGCAAGGGCCGCAGCGCGGCCACGATCGGCAGGGCGATCGGCATCAGCCGCAACGCCGTGCTCGGACGGCTGCTGCGGCTGCGCCGGGCCGGGCACAAGATCGGTGCCCGCGACTATGCGATCGCCGACGCCGCGCGCACGTCGGCGGTGAAGAAGCTCGCACAGAAGCAGCGCAAGATCATCAACGCGATGGCGAAGGCGATCCGCGGCGGCATGTCGCGCGGGGCGGCGATGACCCGCGCCGCCGGCGAAGGCGCGAGCTGGGTGCAGATCGGCGAGCATTTCGGCATCTCCGCGCAGAACGCCTACGCCACCGGCAAGGCCTGGACGCAGCGCCACCAGCGCGCCGCGGCGACACGCGCGCGCAAGGCAGCGCGGCTCGCGCGCCAGCGCAAGCTGATCGCCGACATGAGCCGCGCGATTCGGCGTGGCATGCTGCCGGAGCAGGCGATGGCGCGAGCGCACCGCGCCGGCGCCACTTGGGCCCGAATCGCCAAGCATTTCGGCATCTCCCAGCAGACTGCACACTATCGCGCGAAGATCTGGACCAAGCAGGCACGCCCAGTGCGGACGTTCCGGCGGCGCAAGCGGCGCTAGTCCTGCCTCGCTCGGTACAACGCGCGCGGGGGGCACCTGTATCAGCCCGGGACACGGGCGGCAGGTCTGGCGGAATCGGGTCCGAATTCCCATATCGTGGGGGAGCGGGCGCGACATCGCGCCATTTTTTTAGGACCGCCGACCCGCGCACAGCGGCGCCCCCGGGCGCCCCCGGTGGGCGAGGGTGCCGGCATGTCGGCGGCCAGGAGGCACAACTTTGGCGAAAAGACCGGATCAGTCCCCGGGGGCAATGTTCCGCAAGGAGCAGCAGCAGCGCGACGGCGAGAAGGCGATGGCCGAATACCAAGCGGAGCTCGTCGCCCAGCGCGAGAAGACCGCGCGGTTGCGGGCTTTGCGGCTGGCGCGCGACGCCGCGGGTCGCGCCCGCGCGAGCGCGGCGAAGCCCGCGGCGAGCGTGGTGCCGGCAGGGAAGCAGAAGCAGCCGGGCTGAGCCAGCCCGCGTTCAGCCTGCGGCCGGCAGCGCCGGCAGGTCATCGACAATGAGTGGCTGAAGCGCGGTCTCGAACAAATAACCGATCTGCAGGGCGGTCGCGGCGGCGACAGCCGCCAGCGCGCTCGACCACGCGCCGCCAGCAAGGACCGTGCCGATCGCGACAACGAGCGCCACGCCGGTCGCCACCACCAGCGCAAACACGTTGCAGCGCTGCCCGAGCGCCATTCCGATCAGCAGACATATCGCCAGCAGAATCGTCATAACTCAATCCGCCACCAGCTCGCGCGTCCCACCCTTGCAGCGGTCGCGATAGAAGCCGAGGACAAACAGCCGAATCGCCGAGGACAGATTACGCTGCTGGCGAGCGGCATCGATGGTCGCGACCAGGTCCGACAGGGTGACGTCGCGCCCGCCGGCGATCTCCTTGAGCGCCTTCCAGAACGCCTCTTCCAGGCTCACGCTGGTCTTGTGCCCGGCCAGCCTGATCGAGCGCTTGATCACCAGGGATTTCATCGCGTCCTCCCCCCTCCTTGCTCCGGCCGGCCTCGGGTCCAAGGTCTGCCGGCGGCCGCAATCGTGGCGGCCCTGCGGCGTAACGGCGAATGATCGAACTTGGTTCCATCGCCGCCGCCGGAATCCCGGTTGCCATGGCAAATAGCTATCGGATGGGGATATCCGGCACGGGGCCGCGGGCGCGATCCCGACCAGGAGCGAGCGCTCGGAGGGGCCTAGAGGCGCCGCTCGCGCCGCAGCTGATCGATGAAGGCCGTGGTCTCCGGCGGCAGGGATTTCAGGCCCATCTGTCCCGCCGTGGAAAGCAGCGGTCGCAGCTGCGAGCCCCGCAGGAACGAGACGTCGCGCCCGGGCGGAATCAGCCGGTCGAACACCAGCACCACCATCACGGCGACCAGGCCGATGCGGACCACGCCCAGCAGCGAGCCGGCAAGACGATCGGGGATGCTGATGCGCGCCCCCACCAGCTCGCTGATGGCCAAGCGCGCCAGTGCGCCGAGCACCATGCCGATGACGAGGAAGAGCGCGACAAAGAGCACTGGGGTGCTGGCCCAGGGCGCGTCGGTGCGAACGGCCAGCGCGGGCGCCAGCAAGGTGGCCGCTGCCGCCGCCAGCGGCATCGCCGCCAGATAGCTCACGATGGTGGCGGCGCTGCGGAGAAAGCCGGCATGAAAGCCGGCAACAACGGCGACGCACATGACGCCGTAGACCGCCGCGTCGAAGGCCATGTCAATCCGCCGGGTCCGGGAAACGCGCTCCGCCGTGACTTAGCGCACAGCGATTACCGAAGATTGAATTTGCATGTGATCGGGCCGGTGGCGCTGGAAACGATGTTCATGACATCAAGCCGCGAATGACCTCGCCCCAAAGGACGGTCGGCCGCCGAGGCGTCGTTTTGTGAAAAAGACCGGTCGGATGGGGTCGAGCACCCCCGCGGCGGAGGCTGGCCTGCCGCGCCCGCGCAGGAGCACGCCGAAACCGCGCAGGCGCCCAAAACCCGCCGTTGCGGTGCGGCGAGGGGCCCTTGGCTGCCGATTTCCAGCGGCCGGGTTGAACGGCGCGGGCGACCCACCGTCAGGACGGGGGCGCACCGCCCCATCCATCCGAACCCGAGGGAGGTCCCCATGCTGCTTGCTCTCGTCGCTGGGATGGTGATCGTGCCGGTGTCGCTCGCGATCGCGAGCCTGCGCCCGCGGCTGACCGCGGACGAGACGGCTCCGTATATGGGCCTCTGAGATAGCGCACGCTGCCGTGATCAGCGGCCGAAGATGCTTCGGAATGACGAGAACGGGTTCGGCGACTCGTTGCGGACGCGGCGATGCTGTTGCTGCTGCACCTGCTGCGGCGGTCGCAGATCGGCGGCGGGAGCGTCGGCGGGCGGCGCCTGGCGCGGCGTGCCCGCGGTCGCGGGCTTGGCCGTTGTCTTGGCGGGCGGCGGCTCCGGCGCCACCGGCTCCTCGGCCGGAGTGGCACCGCGCGGCCAGCTGAAATCGTCAGCGCGGCCGACCGCGGCCGGGATCGGCTCGCCCTTGGTCAGCACGCGCACCGCGGCGGGATCGACCGCGGGCGTGCGCGCCGGCGTGCGCGTGCCGCCGATCAATTCCTCGCGCTCGCCGGTCGAGACCGTGAGCGGAACGACCGGGCCGGCCGCCGGCCGCTGGGCCGGACCGCCGGGCTTGGCATTCTGCGGGCCGACATCGACCGGCATGGGCAACGCCACCGGCGCGCCGCGACTGGCGATCGAGCGTTCGATCTCGCGTTCGACGTAGTGCGCGAGCTTGCGCGCGCCGAACTTGGTGAAGTAGACGCCGTCGCCGCTGCGCAGGCGGCGGATCTGGCCCTCGTAGTCGGGGCCCTGCGGCGAGAACCGGCCGGCCTCGTCGACGAAGCCGTCCCAGACGTCGACATAGACGATGCCCGCCTTTTCCGCCCGGCTGCGGTAGATCTCATTGAGGTAGGAGCTGTCGGTGCTGGCCTTGGGGCCGCGCTGGGACGGCAGCCCCACCCAGAACACCGGCACCCCCGTGCTCTTGAGCGCGGCGATGGTGGCGTCGACGCGCCGGATATAGGCGAGCTCCCACTTCTCGGTGTGGAATTCCCACGGCCCGTAGGCGAACTGACGCGCCTGCTCGGGGGTGAGATTGGCAGGCGGCTCCTCGGACGGCTCGGGCGGCTGCTGCTCGGCGTCGGCCGGCTGCGGCGGCAATGCGGCCTGCGGCGGCGGCGCGGGCTGCTCCTTCGGCTGCGCCCCCTTAGCGTTGCCAGCGCCCGGCTTCGCCGCCGGCGCCTTCTCGCGGATCGGCTGGCGGTCGTTATTGCCGATCATCATGACGATGAATTTCGGCTTCTCGGCTGCGATGATCTCGCGCGCGGCCTGTGGCCATTCGACGGCGTCGCGGCGCTGGTCGTAGCGGATGAGGCCGGAGTCGGTGCGGTGCTTGCGCACGATGCCGATCTCGGGGTTTTCGGCGAAGGCGTCTTCCAGGCCATAGGCCAACCAATCGGCGTTGGCATCGCCTACGACCACGATCGTGGTGGTGGCGTCGGGTTTTTTTCCCGCCGACCTGGGCGCCTGCGAATAATCGACCGGCGCCTCGCGCTGCGGCTCGCCCCAGGGCCGGTTCTCCCAGGGCCGGCCGAACCAGCCGCCGCCGCCGAACGGATTGTTCGACTGCGGTACCGACTGGGGTGGGCGCTGTGGACGGCTGCCCCAATCCCAGAACTGCGCCTGCGCCGGCACGAACCAGGCGAGCGTCAGCCCGACCGCCACGGCCGCGGCCGCCGCCAGTCCCCGCGATTTGATGGGTGCGCGCATCGTCTGCCGAAACCCTGCTTTCCTCCGCTGCCTACCGCCGCCTGCCGATACCAGATGCCGGGCCTGACCTCAAAGCGAACGCCCGCGGCCGCGGCGGCGTTCCCGGGAAACCTGCAGCAAGGTCCTAATAATAGAGCAAAAATTGTCGGTTTGAAGATGGCGCCAGAGGCCCGGTTAAAGCCATCGCCGCAAGGGGATCCCGGTGGAACCCGCCCTCGGAAGGGGTTGCACAGGAATCGCCCTGCGCCATTCCGGGGTGGCCGCATCTGCCGCGCCCGGGGGCGCCGGAACTGGGGCCGCAGACGAGCAATGGCGGCCCGCCGGGGAGCGCCGTAGCTAATTGCGCACGCGCAGGCGGTCGAGGACGGTGGCGGAGGCGAAGCCATCGGGCAGGAGGCCGACCGAGGACTGGAAGGCGCGCAACGCACTGCGGGTCCGGCCGCCGAGCCGGCCGTCGGGCTCGCCCACGTCGAAGCCGCGCCGCGCCAACAACTCCTGCAGCTCATAGCGCTCGGCGCGGGTGAGCACGCGCTCGTGCCGCGGCCAGGCCTGTACCAATGTCTCACCCCCGCGCAGGCGATCGGCGAGATGGCCGATCGCGAGCGCATAGGCCTCGGCCGGGTTGTACTTCATGATCACGCGGAAGTTCTGCAGCATCAAAAACGCCGGGCCGAGCGCGCCGGTGGGAACGACGAGAAAGGCGCCGTCGGTCGCGCGCGGGAATGCCTTGCCGCCGGCGCGACGCACGCCCAGCCGCTCCCACTCTCGGATCGTCATGGGGCGGCCGCGGTCAGCAAGCATGTAATCGAAGTTCTGCGGCAGCAGCACCTCGTAGCCCCAGGTCTGGCCGGGGATCCAGCCATCCTTCTTGAGGTTGTTGGCGGTAGAGGCGATCAGGTCGGGCAGGCTGTCGACCACGTCGCGGCGACCGTCGCCGTCGAAGTCGACGGCGTAGCGCTTGAACGCGGTCGGCATGAACTGGGTTGGGCCGAAGGCACCCGCCCAGGAGCCCTTGAGATGGTCGGCGCGCACATCTCCACGCGAGAGGATCTCCAGCGCGGACAGGAATTCCTCGCGGAAATAATCCTGGCGGCGGCCGATGCAGGCGAGCGTCGCGGTCGAGCGGATCACCGAGCGCTCCCCGATCGCGGTGCCGTAGTTCGACTCCACGCCCCAGATGGCAACGATGACGTGACGGTCGACGCCGTAGGCCCTTTCCACCGCGCTGAAGCCGGCGCGATGCTGCGCCAGGATGGCGCGGCCGGTCTGGATGCGGTCTTCGCTTACCAGCTGGTCGAGATATTCCCAGAGCGATTTGGTGAACTCGGGTTGGGCGTCGAGCAGATCCATGATCCGCAGGTCGGGCGTGAGGCCGCCGACATTGGCCTCGAAGGCAGCGCGCGACACGCCGCGCTGCTCCGCGAGCGGCCACAGTCCGGCGAGGCACTGGCGGAAATTGCCGGCGGCGGCGCGGATCGCGTCGGCGGTCATCAGCGGATGATTGGAAGCGCCGGATTCGCCGCTCCACTCATTCGTGGTCGAAGCCGCCTGGGGTTCATTCGCCGGCGATTGCGTCGGCTGGACCGAACCGGTTGCCGGGGCGCCGAACAGCGTGCGGATGTCGAAGCCTTGCCCGCGCGCGGGCCCCGCCGCGGCGGCGACCGCCATCACGGCCGCGCAAAGGAAACTCGATGGGCGCTTCATTGTTAATCCAGAGATCGTGTTGCTTCGGCGGCTATGGGGGGCCTATATGATTGCCGGACGGTTAAAATCAATTGTTCCGCCGTCATTTCGGGGCGCGGGTGAAGCTCGCGAGACCGGAAGCCATAATCCCGGGCCTGTGGTTGTGGATTTCGGGCGTGCTCGCTGGGCTCGGGTTCGGAATGACATTCCCATGCGCATTTCATTACACGTACAGACTTCGGCAATACAGAGACCGGCGGTCCGTCGTCCGTCTTCAACAGCAGTTCTGGCAGCAGCATGAAACCGATCCGCAAGGCCGTTTTCCCCGTCGCCGGGCTCGGCACCCGATTCCTGCCGGCGACCAAGGCGATGCCCAAGGAGATGCTGCCGGTGGTCGACCGGCCGCTGATCCAGCACGTGGTCGACGAGGCGCGCGAGGCGGGGATCGAGCACTTCATTTTCGTCACCGGCCGCAACAAGGCGGTGATCGAAGACCATTTCGACCGCCAGTTTGAGCTGGAGCACACGCTGACCGAGCGGCAGAAGCGCGCCGACCTCGAGGCGCTGGCGCGCGACCTGCCGGGGCCAGGCACCGCGAGCTTCACCCGCCAGCAGCTGCCGCTGGGGCTCGGTCACGCGGTATGGTGCGCGCGCGAGCTGGTCGGGCGCGAGCCGTTCGCCTTGCTGCTTCCCGACGTGCTGGTGCAGCACAACCGCGGCTGCCTCGGCCAGATGATCGACGCCGCGCGCGACATCGACAAGGCCAACGTGATCGCGGTCGAGGAGGTGCCGCCCGAGCGCGTGCACATGTACGGCGTGGTCGGCGTGGGCAAGCGTAAGGGATCGCTGTTCGAGCTCACGCAGATGGTGGAGAAGCCGCCGCGGGAAAAGGCGCCGTCGAACCTGATCATCACCGGGCGCTACATCCTGCAGCCGGAAATCTTCGACGTGCTGGCGCAGGAGAAGCGCGGCGCCGGCGGCGAGATCCAGATCACCGACGCCATGATCGAGCTTGCCAAGAGCCAGCCGTTCTACGCCCTGCAGTTTCAGGGCCGCAGCTTCGACTGCGGCTCGAAAGTGGGCTTCCTCGCCGCCAACATCGCCTATGCGCTCGAGCGCAAGGATCTCGGCCCCGAGGTCCGGGCGGAGCTCAAGAAGCTCCTCGGGGACTGAGCCCTGCCCGGGTCTGCCGGGCTTTAGCCAATGAAACCAACCGGATAGCCGCCGGGTCGTCGGCGCCCGGTTTCCGTGCTATTCGGTGCGTCCGGGCCGAGCGTCGCAGTTGAAGGCAACCGGGCGCTGCGACCTCGATGCGCTCCCCTTCCCTCCGGAACAGGAGCGGACCGGGTGCGCTGCAGGGGCGGATCGATCACTTCCATATGCCGAAGCCGTTGGGCAGGGAACGACCAGATAGCGCGCGCGGGGGCGAGCTGATCGCCTCGGCGGTGCGCACGCTCGAGGCCGAGGCCGGCGGCGTCACGGCGCTGGCGAGCGCCATCCACGACGGGCTCGGGCGTGCCTTCGTCGCCGCGGTCGAGCTGATCTCGAGCGCGACCGGCCGAGTGATCGTGACCGGCATGGGCAAGTCCGGCCATGTCGGACGCAAGATCGCGGCGACCTTGGCCTCGACCGGCACCCCTGCCTTCTTCGTGCATCCGAGCGAGGCGAGCCACGGCGATCTGGGCATGGTCGCGCCCGACGACGTGATCATGGCGCTGTCATGGTCGGGCGAGACCGTCGAGCTCAAGGACCTGATCGACTATTCTAGCCGTTTCCGGATCGGCCTCATCGCCGTGACGGCCGCCGCCGACAGCACGCTCGCGCGGGCAGCCGACGTGGTGCTGGCGCTGCCGTCGGCCCGCGAGGCGTGCCCGCACAATCTCGCGCCTACGACCTCGACCCTGATGCAAGCGGCGCTCGGCGACGCGCTGGCGGTGGCGCTATTGGAGAGCCGCGGCTTCACCGCGGTCGATTTCGGCCGCTTCCACCCGGGCGGACGGCTCGGCGCCAAGCTTAAATTCGTGCGCGACATCATGCATACCGGCAGCGAGATCCCGCTTTGCCCGCTCGGCACGCCGATGTCGGAAGCGATCCCGGTGATGACGGCCAAGACCTTCGCGTGTGTCGGCATTACCGACAGCGCCGGCGCGCTCGTGGGCATCATCACCGACGGCGATCTGCGCCGCAACATGAGCACCGATCTGCTCGAGCGCAAGGTCGAGGAGGTGATGACCGCGGGACCGATGACGGTCCGGCCCGATCAGCTCGTCACCGAGGCGCTGGAGCTGCTCAACTCCATGAAGCGCATCCAGGCGATCGTGGTCGAGGCCGGCAAGCCGGTCGGCGTGGTGCACGTGCACGACCTGCTGCGCGCGGGCGTGCAGTGAGCGCGGCCGCCTGACGCTCAGGCTGCCTCCACCGTCAGATTGGCGCCGTCGGCGTGCGCCACCTTCACCCGGCTGCCGGCTGGACAATCGGGGCCGCTGACGCGCCAGACCGTGTCGTCGATGCGCACCGTGCCGACGCCGTCGACGATCGGCCGGTCGAGGGTGAAGACGCGTCCGACATAGCCGGCGGCGCGGCGATTGAGGAACGGACTCTCTGGCGGCTTCTCCACCTTGTGGGCGAAATGCCGCCAGGCCGGCACCGAAGCAACCGCGAACACCGCAAACGCAATGAACTGCGCCTGCCACGACCAGATGACGGCGGTGGAGGTGATCCCGACCAGAATGGCCGCGATGCCAAGCCACAGCATGAACACGCCGGGCATCATCAGCTCGAGCAGGAACAGCACCGCCGCCAGGATGAACCAGTTCCAGATCCCGAGCGAAGCGATCCACTCCAGCATGGCACGCTCTCCCTAGGAAGTCGTCGGCAGGCCTGTCGGGGGTCCGGTCGGCCGCCGCGGGGGTGACGCGGGCGGGCCGCCCTTGCCGTCGTCGCCGAACGTCGCCTTCACGATCTCGCCGATGCCACCGAGCGTGCCGAGCACGTTCACCGCCTCGATCGGCAGCATCAGCACCTTCTGGTTGGGCGACTGCGCGAGCACGGTGAAGGCGCGAACATATTTGTCGGCGACGAAATAATTGAGCGCGGCGATGTCGCCGCGGGAGATCGCCTCGCTCACCACCTCGGTAGCCTTGGCCTCGGCCTGGGCCGAGCGCTCGCGCGCCTCGGCGTCGCGGAATGCCGCCTCGCGGCGGCCCTCGGCCTCGAGGATCTGCGATTGCTTCTTGCCCTCGGCATTGAGGATCGCGGACTGACGCTGGCCTTCCGCTTCCAGGATCACGGCGCGCTTCTCGCGCTCCGCTTTCATCTGCCGGCCCATCGCCTGCACCAGGTCGGCGGGCGGCACAATGTCCTTGATCTCGATGCGGTTGACCTTCACGCCCCAAGGTGACACCGCAGCGTCCACGACCCGCAACAGCCGCTCGTTGATCTCGTCGCGGTGGGACAGCATCTGGTCAAGGTCCATGCCGCCCATCACCGAGCGGATGTTGGTCATGGTGAGCTTGACGATGGCCAGGTCGAGATGCGCCACCTCGTAGCTCGCCTTGGCGGCGTCGAACACCTGGAAGAAGGCGAGCCCATCGACCGTGACGGTGGCGTTGTCCTTGGAGATGACGTCCTGCTGCGGGATGTCGATCACCTGCTCCATCATGTTCATCTTGCGCCCGATGCGATCGATGAACGGGACGATGAGCGTGAGGCCCGGAGTCAACGTGCGGGTATATTTGCCGAACCGCTCGACGGTCCAGTTGTAGCCCTGTGAGACGGTCTTGACGCCGGCGAACAGAGTCAGGATCGCGAGCGCGACGATGACGATCGCGAAAACATTGAAGCCGAACATGGCGGTGCCCTCTCGGAAGCGTCTAAAACGCATCCACCCGTCACCCGGAACATGTCGATGCGTTAACCAAACGCGAATCGCTCCGGTGTGCCGCCTGCAATGTGGCGAGCGCGCCCGCCGCCCGCAAGACCCGGCGGAAGGCAGGCTTGATTTCGCGCAGGCGCATGATTATGCGCGATGGTTGCGGATCAAACCGTTGTGCCCGCGCGAGCCTGTCACGCCACGCCCCGCTTTGCTGCGCATGCGCTTTATTGCCGCCCTCAGGGCAAGGTGAACACGATCAGCTGGTCGGTCACCTGCTGCGATCCCGGCTTGAGTGAGCCGGCAGCCAGGTAGACGCGGTTGCCGTCGGTCGCCGCCTGTGTGGCGTGGCGGCCGCCGGGCATTGGCGCGAGCGTGCGCCAGGCGTTGGCCTTCGCGTCAAAGGCCTCGTTCTCGGCGAACGTCTGCGCGGGCGGCAGTTCGCCGCCGAGCACGAGGAACAGGCCCTTGTAGAGCGTGCCGGCAAGCCCGCTGCGCGGGGTCGGCAGCGGCGGCGCCGAGGTCCAGCTATCGGTCTTGGGATCGTAGACGTCGTGCAGGTCGGTGCGCTCGGTTGGCGGCCCGAAGCGGCCGCCGGCGATATGGATCTTGCCGTCAATGACGGCGACGGCGACGTGGTCGCGGGTGCGCGGCAGTGGCGCCAGGTCCTTCCAGCTGTTGGTCGCGGGATCGTAGACCTCGTGGGTGGCGACGGTGCGACCGTCCGGATTGCGGCCGCCGATGGCGTGGATCTTGCCGTCGACCGCCGCGACCGCGACCGAGCCGCGCCCGGCCTTGAGCGGAGCCAGGATGCGCCAGGTGTCGGTCGCAGGATCGTATTCGGAGGCGGCGCTCTGGCCATCGCGGTGCACCGAGCCGATGAAGCCGCCCACCGTGATGATCTTGCCGTTGAGGACGGTGCTGCCGACATGGTCGAGCCCGCGCGGCATCAGCGCGCGGGTCCGCCACTTGTCGGTCGCCGGATCGTATTCCTGATGGTAGGGGCCGGCGACGCCGAGCACGGCACCGCCGAGCACGTGGATCTTGCCGCCGACTTCCGCCAGAGTGACCTCGTTGAGCGCGGCGGGCAGCGGCGCCTTCATTTCCCAGCTCCCCTGCGCCTGCGCGAACGCAGAGCCGGC
>Ga0066388_100002074_pt1 | contig 11946 bp, 13 predicted proteins | sample PanSoiMetaGPlot6_FD_64539 | JGI IMG/M metagenome (GOLD analysis project Ga0066388, IMG submission 64539) | Tropical forest soil microbial communities from Panama analyzed to predict greenhouse gas emissions - Panama Soil - Plot 6 (Hybrid Assembly) | ecosystem: Environmental > Terrestrial >... | reverse complement strand
GTCGCGTTCTTCATTGCGACCATTCGCGCGCTGTGCTCCGACGCACGCGCGTCGAGGATCATTTGGAAAACCTGGTACTCGACGTAGTAGGGCAGCATGATGTCGAGAACGCCGAGCGCGCTGGGCTCAAAAATGTAGCCGAGCAATGGGTCGACCTGTTCCTCGCCCTCCTTCGATTCGTCGTGCTTTTTCGGCAAATCAAACGCGCTAATCGGCAGCAAAGTCTGCACGACGGGTTTTTGATTGATCGTATTGATGAAGTGCGTGTAGAGCACCGAGACCTTGTCGACGTCGCGGTTGAGAAATCTCTCCATGCAAAATTTCCCGATCGGCTTTGTTTCGACAAAACTCGGCGCATCCTTCAATTCAAAATCCGCCAGGAATTCGCGCTTGGTCCGGCCGATAAACAGGCGCGCTTTTTTTCCAGTAGTGACGAACGCCGTCTTTGCCTGATCAAAGTTCGAAGCTTCGCGAAAGAGATTCGTGTTGAGCGCGCCGGCGAGACCTTTGTCAGTGCTGATGATGAGCAGCAATTCTTTTTTCACCTCGCGAATCTCGAGCAGCGGGTGCGACGTCGGATCGGTTCGCTTTTGCAATGAAACAAGCACTTTGTTCATCAAACCGGCATACGGACGCCCGGCAAGCGCGTGCTGTTGCGCTTTGCGCATCTTAGAAGCGGCGACCATCTGCATCGCCTTCGTGATCTGCGACGTATTGCGGATCGATTTGATCCGGCGCCGTATGTCCTGCGTGTTTGCCATTGGAAATTACTGCCAGGCGGTTTTGAATTCCTCCATCGCGCTCTTGAGTTGTCCTTCCAGGTCTTGATCGAGCTGCTTCTTCTCGCGAATCGTGCGCAGCATTGGTTCCTTCCGCGTCTGCAACCAATCCTGAAGCTTCGTTTGAAACTCTTTCACACGTTCGACCGGCACACTGTCGAGATATCCGTTTTGCATTGCCCACATGATCGAGACTTGTTCTTCGACCGGGATCGGGTTGTATTGCTTCTGCTTGAACAACTCGACGATGCGTTGCCCGCGTTCGAGCCGCGCTTTCGTCGCCGCGTCAAGATCGGATCCGAACTGCGCGAAAGCGGCGAGTTCGCGGAACTGCGCGAGGTCGAGTTTCACTTTGCCGGCAACCTGCTTGATCGCCTTGATCTGTGCGGCCGAGCCAACGCGGCTGACTGACAAACCGACCGAGATCGCGGGGCGCACCCCTTGGTAGAACAAATCGGTCTCAAGGTATATCTGACCATCGGTAATCGAGATGACGTTTGTCGGAATGTAAGCCGACACGTCGCCAGCTTGCGTCTCGATGATTGGTAGCGCGGTCAATGATCCGCCGCCGAATTCGTCGGCCACGCGCGCGGCGCGTTCGAGCAAACGCGAATGAAGATAAAAGACGTCACCCGGATAAGCTTCGCGGCCGGACGGTCGCTTCAATACGAGCGACACTTGCCGATACGCGACCGCGTGCTTCGACAAATCGTCGTAGATGATGAGTGCATCCATTCCGTTATCCATGAACCATTCGCCCATCGCAGCGCCGGCAAACGGCGCGAGATATTGATTCGTCGCCGTATCGGACGCGGGCGCGGAGATTATCGTCGTGTAAGGCATGGCGCCTTCGCGTTCGAGAACATCGAGCGCGCGCGCAACGTTGGAATTTTTCTGCCCCACCGCGACGTAAATGCAATAGAGCGGCCGGTAACTCTTATCGCCGGCATCCTCGGCAGCCTTGTTCAGGCGCGCCTGGCTGATGATCGTGTCGATGGCGATTGTGGTTTTGCCGGTCGCGCGGTCGCCGATGATCAACTCGCGCTGACCGCGGCCGATCGGAATCATCGCGTCGATCGCCATGATACCGGTCTGGACCGGCTGGCTAACGCTCTTCCGTTTGATGACGCCCGGGGCGATTTTTTCCAGCGGGTAAAAGGCTTCGGTCTTGATCGGGCCCTTGTCGTCCAGCGGTTGGCCAAGCGTGTTCACCACCCGTCCGAGAAGCGCTTTTCCCACAGGCACTTGGAGAAGTTTTCCCGTAGTCTTCACTTGATCGCCTTCGGCAACTTTCGTCGTCTCGCCGAGCAAAATCGCGCCCACTTCTGTCTCCTCAAGGTTCAAAGCGAGACCGAACACACCGTTCGGAAACTCGATCATCTCGTTCAACATCACGTCGCTAAGTCCTTCGATGCGGGCGACGCCGTCACCGGTTTCGCGGACGACGCCAACATTGCTCTTCGCGGTCGAAGTTTTTAGTCCCGCGATTTTCGTTTCAATTTCTTCAAGAATGCTGCTCATGGTTTTGGTTGGTTAAAGTTCTTGTTCAAGCCGCTGCAATCGAGTGCGAACGGTTCCGTCCCACACATCGCTGCCGACGCGCACGCGCACGCCGCCGAGTAATTTTGGATCGACAACAAATTCGCTGGTCAAATCGGCGCCGTATTTTTTCTTAAGTTTTTCAACGATCTTGGTCGCAGTTTCAGGTGCGAGCTGCGTTGCGCTTTCGATTTTCGCGTGGCGCTTTTCAATTTCAAGCCGGAGGAGCCGTTTGTAATAATGGAGGACGTCCATGTAATGCCGCGGCTTTTTTGCGATCACTGATTGGACAAGCGATGCGATGCGGCCGCGATCGAGCTGGCCGTCGGTAAAACTGCCGCGCAACATCTCGCGACCAAGTTGACGGACTTCCTTGTTGAGTTTCATCAGGCCACCTGGCGCGCCGCCTCTTCTTGCAAACGCTTCTGATCGTCCGCGTTGAGCATTTTGCCGGTCACTTTGGCCGTGGTATCGACAACGAGCCGGCCCAGCTCACGTTTCAACGCTTGCATCTGACGCTCATGCTCGCGCGCCGCGGCCTCTTTCGCTTTGGCAACAATTTGTTCGGCGGCGACGACCGCTTCCTGCTGTTTGCGCTCGGAGAGATGAGCTGCGCTCTGACGCGCTTCGTCGATCATCTTTTGCGCGTCGGCGTTCCCCTTGGAAACAATTTCCTGATACCGCTTCTCGGCGTCGGCGAGCTGTTTTTGGATCTTCTCCGCGTTCAGTTGCCCTTCTTCAATTTTTCGCCGGCGATCTTCAAGAACGGCGAGAATCGGTTTGTAAGCGAAGCGGCGCAGAAGAAACGCGACGATGCAGAAGCTGATTACCTGCGCGAGAAACAGCTTCCAATTCCAGCCAAACATATCGGCTGTTTGGTGCAAAACGTCACTGACGCCTCCGCCAGCAGCGGCAATTAGCGTTGTCATAGGATAAAACTCCCGTGTTCAGGCAAGTTCATTTGCCCGCAACAAAGTTATTTGTTCGGCAGAAGATACAGCGCGTAGAACACGATCGCCTCGGTCAACGCGATGGCGAGAATGCCGTGCACGAGTACCTGCGTGAACGCGCCGGGATTGCGACCGACTGCGCTGGTCATTCCCAGCCCGGTCAGGCCGATTCCGATTCCGACGCCCATCGCGGCCAGCCCGACGTGAATGCTTCCGCCCAGTTCTGCTAGTATTGGTAGTAGTATCATATTTTGTTTAGTGGTTTTGGGATCTCATTATGAGATCGCCGAAAAATCAGTGTGCGTGTTCCGGTCCCTCCTCATGTTCTGCAATCAACATTGTGAAAACCGCGGTTAGCAGCATAAAAACGAGCGCCTGCACGAATCCAACAAGCACTTCCAGAAAATAAAATGGAATCGGCAGAATCGGCGACAGCCACGGAATCATCGTGGACATCGCTTCAAGAATGCTTTCACCGGCATAAATGTTTCCGAACAATCGGAAGCTGAGCGCGACTGGGCGGAATATGATCGAGATCACTTCGAGCCAACCGACCGCGAAGAAAATCACAACCATCAGCACCTTAATAATTCCGGATGTTTCTCCCTTCGGCCCGAACAGGTGCTTAAGAAATCCGCCGAACCCGACCGATTGGAACGCCCAAACAAACCACATCACGAAGAAGATGGCTGACATTGCGGTCGTCATGTTCAGGTCCGCGTTACCACCACGAAAGAGCGGCCGATCGACCTGGAAATTTCCGGTTGGGTCGTAATGACCCCACCCCACCGTGCCGATCCCCGGAATCAGGCCACACCAGTTCACGAACAGGATGAAAATGAAAGTCGTCGCGTAAAACCAAAAGCCCTTCCTTACCAGATCGCGGCCGATGATGTTTTCCAAAAAGTTGTACAACCCCTCAACAATCCACTCCCAAAAATTCTGTGCGCCGCTCGGGATCGGTTGAACACGCCGGGTCGCGATTTGCGCAAACACAATGATGGCTGCGGCGACGATCCACGTCACGAGCATGGAGTTGGTGATTCCGAACCCGCCGAACTGGACGATCATCTGCGGTTTTAAGGAAACGCCTTCATGCTCAGTCGCACCGGCCTCAGCTGCAAAGGCCGACGTGGCAAGCATCGCGCTGAATGCCAGCCCCAGGATCGACATCAGTAAATAACGGTTGCGCATTTTGGTTGGTCGCCAAGGTCACAGGCACCCACCCCGTGATCGCCCGTGCCCGGAAATCGGGCAGCGAAACTTGACGACGATTACCAAAGCCTAATTTTCGAGAATAACAAGCCAGCGCACCGAAGAATCTTGGACTTTGGTCCTACTTCGGACTCACTCGAGCCAGTTCGCTAATTTCTGTTTTAATTCCTCAATCCCCTCGCCTTTCGCCGCCGAGATTGGGACGATCTCGATCTTCGGAAACCTTTTCCGCAACGCCTTCAAATGTTCTTCCGGATCAGGCAAGTCCGTTTTGTTCGCAATGATGAACCACGGCCGTTGCGACAACAGCGGATCATAAAGATCGATCTCCTTTCGCAATTGCTGAATATCTTCGACCGGATTGCGGCCTTCGCTGCCAGCAACATCGACAACGAACAGAAAAATTCGACAACGCGTAATGTGACGTAGAAATTCGTGACCGAGTCCGATGCCTTTGTGTGCTCCTTCGATTAGTCCGGGAATGTCAGCGACTGTCGCACGCCGATATTCGGAAAACTCACCGACGCCGATAATCGGATGCAGCGTAGTGAACGGATACGCTGCGACTTTTGGTCGCGCTGCCGAAATTCTTCGAAGTAACGTTGATTTGCCAGCGTTCGGATAACCGACAAGACCCGCGTCGGCGATCGTGCGCAGTTCTAATAGGAAGTGTCCCGACTCGCCTTCTTCGCCTTCAGTGTATTCGCGCGGCGCGCGGTTGCGCGAGCTTTTGAAATGGACGTTGCCTTTCCCGCCCTCGCCGCCTTCACATAGAACAAATTCCTGACCGTCGCGCGTAAGATCGACAAGTGGGGCATTTTCGATTTGTCCGAGCCGGACTGGCATTGATTCTGGATTTTGGATTTGATCTGCTGCCCAAATGATTGTGCCCACCGGGACCTTCACGATTTTGTCCGCGGCGGCGCGACCGGCCATCTTCTTTCCCATTCCGTGCCCACCATTTTTCGCTTTGATGATTGGTTCGTAGAAAAGATTCGAGAGATTGTCGGTGTGGCAATCGGCACGCAGAATTACGTCGCCACCTCGGCCGCCATCGCCGCCATCCGGTCCGCCTTTCGGCACAAACTTTTCCCGCCGAAAGCTGACCGAGCCGCGACCACCACTGCCGGCTTGGGCAAAAACTTTGATCCGATCGACAAACATTTTCTCTTTTCCTTAAACAACTGCCGCGTTCGAGCGTCGAACTGTTGATGCTGCTGCGCTTGACTTTAATCGGTTTCCTTGGCTTTGCCGCTTTTTGCTACGCTCAAACGCCATCGCCGACGCCGATCGCCGAAGTTGAAACTGGAATCGAAGGCGTAATCACGATCTGGCCGATTCACGGCGGACCGGTGCGGCCGGGCAGTCAAAGTTCAAAGCCGTTGGCCAACACGACATTCAGTGTCAGCAATGAGGCCAGCGCAGTTGGGGAATTCACGACCGATGACCAAGGCCGCTTCAAAGTCGCGCTCCCGCCCGGTCATTACATCGTTTCCAAGAAAGGCTGGCAAAAAGGAATCGGACGTTACGGGCCCTTCGATGTCGATGTTGCGGGCGGCCAGGTCACCAAGGTCGAATGGCGCTGCGATTCGGGAATGCGCTGAAGAAAGTAAGAATTAGGAAGTAGAAAATCGGCATGGCATCTGCGAAAACCTTCGCGCGATGTCCCGAATTCGCGGAATTGGCTTTGCCTTCTGGCTATTCATCGCTGGCAAGACCTCGGTGGCGGCGAGCGTTTCGGTTTTGTTTGTCGGCAACAGTTTGATTTACAGGAATGATCTGCCGGCGCAATTTAAGAAAATTGCGGCCGAATCGTCATTGCATGTTGATGTCGATGTTACTTCGATTACACCCGGGGGGCGCGTTTCTTTACGATCACTGGAAGCGTGGCGATGTGCTGACAACGTTGCGCGAGCGACACCCAAATTTTTTAATTCTTCAAGGTCAGAGCACTGAACCAATCTCCGCGCCGAACCAGTTCGGCTACTACGCGACCCTGTTCAAGAAAGAAGCCGATCGCGTTCAAGCTAAAACGATTTTGTTTTCGACATGGGCGCGGCCAAGCGGCTATCCGTATTACGAAGATCCGGCCGCGGGAAGATCGCCAGCTGAAATGCAAAAGCGATTGAGTACTGCATACGCGTCGCTTGCCCAAAACATCGGCGCGACTTTGGCTCCAGTTGGAGCCGCGTGGGAGCGTGCCCAACGGGTTGCTCCTCAAATTCAGTTGCTCGACGGAACACAGCATCCATCGCCCGCCGGAACTTATCTCGCCGCGGCAATTCTTTTTCGGACCATGTTCAACGCGCCAACCGTTGGATCGAACTATTTGGGCGGCTTGCCACTCACTACCGCCCACACCTTGCAACGCATCGCGGACGCAGTTCCGATCTCCTCAGCGAACTGAACCGCGCAACAAAGGTCGGTTTCGGAGCTTTACTTCGCCCAGTTCGGTTTTCGTTTTTCATTGAAGGCCGCGATACCCTCGCGCGCTTCATCCGACTCGCGCGCTTGCATGTGATGTTTCAACGCAAGATCAACATCTTCCTTCACTGAGCTCGACCAAAGTTTTTCAATCAATCGTTTGGTTTGCGCGATCGCCTTCGGTGCGCCTTCCAAAACGGAATCGGCGAACTTCTGCGCTTCGTTCATCAATTCGTTAGGCGCAACGACTCGATTGACTAGACCAATTTCTTTGGCTCGCGCCGCGTCGATTAATTCCCCACCGAGCACCAGCTCGCGCAGGTTTCGCTCGCCGACTTGTCGCCGCAAAAACGTCATTACCAAACCTGCAACCAAGCCGCGCCTTACTTCCGGAAAACCGAGCTTTGTCTTTTCGGCGGCAACAACAAAATCGCACGCCGCCATGATTCCAGCGCCGCCCGCGACCGCGGCGCCGTGAACTGCCGCGATCGTCACCAGTGGGGTTTCCGCGATCGCGATTAACGTTTTCGCGACCATTTCGGCCGTGGCATGCGCTTTTGTCTGGTCGGCTGCTGCTTTCAAATCCAGTCCCGTGCAAAATGCCGCCCCGGAGCCGCGCAAGATCAACACGCGCTGCTGCGCGTCACTCGCCGCTGCGGTTACGGCTGCGATTAATTCGGTAAGCAGTTCTATCGTCAGTGAATTCCGTCGCTCGGGGCGGTTCAGCGTGACAAGTGTGATCTGCGGCGTTTGCTTTTCGACGAGAACAACGGCCATGCGATTGAAGCGTTAAACCTGAATGACGCCGGTGTGAAAGTGTGCTTTCGGCGTTGGGCGCGAAACGTACTGAAGCATCTGCACGAGCGCGTCGCGTGTGTCGTGCGGTTGAATGATCGCATCAACCCAGCCGCGGGCCGCGCCGTAACGAATGTCGGTCTGCTCTTCGTAACTTGTCTTCACTTTTCGGCGAAGCTCGTCGAGTTCTTCGTGCGACGCCTTCTTGTCTCCACGCTCGCGTGCACGCGCAAGAATCGAAAAAACCGTGTCGGATGCCTGCGCCGCACCCATGACCGCGTAACGAGCCGTCGGCCACGCAATAATGAATCGCGGATCGTAAGCTTTGCCGCAAAGGGCGTAGTTTCCAGCACCAAACGAGCCGCCGACGACCACCGTAATTTTCGGAATGACCGAATTGCTGACCGCGTTTACCAGTTTGGCGCCGCTGCGAATGATCCCGCTTTGTTCGGCGTCACGTCCGACCATGAACCCCGTCACGTCTTGAAAAAAAATAATCGGCAATCCATCTTGGTTGCAGTCCATCACAAAGCGCGCGGCTTTGTCGGCGCTGTCGGAATAAATGACGCCGCCCATTTGGATTCCTTCTTTCTTGGTGCGCACCTGCAGGCGTTGACTGGCGATAATTCCGACCGGCCGCCCAGCAATCCGCGCATAAGTCGTCACCAAGGTCTTACCGTAATCGGCTTTGTATTCGTCGAGCGAATTTGCATCGACAACTGCGGCCAAGAGATCCCGCGCGTCGTAATTCTTTTGACCGTCGAGGCTGACCAAATCGTAAAGCGAATCGGGATTTTTCGCTGGCTTGAACGCTTTGTTGTCGATCTTTTGCGGCTTTGAATCTCTTGGCTCCAGCAACAGGGAAACCAGCGAGCGCAATCGCTTCAAACAAGATTCGTCACTTTTTTCGCAGAAATCGACCGTGCCGCTCACCTCGGAATGCATTTTGGCGCCGCCGAGTTCTTCTTGATCGACAATTTGTCCGATGGCGGCTTTGACCAGTGACGGGCCGGCAAGATAAAGACCGCTACCTTCGGTCATCAAAATTTTGTCGCAGAGCACCGGCAAATACGCGCCGCCGGCAACGCAGTTTCCCATGATGGCGGCAAACTGCGGAATTCCGGCCGCGGAAATGACGGAGTTGTTGCGAAAGATTCGTCCGAAATCGTCTTCGTCCGGAAAAATTTCGTCCTGCATCGGCAAAAAGACGCCGGCCGAATCCACCAGATAGATGATTGGTAACGAACATTCGAACGCGATTCGTTGCGCGCGCAGTAATTTTTTTACCGTCGCCGGAAAGAACGCGCCGGCTTTAACCGTCGCGTCATTCGCGATGATCATGCATGGAACGCCGGAAACGTTTCCAATCCCTGCGACCGTTCCCGCAGCGACGATGTTCCCCCACTGCTCGTACATTTTGTAAGCCGCCCACAGTCCGATCTCGAAAAAGTGCGCGTCTTTATCAAGCAGCTGTCCGATCCGTTCGCGCGCTGGCAACCGGCCGAGCTTGCGTTGGCGCTCGAGCCCGGCTTTGCCGCCGCCTTGGCGCAAAAGCGCTTCCTGTTTGAAAATCTCGCGGCAAAACTCCCGGAGTGGTTCGCCGGAGGATGTCGCTGTTCGAGCCATCTGCGATGAGGCTTTAATCCGCGAAGCTGAATGAATCAAGCTGCCTACCCATCAATCGCGCCGATCGGCGATCAATAAATGTCGTCTTCGGAGCGATATCCTGAATCCTGACGAATTGTGCGCAGTCGTGCGCGACTGCCACGGTCCGATTCCGGCCGATTAATCCGTTCAAGCGCAACTTTGGCGAGAAAGGGAACGGCAGCTAAAGCACCGACCGACATCAAGGCGAGCGCGGCCGTCTGTCGAGTCGGCCGCCTAATTTTGTCGGCGACCAGCATGCCGATGCCGAGTCCAAATGCCGCCCGGGTGAAGGCTAACAGATTATCCAATGGAATCTGTTTGGACGTTTTTGGAATGGATACCGAGAGAGACATCGGCTATTTATAATTGCCGTTTGTAAAAAAGAAACGGGAAAATCGGCCCGCTCGCGTGATTCCGGCTATTGGCAGTTTCCGACATGGCTAATTCGATTTACGCCCTCATCCTCGCCGGCGGCAGTGGCGAACGTTTTTGGCCATTGAGCCGGCGTAATCGTCCAAAGCAATTGCTGCGCCTCGTGTCCGAACGCACGCTACTCGAGGAAACCCTGGCGCGACTCGACGGTCTCGTGCCGCCCGAGCGGATTCTGATTCTCACCAACGTCGAGCAGGAAAAAGCGGTTCGTGCTTTGCTGAAACGCTTTCCGAAAGAAAACGTCATCGCTGAGCCCGCGAAACGCGACACCGCGGCGGCCGTTGCGCTGGGCGCGGGTTGGGTCGCGGCGCGCGACCACTCGGCCACGATGCTCGCGTTTCCTGCGGACCATGTCATTGCTGATCGCGCTGCGTTTCAGGAAACGATGAAGACGGCTGCGGCTGCCGCGGAAGAGACTGGCGCGCTGGTGACCATCGGAATTAAGCCAACCTGGCCGTGTCCCGGTTTCGGTTACATCGAGCAGGGTGAAGAGGTGCGGTTGGGTGCGGGCGGCGAGATTGCGGTCCATCGCGTTGTCCGCTTTCGCGAAAAACCAAATGTCGATCTTGCGGAGTCGTTTTTGCGTAAAGGAAATTTTCGTTGGAACGCGGGAATGTTTGTTTGGTCGGTGACGACGGTCTTGAGCGAATTTAACCGCCACGCCCCTGAGCTGGCCGATTTCATTTCCCAAGTTCGCTCGCCGAAAGACCTGGATAAAATTTTGCGCGAACGATTCGCAAAGCTGCCGCGGATCTCATTCGATTACGCGATCATGGAGAAAGCCGACCGCGTTCTGGTCGTGGAAGCGAGTTTCGATTGGGACGACGTCGGAAGCTGGCAGGCAGTGGCGCGCTATTTCAAAAAGGATGAACATGGAAATATCGCGAACCGTGCGATGACCGCACTCGACGCGAGCGACAATATTGTGTTCAACGACGGCGAAACGACGATCGCGCTGCTCGGAGTGCACAATTTGATCGTGGTTCGCACCGGAGACGCGATTTTGATTTGTCATCGACATCAGGCCGAGAAGATCAAGAATCTCGTCGGCAAGTTGCCGCCGGAACTTCAGTAAGCCCGAAGTGCGACCCGCACTGACATTGAACTGGCGAAGATGAATCCAATCTTGGGAATCGATTTCGGGCGCGCTCGGATTGGATTGGCGATTTCGGATGAGTTGCGACTGCTCGCTCATCCACTTGAGACGATTCCAGCCCACAACGACCCAACGAAAAGAATTTCGGAAATCGTTCGGGAGCGAAAGATCGACAAGATAATCGTCGGCGTCCCTCGACACATGAGTGGTGAGTTCGGCGAATCTGCAAACGAAGCGCTCGCCTTCACGTCAAAACTCCGGGCGCGTCTAAAATGTTCGGTGGAGGTTTGGGACGAGCGATTAACGACTGTCGCTGCTGAACGCGCGCTCCGCGAAGCTGGAAAGAAAACGCGTAAGACCCGCAATATTGTGGATCAAGTCGCGGCCCAAATGATTTTGCAGAGTTATCTCGACCGCGAACGCAATGCCGCAGCGCCTTAAGTTCATTGTCACCTACGACGGCGCGGCGTTCGCTGGCTGGCAGAGTCAGCTCCATCGCAAAACCGTTCAGGACGAATTGGAGCGCGTATTTAATAAGATCACCGGCGCCCACGTTCGGATTCACGGCGCGGGACGAACTGATGCCGGCGTGCACGCGCTTGCGCAATGCGCTCATGTCGATCTTCCAGATCGACGGCTTGCAGTTACACGTTGGAGAAGTGCTCTTAATGGCGTACTCCCGCCAACTATTCGCGTTTTGGGATGTCGTTATGTTGCGTTGGATTTTCACGCGCGCTTTTCGGCAAAAGGAAAAACCTATCGTTATAGAATCTGGACGGGGCCAATTTTGCCACCGCTTGAGTCCAAACGCGCGTGGCATATTTCAACGCCGCTCGATGTTGATCTTCTAAAAGCCGCCGGAAAAAATTTTGTGGGAAGACACGATTTCGCCGGATTCGCCGCCAATCGCGGCAAAAAAGAAGACAACACAATCCGCACAATCCGATCACTTGAGATCGGGTGTCGCGGCTCGAATATCAAAATTGAAATCACGGGCGACGGTTTTCTCTATAAAATGGTGCGGCTAATGGTCGGGGTGATGGCGCGCGTTGCTTTAGGCAAAATGGAC